>Ga0208393_100040_pt1 | contig 90652 bp, 60 predicted proteins | sample LakWasMet46_HOW7_2_FD_183884 | JGI IMG/M metagenome (GOLD analysis project Ga0208393, IMG submission 183884) | Freshwater sediment methanotrophic microbial communities from Lake Washington under simulated oxygen tension - Sediment Metagenome... | ecosystem: Environmental > Aquatic > Freshwater >...
GAATTCATGTGTTCACTCACCAGACGTTGGTAGCGGTCGTTTAGACGTGAGTCCACGCCGGATAGGCTTTTTTAAAATCATGCGGCATCATGCCAAAGTTTACGAAAAGTTGTGTAGATACTTATGCCCGAAGGGAGAGGGGACTTTGTGTCCCTTTATCAACTTCGTTATCTATATTAATCTGTCATGCCTGAATAAGCATCCGGCTATTATATTATCGAGTCTTCCAAATAAAATCATTTGCCGGCAGTCGCAACAAAATATTCAGCTATCCCCCCAACACGAAAAAACTCATGTTGAGCAAAGCCAACTTGCGCATCCACCTCTTTGGCTTTCGAACTTAAGCCTAGGCATTTAGCCAACTTTCCCCAGAAGAAAAAGCGTTTTGTCACTTTATAAATGTACTTTGCTGAAGGACGAATCTGCTCATTGATATTCCTGATTTGAATATTTTGAAACTTTAAGTCTATTAAATATTGGTTGAATTCATCGCGCATACATAAATTGGGCACTGCCCAACCGTTATAAAATGCCACGACTGCTTGCCATTGTTGCTCATTAAGTTCTCTTTGCAACATAAACGCATCACCTATGACTAATCGTCCTCCCTTACATAACAGCCGATAAGCTTCTTTTAGAAAAGCGCTTTTATCCAGAGCGTAACAAGAGCTTTCCAATGCCCAGACAATATCAAATGATTCATCAGCAAACGGCGTGGCGCAAAAATCAGCCACTTCAAAATGAGTTAAGTCACTGACATGGTGGCGTTGGGCATTTTTTTGTGCGTGCTCCACCTGTTTCGCACTCAGGGTAATCCCAGTGACTTTGTTGTGATGATTTTTTGCCATCCAGATAGAACTCCCGCCGATACCACAGCCTGCATCCAATACTTTGTCCGTGGGTTTAATACCCGCTTTTTCATACAGATAGGCGTTCATGTTGAACAATGATTGGTGATGATCATACGGCTCTATCGAATCCCAGTAACCGTAATGGTAGGCCAGATTATCCTCATTACACCAATAGCTGTAAGTTGAGTAACAGTCATCGTAATGCTGGACAATATCCTGCAACAAGCCCGCTGATGAAACCTCGATATTTTCGCGCGTGGATTGTGTGCGGTGATCTTTTTTAGGTTCTAAGTAATACATAATGTTAAGTGTTCCATGTTAAAGCAAACATTGTGAATAGCTGTCTTAATGCCTATGTTCACTAAGTCGTAAATCTATTTCCGCTTCTAAGCGTTGTTTAACATCGGGGACAGTTTCTAATAACTGTTGAAACTGTTCGCGGACTAAAGTTAAAAGTATGCAGGGCGTTCTGGTGATGACCGTGGCATTACGGGGCAAATTACGAACCAAGGCAATTTCACCGAAATAATCCCCGTCTTCCAGGACAGCCAAATCCAAGCTGATAGATGTTGCGGTAATCGTGGTGATTTTTACCGAGCCGCGCACAATAATATAAAACTTGTCGGCCGGGTCGTCTTGTTGAAAAACAACTCTATTCGCAGGATAGCGTTCGGTTACAAAGCGGGCGGCAAGGGTTTTTAACAAGGCCTCATCCAGATTGGCGAATAAGGGTATATCGCTTAATCGGCGTGTTTGTACTTCCGCCGCGCTACCGTCTTCGTTAATAGCAAAGCCGCTTTGTTTACTCCATAACTGGGCATAAAGACCATTGTGCGCCAATAACATATCGTGAGTTCCTTGTTCAGCGAGACAACCTTTATCAAGCACAAAAATACAATCCGCTTGTTTTGCCGACTCCAGTCTATGGGTGACAGACACCACGGTAAGTCCTTTGGTTATACGCGCCAAGGTAGCATTAATGGCCGCTTCCGTTTGTACATCCAATGCCGAAGTCAATTCATCCAGCAATAACAGGCTGGGTTTACGTAGTAAAGCGCGCGCCAAGGCGACACGTTGTTTTTGGCCTCCTGACAGATGACCGCCGCGCTCACCCACCAAGGTGTCGTAACCGTCCGGCAGCGTAGTAATAAAATCGTGTATTTCCGCCATTTGAGCCGCCGCTTCTATGTCGGCATCGCCGGCATCGGCTTTAGCTAAACGAATGTTTTCGCGCAGACTGATGTTGAATAAAAAATTATCTTGAAAAACAAAGCCTATACCCGCCCGCCAGGAGTCCTGCGTGACTTGGCGCAAGTTTTGACCGTCAATGCAAACCTGCCCGCTTTGTGCATCATAAAAACGCGCTAACAGTTGCAGTAGCGTACTTTTGCCTGAACCGCTTGCGCCGACAATAGCGGCAAATTTACCCGCTTGAATGGCGCAATTGACATTATTCAGATTAGGTTGCCCTGTGCTTTTAGGGTAAGTAAAGGTGATATTTTTAAACTCAATCAGTCGATTAAGTGGCGCAATATCGCTCGCATTGACACTATTTTCTACTAAAGGTGTTTCGATGAATAACTCTTCAATGCGTTGCAAGCCGCCGCTCGCTTGAACAATCGTAGGTGTATACTGAACGGCAGAGGCTAACGACCAACTTGCCGACAAAAATATCGCTTGAAACGACATAAAAGTACCGATGCTCATACTGTTATCAAAGGTTAAATAAGCACCGTAACCTGTGACTAGCACATAGGTCAGTAAAAAACCGCCGCCCGATGAACGTTTGATACAAGCACTTAAAAAACCCAAGCGCACGCTACTAGAAGCCAGTGACTGTAAACGCTGGGAAAATACAGCATGCAAATACTTTTCAAGACCAAATGCTTTCATCAGCATAGGAGAGCTAAACGTTTCCTGCACAGTATTTAATACGAAAGACTCTTCTTGTTTGCGTGCATAACTGGCTTGAGAAGCACGCCGTTCGAGTAAGTCAGGCCCCAGCAAAGAGAAGGGAATAATGAGTAAGGAGACTAACGCTAAATGCCATTCAAGAAAGAACAACACTATTAGATTACAAAGCATTTCCAAAAGCGGTAAAAATAAGCCGGATACCGTAATTGCTAATGCGTTTTCCACGGCCGACAAATCCGTTGCAAAACGTGCCGTTAAATCGCTTAAATGAGTACGCGCATAATAATCCAACGACAGTTTCTGTAAGTGACAAAACATCTGTTCGCGTTGCTTATTTGAAATAGACGCACAAAGCCGCGCATAAAGATAATCGAGTGTTAGGCCAACACAAAACACAATTATTATACCTAATAATAGCGCGCCTAATATCCACCATAAAACGGTTTGGTTACGCGGAATTAATGCGTCATCAATCAGGAATTTAAAACTTAACGACACACCTGTGTTGTAAGCTATTTCGACACATAAAGCTAAAAAAATCAGGAATCCTTTTCCCCAATGTGGTCGTAATTGGCTAAAGAAAAAAGCTAGAAAAGACTTCATTACACTCGTTTATTTATAGGTTGATAATTAATCTATTTATCGTATCCTACATAACATTATTTTTTGAAGTTATTTTGTTAATTTTAGGTACTTTTAATGGTTTCTTTAGCGCGTGCTTCGCTGATTTACGATTGGCGACGTTATGCAGCAGCCGTATTTGCGATTACTTTTGCGGGATTGCTGGTAATTGTTCAGCTTGCCTTGTTACTGGGTTTATTCGGCACAGTATCGGTGGCAGTTGATCAATCTAAAGCAGATATTTGGCTAGGTTATCCTAAAACGCAAAGTATCGATTTAGGACGCACCATAGCCAATAGCAGTTCACTTCGCGCATGGATGCAGCCCAGCGTACAAAAATTGGAACGGTTTGCTTTTATAGCGGGTGATTTACGCCGTGCTGATGGTGTGGCGTTATCCGTTTTTGTGTATGGTATTGATCCACATTCCAGTGGCTTAGCGTTTGCTAATAAATTAACATCCTCGCAAAGGCAATTACTGGAACAACCCTACGCCGTTATTATCGATGCGGCAGATCAGGAAAAACTGGCTGCCGAAATTGGCACACAACTTGAAGTCAATGGCAAACGCACCCATGTGGTGGATGTAGTGGCAGGTATTCGTGGTATTGGCGCTATTAGTCTAATTACTTCGCTGAGTAATCTACGCCGCATTGCACCGGAAATGTCTGAGGCAACAACGTTTTATCTATTAGAGATCGATAAACAAGCGGATATACCGCAAGTGGTTGCAGATATTCAAGATACGTCAACAAATAAACGTTATGACGTGTGGACAGCGGCAGACTTATCCGCACAATCACAAACCTATTGGTTATTAGAATCAGGTGTGGGTATTGGTACGGGCTTTGCCTCGTTATTGGCATTACTGGTGGGCATCGTCATTACCAGTCAAACGTTAAATGCCGCGATACTCGCTTCGTTAAAAGAATTTGCCGCTTTACGCGCTTTGGGTATTTCTAATTCCAGCTTGCGAAACGTGGTATTGGAACAATCATTCTGGTTAGGCTTAATCGGTCTGAGTTTAACCTTTATTTTTACCGCGGGTATTGCTTGGTTAGGCGATACTTATTATATAGAAATGCGCTTTCCCTGGTGGTTGCTGTTTAGCGTCGCCGTACTAATTTTAGCCATTGCGCTGGGTTCAGGGTTAATCGCCTTAAGACCGTTATTCAAAGCCGACCCTGCCAATTTACTCAGATAATGCCGGATTCACTGTCCATTGCCAGCCACGGTATCGCAAAAGCCTTTACCGCAGGGCAGATTACCCAACAAGTCATTAAAGACTGTTCTCTCAATATTTATGCCGGCGAGTTAACCCTGGTCGTAGGACCGTCAGGTTCGGGAAAAAGTACCTTGTTATCGGTTATGTCAGGTTTATTAAGACCTGATGCAGGGCAGGTGCTATGTTTAGGCATTGATTTATGGACCTTATCGGCCACGGAAATCGACCGCTTTCGGTTACATAATTGCGGTTTCATTTTTCAAGGCTTTAATTTATTTTCCGCGCTGACGGCATTAGAAAACGTCGCGTTACCATTGCAATATCTGGGCATTAAAAAATCCGCTATCGATCGACGCGCTTTACAAGCGTTATCCGAAGTTGGCTTGGCTGAACGTAGTCATTTACGTCCTGTCGCATTGTCAGGCGGCGAAAAACAGCGCGTTGCCATTGCCAGAGCCTTAGTTAAAGAGCCTAAATTGATTTTTGCCGATGAACCGACTTCGGCGCTGGATAAAGACAACGGTTTAATTACCGTTGATTTGCTCAAGCGCATCGCTAACGACCATAAAGCAACCGTTTTAGGCGTTACCCACGATCCTCGCTTGTTGTCTCACGCCGACCGTGTCATCTCTATTGAAGATGGTTATATCAAAGGCGATGAGCGTCCTAACGTTTTAACCCGACAGAGCGTTACCCATGTATAACGATCGAGCGCTAAAGCGCGTATTACTGATAGCCCTTACCCCGTTGTTGATTAATTGCGATGCCGGTCCGCCCGATGCGGTTGCCGCGCCCCATGAAAACCTGTCTATGTTTACGGCCGTAGCCAGAGGCCGCATAGACATTGAAGGCGGCTTGGTTAAATTAGCCGCGAAACGCGATGGCGTGGTCAACAAAGTGTTGGTGGAAGAAGGCAGTTATGTGCAAGCGGGGCAAGTGTTGTTAGTTTTGGACGACGCGCAAGCAAAACTATCCGCCGAGTTGGCACGTGCCGAGTTTGAGCAAGCGCGTACCGCTATTCCTGTGCTAGAAGTCAAACTGATGGCGGCAAAGCGTGAAGCAAAGCGACTTAAACCGTTGGCGGCGGCTGAAATTGTTGAGCAACGGGAGTTGGACCTGATGCAAGATCAAGTCGAACAACTGAGTAATGAAATTAAAGCTGCGCAAGCGGCAGTAATGGCTGCGCAAAAACGGTTAAAAGTCGCGGAATTTGAAATTGAACAACGTATAGTTCGCGCGCCGACAGACGGGCAGATTGTCAAGCGCACCGCCAGAGAAGGCGATGGCGTTAGCACCTTAAACGTTACGCAGTTATTTTTATTTTCCCCCCATGCCGATAAAATTGTGCGGGCTGAACTGGAAGAGCAGTTTTTACCCGCCATCAAAGCGAATCAAGCGGCGGAAGTGATTATCGAAGCCAATGATAAACAGCGTTTTCCCGCCGTATTAAAACGAGTCGGTTTAGTGGTCGGACAGCGGACGCCAACAGAAGACGCCGGTGAAAAGCAAGACAACAAAGTCGTTGAATGTGTGCTGACGCTGGATGCGCCGGAATTATTAATTGGTCAGCGTGTGCTGGTACGATTCAAAAAGGGATAGTCATGTCACGCCGATTCGCTCTGTTGCTCGCCATTCCGTTAGTTGCCTGTACAACGAAGCAACCGCCTTATCAAACGGTCGAATTACCGCAAACCTGGCGCGGACAAAGCACTAATTCAAGCGCAACGCCTTATACCGCAAAATGGTGGACGGCGCTTAACGATTCCAGACTGAACCAGCTTATTGATAAGGCAATTTTAGCCAATTCGGATATTGCGCAGGCTGCCGCAAGAATGCTGCAAGTACGGAGCCAATTAAACGCCGCTAAGGCTAATTTACTGCCGTCCGTCACAGCGGGCGTCGGTGTCGATAGAGTCAAAATTCCTATGCAGTGGATACAGGATTCTTTGGGGCTAGGGCAAGACAGTGGTATAAACCCCCATCAAGTCTGGCCTTACATCGGTTTTAGTCTCGATTATGAGCTTGACTTGCTGGGGCGGCTCAGTAAAGCGCGTGAGTCCGTAGAAAAACAAGTGATGATCACTGAATTCGAACAGCAACATATTAAGCGATTAGTTATTTTTGAGACCGTTAAAGCGTATGCAAACTTACGTTCGGCACAACAACAACTGATACTGACCGAACAACGTTTGGCATTGCACGAGAAGCTGGCGCAATTAGCCGAACACGCTATCAAAACAGGCGTTGCCGATTGGCGTATTTTGAATAGCGCAAAAATCGATGTCCAACAGGCTAAACTGAACAAAGCACAGTTAGAACAAGCCGTTAATTTAGCCATAGCACAGATAGCGCTATTATGTTCACGCACGAGCGAACAAATTGATCTATCGGCTTTACCGGGCAACGATGACTATGGCGACTCGCTTAAAGTCGAACCGGATGTCCCCGCCGGCGTTGTAGAGCGCAGAGCCGATGTGCAGGCGGCTTGGCAGCAATTGTTAATTTCTGTTAATGACAGCGAGTTAGCCGGACTGGAACGCTTTCCACGAATCACTTTAACGGGAATGTTGGGGCTGGCAAGTTCAGGTTTTAGCGGTTGGTTTACCAAAGACGCCTTAGGTTGGATTTTCGGGGTCGCCGGCAGCTTTCCCGTGTTTGACGGCGGTCGTAATCAAGCCCGTCAGGATCATGCCAAAGCTATTGAACAAGAACAATTTATTGCCTACCGCAAAACGGTTTATACAGCCCTGGCGAACGTAGAAACAGCGTTAGCCGAATGGCGCTCAATACAGGCCGAATTAACGGCTAGACGTGAACAACTGACATTGCAACAGTTAAATCAGGCAAAACAGGCGCTTGCAGCCGGTGTAGGAAAATCAACCCGTTTTAACGAACTGAATGCGCAGCTTGTGTTAGTTAATGCTAAAAACGATATGACTGACGCCAATTATCGAAAACTCATTGCTTACGCCGGATTGCAAAAAGCACTGGCGCATTAAAAATGATGGCTTCCCGTTTAAGCATAGCTATCTACATGGCTCTCTCCTGCTGGAGAGGGTTGGGGTGAGGAGAATAAAAACAACCCCTTATATCCCCCTCGGCAATTGCTCCTGCATTGCTCTACCTCCTGCATCCATGCAAGTCGTCATCCCAACCTTCTCCCTCAAGGGAGAAGGGGCCGGTACTTGTGTAGATACTTATGCCGTTTAAGGCGGGACTTCCATAAACATAAAATAAATCACTGAACAAATGTACAGGGTAAGCATCACCGGCAATCGTCCTGCGCTACGGAATGCAAAAACAGCAAGTGGCAATAACTGAATACAGCGTTTTCAGTCCTGGTTAATAACCTTGGTGGATGCATTGCACTTATACCCAGAAGGCATAAGTTTCATTTGAGCAGGCGAGTTGCTCAGCTTTATCCACTCTACAACAATTTACCCGCGCAGCCGTTTGCCGCTAACCAGAAGCGGTAAGGCAAAAATGACCAGGCACATTAGCCATGCCACCAGTTGACAATTGGTTACCGAAAAAACAAAAGCCACGCCAAGTCTTTCGCCGACATTAGGATAAGCAAGGATAAAGTCGCGGCTGATCAGAAATGCTTTGGTTTCCCAGATAACAAGCAGCATGCCCACTGCCGGCAAGGCGTAGCCCATTATCTTATCCTGGTCGGCCTTGGCCTTTTGGTGTCCGGCCAAGCGGTTAATCTCAATGGCCTGTAGCGACCACCGGCGTTCAATCATACAGCTGATCAGCATTAAGCCAACCACGCCGACGACGGGAATGTAAACGGCTACCGTGGGAAAGCTGATATAACGCCCATTCAGCGCCAGGCCGAAAGTTTTATAAACGGCATAGGCGGCAAACACGGTGAAAAGCGTGTATATCCAGACGCCGAATTTTGGATTGGCCGGTTTATCGGCTAGCAGGCCGTAACCGCGCTGCAATATCAAACCGGCCAAGACGGCGTTTAAGCCCGCGAGCAATAGAGTCTGAAAACGCTGCCAGTCGCTATAGCTGGTGTACCACAGGTTTTCGAGCATGTTGGGCAGCAAAAAAGACAGCAGTTGCGAGAAGGCCAAGAAAAACGCTAGGCGCATTGTGGATAAAATTTTTAACGATTTCCAACCGAAGGCAACGATGATCAGGAACAGTATCGTTGACGCGATAACGCCGTTAAGCCAATCAGGATTTTCGTAGACCTTGCCGGTTAAAGGGAAAACCTCTTTACGATCAACCGAAAAAAGCCCCCAGTTAGCGCCGACCACGCCTTCAAGTTCGCTTTTCCAGGATTGGTTAAAGGCTTCGACAATGTTGTAATCGAAGCCGTTTTTAGTGGCGACTTTAATTAATGCGCGGATGAATTTCGCTTCGTTGACCACGCTCGGCACCGACCAACCGCGTTGACGGCCTTCGCCCGGCCAACCGGATTCGCCGATCAGGATGGGTTTGCCGGGGGCGATGGTGTCGGCTTCCTGCTGAACCTGCTTGAAAATGCGTTCGATATGCGCCGGGGCCTGGTCTACGGTGATGGGTTCGTCTTCCCAGTACGGCAGAATGTGGATGGTAATAAAATCCACTTCTTTGATTAATTCCGGGTATTTCATATACATAGACCATACATCGGCATAAGAAACCGGCTGTTTAACAGACCGCTTTACTTCCCGTATGTATTCGATCAGCTTCTCCGGTTTCAGGTCGCCGCGCAACAATACTTCGTTGCCGACGATAATCCGCTTGACGACCTCGGGGTTGGCGTTGGCGGAACGGATGACTTCGGCGACTTCCGCTTGATTGTCTTCTTTGATGTTGCCCAGCCACGCGCCTTGAATCATCTTCAAGCCATGCTTTTGCGCCAAGGAAGGAATGATCTGCATACTGCCTTCCGCGCTGGCATAGGTGCGGATAGAGTGGGTTGTTTCGCCCATCAAACGCAAGTCGGCGTCAATTTGTTCGGGCGTCGGAAATTTTTCATCCAAGGGCCCTTGGCCTTCCCGAAACGGCGCGAAGGACAGGCTATTGAGTTTTCCCGATGGGACGTCCGGCCCTACATCTTGGGGTAAGTTGGTTGACCAGCCCAACAAGCCGTTGAGCAGCACTACCAATACAGCGAATGAAGCAATTTTCATAAATAAATAAAGGCAATAAGACAAAAAGTTTTGAAGAAAGGCGTTGTGAAACACGCCGGGAATAGTGTCGACATCATCTCATAATTACCATTTTTTGAATACGGGCAAGCGTGTTGATAAGACTGGCGGAAAGTGATTTTTTACGGTTTAAACTACGCAAATCATGGGCAGTTCAGCTAAAATGCGATTCTTTTTGCTTTTGTAATCTTATGGCTAAAGATATTCGTATTGAAAGATGGAGCGGCCCGGCTCTGGAACAATTTATCCCGGAACTGGCACGGCTCAGAATTGAGGTGTTTCGCGACTTCCCGTATTTGTACGACGGGGATATCGATTATGAAAAAAAATATTTACAGACTTATATTAACTGTCCCGAGAGCGTTATTGTCATCGCTTTTGATGGCGATAAAGTGGTCGGGGCATCGACAGCCATTCCGATGAAATATGAAACCGATGAGCTGAAAAAGCCGTTTCTCGATAATGGTTACAACCTTGACGAAGTGTTTTATTGCAGCGAATCGGTGTTGGATAAGAATTATCGCGGCCTGGGTATTGGCGTGCGGTTTTTTGAGGAGAGGGAAGCGCATGCGGAAGACTTGGGCGGCTTCAAGTATATTTGTTTTTGTTGTGTGGAACGGCCTGTAGATCATCCAAGACGACCGGCCGATTATGTGCCGTTGGATCAATTCTGGAACAAACGCGGTTACGTCAAACATCCTGAACTTAACACCGTCTATGTCTGGAAAGATCTGGATGATGTTAACGAGACCCCAAAACCGATGACCTTCTGGCTGAAACATGAACGTTAAAATTGCAAGCGCCCAATACGACATCAGCTTTCTGGAAGACTGGTCTTCGTATCAAAGCAAAGTTGAGCGCTGGGTTGTTGAGGCCGTAGAACAGGGTGCGAAGATTCTGCTTTTCCCCGAGTATGCCAGCATGGAGCTGGCCTCGCTATTCGGCGAGGCTGTTTATTCATCGTTAAGCAAACAACTGGCGGCCATGCAGTCATTGCATGACGATTATCTGGACTTGTTCCGGAGCTTGGCTAAAAAATATCGGTGCATTATCCAATCGGGTACGTTTCCGGTAAAAACGGATTCCGGTGCCTATCGAAACCGGGCTTACCTGTTTATGCCGGACGGTCAGGTCGATTACCAGGACAAGCTGATGATGACCCGTTTTGAAAACGAGCAATGGCTGATTCAAAAAGGCGAGGCATTAAGGTGTTTTGATAGCGAATACGGAAAAATCGCCATTAACATTTGTTACGACAGCGAATTTCCGATACTGGCAAGAAAGCAGGTCGAAGCCGGAGCGAATCTGATTTTAGTGCCCAGCTGCACCGATACCCTGGCCGGTTATCATCGCGTTAAAATAGGCTGTCGGGCAAGAGCCTTGGAAAACCAGTGTTACGTCGTCCAATCCACTCTGGTAGGCAATGCGCCGTGGTCTGAAGCCGTGGATGTCAATATCGGCGCGGCGGCTGTTTATACGCCAGTGGATTATGGGTTTCCCGATAACGGCATTCTAGCTGTAGGCGAGCTTAATGCTTTGCAATGGGTGATTGCCGAAGTATCGCTCAGTGCTTGCGCTACGGTGAGGGAGCAAGGGCAGGTCTTCAATTATAGGGACTGGCCGCTGCAAAATGCATTTTAGGTTCAAGGTTCAAGGCATTATTGCTGCGCCTTTCACCTTGAGCCTTTTGCCTTATTTTGATCATCAATTAAAAATAGCTTCAAAGGAATAGCCGTTAAATTCCAGAATTTCTTTCATTTTTTTTAAGGCATCCATTTGGATTTGTCTGACACGCTCTCTGGTTACGCCCAGCTCTTGAGCAACTTGCTCAAGGGTTGAGCCTTCATAACCGCAAAGGCCATAGCGACGGCAAATGACTTCGCGTTGTTTCTCGGGAAGTTGAAATACCCATTTGGCAATATTGTGTTTAATGCCGTCTTCTTGTATTTTTTCAGCGGGCGACAAGCTCTCGCCATCGGAAAGCGACTCGACTAAAGGCTTGTCGAAATCCTTGCCGCCCGAAATATCGATGGACGTTACCCGTTCATTGAGTTTGAGCATTTTTTCAACTTTATTGACCGGTATATCCAGATGCTCCGCTATATCTTCGGCGTTGGGTTCATGATCGAGCAGCTGAGACAAATGGCGTTGGGCTTTAAGATAAGTGTTCATTTCTTTTACGATATGAATCGGCAAGCGAATGGTTCGCGTCTGATTCATGATGGCTCGCTCAATGGTTTGCCTGATCCACCAAGTGGCGTAGGTTGAAAACCTAAAGCCTCTTTCGGGATCGAATTTTTCAACCGCGCGCATCAAACCGAGATTGCCTTCCTCAATCAAATCCAGTAACGGCAAGCCTCTATTCAGGTAACGGCGGGAAATTTTAACGACCAGGCGTAAATTGCTTTCGATCATGATTTTGCGGGCGGCTTCATCGCCCAGCAAGGCCCTGGAACCGTAGATTTTTTCCTGGTCAGCGGTCAGCAACTGCGAGCGGGACAGTTCATTCAAATAAACCCGCGTCGCATCCATGCTCTTGTCTTGCCGCGATTCAAGGGTAATTATTTCATCAATATCGTCGATTGGCGCTCCATGCCTTGCCTTGCCTCCTGTATCCATGCCGTCGAATACGTCACCGATAGCGGCATTTGTCTGGAGATCATCGTCGAAAGACAAATCGTCATCAAATAACACACAAACATCATCGTCCAATAGCTCAACCAATTCCGCTTTCATGATAACCTCTACATTGTTCGACCTAAGTCGAAAGGGTTTAATTATTTTCCGGTAAAAGGTTAAGAGGATTTACCGGTTTGCCGTTTTTTCTTATTTCAAAATGCAGCGATGTAAGGTTCGATCCCGCTTGCCCCACTTTTGCAATAAGTTCGCCTTTTTCTACGGAGTATCCTTCGGCAACGAGCAGTCGGCTATTATTTGCATAAGCGCTTAAATACAGATCGTTGTGCTTGATAATAAGCAGATTACCGTAGCCAATCAGGCCTTGTCCGCTGTACACCACTTTGCCCGCTTCCGCCGCGCTAACGTCCTGTCCCATTTCTCCGGCTATATCAATGCCTTTGTTATCGGCTTGAGAAAAGGGTTTTAAAACTTTTCCCTTGATCGGCCATTGAAAGTTTAACTTTAACATAGTTCCATTATCAATTGAAATAATTGGTTTTTTTTGTGGACTGCTTCCGTTTTTTACAGTGAGGGGGTTAAGGAGATGGGTTTTATGCGGGGGCTTGGCTTTATTATTTAATGGAATAGCCGTTTTTTTCTGTGAGCCGATTCTATTTGTTGCAGTTGCGGAGATAATGTTCGGTTTGGATTTTGTTTGCAGGTCCGTATCGATATGATCGCGGAGGGGAGGGGAGGTCGAATTCGGGTCGGAGAGCCTTATTTTTTGATTTATTTCTATCCTGTAAGGCGGAGCAATTCGGTTCCATTGCGCTAATCGCCGAAAATCCAGATCATAAATCAAGCTTATTGCATACAAGGTATCGCCTTTTCTTACCTGATAGTAGCTTGTCTCGTCTTTAGGCGTATCGGGATAATTTGTGCTGACCGGGGCATAATTGGGACTGACAGGAGCGCAACCATTTAATAAAACCGACAGCATGGCAAGGAAAATAACCTTTGACGCAGGGGTGGTCATGACGGATTATTTTTTTAGCAAAATCTTTTTAGCCAGATTTATTTTTGCGGCCAAATAATCCGATCCACCGCGGTCGGGATGCATTTTTTGCATCAATTTGCGGTGAGCGGCAATAATTTCAGTATCCGCTGCGCCTGCCTTCAAGCCTAACACCTCATAAGCCTCTTCAATCGACATGCCGCCTTTGGCTCCGGCTCTGTAGTGTTGTTGTGAGGTATTCTGTTTTGCCGAGCTGATGGCGCCCGACCAGAGTAGATATAAATAAGGCGCATAGCGTAATAATGCCGGGATTGAGCGTAACAAGAAGGCGAGAGCCACGCCGGCCAGCGCAAAAAGCCAGTTAAAATGTCCGGTTGCGGTCAAATAAAGCGCGACCAATCCTACAACGAATAGCAATAAGATCTTGCTATAACGGGCCAATACGTTCGGCGAGGTTTTTAAAAACGTACGTATTGCAAAAAATACGACGATGGTAAATAACAAAATCAGATAAATTCGAATCAAGGTTCACTCCTGGATTAATGATTTGTTTAAAATCGATCTAAAGGCGTCTATTCCTGAAAATATAGGTAATAAAACGTCCACTTCGCGGCAACGGTTCCCGCAGCCATCTAGCCATAGTATTTGGATAAATAATACCTTAAAATATGACATCTTATGATAACAATCTAACAATTTGGTTGATATGCAGAATGCTCGAATTCCAGTTTTGGGTTTTGTTGCCGCAAGCGGAACCGGCAAAACCACGTTACTGGCCGAATTGATCCCGATTCTAAAACAAAACGGTTTGCGTATCGGCCTGATTAAACACAGTCATCATGATTTTGAAATTGACCGGCCCGGAAAAGACAGTTTTCGTCTGCGCAAGGCCGGAGCCTCGTCTGTGATACTGGTATCCCGCTATCGACGCGCGATCATTACCGAGTTTGCACAGGCAGACGAACCCCGTTTGGCTGATCAGCTAAAGCAATTCGATCAATCGGAACTGGACCTGATCCTGGTTGAAGGCTTTAGGGCCGAACAATTTCCTAAAATCGAATTGCATCGAGCCTCGCTTGAAAAACCCTTGCTTTACCCAAACGACCCGGACATCATCGCGATAGCGACAGACGTTGCACTGGAAACACCGGACTATTTAGCGCAACTTGAACTTAACCGGCCTGAAATGATTGCCGCCTTTATCCAACACCATGTTATGAACAGCCATGATTGACGCATGCAGCCGGGAAGCCAAACCGTTACTGACTATTGACGACGCGCTGGACAGAATCGAAGCCGCTGTAAAACCGGTAAGCGGCACAGAAAAAGCGGCGTTAAAAAACGCCTTGGGACGGGTATTGGCGGAAGCGGTTTATGCGCCGATCAACATCCCGCATGACCGCAATGCGGCTATGGATGGCTATGCTTTCGCTAGTCGTGACATGGCTGACGGGCAAGCGTTCACGCTAACCTTGGCCGGAACATCCTGGGCCGGGCGGCCGTTTCAGGGGCAGTTGCAAGCCGGTCAGTGCGTCAGGATTTTTACCGGCGCGGTGGTGCCGGAGCAAGCCGATTCAGTGATCATGCAGGAACAGGTACACGTTCGGGGACAAAGCATACATTTTCCGGCCGACACAGGGGCGCTACAAAATATCAGGGAAGTCGGCGAAGACGTCAAACAAGGCGATTGTTTAATAGCCCAACCTAAAAAGCTGACGGCGGTTGACTTGGGTTTATTGGCCTCAGCCGGTATTAACGAAGTTACCGTGAAACGGCAGTTAAAGATCGCTTATTTTTCCACCGGCGACGAATTGACTGCGCTAGGTCGACCGTTGGAACCGGGCAAAATATACGACAGCAACCGCGCAATGCTGGGCGGGCTGTTGGCCGATCCCGGCTACAGCGTTGTCGATCTGGGCGCGATTCCCGACGACAAACAGTTACTTGAAGACCGCTTTATCGAAGCATCCAAACACTATGATGCGATCATAACCACCGGCGGCGCGTCAGTCGGCGAGGCCGATTACGTCAAAGAAATCCTGCAAAACTGCGGCGAAGTCAACTTCTGGAAAATTGCGATAAAACCCGGAAAACCGTTGGCTTTCGGCAGCATCGGCGGGTGTTATTTTTTCGGTTTGCCCGGCAATCCGGTTGCCGTCGTGGTGACCTTCCAGCAGATTGTAGCGCCCGCGTTAAGACGGCTTTCCGGCGCACCCCCTGCCAAACCGTTAAGATTCACCGCGACCTGCACCTCGACATTAAAAAAATCCCCAGGACGCCGGGAATATCAGCGCGGCATTCTCAGTCAAGATGAAAACGGCGAGTTCCTGGTCGCTTCAGCGGGCCGGCAAGGCTCGCATATCCTCAGTTCCATGAGCCAAAGCGGCTGCTATATCGTCTTGCCGGAAGAGAGCAAGGGCGTGCAGGCAGGCGACAGGGTAACGGTTGAGCCGTTTAGTTTGTTGACTTCGTTATTCCAATAGCAGCTATCACCGCAAGCGAAACTAGTCCTACAGCGGTTGCTGTAGTTTTTGCTATATATTTTAGTGTGCTCTGTTCTTCTTTATGTTGTTCTTGAAACCGACGCTGTTCTCTCTCGTGCTGACGATCAGCTTTCTCCGAAAACTCTCTCTTCTCACTTTTTAACTTATCACTATCAAAATAATGTTTATGTGAAGAAGAAGCCCGATTGCTTGATTCTTTACTAGCATCATGTGTAATCTCACTAATATTAATCGTTGCGGCTAAATTATTTTTTGCCATAGTTACAATAGCGTCATAAACTGGTTTTTGAATGTTATGCCGTATTTTATCCCTTTGACGTTGATTAAGCTTTGGCCAATCAGACGCTGTTTTTTCTATAACTTTAGCATCACCTTTATTTAAAGCGTCTATATCGACATAAGGGCCAGGTTTATCTGCTTGTTCGTTCTGTTTGTCCATAAGTTTTCCCTAAAATTCGATATTAAAATTGAGATTATCGCCGCGTTAAAAACTAATGAACCACAAATTCTAAAGTTTTACCGATAGCATTAAAGGCGTTAGAAATGGTATCTATTTTTGTAGGGTGCTTAAGCTGCATAAGCCTTGTAACCTCTTGAGGACGAATAGACAATTTACGCGCAAGATCAACAGGGCGCACATGTTGTAAAATCATTTCGTTTAACAAAAGAACTTTAGCCCAGAACGACGGGCTTAACTCGATTACATACTGCCCTTGTTTTAGTTTTGACGGTAAAGGCACCGTTCTTTCATCTTCAAAATAAAACTCTAGTGCTGTTTCTAACGCGTCCTTGCCCATTATTAATGCTTCTTCCATGGTTTCGCCCTGCGTTAAAGCTTCGGGTACGTCTGGAAAGCTTACAAAAAAACTAGAGCCGTCAGGTTCAATATTCACAGGATAACGCATTTTTATAACCTCTATTCTTTTAAGCCCAATTGCTTAATAATGGCTTTGCGTAATAGTTCGCAAATTTCGGCGGCATGTCTCGGTAAAGTGCTTTGCTTGCCGTTTAAAAATAATTTTGTGTGCTTCTTTCCCTGCTCAAAAACGACACCTTGTAATTTCAACCATCTTGCAAATTCGCTATTTTTCATTATTTCATCCTTAAAATTATAGCTAGATATATAAACATTTTTGTTTATGCTGTCAAGTGAATTAATAAGCAAAAATGCTTACTCGGTAAAATTACTAAATGCTTGTAACCTGCAAGCTTCGCCTCGGCAATCGCTCCTGCATTACCCTACTACACGTCCTACATGGCGTTATACTTTGGGGGCTTGCTTATATATCAGGCCTTTTTAACAAATTCCGATTTAAGTTTCATGGCGCCAATACCTTCGATTCTGCAATCAATATCATGGTCGCCGTCGACCAGACGGATGATTTTGACGCGAGTGCCGACTTTGACCACCGATGATGAACCTTTGACTTTGAGATCCTTGATGACGGTGACGGTATCGCCGTCTTGCAACACGTTGCCGTTTGCATCCTTAACGATACGGACATCGGCGTTGTCTTCGGCTGCCCCATCTTTTGGCCATTCATGTGCGCATTCAGGGCAGACATACATCATATCGTCTTCGTAAGTGAATTCTGAGCCGCATGCGGGACATTTTGGGAGACTATTCATTGGCTTTCCTTAATGTAGAGTTGTTTCGACCTTGTGGAATACAAGGCGTCTTGAGGCGACATAATGCCAGATTCGGGCGTTTATTTCCATTTCACGAAGGATTATGTTTTATATTCAGTTGCTTATTGGCGAAAGCTGCGACTATGGACAACGCGCTCACGTTATTTCATCGTTCCTTGGTGGAATATCGAGTGAAATATCGGATCAACTTAGGATATAGCCGGTAATTACGTCTCGAAACATAAACTCATCGTTCCCACGCTCTGCGCTCGTCGTTATACACCAAGTGTGTTTCAGAGTTGCAGTGCAGGACGCGCTGCGTCCCGTATGCGCCAGACGCTGGTCGTGATTCGCGGCGCAGCGCGCCTTGACGGCATTCCCACGCGGCGCGTGGGAACGAGAAACGTAGGAGCGGGCCGCTTAACTTAATGGCAGTGACGCAGAGCGTGGGAACCCTAAGCGGAAGTTATTATTGAGGGCGTCCTTAATCCACCCGGTCGACTTTAACCAAAATATGCATCTGGCTTTTGGAGCTTTGGCGGGTACTGACAAACGCGTTGTTTGCTGCGCTGTTACCGGTTTCGCCGACGCCGCCGAGTTCCACCCATTCGCCAAGATTAATCCTGATTGTCGATTGCGCATCCTGGGTTTCGATCCGTCCCCGCCCGTTCATTTTGTCCGACCAGGGCGATACGTTAAGAACGACTTGCTGCCCGGTCAGTCTGGGCGTCACCGAAAAACCGGTGGTCGCTTCGGTATATTCGGTCGTCGAGGTGTAAGCGTAGTCGGAAGCATTTTGTCTCATGTAAACATTGCCCGCTTTGATTCGGGCCGGGACGCCTTCCAGCGTTCGAACGGTCTGGGTGTTTTCGTCGATGCCTTTATCTTGAGTCTGATACAAATGACCGATCATGCGGCCGTCGGCACTTGATGGATCATTGCCCTGAACATTCAGCTGAGCTCTGGCCGCCGCATTAAGCTCGTCGGCGGTCGTCTGCCTGCTTTGAATGACGGTGATGAGCAGATTGCTCTGGGGCACATCCAGTTGTTTGACGATGGTCTTGATTTCAGCCAGCTTGTCGGACGTGGTTTTGACCAGCAGATTGGAGCCGTTATCAATCAATTGGGCGCTATCTCCAAGCAGCGGGGCGAGCAACGGCACTAACTCGAAGGCCGGTCGATTGGCTAAGGGGATTACTTCGATAACTGTTTTTGCGCTAACCGCGCTGCTGCCAAGCAGGGTTATGAAAATGAAGGCTAAAAGTGTTTTCAAGGCGATGCTCCGCTACGGTGACCATTAATCGCTATGGTATAACGATGTCGGCGCGATTCGAAATTGTTTTTCGCTACATCGAACGTCAGCCGATTTTTTTCATTGCCAAGCCCCTGAAAAACGGCAGTGAGGCGAAAACAGCCGTCAGTCGTCCACTTTGTGTTGGGGCTATCCGGCTCCGGATCGGCATTGAGTTTTCGAATCTATTGGGGACGGTTTATGAATCAACCACAACGTATCGAAGCGGCGCAAACCGGCGGCGTTAATCTGCCGGGCGAGTTGAATGCGCAACTATCGGTCTCAGCCAACGTTGTTTGGCAGCGCGCCACTGTAACCCGCGCCCGACGTGAAGCGCAAAACGGCCATCGCGGCGCGATCTTATGGTTTACCGGCTTATCCGGGTCGGGCAAATCGACGCTGGCCCATGCCGTCGAAGAAGCGCTGCACCAACGGGGCTGTCGCACCTTCGTGCTGGATGGCGACAATGTTCGCCACGGTTTGTGCGGCGACTTGGGCTTTTCGGCGCAAGACCGCCAGGAAAATATTCGCCGTATCGGTGAAGTGGCCAAGATTTTTATGGAAGCGGGTGTCATTGTGCTGACCGCCTTCATATCGCCCTACCGCGAAGACCGCGAGCGGGTGCGCGGTATAGTGGAGCGCGGCGACTTTATCGAAATTTATTGCGACACGCCGATCGAAATTTGCGAGTCGCGCGACGTAAAAGGCCTCTACAAAAAAGCCAGAAGCGGACAATTAGCGGAATTTACCGGCATTAGTTCGCCTTACGAAGCGCCGGAAAACTGCGAGCTCAGCGTGCATACCGGCACGACGGACCTGGAGGTCTGCGTGCAACAGGTTATCGGGAAGATGACCCAGCACGGCATTATCGCCGCTGTCGCTAAGCAAACCTAAAAGCGGCAATCGGCTCGCGACACAGGGCGATGAGGAAAAAATTAGCGCCAATCGTCCACTCTGCATTGGGGGATTTAGACGCGGTGCGGCGATGCCGTCAGTTTCCCCGGTATTTTTAACATGACACAGTTAGAGAGAATAATTTATGAGTGAAGCGCAGCTGATCGAAGCCGCGAAAGCGGGCGACATTAATCGAGTACAAGCCTTGATTAACGATGGCGAGGATTTGGAGCAAAAGGACGACTACGGTTGGACGGCATTGAATTGGGCCGCCGGGCACGGCTATTTGGCTATCGTTCAGCTTTTGCACAAAGCAGGAGCCAATCCGGGCAATAGCGGCCGCGATCTCAGAACGCCTTATCAAATCGCCTTGGCGGCCGCGCAGGTGGAAGTTGCAAGCCTGCTGCAACAGCTGGAGCAAGACAGCGGCACTGGGTCTGAGATGCCTGTTCGTCCGTATTGCAAAGCCTACCCGGTCAAAGTGTTCGATCAATTTCCCAGTTGGCGTCCAACGCCGGCGGACGACGCCGTGGTCTATCTGCATCAGGATTTTAGCGTCACCGCGTCGATGTGGCACGGCGAGGATGTGGTGTTTGACCGGGTTTCGGAAGACTGGCGGAATTATTGCCGGGATCGGCTGGGTTTTCATGTGCCGACCGATTTGGAACTTGCCGCCGATTATCGGCAACGCAGGCCGGAATAAGGTCACCCAAGCCTGTCCCGCGCTTGTCGAAGGGCGTAGCGATAGGCGGCATTTCCTGATGGTGTAAGCGTAATAAGCCGATACAAATTCAACAGACGACTCATTCAAAGAGAGCAGGGCGGATATGTTAAACAAACAATACAGTTTTGACCGCGTAGATAACGATGCATCCCTGATTGGCGTATTACGATCGCGGGCGCAGCGGCAAAGCCATCGCAACGCCTATACGTTCCTGGAAAACGGCGAACACCCCACCCAGTCGATAACTTACGGCGAACTGGACTTGCAGGCCAGACAGCTGGCCGCGCAGTTGCAGGCGCTGGGCTTGCAGGGCGAGCGCGCTATTTTGCTGTATCCGCCGGAATTGGACTATATCGTGGCGTTTTTCGCCTGCCTTTACGGCGGACTGATTGCGGTGCCGGCGTATCCGCCGAGCAACGGCCGACACATGCCGCGGTTGCAGGCGATCATCGATGACAGTCAGGCGGCGGTGATACTCAGCACGCAAAGCGCCGCCGATACGGTGCGCCAGTTTGCAGTCGACAGTGCTGGTTTGTTAGATAAACGATGGCTGATTACCGATAATCTCGCTGCCGTCGACGCAAGCGCCTGGCGCTTGCCGATCTTGCACGACCATGATCCGGCTTTTTTGCAATACACCTCGGGTTCCACCGGCAACGCCAAGGGCGTAATAATCAACCACGGCAATCTGATCGCGAATCAGCAGCTGATCAAGCGGCGCTTCGGCCACAACGCCGATTCGACGGTGGTCGGCTGGTTGCCGCTCTATCATGACATGGGCTTGATCGGTAACGTCATGCAGCCTTTGTATTGCGGGGCCAGCGCTATTTTAATGTCGCCGATGGCGTTCCTTGAAAAACCCGTCCGCTGGCTGCAAGCGATCAGCGATTACCGCGCCCATACCAGCGGCGGGCCGAATTTTGCGTTCGAGTTGTGCATGCGAAAAATAACCGTCGAACAAAAAGCCGGATTGGATCTTGGCAGCTGGCGTCTGGCGTTCAACGGCGCAGAACCGATTAATCCCGGCACCATGACGCGTTTTGCCGATGCTTTTTCAGAATGCGGATTCAGCCGTAAATCCTTTTATCCCTGTTACGGCCTGGCGGAAGCCACCTTGCTGGCTAGCGGCGGCGATAAAAATGCCGAACCGACGGTGGCGGCTTTTTATAAGGCCGGTCTCGAACAAGGCAAGGTGCATCCGGCCACCAGCGGCGATGACGAGACCCGCCGGCTGGTCGGCTGCGGCGGTATCGATGTTGACGCCGGGCAACGCATTCGTATCGTCGACCCCGAAACCGGCGAGCCGTGCAAAGCCGATCGAATCGGCGAGATTCAACTCGGCGGCCCCAGTATCAGCCAAGGTTATTGGCAAAATGCGTCGGCCACCGGGCAGGCGTTTATCGGCGTTGCAAACAGCCAACACCGCTGGCTGCGCACCGGCGATTTGGGCTTTATCGAGGGCGGCGAATTGTTCGTTTCAGGACGGCTGAAGGATCTGATCATCATCCGCGGCCGCAATTACTACCCTCACGATCTGGAATATGCAGTCGAAGCGGCGACCGATGTGCTAAACCCCGGCTGTGCGGCCGCCTTTGCGGTAAGCGGAAACGACGGCGAAAAGCTGGTCGTGTTGGCCGAGCTGAAACGCAACCGCTTAAGACAGCCCGACTACCGGGCCGAGTTTGCCGCGATCCGCAGCAGGCTGGTCGAGGAGTGCGGCATACAGGCCGATACCGTGATGCTGTTGAGACCGGGAGCGATCTTGAAAACCAGCAGCGGCAAAATCAGGCGCTCGGCTTGCCGGCAGGCCTTCGAGCAGCAGCAATTTAAGGTTGTTGCTGTCGATGAGCTGAATGTCGAAATCTGCGTAGCGACCGCTAACGCCTCTGCTGCTAGTTCCCAAGCTCAAGCTTGGGAATTCGGTGAGGAAGCTCCAGCTTCCCGTTTCGCGAAGCTGGAGCTTCGCGATCGAGGTTCCCAATCCGGAGATTGGGAACCAGCGGAATCTTATACGGCCAAACCGACGCAAAGCGTGGAGCCGACTTTATTGAGGCAGGTATTGCTGACGATTGCCGATGCCGAGGGCGCCCGTCTACTGGCGCAAGTTCTGGTTGAAAAAGTGGGGGCTTTGTCCGGTTTGGCGGTCGAAACTGTCGATATGGCGCAATCGCTGCCCAGTCTCGGCATGGACTCGCTGAAAGCCGTGGAGTTGAAATACTTTATCGACGCGTTGCTGGCTATCGATTTGCCGGTGGCGCTGCTGCTCGGCAATCATTCCCTGGCTACGTGTGCCGAACAGGCTTTAATGTTGGCGAAATCCGGCCAAGCGCAAATCGCCCCGGCGGCGGTTGAAGACAACGATGAACAGCCGCTATCGTACGGGCAGCAGGCGTTGTGGACCGTCAATCGAATCGAAGCGGACAGCTCTCTGTATAACATGCCGGTTGCCATGCGCATTCGCGGCAAGCTGGATAAATCGGCATTAAACGACGCATTGGCCGCGCTGTTCGAACGCCATGCGCAATTACGCAGCGGCTTTGGGCTTAACCCGCAGACCCAAACGGTGCGTATCCCGCTGGCGGAGGTTCAGTATCGATTGGCGAGCGTGACGTGCTACGACGAGCGGCAACGCAGAGAAGCTATCGCCGCTTTCGCGCGCAGACCGTTCGATTTGGAGCAAGGTCCGTTACTGAAAGCCGCCTTGTTCAGCGGTGCCGACGACGATCATGTGCTGGTATTTTGCGCGCATCATATCGTCGTCGATTTCCGCTCGTTGTCGGTTCTGCTGGCAGAGTTCAAGACACATTATATCGGGCAGGCTCAGGATTTGCCGGAGCCTGCGGCGAGTTATGCCGATTATGTCGCCTGGCAATCGGCGTATTTGGCCGACCGGCGCGCCGAACAGGACTGGCAATACTGGCAACGGCAGTTGTCCGGCGATCTGCCGAAACTGGCGTTGCCTTGCGAACGGCAAACCGCCTGTTCGCCGTCATGCCGGGGACAAGCGGAAACGCTGACTATCGCACCCGATACCCTGCAAAAACTCAAGCAATTGGCCGCCGGGCAGCATACAACACTGTATACGCTGTTGCTGACCGTGTTCAAAACCCTGCTTTACCGTTACAGCGGCCAACAGGACATCATCGTCGGCTCGCCGACGCTGGGCAGGCCGAAGCGGGAGTTCGCCGATACCGTCGGTTATTTCGTCAACCCGGTGGCGCTGCGCTCGCAGCCCACGGCCGAGCAACGCTTTAGCGATTATCTGGCCGAAGTCAACGCGACTGTGCTGGATGCGCTGGCGCATCAATATTACCCGTTCTCGTTGCTGGTGGAAAAGTTGCAGCCCGAGCGCGAGCAGGGAACATCGGCGTTTTACCGCGCCTGGTTCGTACTGCAAAGCGGCGGCGCATCCGACGCCGCCGAACTGGCCTTGGGCCTACCGAACATCGCACTGGATTGGGCCGGTTTGTCGGTCGAAAGCTATGCGCTGGATGAAGTCGCCGCGCAATTCGATCTAGCCTTGCTGATGGCGGAGACCCGGCAGGGCCTGGCCGCTTCGTTCCAGTACCGCAGCGAGTTGTTGTCCCGAACCACGGTTTTAGGACTGATCGGACATTTCCAATGCCTGCTGCACGGCCTGCTTGCCAATCCCGACAGCCGCTTGTCTGAACTGCCGCTGCTGACCGCGCTCGAGCGCAAACAGCGGGCGGCGTGGAATGCAACCGGCATCAATTACACGGATAACAGGGTGCATAGCGTTTTTGAGGCAGCTGCCCGGCAGCATCCGGACGCCGTCGCGCTGGTTTACCGGCAGCGGCGTCTTAGCTATGCCGAACTCAATGCCCAAGCCAACCGTCTGGCCCATAATTTACTGGCGCAGGGCGCGGGGCCGGAAAGGCGCGTTGCCTTGTGCATTTCGCGCTGCCCGGAACTGGTGGTGGGGATCTTGGCGATACTCAAAGCCGGTGCGGTGTATGTGCCGGTCGACCCCGCTTATCCAAAGGATCGGCAAGCCTATTTGATGCAGGATGCCGGTTGCAGATGGCTGCTGACCGAGACCGCGTTGCTGCCCGGTCTCGACTGCGGCACGATGGCGACATTGTGCGCGGACGATGTTGACGCTTACGGCAATTGCAGCAACGACAACCCGGAAATACCGCTGCATGCCGACCATGCGGCCTATGTCATTTACACCTCGGGTTCGACCGGCAAGCCCAAAGGCGTGGTGGTCAGCCACGGCAACCTGATGCAATCCACTTGGGCCAGAACGGCCTATTACCAGGAGCCGGTCGGCTGTTACCTGCTGTTGTCGTCATTCGCGTTCGACAGCTCGGTGGCGGGGATTTTCTGGACGCTAAGCCAGGGCGGCTGTTTGTGTTTGCCGGAGGAGAACCAGGTTAAGGACCCGGCCGCTCTAGGCGCATTGATCGAATACCGGCGGGTAACGCATTTACTGGCGCTGCCGTCGCTTTACCAACTGTTGCTGGAGCATGCGCCGACGGTCGCGCTGAAAACCTTGAACACCGTTGTCGTTGCCGGGGAAGCCTGCCCCCATCCGCTCACCGGACTGCATTTTAAACGCCTGCCGGATACGGCTTTGTTTAACGAATACGGCCCGACCGAAGCCACGGTGTGGAGCAGCGTTTACGCGGTTACGCAGCCGCAAGGCGGGGCCAACGTGCCGATAGGCAAGCCGATCGGCAATATGCGCATCTATATCGTGGACGATGCGCTGCAACTGCTGCCGGTCGGCGTCGCCGGGGAATTGCTGGTCGGCGGAGAAGGCATCAGCCGCGGTTATCTCGATCAAGCCGGGTTGACCGCGGAAAGATTCATCCCCGACCCGTTCGGCGCGACAGGGGGCAGGCTGTATAAAACCGGCGACCGGGCGCGTTATCTGGCCGACGGCAATATCGAATTTTTAGGCCGTCTCGATCAACAGGTCAAAATCAGGGGTTACCGGATAGAGCTAGGCGAAATCGAAGCCTGTCTGCTGCGGCATCCGTCGATAAAAGCGGCGGCGGTAGCCGTTCGCGAGGAGGCGCCGGGCAATAAGCGCCTGACCGCTTACCTAGTTGCGGAATCCGGCAATCAGACGGATACCGAAGATGTAAAAGCGCATATCAGACACTGTTTGCCGGAGTACATGCTGCCCACGGCCTGGCTATGGCTGGATGCGATGCCGTTGAACGCCAACGGCAAACTGGATCGCAACGCATTGCCCGCATCGGCAAACCAAACCGACAACGCCCCGTCGTACGTTGCGCCGCGCGACGAGGCGGAACAAGCGGTGGCCGACATTTGGCGGGAAGTGCTGGGCGTTCAGCAATTGGGCATACATGACGACTTTTTTGAGTTGGGCGGCCATTCCCTGTCCGGCGTGCAGGTGACCGCAAAAGTGCAGGCGCTGTTCAATATCGAGGTGCCGGTCAATATCTTGTTCGAGGCCGCGACCGTCGCCAAGTTTGTCGACCGGATGGCGGAGTATCAGATGAAAGAGCCGCTTGAGGCCATTGAATGAGCCTGTAGATTAGTTCGCGAAAAGCACGAAAATTTTCTCGTTCCCACGCGCTGCGTGGGAATGCAGTCAAGGCGCGCTGCGCCGCGAGTCACTGTTAGCACATCGAAAATACGGGGCGGACAAATCGGGACGCAGCGCGTCCAGCACTGCATTCCCACGTAGCACGTGGGAACGAGGCCAAGCTGGAGCTTGGGAACTAGCACATAACCGGAGAACAACATCATGAACGATAAAACCCTGTACCGCCTGGCCGACTCGACAGCAGTAGAGGCGCTGGTCGATAACTGGGTGGCCTGGCCGCATACCTTTTCGCCGGTGCCTTACAGCCTGCACATGCTGAACTACCAGAGGAAAAACCTGAGTTCGTATCTGCAAAGCCCCGAGATTCACGTTAAATCCAGCGCCAATCCCAAGTTGCTGGGTGGCGCATTTGTCAATATTCCGGTCGAGCGAACAGCGGAAGTTGCGAAGCTGCTGGAACGGATGGACAGCGAGCACGGCGGCAACCTGAAAATGGCGCAGGATTTGATCGATTTCCAAAACCTGCTGGACCGGGAAGCCGCAGGCCAAAGCCTGGAACCGTATTACGCGATGCTGCCGGAGTCGATGCGCGGCTATGTCGAATTGCTGTACGACTACAACAACCGGCCTATCGTGCGCTGCATCGAAAGCCTGTTCTACAAAAGTCCGCATTACAAAAATCACCTGCAATCGCTGCGCCTGTTTACCCAGACCCACGACCGCGCCCGGCCTTATTACATGAGCACGCCGCGTTTGCCGGAACACGACAGTATCGAATGGGCTATCCCGTTTGCCCAAGCGCAAATCGACGAACTGTTCAAACTGGACAGCCGGCCGCAATCCTTGGCTTACATACGCGAGCTGTTGGGGCTCGATGCCGGTGACGACGAAAAGCTGATCGAACTGCTCACCGACCAACCGCCGAGCACGGCCCAAGCCTGGCAAGGCAGCGGCGTACGGGTGCGCTATCTCGGGCATGCCAGCGTGCTGGTCGAATACAACGGCGTTGCGATTCTGATCGACCCGTTCATTGCCGTGCAGCCCAGCCAGGGCGGCATCGACCGTTACAGCTTCCAGGACTTGCCGCCGCATATCGATTATGTGCTGATCACCCATGTTCATCACGACCACTACGTATTTGAGACATTGCTGCGGCTTCGGCACAAAATCGGTTGTCTGGCGGTGCCGAAAAGCTCGGGCATTTTCTACGGGGACATTTCGATGAAACTGCTGGCCCGCGAGCTGGGTTTTAGCCACGTGATCGAAGTCGACCCGCTGGATACGATCGCGTTTCCCGGCGGCGCAATCATCGCCGCGCCGTTTCTTGGCGAACATAACGACCTGCCGTTTGCCAAAAGCGCTTACCTGATCAGCGCCGGTGAGCAGCGCCTGCTGTTTGCCGCCGATTCCAACTGCCTGGACCGGCGCATGTACGAGAACCTGTGCGCCGAGTACGGCCCTATCCAGACCGTATTCTTGGGCATGGAATGCATAGGCGCGCCGTTGTCCTGGGTGTATGGGCCGCTGCTGCCGAAGTTGCCGGAGCGCAAGCATTGCCAGACGAGGCGTTCGAAGGGCAGCGATGCCGATGCGGCTTTGAGCCTGCTGGACGCGGTGCAATCCGAGCGGGTTTATATCTATGCGATAGGCCGCGAACCCTGGCTGCAATATTTCATGGCCTTGGAGCCGGAAGATGACGATGCCTATATCAGGGAAATCGGTAAGGTGTTGGCGGCTTGTCAGAGTAAGGGCTTTGCCGATGCGCGGAGGCTGTATGGCAAGGATGATATTCATTTGGGCGATTGATTCTAAAAACGACGATTTGTCCACGAAAAGCACGAAAGACACGACATCTCTCGTTCCTACTTGGCGCTCGTCCTTATACACAAGTCTATCGAAGAGCGTCATTTCGGTATGAACGCTGGAATGGCGGACTCGGATGTAGGCCGGAATAAGGCCATCCAAGCGCATGGCGCGAGGTGGCGTTTCCGGCGAGTTCGTGAGGTATTTGCCGGAAAAGCTTCCGCTCCTGCTCACGCCCCTTACCTACATCCATGTAGGCAACGCCGGTTCTCGCTGCCGCTCGAACCGGCTTATTCCGGCCTACGTCGAGATGTGTATAACGATGAGCGCGGCATGGGAGAACGAGCGAAATACGAGGCGCAGCACATGGGAACGAGGGTAAACAAATCATGACCGACACAACAACACAAGTCGAACAACAGCAAGCCAACCGCACACAGCTGATTGCCAGACTCAGGAAAACCGATACCCCGGCCGACGGCGTTATTGCCAAACGCAACGGCGACCAACCGATACCCCTATCGTATTCGCAGGAGCGCTTGTGGATCATGTCGCAGCTGGAACCGGACAACCCGATCTACAATGTCGCCGGTGCCGTGCAGTTCGACGGCCGGCTGAACACGCAAGCCTTGCAGCACAGTCTGGACGAGGTGGTCGGACGCCATGAAATCCTGCGCAGCCGTTTTACCGCAGAGGGCCAGCAGGTCGAACCGGGCGGCGGATTGCCGCTGACCCGCCTGGATCTCGCCTGCTTCAATCAGGATAGTGCGATGGCGCAGTTCCAACACTGCGCCGACGCGTTTATCCGCCGCCCGTTCCTGCTTGCCGAACAACCGCCGCTACGGGCGCTGCTGGCCGTATTGGGAGAGAGGCGGCATATCTTGCTGTTGACTTTGCATCACATCGTCTCGGACCGCTGGTCGGTCGGCGTGCTGATGCAGGAAGTCGCCGCATTGTACGGCGCATACAGCCAAGGCAAGCCGTCGGTTTTGCCGGAGCTGCCGATTCAATACGGCGATTTTTGTATCTGGCAACGCGGACAGCAGGAAAAAGGGGCCAAGCATCTGGCTTACTGGCGACAAAAACTGACAGGCGCGCCGCCGTTGCTCGCGTTGCCGACCGACCGGCCGAGACCGCCGACGCCCAGCTACCGCGGCGACATGCACTATTTCGAACTTTCCGCCGAGCTGAGCCGCGCGCTGAAAGAACTGGGCAAACAATACAAGGTCACGCTGTTCATGGTGATGGCCGCCGCGTTCAATGCGCTGCTGCACCGCTATACCGGCAGCAAGGATATTTGCATCGGTTATCCGGTGGCCGGGCGCAGCCAAAGCCAGGCGGCGGCTTTGATCGGCTTTTTTGTCAACACGCTGGTGCTGCGTTGCCAAGTCGAGGCCGATCTGCCGTTTTCGGCGCTGCTGTTGCAACTGCGCGAACAGGCCTTGCGGGATCAGGATCATCAGGGGCTGCCCTTCGGTCAATTGCTGGAAGCGCTGAATCCGGTTCGCAATACCAGTCATGCGCCTTTGTTCCAGGTGATGCTGGCGGTGCAGAACGTGCCGATGGCGGATTTTCGGATGCAGGATATTTCGGCCGTGCCGCTGACCATGAATAACCGCATCGCCCAATTCGACCTGAGCCTGTTTGTCGATGAACGCGACGGCAAGCTGCTGGGGAGTTTCGAATACAGTACCGATTTATTCGATGCGGGGACTATCGCCAGAATGGCCGGGCATTTGCAAATACTGCTGGCAGGCGCGGTCGGCAGTCCCGAACTGCCGTTGAGCCAATTGCCGCTGCTGCCTGAAGCGGAAACCAGGCAGTTGCTTGACGACTGGAGTGGCCCCGTGCGCGCCTTGGCTCCCAAGGCGCGCACGGCGCGCCCTACGGATGGCTTGTTGATTCACCGGCTTTTTGAACAGCAGGCGCAACTGACGCCGGATAAAACGGCGCTGGCTTTTGCCGGTCAACGTATCAGTTACGGCGAACTTAACAGCCGCGCGACATTATGGGCCGAACGCCTGCTGGACTTGGGCATCGGTCCAGAATGCCGGGTTGGCGTCTGCGCCGAGCGTTCCGTGGAGCTGATTGTTGGCTTGCTGGCCGTGCTCAAGGCCGGGGCCGCTTATATTCCGTTGGACCCGAGCTATCCCGAAGACCGGCTGGATTTTATGCTAAGCGATGCCGGTATCGAGTTGTTACTGACCCAAAGTGCATTAGTCGGTAAGTTTAAGCATCGCGCCATCGAGATGCTTTGCCTGGATAACGATTCAGCCGAAGGCCAAGCGAAGCGCACAGCTTCCCGCTCGCTATCGCCGGACAATTCCGCCTATATCATTTATACCTCGGGTTCCACCGGGCAGCCTAAAGGCGTCGCGGTCAGCCACAAAAACCTGCTGCACTCGACACTGGCCAGGACGAATTATTACCGCGAGCCGCTGGGATGCTTTTTGCTGCTGTCCTCGTTTGCGTTCGACAGTTCGGTTGCCGGAATATTCTGGACGCTAAGCCAAGGCGGATGTTTGTGCCTGCCGCAACAGGAGGACTTGACCGATCCCGTAGCCTTGGCCGGACTGATCAAGCAACACCGGGTTACTCATTTATTGGCCCTGCCTTCGTTTTATACGGCCATTGTCAATGACCGGAATCTTGCCCAATTGAATACGCTGCAAGCGGTTATCGTCGCAGGGGAGGCCTGTTCGGGCGACATCGCCGCCGAGCATCGCCGCAAGTTGCCGGAGGTTCGGTTTTACAACGAATACGGCCCTACGGAAGGCACGGTTTGGAGCAGCGTTTATCGCAGCACAACGGCTGATACCGGCGTTACGCTACCGATAGGCCGGGCCATCGACAAGGTGAGGATTTATATTCTGGACCGGCAACGCCAGCCGGTGCCGATAGGCGTCAGCGGCGAGCTGTGCATAGGCGGCGCCGGTTTGGCGCAAGGCTATTTGAACCAACCGGCGTTGACTGCGGAAAAATTTATGCCCAATCCGTTCGCTGCGAACGGCGAGCGGCTTTACAAAACCGGCGACCTGGCGCGTTTTCGCGCCGACGGCGAGATTGAGTTTCTGGGCCGCATCGACAACCAGGTCAAGATTCGCGGCTATCGGATCGAGTTGGGCGAAATCGAAGAGCGCCTGCACCGGCATCCCGCCATTAAGGATGCCGTTGTTTTGGTCGCAGAGGAAGCATCCGGCAATAAAAGACTGATTGCCTACCTGGTTGGGCGGCAATCCGCCGCGATGCCGGAAGCCTCCGTTTTTCAGGCCTATCTTAAGCAAACGCTGCCGGATTATATGCTGCCGTCGAGCTATGTCGCTTTGGACGCATTGCCGCTGATGCCGAACGGCAAGCGGGATTGTCTGGCGCTGCTAAACATCAAACAACCGGCTGCGAAAGCACGGGCATTTAAACCGGCGTCGAACTGGATCGAGGCCGAGCTGGCCGATATTTGGCGCGAAGTATTGGGCCTTGAAGCAATCGGCGTCGATACGGATTTTTTCGAACAAGGCGGACATTCGTTGGCGGCCATTCAAGTCAAGTCGCGCATTCAATGCGTTTTCAACATGGATGTTCCGGCGAAGATGCTGTTCGAATCGCCGACCATCGAATTACAGGCTGCCGAGATAGCCCGGCTGCAAATTCAACAGCACGATGACCGTTCTTTGGACGAGTTGATAAAAGAACTCGAACAGCTTTCGGATGAAGAAGTCAGTCATTTGCTGGTTGGCAAGTGACAGTTGCCCATTCAAAAATTTTAGTAACTATTCAGCGCGAAGCACAACATCCCTCTCCAGCGGGAGAGGGCAGGGTGAGGGGGAATCAATAAGGACTTTTTCCTATTTAATTCTCCTCACCCCGACCCTCTCCATCAGGAGCATAGCTATCTACACAGCTTTTTTTAATTATAAATACAATGAGTTACAAAGCGGCTTGGCTCCCTCTCCTGCTGGAGAGGGTTGGGGTGAGGAGAATAAAAACAACCCTTTATATCCCCCTCGGCAATTGCTCCTGCATTGCTCTACCTCCTGCATCCATGCAAGTCGTCATCCCAACCCTCTCCCTCAAAGGAGAAGGGGCCGGTACTTGTGTAGATACTTATGCCATCAGGAGAGGGGGAGTTCTTTCAGCAATTTGCGGTTTTTTCAGACACGCTGAATAGTTACAAATTTTAAACGTTACGGTCGGGGCGAATGCCCAGACCGGCATCTGGAGCCATACAGCTCAGACATCGCATCAAACGTTAGGGACGGGGTTGCAAACCCCGTCCCGCCAGAGGATTTCACGAGACTAACCTTGATAATCAGGATTTTTTAAACATGCCCAGTCATACCGCACGAATCGCCGATCTGTCTAAAGAAAAACAAGCCCTGTTGTTGAAACGCATTAAGGAAAGATCGGTTTCCGTCCACCCGTCCATTGCTAAGCGAGCGGATGTTGCGCCGTGCCCGTTATCGTTCGCGCAGGAAAGGCTATGGTTTTTGGCGCAAATGGAACCCGATAACCCGTTTTACAACATGGCCGGGGCGGTGCAGGTACAAGGCAACCTGAACGTACCGGTATTGGAACAAGCGCTGAACGAAGTCGTCCGCCGCCACGAAGCGTTAAGAACCGCGTTTCGGATCATCGAAGACGAGGCCCGGCAAGTCATCGACGACTCGGCCTCAATAACCGTTGACGCTATCGATTTAACGGCGCTGAACGCCGTTCAACAGGAAGACACGCTCAAGATCCTTGAGGCGCAGGAAGCGCACCGCGTTTTCGATCTTGAGCAAACGCCGCTGTTAAGGGCGGCCCTGGTCAAGCTGGATGACGAGCGCCATGCATTGCTGATGATCTTGCATCATATCGTTTCGGATGAATGGTCGCTAAGGCTGCTTATCAAGGAAGTAGGCGCTTATTACCAAGCCTTCAAAAACGGCAATCCGTCATTAGAACCTGAGTTGCCGATTCAATACGCCGATTTTGCCGTTTGGCAACGCGGCGAGCGGTATGACAAGCAAATCGCTTATTGGCAACAATACCTGGAGGCCGCGCCTACATCGCTGGAGTTGCCGACTGACCGGCCCAGGGCATCGGTCATGTCGTATCGCGGCGCAAACCATGAGTTCGAGCTGAGTCCTGAAACCTCGGCCGCGCTGATCCGCTTAAGCCGCCAGGCCGACACGACGTTATTCGTGGTGATGATGGCCGCATTCAATGTCTTGTTGTCGCGTTGTTCCGGGCAAGACGATGTCTGTGTCGGCTACCCGATTGCAAACCGCAACCGGCGGGACATCGAAAACCTGATCGGCTTTTTCGTCAATACCCAGGTGTTGAGAACCGATTTGTCCGGCAATCCGACCTTTACCGAACTGCTGGACCGGGTCAGGAAAAATACTCTCGATGCACAAAACAACCAGGACCTGCCGTTCGAGCGTTTGATCGAAGCATTGAAACTGGAACGGGAACTGAACCGGACGCCGTTGTTCCAGACGATGCTGGTTTACCAGAACGCGCCGATGAACACGCTCAATGTGTCGGAACTGCATTTTAAGTTGGCCGATGCCGACATGAACGCCGCCAAGTTCGATTTGACCTTGAATGTATCGAAGTCCGAAGACGCCTTGCGTTGCGGTTTTAATTACAGCACCGATTTGTTCGATGCCGCGACTATTGCGCGCATGGCGGAGCATTTGCAACAGTTGCTGGACGGCATCGTCAACTGCCCGGATGTCCCTGTTTCCGAACTGCCGCTGCTGACATTGAATGAAAGATGGCAGATGCTGCTCGACTGGAATACGACCGAAGTCGACTATCCGAAGGACCGCTACATTCATCAACTGTTCGAAGCGCAGGCGGAAAAAACGCCGGATGCCGTTGCGGTGGTTTTTGAAGGGCAGACGCAACGTTACGCGGAACTGAACGCCAGGGCTAACCAGTTAGCCCATTATCTACAGCACAAAGGCGTCGGGCCGGATGTGCTGGTCGGCATTTGCGTCGAGCGTTCGGTGGAAATGGTGGTCGGCTTGCTGGGGATTTTGAAAGCCGGGGGCGCTTATCTGCCGCTGGACCCGAGCTACCCGCAAGACCGGCTTGAGTTCATGCTGCGCGATGTCGCCCCGCCGGTTGTTTTGACCCAGGCGGGATTGTTGGAAAGACACGGTTTCGGCCCGGCAAAAGTGCTGTGCCTGGATCGCGACTGGCCGAAACTTGCGCACGAAATGGCGACCAATCCCGGCATAAATCTGAGGCCTGATAACCTGGCCTACTGCATTTACACCTCCGGTTCCACCGGGCAACCGAAAGGCGCGGGCGTGCCGCACCAGGGCATACTCAACCGGCTGCAATGGATGCAGCAACAATACCGGCTGGATGACGGCGATTGCATCTTGCAAAAGACCCCGTACAGTTTCGATGTTTCGGTCTGGGAGTTCTTTTGGCCGTTGATGACCGGCGCGCAACTGGTCGTTGCCAAGCCCGACGAGCACAAGGACAGTCTGGCGCTGATCGATACCGTTATGCGCGAGCAAGTCAGCACGATTCACTTCGTGCCGTCGATGCTGCAAGCCTTTATCGACACGCCGGGCGTGGAAAACTGCACCTCGTTAAAGCGCGTGATCTGTAGCGGCGAAGCCTTGCCGGCCGATCTGGTGTCGCGCTTTCAGCAAAAATTACCGGCCGAACTGCACAACCTTTACGGCCCGACCGAAGCCTCGGTAGACGTCAGTTATTGGGCCTGTTTGCCGGGCAGCGCAGAAACCGCGATTCCGATAGGCCGACCGATAGCCAACATCACACTCTACATTCTCGACCGACAGCTCAACCCGGTTCCGGTCGGCACGCCCGGCGAACTGCATATCGGCGGCATCGGCTTGGCGCGCGGCTATCTCAATCGCCCTGAGCTGACGGCGGAAAAATTCATTCCCAATCCTTATGATCAGCAGGGCAGTCGGCTGTACAAAACCGGCGATTCGGTGCGTTACCGGTCGGACGGCAACATCGACTATTTGGGGCGAATCGATCACCAAGTCAAAATTCGCGGTTTCAGGATTGAGTTGGGAGAAATCGAAGCCCGGCTGCTCAAACACCCGGCTGTTAAAGAAACAGCCGTCATTGCACGGGAAGACCAAGCGGGCGACAAGCGGCTGGCCGCTTATCTGGTTGCCGCCGATGAGGATTCGCCTGACATCGAGTCATTGAAAGCGTGGCTCAGGGAAGCGTTGCCGGAGTACATGGTTCCAAGCGCCTTTGTAACGCTGCAAAGCATGCCGCTCAGCGCCAACGGCAAGCTGGACCGCAAGCGTTTACCGCAACCGGATAGGAGCGGCCTGTCGATGCGGCGCTATCAGCACGCGCAAACGCCGGTTGAAGGTATTTTGGCCGATATTTGGCGAGAGTTGCTGGCGGTTGAGCGGGTCGGGCGGCACGATAATTTCTTCGAATTGGGCGGCGACTCGATTATGAGCATCCAGGTCGTAAGCCGCGCACGGCAGGCCGGTGTTGTCATTAGCCCCAAACTGCTATTCCAGCACCAGACCGTCGCTGCCTTGGCGTTGGCGGCCGGGCAAAGTCGGCGCATTTCGGCCGAACAAGGGCTTGTGTCCGGCAAGGTGCCGTTGACGCCGATCCAGCAATGGTTTTTTGAGCAAAACCCGGGCAATCCTCAGCACTCTTATGGTTCCCACGCTCTGCGTGGGAACCCAGTGAGGGACGCTCCGCCGTCCCGAACCGCAGAGCGGTTCAGACTGCATTCCCACGCGGAGCGTGGGAACGATAGGTTCGGTATAGGCAATCCTCATCACTGGAATCAGGCCTTGTTTCTGGAAATAAATCCCGGCTTGACCGCGGACATTGTAGAGCGCGCCGTCAAGCAGCTGTTGATTCACCATGACGCGTTGCGGATGCGTTTTAGCCGGGACAGCGGCGCGTGGCGGCAACACATGCTTAAGGCCGAAACGCAGGCCGTTTTCGAATGCATCGATTTATCCGGCGTCCCGGCGGAACGGCAAGCAACGCGGCTCGAATCGGCGGCATCGATTCAGCAAGCCCGCTTGCATTTAAGCGAGGGGCCTTTATTGCGCGCGGCGTGGTTCGATTTGGGCGAGGGCAAAGGCAGCCGATTGTTGCTTGTGATTCACCATTTAGTCGTCGACGGCGTTTCGTGGCGGATTTTACTGGAAGATTTGGCGGTCGCCTGTCGGCAACTGATGTCGGGACAGACGCCGGAATTACCGGCAAAAACCGCCTCCTTCAAACAGTGGTCGGAACAAATCGTTAAACAAGTCAGCTCCGGCGGCTTGCCGCTCGACAAAGCCTATTGGCTGGATGCCCGGCGTAACCCGGTTTTAGTGTTACCGGTAGACCGGCCCGGAGGCGGCAACAAGGTTGCGATGGAAGAGGAAGTCACGGTGACGTTGACCGACGCCGAAACCCGCGCCTTGTTACAGGATGTTCCAAGCGCTTATCGCACCCGAATAGATGACGTGTTGCTGACCGCGCTGACGCTGACCTTGCGCGACTGGATGCACTGCGAATCGGTGTTGATCGATTTGGAAGGCCACGGCCGCGAGGATATAGTAGGCGAGCTGGATGTGTCCCGCACTGTGGGCTGGTTTACGACGGTTTATCCGGCGCTGTTGAGCATTGCCGACGACGCTTCGGAATATGCAGGAAGTCACTTAGATATTTTATCCCCTCACCCCAACCCTCTCCCGAAGGGAGAGGGAGCAAGTTGTCGAAGTTATTCCATGCGCGACGCTGCGTTGGGCGATGCACTGAAATCGGTGAAGGAGCAATTACGCGCAATTCCGATCAACGGCATGAGCTACGGCTTATTACGCTACGTTGCGCAGGATGCGGCGTTACTAGCGCAGCAGCCTAAAGCACAGGTCATATTCAATTATCTCGGCCAGCTTGATACGGTCATGGCGGTCGATGCGCCGTTCGTACCGAGCCGGGCAGCGACCGGCCTGAACTGCGATCCGGCCGGTATCCGGACGCATGAGTTGGCAATCGTCGGCGCTATTTCGGAGGGACGGATGCAGCTGAGCTGGCGATACAGCCGGGAGCGTTATCGTAAGGATACGATTGAAAGCCTGGCCGGTAATTATCTGCGGCAGCTTAAAGCGTTAATAGCGCATTGCCTATTGCCCGATTCCGGCGCTTATACGCCGTCGGATTTTCCGTTAGCCGCCTTATCGCAACCGGGCCTGGATGCGATGGCCTTGAAGCCGCGCCGGATTGAGGATATTTACCCGTTGGCGCCGTTGCAATCCGGCCTGATGTTCCACAGTTTTTACGATCCCGAACCCGGCGTTTACTGCATTCAACTGGGGTGCCGCTTGCTCGGAGAGCTGAATGTTCCGGCCTTCAAACAAGCCTGGCGACAGCTGGTCGATCATCACCCGGTTTTACGGACGCGGTTTCAGCTGGAGCATCAGGATCAACCCTTACAAATCGTACACAAACAGGTGCAACTGCCGATTACCGAATACGACTGGCGTGATGATTCGGCGCAGCAAGCGCTGCGTTGGCGACAGCTGTTGGCCGACGATCAGGCCAAAGGCTTCGATTTCACCCAAGCGCCGTTGATGCGTTTGGGCTTGGTGCAATGCTCGGATAAGGAATACTATTTTTTATGGACGTATCACCATGTGTTGCTGGATGGCTGGAGCGGGCCGTTACTGTTAAAAGGCGTATTTGCCGCCTACGAGGCGTTACGGCGCGGGGAGGAGGCCTTGTTACCGGCAGTGCGGCCTTATCGCGATTATATCGGCTGGTTGCAAAGTCAGGATATGGGGGCCGCCGAAGCGTATTGGCGAACGGCGCTGAGCGGTTTTACCGGCCCGACGCCGCTAATCATCGACAAATCGGCGGATAACATTGCTCAACAACACGGCTATGCCAAGCACAGCCTGACTTTATCGGCGGCGCACAGCCGGGCATTACAGCATTTCGTCAAGCAGCGGCAACTAACCTTGAATACGCTGGTACAAGGCGCATGGGCGGTATTGCTCAGCCGTTACAGCGGCGACAACGATGTCGCCTTCGGCGTTACAGTGTCGGGAAGACCGGCTGACTTAATCGGCGTTGAGGACATGGTCGGGCTGTTTATCAATACCTTGCCGCTCCGCATCAAGATAGCGCCGGACTGCACGGTGCTGGAGGGGTTGCAGGCAATACTCGAACAAAACCAGGACATGCGCGCTTATGAATTTGCGCCGTTGACGCAAATTCAAGGCTGGTCCGAGGTGCCGCGCGGCACGGCGTTATTCGAAAGTTTGCTGGTTTTCGAGAACTACCCGATCGATCAGGCCTTGACCGAAAATTTAGCCGGTTTGGCTATCGACGCGGTCAGTGTTGTCGATCGAACCAATTATCCGTTGACCTTGTCCGTTTATCCGGGAACAACCCTGCGCCTGGAAATAAGCTATGCCGCCGGTCGATTCGAAGCCGAAACGGTCAAACGGATGCTGCTGCATTTGCAAGGCCTGCTTGACGCTTTTGTCGAGCAACCGCAAACGCGTTTATCCGAATTGTCGTTGTTGAGCGTAGCGGAGCGGCAGCAAATCCTGATCGACTGGAACGCGACGGCAGTCGACTATCCGCAGGGCCGATTCATTCATCAACTGTTCGAAGCGCAGGCGGAAAAAAAACCGGATGCTCCGGCAATTGTTTTTGAAGGGCAGTCGTTAAGTTACGCGGAACTGAACGCCAGCGCTAACCGCTTAGCCCATTATCTCCGAGGCAAAGGCGTCGGCCCGGATGTATTGGTAGGCATTTGCGTTGAGCGTTCAGTGGAAATGGTGATCGGTTTGCTGGGGATTTTGAAAGCCGGAGGCGCTTATGTGCCGCTCGACCCCGGCTATCCGCAAGACCGGCTGGATTTCATGGTGCATGATGTCGGCGCGCCGATAGTGCTTAGCCTGGCATCCTGCAAAGCAAAACTGGCGGCGAGTACGGCAGCCGTTCTGTGTCTGGATAGCGAATGGGAGCTTGTCGCCGATGCCGACGATAGCAATCCCGACATCCTGCTGATGCCTGAAAACCTGGCCTATTGCATCTACACGTCCGGCTCCACCGGACAGCCGAAAGGCGCGGGTGTGCCGCATCAGGGCATACTCAACCGACTGCAATGGATGCAGGAAGCATACTCGCTAAACCCAACAGACCGGGTATTGCAAAAAACGCCGTACAGCTTCGACGTTTCGGTTTGGGAATTCTTCTGGCCGTTGATGACCGGCGCACAGCTGATCGTTGTCGAACCGGACGTACACCAGGATGCTTCGGCGCTGATCGATATTATCAACCGCCAACAAATCACCACCCTGCATTTCGTGCCGTCGATGCTGTACGCCTTTATCGGTACGCCGGGCGTTGCAACCTGTACTTCGCTAAAACGCGTGATCTGTAGCGGCGAAGCCTTACCGGCCGATTTGGTTGCCCGTTTCCAGCAAAAATTACCCTGCGAACTGCACAATCTTTACGGGCCTACCGAGGCTTCGGTAGATGTCAGTTATTGGGCCTGTTTGCGAGGCAGCGCCGAAACCGCGATTCCGATAGGCCGCCCGATAGCCAATATCTGTCTCTATATCCTCGACCGGCAGCTTAACCCGGTAGCGGTCGGCACGCCGGGCGAGCTGCATATCGGCGGCATCGGCTTGGGACGCGGCTACCTTAATCGTTCAGGGCTGACCGCGGAAAAATTCATCCCCAATCCCTTCGGCGCAGACGGGAGCAGACTGTACAAAACCGGTGACTTAGTGCGTTACCGGGTGGACGGCAATATCGATTACCTGGGCCGCATCGACCATCAAGTCAAAATTCGCGGATTCAGGATTGAGTTGGGGGAAATAGAGGCGCAACTCGTCAACTGTCAGGGGGTGCGCGAAGCGGTTGTTATCGCGCGTGAAGATAAACCGAACGACAAGCGGCTGGTGGCTTATTTGCTGACTCAAAACAACATCGAACTGTCGGCGGCCGAATTACGCAGCCAACTGGCCGAGGTTCTGGCCGATTACATGATACCCGGCGCTTTTGTGTGTCTGGCGGAATTCCCGTTGATGGCCAACGGCAAGCTTAACCGCAAAGCCTTGCCCGCGCCGGGCATCGCTTCGGTCATCACCCGCCGATACGAAGCCCCGCAAGGCGATGCGGAAACGGCTGTTGCCGCTATTTGGCAAGACCTGCTGGGGCTCGAACGGATCAGCCGACACGATCATTTTTTCGAATTGGGCGGACACTCGCTGATGGTCGTTACCTTGATCGAACGTCTGCGTCAGCAAGGACTGTCGGCGGACGTACGCACGGTATTTATCGCGCCCACCCTCGCGGCCATGGCGGCGGCTATCGACGCTAACCGGCATCGTTCCCGCGTTTTCGAAGCGCCGCCTAATTTGATACCCAAACATTTTGAACAGTCATTAACCAACACCGGTACCGAGGAGTTTAGGCTATGAATTTGCAAGCGGTGTTTGCTTATATGCAGGAAAAAAATATCACCCTGGCAGTAGATAACGGGGAATTAGTGGTTCGTGCAGCACAGGGTGTCATCGATTCGGACATCATGGCTTTATTAAAGCGGTATAAGCATGAATTACTGCTTGTACTTCAGCAGGATCAAGACGCGTGGGTATCGGAAGACGCTGAGCAACCCGCGTTACCGGCTAAAATCACCCCGGACATGCTGCCCTTAGTCGATCTCACGCAAGAACAAATCGACCGGATCGTACACAGCGTTGCGCAGGGTGTTGCCAACATTCAGGATATTTACCCCTTGGCTCCGTTGCAAGAGGGTATTTTGTTTCATCACCTGCTCGAAACCCAAGGCGATACTTACTTATTACGCTCGGTTGTCGCTTTCGAAAAACGTAAGGGTCTGGACGATTTTCTGGCTGCATTGCAGACCGTGATTAACCGTCACGACATTTTGCGTAGCGCGGTACATTGGCAATATCTGCCGCAGCCGGTTCAAGTGGTGCATCGGCAAGCGCCGCTATGTATTGAAGAACTCGCGCTCACCGGCGACGACGCGCTACCGCAGTTGCTCAATCATACCGACCCGCGCCACCGGCGTTTGGACCTTCAGCAAGCGCCGTTACTGGCGGCTTATATCGTCGCCGACCCGCAGTCGGACGAATGGCTGCTGGCGCTGCTGAGCCATCATATCGTCTGCGACCATATCAGCCTGGAACTGATCATCGCCGAGATTCAGATGTTGCTTCAAGGGCGGGGCGATAAGCTGCCCGCCTCCTTAGCCTATCGCGATTTTATTGCTCAAGCGCGTTCCGTGTCTCCCGCCGAACACGAGGCTTATTTTCGTAGGCGGCTTGGCGACATCAACGAAGCTACCGCTCCCTTCGAACGGCTCAACGTCCAGGGTAGCGGGGAGCCGGTCATTGAGGCAAGCTTAACGCTGAGCGATGACTTGGCGCAGCGCATTCGCGATAACGCGCGTCAGCAAGGCGTTACCGCCGCAGTCCTGTTTCATGCGGCATGGGCGCAGGTTTTGGCGCAGTGCATCGGCCGCGAAGATGTCGTTTTCGGCACGGTCTTGTCCGGACGGCTGCAAGGTTCGGCAGGGGCGGATAAGGCTTTGGGCATGTTCATCAACACCTTGCCGGTACGCGTATCCCTGGCTGACGGCAGCGTAGCGCAAGTTGTCGGCGAGACCTACCGCTGTTTGAGCGAGTTGCTGATCCACGAACAAGCTTCGCTCGCTCTGGCCCAGCGCTGTAGCGGAGTTGCCGCTTCGATGCCGCTGTTCACGACATTGCTTAATTACCGGCACAGTCGTAAAACAGACGGCCCGCTGGATTGGAACGGGATGCGTATTATCCGTAACGGTGAAGAACGCACCAATTATCCGGTTACCGTGTCGGTAGATGACTTTGGCCAAGGTTTTGGCTTGACGGCCCAATGTGTTCAGGGGATCGATCCCGAACGCATCGCCGCTTATCTCGGCACAGCAATAGAAGAACTGGTTAATGCGCTGGCTAAAAATCCCCACGCATTGCTTGGAACGCTCAATATTCTTCCCGGCGCAGAGCGTCGGCAGTTGCTGGTTGAATTTAATGACACGAACCAGGATTATCCCCGCGACTGCCTGATACATCAGTTATTCGAACAACAGGTAGAAAAAACGCCGGATGCGCTTGCGGTGATTTTTGAAGAGGCCGCGTTGACTTATCGGGAGCTGAACGTCAACGCCAATCGCTTGGCGCATCATCTGTTGGGACTCGGCATCCGGCCCGATGACCGGGTGGCGATTTGCGCGGAACGCAGTCTTGAGATGGTAGTAGGCTTGTTCGCCATCCTGAAAGCCGGAGCCGCCTATGTGCCGCTGGACCCCGATTATCCGTCCGAGCGCTTGGCTTATATGCTCGACAACTGCTCGCCTGCGGCATTGCTGACCCAAAGCGCCTTGGTGAATATCCTGCCGAACCTGTCCGTGCCGCTGATCATGCTGGATGACGAAGCGGGCATCGGACAGCAAGCCGAATGCAATCCCGATCCTGTTGCGTTCGGTTTGACGCCTAACCATTTGGCTTATGTGATCTATACCTCGGGTTCGACCGGACAGCCCAAGGGCGTGATGAATCAGCATGACGGCGTCGTCAACCGGCTGCTGTGGGCGCAAAGCGAATATCGGTTGACCTCCGATGACCGGGTGCTGCAAAAGACGCCGTTTAGTTTCGACGTGTCGGTCTGGGAATTCTTTTTGCCGTTGCTGGTAGGCGCTCAGCTGGTCATGGCGCGTCCGAAAGGCCATCAGGACCCGCATTACCTGGCCGCATGCATTGAGTCGGCGGGCATCACGACGATGCACTTCGTACCGTCGATGTTGCACGTTTTCCTGGATCAGGTCGGGGCAGGGCGATGCCGTAGTCTCAGGCGCGTGTTATGCAGCGGCGAGGCCTTGTCTTATGCGCTGCAACAACGGTTTATGGCGCAATGGCCGGGCATTGAATTGCATAATCTGTACGGACCGACGGAAGCCGCGATAGACGTCACTTCCTGGCGTTGCTGTCCCGACTTGCATGCGGGCATAGTGCCCATCGGTCATCCGATCGCCAACATCCGTATTTACATCCTCAATGCCCGGCTGCAACCCGTGCCTTTAGGCGTGTCGGGCGAGATTTACATCGGCGGGGTCGGCGTTGCCCGCGGTTACCTCAATCGGCCTGAGCTAACCGAACAGCGTTTTATCGGCGACCCTTTCAATGCGGATGCTAACGCGCGACTCTACAAAACCGGCGATTTAGGCCGCTGGCTGCCGGACGGTAATGTCGAATACCTGGGCCGCAACGACTTCCAGGTCAAGATACGCGGCTTCCGCATCGAACTGGGTGAAATTGAAGCCTTGTTAGCCCGGTGTCCCGGCGTGCGCGAGGCGGTCGTTATCGCCCGTGAAGACAAAGCCGGAGACAAGCGGCTGGTTGCTTATCTGACAGCGCAAGACGAGGTCAACTTGGCCGCAGCCGATCTGCGAACCCGGCTGGCCGGGAGCTTGCCCGACTATATGCTGCCCGGCGCTTTTGTGATGTTGTCCGCCTTGCCTCTGACTGCCAACGGCAAGCTGGACCGGCAAGCGCTGCCTGCGCCGGATGGCGATGCCTTGATCACTGGTCCTTACGCAGCGCCTCAAGGTCCGGTCGAAACAGCGATTGCCCGCATCTGGCAAGCGCTGTTGGAGATTGAACAAGTAGGCCGAGATGATGACTTTTTTGAGCTGGGCGGTCATTCCCTGCTTGCCGTGCAACTGATTGCGCGTTTGCGGCAAGCGCTTAATGTCGAAGTGGCCTTGCAAGAATTCTTCGCCAACCCGACACCGGCAGCTTTGGCCCGCGTTGTAAGCGATGCCGGTTTGGCGGTTTTGCCGCCGATTATACCGGTTGACCGCAATCTGCCGCTGCCCTTGTCTTGGGCGCAGCAGCGCTTGTGGTTTGTCGACCAGCTCGATCATGCGGCGGCCGGGGCGGCTTACCACATCGCCGCCGGAGTGCGTTTGCAGGGCAGGTTGGATAGCGATGCATTGCGGGCGGCGCTTGGCCGTATTGTTGCGCGTCACGAAGGCTTGCGCACCTGCTTCGTCTGCATCGACGGTCAGCCGCTTCAAGTCATAATCCCCGAGAACGTCGGCTTTGCGCTGAACGAACGCGACCTGCGCGGTCTGTCCGAACACGAACAAGTGGCCGCCGTTAATCGAATCAGCACCGCTGAAGCCGGACGCCCGTTCGACTTGTCCTTGGGCCCTGTGATTCGGGGCGAGCTGTTGCAGCTGGCCGACGATGACTACATCTTGCTCATTACCCAGCATCACATCATTTCCGATGGCTGGTCTATGGGTTTATTCGTGCAGGAGCTCGGCGCCATTTACGCCGCCTTTAGCCAGGGGTTGCCTGATCCGCTGCCTGAACTGGCCGTCCAGTATGCCGACTATGCGGTCTGGCAGCGGCAATGGCTGCAAGGCGAAGCGCTGGCAACGCAAATCGATTTTTGGCGCGATCATCTCGCAGCAGCCCCGGAGCTGCTGGAGTTGCCTGCCGACCGTCCCAGACCGGCGCTGCAAAGCTATGCCGGTGGCCGTTTCGAGCTCGAACTCCCGGCCGAACTCACTGCGGGACTGCGGCAATTAAGCCGCCGCCACGGCGTCACCTTGTTCATGACCCTGCTTTGCGGCTGGTCGGCGCTGATGGCGAGGCTTAGCGGGCAACGGGATGTGGTGGTCGGCACGCCGGTCGCCAACCGGCAACATACCGAGATCGAAGCGCTGATCGGCTTTTTCGTCAATACCTTGGCGTTGCGTGTTGTTCTGGATGACGATCCCAGCGTGGCGCAACTGCTCGAACAGGTTAAAGCGACGACCTTGAGCGCCTACGCGCATCAGGATCTGCCTTTCGAGCAAGTGGTGGAAGCGGTCAAACCGCCGCGCAGCATGAGCCACAGCCCGGTCTTTCAGGTCATGCTGGCCCTGAACAACACGCCGAAAGGCGATGCGCTGACGCTCCCGGGGCTTTGTTTATCTCCGGTAACCCGGCCAAGTACTACCACGCAATTTGATCTTACCTTGTCGTTAACGGAAGTGGATGACGTGATCGCGGGTAGCCTTGACTATGCGAGTGACTTGTTTGATGCGGCTACCGTAGAACGATGGGCTGGGCATTTGCAAGTGTTGTTGAACGGCATGGTCGCCGACGATCAGCAACGCATCAGTCGGCTGCCGATACTCACGCAGGCGGAAATCGGCCATATCGTCGTCGACTGGAACGATACCGGAGCCGGTTACGCTCAAGACAGCGGCATCCATCAATTATTTGAACAACAAGCTGAACAAACGCCCGATGCGGTTGCTGTCGCGTTCGAGGGCCGGTCTTTAAGCTATGCCGAAGTCAACGCCACGTCTAACCGGCTGGCGCATTATCTGCGGAAAAAAGGCGCGGGGCCGGCCGTATTGATAGGGCTTTGCGTGGACCGTTCGCCGGAAATGATTATCGGCTTGCTGGGCATATTGAAGGCCGGTAGCGCCTATGTGCCGCTGGACCCCGATTATCCGGAAGATCGCATTGCTTATATGATCAAGGATGCCGGAATGCCGTTACTGCTTACCCGGCAGCGCTTGCTGGAAAAATTGACCGCAGGCCCGGCCGATCCGATTTGCCTGGATCGCGACTGGGCGGAGATCGAGCGGTTTGATGATGAAAATCCCGTTAGCCGCAACCATCCGCTGGATGCGGCTTATATCATTTATACCTCCGGGTCTACCGGTCAACCCAAGGCCGTTGTGGTTTCGCACCGTAATGCCGTGCATTCGACCAGCGCCCGGTTTTCCAATTATCGGGAACCGGTCCGGGCTTTCTTGCTGCTGTCTTCCTTTGCTTTCGACAGCTCGGTTGCCGGAATATTTTGGACCTTGGGGCAGGGCGGTTGCTTATGCTTGCCGACGCACGATGATGCGAGAGACCCGGCCGCGTTGGCCAAGTTAATCGAGCGGCACAAGGTCTCGCATTTATTGGCGCTGCCTACCCTGTATGCGGTATTGCTAAAGCAGGCCGTCCTGCAACTGCAATCCGTTACCACCGTTATCGTGGCCGGCGAAGCCTGCCCGAACGAAGTCGTCAAACAACATTTCGCCGCATTGCCGGATGTGCGTTTATACAACGAATACGGCCCCACCGAAGGCACGGTCTGGAGCAGCGTTTATCTGGCCGGTATTGACGATATAGACCGGGTTTTACCGATAGGCAGGCCTATCGCTAATGTCCGGCTTTACCTGCTGGACTCAGCGCTGATTCCGGTGCCTGTCGGCGTTCCGGGCGAGCTGTACATCGGCGGCGAGGGCGTGGTCAGGGGTTATTTACAGCGTCCGGATTTGACTGCCGAAAAATTTATACCCGACTCGTTCGGGAACAATGGCGGCCGATTGTATAAAACCGGCGACCTTGCGCGTTATCGTGCCGACGGCAACATCGAATTTCTGGGCCGTATCGACCAGCAAGTCAAAATCAGGGGCTTCAGGATCGAATTGGGCGAAGTCGAAGCGCGGCTTTTGCAGCACGTCGACGTGCAGGAAGCCGTTGCACTGGCTCGCGAAGACAACTCGGGAAACCGGCAGTTAATCGCCTATCTAGTCGGCAATCCCGGCGGTTCGCCGGAGCCGGACGCCTTGCGCGACCATCTCAAGGCAACGTTGCCGGATTATATGTTGCCGAATGCGTTCGTCATTCTTGACCGGATGCCGCTAAGCGCGAACGGCAAATTGGATCGCAAGGCGTTGCCCGCGCCCGATTTTTGCGGGCAATTGCAAAAACAATATGTCGAACCGCGCACGGAAACCGAGCAAATTCTGGCCGGCATTTGGGCCGAAGTGCTGGATTTGGAACGCGTCGGCGTAAAAGATAATTTTTTCGAGTTAGGCGGACACTCTTTACTGGCGACGCAGCTGGTTTCCAGACTGTGCCGGAAATTTAATATTGAACTGCCGCTCAAGGCCATCTTTGAAGACGGCACCATTGAAAAAATAGCCCAAAAAATCGACCTGACGGTATGGACTAAAAACAATGAGGCCGCCTTGTCGGCAGACGATGAAGTCGATTATGAGGAAATAGAATTATGATGTTAACTGAATTGCTGGCTACGTTACGCGATTTGAATGTCCATCTTTATGCCGAAGGCGATACATTAAAATGCAAAGCCCCTAAAAACGCATTATCCGATAAGGTTAAAGCGCAACTCAAAGCCCAAAAAAAGGAATTGATAGAATTGCTTTCGCTGGCTGGAAAGCACGGCCATACGCCGATAATCCCGGTGTTGCGCACTCAGCCTATTCCTCTTTCTTATGCCCAGCAACGCTTGTGGTTTCTGGATCAGCTGGAACCGGGCAATGCTTTTTACAATATACCGGTTGCGGTGCGTTTAAGCGGCGAGTTGAATGATGCGGCTTTGGAGCAAAGTCTTAACGAAATCGTGCGTCGGCATGAAAATTTACGGACGACTTTTATCACCACCAATGGACAAGCGGAGCAAACCATTGCCGCCCGGCTTTTTGTTCCGGTGGCGTACACGGATTTAACCGCTTTACCCGAACCTTCGCGTCAAACCGCATTAGTGGGTTTATGCCATCGGGAAGCTTCACGCCCGTTTGAATTATCAACCGGGCCTTTGATACGGGTGAGCTTGCTTAGGTTAGCCAATGAAGCGGATAAACAGGAATATGTCCTGTTGGTCATCTTGCATCATATTATTTCCGACGGTTGGTCGTCATCGCTACTGATTCGTGAATTCGGTTCGATTTATGAAGCCTTCGGTCAGGGCAACGCATCGCCATTGAAGGACCCGGCGATTCAATATGCCGATTTTGTTTACTGGCAACGCCGGTGGTTAGTCGGCGACGTTTTGCAACGGCAGACGGATTACTGGCGCAAGCAACTGGAAGGTGCGCCGAAACTGCATGAGTTACCGACCGACCGGGTCAGGCCGGGCATAATGAGTTATCGCGGCGCCAATTATCGGTTTACGGTGCCGCTTGCGCTGGCCGAAAAACTCCAGACCTTAAGCAGAAGCTGTGATGCCACCTTGTTCATGACCTTGCTGGCCTCGTTTAAGGTGTTGTTGTTCCGTTACAGCCATCAACAGGATTTGTCGGTCGGCACGCCGATTGCCAACCGTAATCGCCTGGAAATCGAAGACTTGATCGGCTTTTTCGTGAATACCCTGGTGCTGCGTTCCGACTTGTCGGGCGATCCGCAATTTAATGTTTTACTCGGCCAAATCAGGCAAACAGTCCTGGACGCCCAAAGCCATCAGGACTTGCCTTTTGAGCAAGTGGTCGAGGCCTTGCAGCCCGAACGGAATATGAGTTTCAACCCTTTATTTCAGGTGTTGTTCGTGTTGCAGAACACGCCGCAAAGTGCGTTGAAGCTATCGGGCTTGCACATCAATTCAATGGATGATGAAAACACCACCACCAAGTTCGATCTAACGCTTTTTATGACGGAAAGAGCAGGGGCGCTGGAGTGTACCTTTGAATATAACGTTGACTTGTTCGATCACAGTACGATCAGCCGATTAGCCGAACACTATTTGGTTTTATTGCAAGGCATCGTAAACCGGCCGCAAGCGCGTCTGTCCGAATTGCCGTTGTTGACGCAAAAAGAACAGCAACGCATCCTGATTGACTGGAATGATACGGCGGTCAATTACCCGCAGGGCAAATACATTCCCCAGCTTTTTGAAGACCGGGCGGCGCAAATGCCGAATGCGGTGGCGGTCGTCTTTGACGATCAGTCGCTAAGGGCTACAACTTCCGTTTATGGTTCCCACGCAGAGCGTGGGAACGATGAATTTATGTTTCGGGACGTTATTACCGGCCCTGTCCTAAGCTATTCCGAACTTAACGCCAGAGCTAACCAACTAGCGCATTATCTGCGCGCTAAAGGCGTTGGACCGGATGTTTTGGTGGGGTTTTGCGTCGAGCGTTCATTGGAAATGATCGTTGGCCTGATGGGCATTCTCAAGGCGGGCGGGGCTTATGTGCCGTTGGACCCCGGCTATCCTCAGGATCGGCTCGATTTTATGATAACCGACGTCAATGCGCCGGTAGTTCTGACTCAAGCGGCTTTGCTCAATAAACTCGCGGTCTGTTCGACCCGGATTCTGTGCCTGGATACGCAATGGCATGAAGTCGCCGTTGAACCGGCAACAAACCCTGTGGTAGCGATCATGCCGGAACATCTGGCTTATTGTATTTATACTTCGGGTTCAACAGGGCGGCCGAAAGGCGTAGGCGTACCGCATCAAGGCATTTTGAACCGCTTGCAGTGGATGCAGGAACAGTATGGCCTGAATGAAACGGATAGGGTTTTGCAAAAAACCCCGTTCAGTTTCGATGTCTCGGTCTGGGAGTTTTTCTGGCCGTTAATGACAGGGGCTTGTCTGTACGTAGCCGAGCCGGAACAGCACAAGGACAGCATCGCGATGCTGAACATGATTGTTCAGCATCGGATCAGTACTGTTCATTTTGTGCCGTCGATGTTGCAAGCGTTTGTCGACACGCCCGGCCTAGAGCGCTGCACCTCATTAAAGCGGGTCATCTGTAGCGGAGAAGCGCTACCGGCGGATTTAGTCCGGCAGTTTTATAAAAAATCAACCGCGCAACTCCATAATCTTTACGGGCCGACCGAAGCGTCGGTGGATGTGAGCGCATGGTTTTGCGTACCTGATAAAACCGATGATTCGATCCCTATCGGGCGGCCTATCGCCAATATCTCGCTGTATATCCTGGACCGGCAATTAAATCCGGTTCCCGTCGGCGCGCTGGGGGAACTGCATATCGGCGGGATCGGCTTGGCTCGCGGTTATCTTAACCGGCCCGATTTGACCGCGGAAAAATTCATTCCGAATCCGTTTGGCGCACCGGGAAGCCGCTTATACAAAACCGGCGACCTGACCCGTTACCTGAGCAACGGCGACATAGCCTATGCAGGCCGTATCGATCATCAAGTTAAAATTCGAGGGGTCAGAATCGAGTTGGGCGAAATCGAGTCGTTGCTGATGCAAAGCCCGGACGTGAAAGAAGTCGTCGTTTTGGCGCGAGAGGACATTCCCGGCGATAAACGCTTAGTGACGTATGTGGTGCCTGACCGGATAAATCAAAATCCGGATGTCGAAGGATTCCGGAGCACTATCTCGGGAGAGCAGGTCAGTCAATGGCAAATGCTGTGGGAGCTGACTTACGATAAGGAAACCGTGCTGGACGCAGGGTCCAATTTTGCCGGCTGGAATAGCAGTTACACGGGCTTGTCGATACCGGAAGATGAAATGTATGAATGGCTGGATAATACCGTCCAGCGGATCAACCGTTATCAGCCGCATAGCGTTTTAGAAATCGGCTGCGGGGGAGGGCTGTTATTGTTTCGTGTCGCACCCTATTGCGACCGGTATGTCTGCACCGATTTCTCCCTGGGGGCTTTAAGTTATATCCAGTCCCAGCTGGATAGTTTCGGGCAAGACATGTCCCATGTCCGAACGCTAAATCAAGCGGCCAATGATTTTACGGCGATTGCCGAAAAATCATTCGATACGGTAGTTATTAATTCTGTGGTGCAGTATTTTCCTACAGCCGACTATCTGACCGAGGTGTTGAAAGGCGCCATACGCTCGATAATACCGGGCGGTCGGCTGTTTATAGGCGATGTCCGTCATCTGGCCTTGCTTTACCCGTTTTATGTTGCCGTTGAATTGCAACAAGCACCGGCTTCAATGGCTATTACGGAACTGAAACAGCGCATATACGGATACCAGGCTAAAGAGGAAGAGCTTGTTATCGATCCTCATTTTTTCTTGATGCTTAAAGCGCAGATTCCGGAAATCAGTTATGTGGAAATACTGCCGAAACGGGGCCGCTTCCGGAATGAGATGTCACAGTTTCGTTACGATGTTGTGTTGCACATCGATACTCAAACCGACGACCTGGGAGATTTAAACCGGATAGACTGGACAGTGGAGAAATTAACGCTGTTAGAGCTGCGCCAAATACTGACGGAGCGGATGCCGGAAGTTTTAGCCGTAAAAAATATCCCGAATGCGCGGGTAATGCATGAAGTTTATGCTTTTGAATTACTTGACGGCATGAAATCTCCCCAAACCGTTAAGGACTTGCAAAAAAGCTTGGCCGCTTGTCAGTCGACAGGCGTCGATCCTGAAGATTTATGGGATTTGAGCCTGGATCTTCCTTATGCCATTGAAATCAGTTGGGCGAATGGCTCAGGAAACGGCAGTTTCGATCTGCTATGTCTGCGCAATTATTCGGCAACGACAAAACCCTTGAAATGGATCGTCAATGAAAGCGACGATTACAAGCGCCGGGATGGCTATGCGAACAACCCTCTTCAAGGAAGAATGCATCAAGATATAAAGGCCAGGTTGCAGGGACTGCTGCAAGAAAAACTGCCCAGTTACATGGTGCCGTCGCATTTTGCCTTCTTGGACGCTTTGCCGTTAACCGCCAGCGGCAAGGTTGACCGCAAAGCCCTGCCGGCTCTCGATTTAAGCGTGCAGCTGCAAAAGCAATATGTCGCCCCGCGCACCCAAACAGAAGAAATTTTGACCGGTATCTGGGCTGAGATATTGAATGTTAATCGAATCGGCGTTCACGATAATTTTTTTGAATTGGGCGGCAATTCCTTATTGGCGGTGACCTTGGCTCATACCATTCAGTCGGTACACGGCGGTAACCTGGATTTGATTGCTTTGTTCCAGGCGCCGACCATTGAGGAATTCGCCAGGTTATTGGCTGATGAGACCGCCGCCGTCTCGTCGCCGCTGGTTACACTGAAAAGCGCCGGGACGCGCGCGCCGCTTTATTGCATCGATCCGGGCGGTTATGTTTTTGAATATAAGACCTTGGCCCAGGCAATGAGCCATGACCAACCGGTTTACGGCATAGATTCGCGCAGTTTATTGCTTAATCCGACCCGGCAGTACGCGTCGTTTACTGAGGCCGCCGAGTACTATGTTCAGGCCATCCTGAGACATCAGCCGGAAGGTCCGTATTATCTGCTGGGATGGTCGATGGGCGGTACTATCGCGCTGATTGTTACGCAAATATTGGAGAGCCGGGGCCATGAGGTGGCCTTTGTCGGACTCCTGGATACCCGGATTAATTCATTGGCTCAAGTAGAGGCAAATACAGACCTGTTGACGTGTTATGCCCGTTATCTCAATCCTGCCGAGCGCCAGGCTTTCGATCGAATAGATGCCGCTACACGAGAGGAATTTCAGGCTTTTCTTTCAACGCTTCCCGTTGATGAACAGTTGGAACAAGTCATCTTATGGGCGACCAAGCAGGGTTGCCTTCATCGTAACTTGCCCGTTGCTTTGATGAAGCTGCAATTTATCGTTGCCGAAAACTCGCTTAGGTTGATGAACGCGCATCAATGGGGCGTTATCAAAGCGCCGCTCTATGCCTGGTGGGCGAGCGATACCTTAAAAAGGCATGGGCAGATACCTGAAGATTGGCGTTTATATACTACCGGTAGCGTTGTTAACGAGGAAGTTGAAGGCAACCATAGGGATATTATCAAGAATCCACAACTGCATAGCAGTCTTGCCGGGGTATTAAAAAATAGTCGGGCATCATCGTGAATGACCGGAACAAGGCAAGTGTCGGTAATGCCGTTGCGCGGCACGGTTAAAAGTATCTCCTGATTAGCAAGATGCTTCAGCTAAATAAGGCGTGTACATGAAATAACTTGGGCAAGTCGCTAGTAGCCGGAGTGCGGGCTTCGCCTGCAAGCGCAAGCGAAGCTTGCACTCCCTCTGAACATTTATCGGCGCGAGTTGTTCAAGATATTTCATGCACACGCCTAACCAACTGTAGAGACGCGATAAATCGCGTCTCTACGGTGCGCATTTTTTGGAACTCGCTGTCGGTATATCGAATATTTTGTCTCTGGGTGAAGCATCTTTCTAATCAGGCAGGTATTTATCGCAGAATAATGTGAGGTAATACCTACACCCGCTCGTCTTCCTCTTGAACACAAAAATAAAGCACTTTTTACATAATACTCATGATGCGAGAGACATGATGCACACTGTTATCAATAGCTGTAGACCGTTAGTTTTGCGGGGACGAGAGTCTCGTTTTGAAGAGTCGCCTGCAATGCGGGCTGATAGAAAAATCAGGACCTGTTTTTTTAGCGCTGTTTTTATCTTAACCTTATGCCATGCGCTTCCGGGGTACGCAGAAGCAAAAGTCTTTAAATTTAATATTCCAGGCCAGACTATGGCGGCGTCATTGGTCGCCTTTTCGGAAACAACCGGCAACCAATTGAGCTATCCGGCAGCGTTAGTTAAAGATATTAAATCCAAGCCGCTTTCCGGCAGTTATACAGCCGATCAGGCTTTACAAAAGCTTTTAGGCGGTTCCGGCATTGCTTATCGCCATACGGATAAGGATGCGATTGCGCTGGCGGCGAAAGAAACCGATTCGGCGGCGCAAAATCCGACAACCGCTACACCCACGTTAAAAGCGATGACGGTGACGGGAAGTTCGGTTAAAGACGTGAATGCTCCCGATAACAAGGACTATAAAATTACCAACGCCGTTACCGCGACTAAAACCGACACGCCGCTTATGCAAACGCCGGTGTCGGTAAAAGTGGTGTCGCGGCAAGTGATGAAAGATCAGCAAGCCATCACCGTCGATCAGGTGTTAAGAAACGTCAGCGGCGCGGTCAGCGGCGTAGGCGGAGCCGGGACGTTTTTTCTGCGCGGTTTCGGTAATTACAATGTTTACAGGGACGGCTATAAGAATCAGAGCCAGTGGGCGCACACCGAAGACCTTGCCAACGTGGAGCGGGTAGAAGTTTTGAAAGGCCCAGGTTCAATACTGTACGGGCGAACTGAACCCGGCGGACTCATTAACTTCGTTACCAAGCAGCCGCTGGATACGCCCTACTATAGCTTAAGCCAGCAATTCGGTTCCTTCGATTTGTATCGCACCAATGTCGATGCCACCGGCCCGCTGACTGCGAACAAAGACCTCGCCTATCGTTTTAATCTGGGTTATCAAACCAATAATACCTTTCAGGAGTTCGGCAGCGATGAACGCATCTTCGTTGCGCCGAGCTTGCGTTGGAATATTTCCGACCAAACCACCTCGACCTTGAAAGTCGAGTACAGCGACATTAAAGAAAATGGTCGCGGCTTGGTGCCTTTATTGGGTAATCGCCCAGCCAATATTCCGCGCGAACGGAATTTGGGCGATCCGTGGAATTTCCAAGAAGACGAATATACGATGGTATCTTTAAATACCGAACATGCCTTTAACGATGCCTGGAAACTGCGCCATCGCTTCAATTTCAGCAATTACGCTTTAACGATGTCGGGTAGGATGGCTGCCGGCGGCGGTACCGGCAGTGCTGCGCCGGCAACAGGGAATGTGTTTCGCGCTTTCTTCGCTCAAAATATTGACGGCGACGATTACCAACATAACTTTTTTAATGCGCTGGAATTGACCGGCAAATTCAAGACAGGTTTTGCCAAGCATACTTTATTGGTGGGCGGCGATTACTACCGTTCCGATTACCGGGCGACATCGGCGGGTTTTAGCTTGGCTACCCGTGATACTACGAATATCTACAATCCTGTTCACCAGACCGGTGCTCCGACAATTTTGCCCGCTGCCGTTTCCACCGCAAACTTCACATTGCCCTGGTTCGGTCTTTATGCGCAAGATCAAGTCGAGCTGCCTTATAACTTCCATCTTTTGGGAGGATTGCGTTATGACAATGCCGAGACTTCCGGAACCAGCATCGGCCCCGATGGCGGGCCGGTTAAAGATACCGGCTATGACCAGGTTTCGCCGCGCGGCGGATTGGTGTGGCAACCGATTCCTGAATTATCCGCTTACGGCAGCTATACCGAAAATTTTGGCGCGGCGAATAATTTTTGGACAGATAAGCCCCTGCCGCCGCAAACCGCCCAACAATGGGAAACAGGCATCAAGACCGAACTGTTCGACGGTCGTTTCAGCGGCAGCATCGCTTATTTCGACCTGAAAAAACAAAATGTGCCTGTCCAGGTGGACCCACGGACCACGCTGGCGATTGGGGAAGCCGAAAGCCGCGGGATCGAGCTGGATCTAACGGGCGAAATTCTCCCAGGATGGAACATTATCGGCGCTTATGCGTACACGCCTTTTGCCAAAACGCTAAAGGGCAGCGTTGGCGCCGGAATGGATGGCAAGCGCCTGCATAATGCGCCGGTGAATAATGGCAGTTTATGGACGACGTACGAGTTTCAACAGCCGCTGTTACATGGGCTGAAAGTGGGCGCAGGCGCGCAAGCGGTGGGCCAGCGTGAAATCGGTTATGTCGAAACGGCGCAAGCTCCCGGTTATGTAACAGCCAATCTGATGGTCAGTAAGCTATGGAAAGTGGGAGCCTCCCGTCTCACTACCCAACTTAACGTCGATAATCTGCTCGATAAGACCTACACCGCCAGTACGCAATCGAATGGGCTAAGCTCATACGGCGCGCCGCGCACGTTTATGGGGTCGATTAAGATTGAATATTGATAAGTTACCCGCCGCGTTGGCTTGCTATTCGACATTTCTGTCTTATGGATTTAACGCTTAAATCCCGTCGTAAATTCTGGCTCAAGGTGCATTTGTACCTTGGGCTGGTTGTCGGGGCGGTGTTCGTTTTGATTGGGCTCACCGGGAGCTTGCTGGCGTTTGAGTCTTCTCTGGATGAGCGGCTAAATAGCACGCTGACGACCGTTTCATCCGACCGGGAAAATAAAGACTATTTGCCGCCGGATGTGCTTGTCGCATCGGGTTTGAGCGCATTGCCGGCCAACGGCAATGCGCTCAGCTTGGCTTTTCCCAGGCATTCAGGATTGGCTTTCGAGTTATGGTTTGAACAGCCTTCGCCGAATTCGGATCATTCTGAAAGTCACCAGATATTTATCAATCCCTATACCGGCGAGCTTACCGGACAACGCCTCAAGGTCGATTTTGCGCGCGGTTGGCGGGGGCCGTTAATGGATGTGGCGCTTCGTTTGCACTACAGCTTGGCTATAGGGCCGACGGGGATGACTATCATGGGGTTTATCGGTCTGTTTTTAGTGTTTTCGCTATTAACCGGTTTGATTTTATGGCGGCCGGGTCTCGGTAAGCTCAAAAAGGCTTTGACGATTAAAAGCAACGCAAGCGCCGAACGATTCAACTTCGATTTACACAAAACATTCGGTTTTTATAGCTCAGTCGTCCTTTTGTTTTTGGCGCTGTCCGGAGTCTATATGATTTTTCCTGAATATGGACGGGGCTTGGTGGGTTTTTTTTCGCCGGTAACCGAGCCTTATCCTATCTGCCAAAGTATCGTCCCCAAGGGCGATAAAAAGCGGATAAGTTTAGCCGAAGTCACTGCGATTGCCGATGCGCGTTTTCCGGATGGCGACTATCGATGGATCGGTTTTCCGGCGAATGTACGGGGCGTTTATGTCGTCGGTAAGCGGGAGGCCGATGAAGTTAATAGAAAATCCCCGTATCGACGCCTTTGGATCGATCAATACAGCGGGGCAATCATCCACGAGCGGACGGGTAATAGCCGTAGCGCTGGCGACATCTTTGTGGAATGGCTTTATCCGTTACATAGCGGCGAAGCTTTCGGCTTGACCGGGCAGCTTATTATTTTAATTTCAGGGCTGATTCCCTTAGTGCTTTATGTGACCGGTGTTATCCGCTGGCTGCATAAACAAAAGGCGGAAAGGAAAAACAAGTTAAGGAATATGCATAAACTAATTTAACCGATGTTACGCACTGTCCACGAAAAGCACGAAAGACACGAAAAAATAGAGAGTCGTATCTTGACGCTGGGTTTTGCTTATTGTGTCTGTACCCGGCTTTTTCGTGCTTTTTGTGCCTTTTGTGGACTACGCTTTTTTATTAGGTACATGCGCACGTTCCTAAAGCAGACGTTAATCTCAGCAATGGAGTAAATAAATGGATGCTGCCGCAATTGAGCGCAAAAGAAATAGATTGTCTCGGGCTTATCAATTGGAGTCTGAGTACTGGCGCATGCGCACCGGCTATATGTCCGACCACGAATTGCCTTCGAAGTGGCAATATGCCGCCAAGTTACTGGAATATCAATTTCTTCCTCATTATTTTGGAGAGCCGCCAAGCTGGCGAAAGCTGTTGCGACAACTCGACGGACAGCGCACGCTACCGGATTTTTGTGTTATCGGGCCGATAAAAAGCGGCACCAGCGATTTGGCGGTCAATATATTGCTGCATCCCAATATCATGGCGCCGCTAGCCAAAGAGTTTTATAGGCCCGATCCCGAGGAATGGCGAGTATTTTATCCAACGGAGCGGCAGAAGAAAGAGCATGCCTCTCGTTGCGGTTCGGCGTTGTCTCCATTTCTTGCGCCTTATCTTCATAAGATGGATGTAACTTATAGGCTGTCGCAAGTGCAACCCAATACCAAAATCGTGCTTACTTTGAGGGACCCGGCTAAACGGGTTTATTCGCAGTGGAAGTGGGAGGTGTTTTTGTCCGGTAACAAACATGCTGCGGAACTGCCGTTTTTGAACTCATTTTCCGCCTATGTTGATAGAGCGCTCGCGGTATTTCCGGACTATCCGATGTATACGACTACCGGTTTTGAGGTATTGCAAACGAGTATTTACTGGCAAGCGGTCAATTACTGGATGGAATGCTTCGGTCGTGACCAGGTGCTGGTGCTAGATGTCGCCGACTACTTTTCTGATAATAATGGTTTTTTAAACCGAATCTATGAATTTGTTGGTTTGCCGGGTTTTGAGTGCCCTGCATCCAGCCATAAAATAAATGAGAATCCTATTGTTTTGCCGCCGCCGGATCAGCAAAGTCTGGACAAACTTGGCGGTTTTTTTAAACCCTATAATGAAAAGCTGTGGGGTTTGCTGGACAGGGAATTCGATTGGAGTTAACGATGATTTTTTTGCATGACTATCGATTCAGGACTTCATCAATAATAACTTCCGCTTAGGGTTGCCACGCTCTGCGTGGAAACGATGAAAACGTTGCACGTTAGACCTTCCAGGTTTTAAAAACCTGGAAGGTCTGTATAGCGTATGTTTCTCGCCTAACAACAGCCCGCAGACGCTTGTGTATCGTTGATGCTGTCCGGGTATCCGGGGCTGCCCCCTGAAAAAATCGCTTATCAGCAACAAGCGTTTGGTAAACCGGTGGAGGGCATGGCGCATGAGGTTAAAAAGGGCTTAAGTCGTCATATTATCAGGCCTGTTGCAGTTAAGGCCTTTATAAAATCCCGGCCTTAACGCTTATAACAGGACATTTAACAATGGCAAATACCAACGACTGTCATGCGGAACCGGTTAAACAACCGGTTTTTATCTTATCTTGTGTTCGTTCCGGTTCGACAATGCTGCGTTGCATTGTCGATACGCATCCTAACCTATGCAGTCCCGGTCATTTGAGCTTAGGTCCGTTATGCGCCCATTTATATGCGACGACTTATTACTCGCTTGGAAAATTGCCGGACATGGAAACCGAAGAGCAAAGAGACCAACGGGCAATTAATGAAACGCGGCGCGTGGTGGAAGACATTCTGGGACGCTACGCCCGAGGAAAGGGCAAAAAAAACTGGTGCGAAAAATCGACCGTCAATATTGATTATCTGAAGATACTGACAAAAGTGTTTCCACAGGCCAACTATATCTGCTTATACCGCAATTGCCTGGATGTTGCTTATTCGTCGATTAAATTCAGTCCGTTAGGCTATATGGATGAATTGGCTTCTTATGTGCAGAAACATCCGACCAATCTTGTTGCCGCGATGATGGAGAACTGGCTGGATAAGACCGGCAAGTTGATGGCATTCGAACAGGCTCATGCCGAGCAGTGCATTCGGGTTAACTATGAGTCTTTGGTTCGGCAGCCTGAACAGGTTTTGGCAAAGCTGTTTGATTTTCTTGACGAGCCGTGGGATGAGGGCTTGATTGAGTCGGTTTTTAAGGTACACCATGATCAGGGCGAGGGCGATGTCAAGGTCTGGTTTTCCGGCAACATCAGCAAGGATTCTATCGGCAATGGCACCGCGATTCCATTAACGGCAATTCCGGCTGAATTGACGGCTGAGATTAACAGGCTTCATCAGCAGTTAGGCTATTCAACGATAGACGCTTTCTATGCCGAACAACAAGGTAGCGACGAGCAGACGCTTGATGACCTGGACTTGAATGATTTTTTCCAAAACCGGTTTTTGCAAAATACCGCTGCACGAATGGATCAATTCAGCCGGTTGCGGGGTGTTTGTAAATTCGCGATAAGCGGGGTAAAGGGGGGGACTTGGACAATTGAGCGTCATGGCGGCGGTTTAATGCTAAAAGAAGAGGGTGAACCCTGCGATTGCACAATCGCTACAACGTATAGCGTTTTTTGTGAGCTGATCGATGGCAGGAAAACCGCGGTTAGCGCTTATGAGCAAGGTGAAATAACGGGAGATGGTAATATAACTATGGCCTTGGAGTTCGGTAGGCTACTGTTTGGGGGGAGTTGATAGATCGGCTCCAGCCGATAGCCCGCAACCGCGCCATGAATAAGTAACGCACAAATGAAAATTGCCGGAGGGATAGAGGATTGCTAAAGAGTAACATCGAGATATGGTTTGAAGATTTGTCCGTTACGGACGCGGAATATTGGCACTATTGGGATGTGCTGGACGACAAGGAACGGAGCAGGGCGTTACGGTTTGTGCATAAAATCCATCGCGACCGTTATGTTGTCAGCCATGCTAAGCTGAGGATTATCTTAGCCTCTTATATCGATACGGCTCCCGGACATATCCGCTTTGCGGAGGAAGCGTTCGGCAAGCCGTATCTCAACATGGATGGCAAAGAGCCGGACGTTAAATTCAATTTATCCCATTCGGGCGATAAAATGCTGGTAGCGGTAGGTTTGTACGATCAGCTAGGGGTGGACATCGAAGAGTGGAATGAAAGGATCGATTGCGGTTTGGTGGTCGGCAGTTGTTTTGCCGAAGTCGAACGCTGTTTTTGGAACGGATTGCCGGAAGACCGGAAAGACGCGTTTTTCTACCGGTTCTGGACAAGGAAAGAAAGTTTTGTGAAAGCTGTCGGCGTAGGTATCGGGCTGGATGTTTCCAAGGTTGTCTGCTCGCCGGTCGATGCAGCGCGGTTTTTGTCTGTGCCGGAGGGCTATGGTTGTGCCGGAGATTGGCGGCTGGTCGATTTGGACTTCGGCAGCGGCGTCAGCGCCGCGCTGACGGCGCCGGCGAAATGTTATGACCGGATTGAGCTTAGGCGGCTCGAAATTTAAGTAAAGACGGGTGCGATCCCGTCTCTTAAATAACTGATGTTACGCATGTACCTAATAAAAAAAAGCGTAGTCCACGAAAGGCACAAAAAGCACGAAAAAAGCAGGGTATAGAAATAATAAGTAAAGCCCATCGTCAAGATTAGAAAGATGCACACCGTAAGCTGTGAAACATACGACCCCTATTTTTTCGTGTCTTTCGTGCTTTTCGTGGACAATGCGTAACATCAATTAATATGACAGCTCTTTTATTGCTAGACTTTTACGCAACGACCGGCTTCAGCATCGACGTTTTCCCCACCATAATATCCACCGCTTTTAGCAATCTTTTAAATACCGACTGTTGGAGATAAGGAATGTTATGTTTTTTGCATAACGCCATCACTTGCGGCTGCACTTTTTGATATTGACTTAACGGCATATTCGGCCACAAATGATGCTCGATTTGATAATTTAACCAGCCGTAAAAAAAGTCATTAAAATTAGAGCCGGTCGGGTAATTCACTGATCCTAAAATCTGCCGCAGATAAAATTCGCCTTTGCCTTTGGCTTTTTCGTCAAACATCATCACATCATCTCCGGCATGATTCGGGATCATCACCAGAAAACTGTGCATATTGGTAAAAATTTCCGCCAGAATTGAATTAATTAATACGCTGATAACAGCAAAACTTCCCAGCGGTAAAAACAGCAAGGGTAACAATACAAAGCGATAGGCAATGTAAGGCAAAATACTTTGCAGCCAGAATGCCTTGCCCTGTTGGGTATACAGACTCCATGCGCCAACGCGGGTCATCACGGGTTTAGGCTCACCCTGCTGTCTGGCGTAATTTAAGTGTAATTCCTTATGGGTTCTGGGCGTGTAGTAAACCAATTTCCATATCCCGGAAAAAAGTGCCACTATCGCATAACGTTGCCACATCGGCAGGCTTGATTGTCTAAGCCATTCCATATTGTGCTGCGCATTATTGGGATCGGCTTTTTCACCCAGACTGTAATGATGCAATACGTCATGCTCATGATGCCAGCCCGCGATAGTAAACCAGTCCGGCCAGTCCATAAAGCGTCGCCAACCTTGCGCGAATTTTTTGCTGGTGTAGTTTTTATCGACGCCTTCAACCTTGTCGTAAGCTCTGTGAACAATCGGATGTCCTACTTGTGTCCAGCGCGTGAAACTGCCTTGACTGATTAACAGTGCGGAAATGGGATTGGGGAAAATCCAGGCCGTGCCATAGCCGATGAGGGAACAAATTTTCCCCCAGCGTTCCATTTTTGTTAAATGCTCAAAATCGTCAATACCGATATTGGCTAAAGCTTGTTGGTGAATTTCGTTGATGTCCTTGGCTAATTGCTCGCGATCTACCGATTGATAACTGTGTAAACTCAAAACTTGCTGCCCCTGTAAGTGCAATTTGGTGGGAGGTTAAATAACTTCGCTGCTGCGGCGAAGTTTGTGATGGTTAAAATGCCGGACAGGATAGGGCTTTATCGGGTATTTACCTAATTATATTGTCGTTCCGTCGCGCTATGGTGCTGTTCGCAGTTAAGAATTTTTAATTTTATTTTCAATAAGATATTTTGCGGTCGGTAATTTTTTATTAGTCACCGGATACGCTGATCTACTTTGGGCGACTTTCCTAATAATGATGTGCTTCTGCGCTGCCTCGCCCTTTTGAATAAATAAGGCCGATTTGACTGACCGCCATCGTTCCCATGCCGAGTACTCGTCGTTATACACAAGTGTGTTTCAGAGTCGTCATACCGGCATGGATGCCGGTATCCAGCGCCATGGACGGTAACTTGGGACTCTACAGGTATTTGACACTTCCCCGCCATCCCTGCCAGAACGAAGGCGTCCCACAGAGACTTGTGTATAACGACGAGTGCCGAGCATGGGAACGATGGCAACTTGCGCTATGACTGTATTTATGAAAGATGTTTTTAGGGTATCCGGCACAAAGTTGTGCGGCGTGGATATACTCCGATCGGTCAAATTTGCGGAAAATGAAGCTGGTATAATACCCTGGAAAGCCGGTCGGGGCATGTTGCCCCGACCAAATGATTTGGTTAGTTCAGGCACTGAAAGAAACGTTAGGGACGGGCTATTGCGACGCCGTTTGTTGCATGTGTATTTGTAGGCTTAACGGACGCATATCGGTCCAGACTTCCTTGATGTGCTCGAGGCATGCCTGTTTGTTGCCGGTTTTGCCGACGGTCCGCCAACCGCCCGGTATTTCTTTGTAGTCGGGCCAGATTGAATACTGCTGTTCGTGATTGACCACAACTTGGTAAATAGTGGTGTCTTCTTCGTCGTCCCAAGCCATTGTTATGCTCCGTTGAGTAGGTAATTGCCGTAATACCCCCGTCATTCGAACGATGGGAGCGGTTTCCGTAGTGTAGACGATAGAAACGCTAAAATACCTCAGCTGTCATGCTGATCCAGTAAATGGGTTTTGAATTGTCTGCGGCAGTGCAGCAGGGCCTTGGCCATGTGTTTTTCAACGGCGCTATCGGATATGCCGAGTTCCAGGGCTGTTTCGGCATAGGTCATGCCGTAAACTCTATTCAGGATAAATATCTCCTGGGTGCGCAGCGGCAATTCGTCGAGTATCAGTTTGATCGCGGTCAACCTTTCGTCGATGGAGACCAGTTTTTCGGCCGAGGGGAACTCGCTGGGCGGGAGTAGGGCCTGGTCTTGGATTTGCTGGTAGTTTTCCGTTACTTTCCGATGCTTGATGTGGTCGTAAGCAAGGTTTTTGGCGACCCTGAACAGAAAACCGCGCGGATGATCGATGGTTTGTTTTTGCGCTTCGCGGAAAAAAATAATGAAGCTTTCTTGGGCAAGGTCGGCGGCTATGTCCGGGCAGTTGACAATCCGGGTCAGATGAAACTGCAATTCGGACTGGTGATTCAAGTAAATGGCTGCTACGTTCAAGTTCAAATCCCTCTTCGTTGTTGTTAAGAATGTTTACCTTGTTGCTGAATCGACGCTGCCGGAATAAGGCCGGTATGCGGTTTGCCAAAGCGCCATAGTCTGCTGGGTTGGTAGGGTTCACGGGTTTTGCGCGGCTATCGGCACGCAGGCAAGGCGTTTGTAACGAGCCGAGTAAGCCGATAAATATTGTGGGCATAGCCTGTCGTCTGGTTGCTTTGAATTCGTTGCATGGGTTCTATTTGCAAAGAGCAATGAGTGTGCCACTTTTGTGTGCTATTAATTTCAATGAGTTAACGATAAATGGGAGGGGGGACTTGCAAAAGCGAGGCATATGACGCATCTGTAATGGGTTATATAACATAGTTTAATTAAAGCGATGCGGCGCCGATACGGATAGGCGGGTATTTTTTAGCCGGGCGGATGAGGTTAAAAAGGCTTTAAGGCGTCCTATTATCAGACCTGCTTCGGTTTTGAGACCTGATAAGCGTCTAACGTATTGAATGGTGTATAGGCGAGCTGAAAGGAAAATAGTTTATGTTAGTTTTTTTGTGCCGTTCTTCCTGGCTAACGATTGTCGGCGTACTGCTTGCGGGCATCGGCAGCGGCTTAGGCAGCGCGGCTTTGGTGGCGTTGATTAATTCGACATTGTCGGATGCCTTGGATGCCGAGCTGTTGCCGTGGCTGTTTGTCGGCTTGTCTATTACGGTGTTGTCCAGCGGCTTTCTATCGCATTATCTGCTCAATCGGCTCAGCGCTAAAATTGTTTGCGATTTGCGCATACAAATCAGTCGCTTGATTCTTGCCGCGCCTTATCCTTATCTGCAAAAGCTGGGCAAGTCGGCATTACTGGCGCATTTGACCGAGGACATATCGACGATTGCCAATGCCAGTCAATTATTGCCGATAGTGTGCATTAATTTTGCGGTTGTGGCCGGCTGTATGGCATATCTGAGCTGGTTATCCTGGCACTTGGCCCTGGTTTTGGCCGGGGTGATTGTATTCGGCGTCTTGAGCTCCAGTCTGTTCAGGGAATGGCCGAAACAAGCGGTGCTCAAGGCGCGCGAGGAATACGATGTGCTGAGCGGCGATTTTCGGGCATTGACGGAAGGCGTCCGTGAGTTGAAATTACATAGGCAGCGAAGCGATGCGTTTATGGCGCAGTCGCTGGCGGCCAGCGCCGAAGCTTATCGCCGCTATTCTTTTCGGGGCGCGGTAGCTTATTTATTGGTGAATCAGTGGGCGCAACTGCTGTATTTCCTGGTTATAGGCGTAATCCTCTATGTTTTTCCGGTTTGGCAGGCGATCGATCGGAAAGTGATCGGCGGTTATACGCTGGTGTTTTTGTTTATGATGTCGCCGTTGAGCATACTCACCACCAGTTTGCCGGTCTTTAGCCGCGCTAAGGTGTCGCTGCAAAAAGTCAGGCAACTCGGCGAGCAGCTCAAAAATCAGGCGATTCAGGCCGATGCGCCGGACAAGCGCGAGGTTTGCACAAACTTTTCCGGTCTGTCGCTGCACGGCGTAACGCACAGTTTTCATCGGGAAAAGGAAAATCGCAACTTTACCCTGGGGCCTATCGACCTGGACTTTAAGTCCGGCGAGCTGGTGTTTTTAGTCGGCGGCAACGGCAGCGGCAAGACTACGCTGGCGATGTTGCTGATCGGGCTTTATACCCCGGAACAGGGGGATATTCGCTGGAACGGCGAGGTTGTCGATGACGGTAACAAGGAGGATTATCTGCAAAACTTTTCGGTGATTTTCTCGGATTTTTATTTGTTTGACGAGCTGTATGGGTTCGATAACGAGAAAAATCATGTCCTCATCGCCGATTATTTGCAGCGTCTGCATTTACATCATAAAGTGCGGGTCGAGAACGGCCGGTTCTCCTCGGTGAATTTGTCGCAAGGCCAGCGCAAACGTTTGGCGCTATTGGTCGCTTATCTGGAAGATCGGCCTTTTTACGTTTTCGACGAATGGGCGGCGGACCAGGATCCTGAATTCAAGCATTTATTTTATACGGAGCTGCTACCGGCCTTGAAAGCCCGAGGCAAAACAGTATTGGTCATCAGTCATGACGACCGCTATTTTTACTTGGCCGATCGCTGTATTAAACTGGAAGAAGGCCGGATTATCGCCAGGGAAAAGCCCGTAGCAGTCAGCAACAACTAGGAACGGATGTATTCACCACGAAGACACGAAGTTTTCACTCTGTTTTTTCTTCGTGTCTTCGCTCATGGCCGGACGGGGCATGTTGCCCCGTTCGAAGTGTTTTTGAGGTGATTATAACGTAGCTAGTTAGGTTAAAACGTTAGGGACGGGGTTGCAAACCCCGTCCCGCTCAGTAGCAGTCAGCAACTAGGAAAGGATGTCTTCGTGGTGATTGTTTTTTTCATAATATTGGATAGCAATGGCGAATATTCGAAAAGTTATTTTATATAGCGGCTTGGGGCTGGCGAGCGTGGTGGCGATAGCCCTCGGCGGCGGTTTTTGGGTGATGCATCGGTCCATGCCGCAACTTGACGGCACGGTGCAGCTGGACCGGCTTACGGCAGAAGTTCGCGTACAGACCGATGCGCACGGCATGCCGGTCATCAATGCCGCTAACCGTGCCGATGCGGTTCGGGCATTGGGCTATGTTACCGCGCGCGACCGCCTGTTTCAGATGGAGCTGATGCGGCGCAAAAGCGCCGGGCGCTTGGCGGAAATTTTTGGCGATAGGGCGTTGGACAGCGACATCAAGGCCCGAACCTACGGTTTTCATCGGGAGGCAAAAACCATTCTTGCAAAACTGCCGCCAGTCCATCAACAGTATCTGCAAAGCTATGCCGACGGCGTCAACCGCTATATGGCGGAGTCCGGCAAACTGCCTTTCGAGTTTAGCGTATTGGCTTATCGACCGGAGTCTTGGACGCCTGAGGACAGTCTGCTGGTCGTATTGGGCATGTGCGAGAACTTAACTGCCGGCGAGGAGCGTAGCGAGCGCATGCTGAGCGTGATGGAAAAAGCCTTGCCCGCCGCCGCGATGCGTTTTTTAACGCCGGACACCGATTTTTACACCGAACAGCTGCAAAAACACGCCGAATCGTTGCGCCCGGCGCAAGCGATTCCTGTCGAGGCTTTGGCAACCGCGCTCGCCCATCAGTCGCCGGATAAAACAGCCTTGGCGCAACTAGTTCGGCAAGCCGATTTAATGGTCGGTTCCAATGCCTGGGCGGTCGGCGGCAAGAAGACCTGGGACGGGCGGGCCATTTTGGCCAACGACATGCATTTGGGCATAGCGGTGCCCAATACCTGGTATCGCATCGAGCTGAATTACGGCGCTGTGCATGCCGCAGGCTTGACTTTGCCCGGCACGCCGTTGTTAATTGCCGGCAGCAACCGGCATATCGCCTGGGGAGCGACCAATCTTACCGGCGATTTCCTGGATTTGGTCCGGCTTGAGATCAATCCCGCCAATCCCGAGCAGTACCGGGTAGGCGAGCAATGGCAGCGCTTCGACGAGTATCCGGAAACCATAATCGTCAAAGGCGGTGCAGCCAAGCAGATTGTGGTCAGGCAGACGCGCTGGGGGCCTGTTGCCAACCAAGCGTTGCTGGATCAGCCGGTGGCGATTCATTGGACGGCGCTGGATGCCGATGCGTTCAACTTCAATTTGTTCGATTTGGAACAAGGCGAAACCCTGGAGCAGGCGATAAATATAGTCAACAGCAGCGGCGGTCCGCAGCTGAATATTTTGCTGGCCGACGACAAAGGCAGCATCGCCTGGACGCTGATGGGCAAAATTCCCAAGCGCTTCGGCAATGACGGTTTGGTCAGTCGCTCCTGGGCGGACGGCCGCGTGGGCTGGAACGGTTATGTGGAACCTGGGGATTTGCCGCGTGTCATCGACCCGCCCGAGGGCATTTTGGCATCGGCCAACGACCGCCGTTTCGGCAAAAATTATCCGTATGTGATCGGCCACCAGTTCGGCAACGGCTACCGCGCTTACAGGATCACCCGACAACTGACGCAAATGCCCAGGATTGGCGAATGGGCCATGTTCGATTTGCAACTCGATACCGAAAGCGAGTTTTATGTGTTCTATCAGCAGTTGGCCTTGAATAGCCTGACCAAGGAAGCGGTTGCGGCGCAACCGGATTTGGCCGAGGTGCGCGACTATTTGCTGGCCTGGAACGGCCGGGCCGATGTTGGCAGCCTGGGTTTTGCCCTGCTGGTCGAGTTCCGCAAGCAATTGATCGAGGCGGTATTTACGCCGCTTTTGTCGGCCGGCCGGGACGCCGATAAAAATTTCAGCTATTCGTGGACTTATATCGATACGCCGTTGCAAGCCCTGTTGAACGAAAAGCCGCCGCGCGCATTGCCCGATGCGGCGCATTACCTGAACTGGGACGATTTTATCCTGGGGCAGTTGAAACACAGCATACGGCAGCTGCAAGCCCGGCATCCGGAAGCGGCGTTAATGGAATTGAACTGGGGCGAACAGAATAAGGTCAAGCACTCGCATCCGTTTTCCAAGGCCTTGCCGATACTGAGCGATTTACTGGATATGCCGAGCGAGGCCTTGCCGGGTTGCGGTTTCTGTGTTCGCGCGGCGGGGCCGGGTTTCGGGGCCAGCGAGCGGCTGGTAGTTTCGCCGGGTCATTTTGAAGACGCCATTCTGCACATGCCCGGCGGCCAATCGGGCCAACCCTTGTCGCCTTATTACCGGGATCAGCAGAACTACTGGCTCAAGGGTTTATCGATGCCGCTGACAGCCGGAAAGCCTGAACACCTGTTATTGTTACAGCCTAATGATTAACTGAGGTTACGCACTGTCCGCGAAAAGCACGAAAGACACGAAAAAATAGAGGGCCGTATGTTTTCCGGCTTACGATGGGCTTTGCTTATTGTTCCTGTACCCGGTTTTTTCGTGCTTGTTGCGCCTTTCGTGGACTACGCTTTTTTATTAGGTACATGCGTAACATCAGTTAAGGATAGGGTCGGTAATAACGTCCCGAAATATAAGCCCATCGTTCCCACGCTCTGCGCTCGTCGTTATACACCAGTGTGTTTCAGGGGCGTCATACCGGCATGGATGCCGGTATCCAGTGCCATGGACGGTACTTGGTGACTCTACAGGTACTTGAGTAATACGAAGCGTCACCTCCCTGTGCCTAGGTTCCGGCATCCCTGCCAGAACGACGGCGTCCAGCGGAGACTTGTGTATAACGACGAGCGCAGAGCTTGGGAACCCTAAGCGGACGTTATTATTGATGGAGTCCTAAGTAAAAAATCCGGGCGGAATATAATAAGCAATTGGTTTTAGGTAGAATAATCATTATGAAACGTAACGCTTCAGCGGTTTTGACTGCTATTGGCGCTTATTACCGTGGATTATCGCCGTTTACGCGACTCGCTTATCCTGTCTACGGGGAGCTTTTTATCAAGAAACCGAGTAGTTGCCTATGAAACAGGAAAACGAGACCAACAGTTTAGAATCCGAGCTTAATCATGATATTGACGAGCAAGCGGTTGCCTGGTTTATACGGTTACGCGCCGACAATGTCTCCAGCGAAGAAAAGGCGGCGTTTCTTTTATGGCTGAATCAGGCCGATTTGCACCGCGAAACCTTTAACGAAATCGGCAAGCTGTGGGGCGATACCGATCTATTGCAAGCGCTCGGCGAATCCGCCCAACAACAGCGTATTGCACCGGGCAGGAAAACAGCGGCCCTTTATCTCAAATTACCGTTGGCGATGGCGGCCTGTCTGGCTTTAACCTTGCTGCTGGGCAATCAGCTTGCGCTTTTGATGCAAGGCGACTATTCGACCGGAGTGGGCGAACGCAAAACCGTTTATTTCGATGACGGTTCCAGCGCGATGCTCAATACCGACAGTTCTATCGCGGTCAGCATGGAAGGCCCGCAACGCAGGGTCGAGCTGCTGAAAGGCGAAGTCTATTTCGAAGTCAAAGCCGACCCCAACCGGCCGTTTATTGTCCAGGCCGACCATTCGACGACCCGCGTACTCGGAACCCGTTTTTTCGTCCATGAACAGGGCCGGAGCGATGAGGTCAAAGTAGCGTCCGGACGGGTTGAAGTGAGCGACCGGGGCGCGTTGAAACAGCCGCAGATTTTACATGATCGTGAGGCGGTATCGATCGACGCCGAAGGTCTTGGCGAAGTCCGGATATTGGATTCTGCGCTGGCCACCTCCTGGATCAACGGTTTTCTGGTGTTTGAGAATGCGTCCCTGGAAAGCGTCATTAATCAGGTCCGCCGCTATCGAACCGGTGCGGTGGTTTATAAGGACGATGCCTTGCGAACCTTAAAAATCAATGGCCGTATCAATTTGCGCGAATCGGACGATATGCTGAAAGTCTTGGGGAAAAATCTGTCGGTAAAAATGACTTATTTGACCGATTGGCTGGTGATTGTCGGGTAATGTTGTTTTTAAGTTGACCTTCGGACTGATGATTAGGCTTAATAGGCGCTCCAAAACGACTTTTGGCTACTCAACTTATGACTTTACCGGGCAAAAAAACATTCATACTCATCATCGGCATTGCCTTGATTAGTGCCATTTATTTTTTTACCAAACAGCCGAAATTTATCGATGTCGAAATAATCGCGCTTGAACAAGGCGAGGTGAGGTCGACGGTATCCAATACCCGCGTCGGCACGGTTAAAGCCTGCCGCCGCGCCTACCTCGCGCCGGCAACCGGCGGACAGGTTGCCGAACTGCACGTCAAGGAAGGCGATAACGTCAAGCAAAATCAGCTGCTGTTGGAAGTATGGAATAAAGACATGAAAGCCCAGGTTAAATTGCAGGACGCTCAAATCAGGGCCAACCGGGCATCGGCCGAGCAGGCCTGTCAGCTGGGCGCAGGCGCAGAACGCGAGGCGGATCGCGCGCTACGTTTGCAGCAATTCAATCATATTATTTCCGAAGAACAGGTCGATACCAAAGCGACCGGCGCCCGCGCCAAGCGGGCATCCTGCACCGCCGCCCTGGAGTCTATCGCGGTTAGCCAAGCCAACCGCGACGCAGCCCAGGCCGCTGTCGAACGCACCCTGGTTGTCGCGCCTTTCGACGGCACCGTGGCTGAAATCAATGCCGAGCTGGGGGAATTCATCACGCCATCGCCGCCCGGCATTCCGACTTTGCCCGCCATCGATTTACTGGATGTCAGTTGTTTGTATGTGTCCGCGCCGATTGATGAAGTGGATGCGCCGCAGATTAAAACCGGCATGAGCGCTTGCGTGTCGCTGGATGCCTTTACTGAAAAACGCTGTTCCGGCACGGTAAGCCGCATTGCCCCGTATGTGCTGGAAAAAGAAAAGCAGGCGCGCACCGTCGAGGTTGAAGTTAAATTAACCGATCCGAAGGACCTTAAGGGCTTGCTGCCCGGTTACAGCGCCGATATTGAAGTCTTGTTGGCCAGTAAGCCTCAGGCGCTCAGGGTGCCTGCCGAGGCGGTATTGGAAAATAACCGGGTCTTGGTGATGCGGCCGGACGGCTTGCTGGAAGAGCGCAGCTTTAAACCGGGACTGGTCAACTGGAACACCGTGGAAGTGCTGTCAGGCCTGAATGTCGGCGATAAAGTCGTGTTGTCGGTAGGTCGGGAGGGCGTGGTTGCCGGCGCTTATGCCCGCGTCAAAAAATGATACGGCTGGAACATATCCATCGTTATTTTCAGGTAGGCGAGCAAACCGTTCATGCCTTGAACGACATTAATATCAGCATTGAAAAAGGCGAATATGTATCGGTGATGGGGCCGTCCGGTTCCGGCAAATCGACTTTATTGAATGTGATCGCCTTGCTGGATCAGCCGAGTTCGGGCCGTTATCTGTTAAATGAGCGGCCGGTCACCCAGCTTAGCGATGATGAACTGGCTAAAGTTCGCCGTGAAAATATCGGTTTTGTATTCCAGTTTTTTCATTTGATTCCGCGTTTGTCGGCGGCTGAAAATATTGAAATGCCGATGATACTGGCCGGCGTACCGGGCAAGGAGCGCAAGCAACGGGTGCAGGCGGCGCTGGCGTCGGTCAGCCTGCAAGACAGGGCAGGGCACAGGCCGGATCAGCTTTCCGGCGGACAGTTGCAGCGCGTCGCCATTGCCAGGGCCATGATTATGCGCCCGGAGATTTTATTGGCGGACGAGCCGACCGGCAATCTCGACAGCAAGTCCGGCAAGGAAATTATCGAGTTGCTGGAAGGTCTTAACCGGCAGGGCGTGACGCTGGTGATTATTACCCATGACCAGAATTTGGGCGACCGGGCGCGGCGGAAAATCCGCATTGTCGATGGGCAGATAGGGTGATGAGAGGATGTCTATAAAAGCCCACCACGAACGACTTGCATGGATGCAGGAGGTAGAGCAATGCAGGAGCAATTGCCGAGACACGAAGAACGCGAAGCTTTACCTCGTTCCCGCGCGCTGCGTGGGAATGCAGTTAAGGCGCGCTGCGCCGCGAGTCATGTGCAACATCTGCGTATACGGGACGCAGCGCGTCCAGCACTGCATTCCCACGTAGCACGTGGGAACGAGGGGTAACCTGAGTGATCGGGCGCGGTGGAAAATTCGCATTGTCGAGGCAGATAGGGTGAGTCTATAAAAGCCCACCACGAACGACTTGCATGGATGCAGGAGGTAGAGCAATGCAGGAGCAATTGCCGAGATACAAAGAACACGAAGTTTATACTGCAAACGGTCATGAATTGCGCATTTTTGAACTCCCTCACCCCAGCCCTCTCCCGAAGGGAAAGGGGGATAAAAGCCGCAATCCGTGCCCGTGTCGAGTATAGCTAAAAAACTTCGTGTTCTTCGTGTCTTCGTGGTGAATTAATTAAATCTGCGCGTATAGAAGTGCTGAGCCCATGTTCATTAAAGACACATTAATCCAATCCTTAGCCGCAATCGGCACCCAGCGCTTACGCGCGGCGTTGATTATCCTGGCAATGAGCATCGGCATCGCTTCGGTTTCGGTGTTAACGGCTTTGGGCGACAGCGCCCGCCGTTATGTGGTTAACGAGTTTGAAGCCTTGGGCACAAACCTGGTTATCGTATTGCCGGGGCGCACCGAAACGACGGGCGGACAGCCGCCGCTATTCGGCGAAACGCCCCGCGATCTAACGCTCGACGATGCCGAAGCCTTATTGCGCAGTCGTCATATTGCCGCTGTCGCGCCGTTGACTATCGGCTCCGCGCCGGTTTCATCGTTGGGTTTGGAGAGGGAAACCAATGTACTGGGTTCGACCCAGGCATTAAAACGGGTGCGCCGTTTGACCGTGGCGCAAGGCAGTTTCCTGCCCCAAACCGAGCTGGATAAAGCCGAGTCTGTTTGCGTGCTCGGTCAAACCCTGCGCAATGAACTGTTCGCTAATAAACCGGCGCTGGGGCAGTGGCTGCGCATCAATGACCGGCGTTTTAGGGTGATCGGCGTGCTGTCGTCGGAAGGGCAATCGGTCGGCATCGATTTTGACGAAATCGTCATTATTCCGGTGGCGTCGGCGCAGGCTTTGTTCGATACCCATTCCTTATTCCGGGTGCTGGTTGAAAGCAAATCCAAGCCGGATATGTACAAGGCGGTTGACGAAATCAGGGCCATCATCAAGGCTCGCCACGAAGGCGAAGACGACGTGACGCTGATTACCCAGGACAGCGTGGTCAACACCTTCGATAAAATATTGACCGCATTGACATTGACCGTAGCCGGCATTGCCGGCATCAGTCTGGCGGTGGCCGGCGTGTTGGTGATGAATGTGATGCTGGTCAGCGTCACCCAACGCACCTCCGAGATCGGTTTGCTGAAAGCATTAGGCGCGACCAAGCGGCAATTGTTGTGGCTGTTTTTGACCGAAGCGGCCATGTTGTCGCTGGCAGGCGCGCTATTGGGGGTAATGCTGGGTTACGCAACCTTGGGCGTTTTACAGGCTTTATACCCGGATTTTCCGATACAGCTGCCGGTCTGGGCGTTGCTGGCCGCATTGCTGGTGTCGTTGTTTACCGGTTTGGTGTTCGGCGTATTACCGGCCAGAAAAGCCGCCAATCTCGATCCTGTCGCCGCCTTGGCGAAGCGGTAAACGATGCACTACGCCGACCTCATCGCATTATCATACCGTACGGTTATCAGCCACAAACTGCGTTCGGCGCTGACTGCGTTGGGGCTGATTATCGGCATCGCGGCGGTGGTCGTATTAACCTCGATAGGTCGGGGCATTCATACCTTTGTGCTGGCCGAATTCACCGAATTCGGCACCAACCTGATCGGCGTTCATCCCGGCAAAACCACCACCTTCGGCGTGTCGGGCGCATCGATCAGCACGGTTAGGCCGCTGGTCATAGCCGATGTGGTCAGCTTAAGCAAAGTGGAAAATATCATTGCCGCATCGCCGATGGTGCAAGGCAACGCGCGTGTCGAAGCAGAGGGGAAACAGCGGCGCACCAATGTGTTGGGAGTCGGTGCAGCGGCGGCGCAGATATGGAGAATCAAGGTCGTCAACGGGCGGTTTTTGCCGGAAGAAGCCAGCAATCCGCGCGCCTTTGCGGTGCTGGGCAATAAATTGGCGAGCGAACTGTTCGGCGCCGCCAGTCCGCTAGGCCAGCGCGTCAGGATAGGCAGCGACCGTTTTCGGGTCGTCGGGGTGATGGAAAAGAAAGGCCAGATGATCGGCTTCGACATGGACGATACCATCTACATCCCGGCCGCCAAGGCGCTGGAGTTGTTCGACCGGGAAAGCCTGATGGAAATTCATCTGCTCTATAAAAGCAATGCCGTGATTAGCGGCGTAGAAAAAGCCATCAAACGAAACCTGATTGCCCGGCACGGCAGCGAAGATTTCACCATCGTCACCCAGAACCAGATGCTCAAAAGCATGGATTCGATCCTGAACATCCTGACCCTGGCGGTCGCGGCGTTGGGCAGTATTTCCTTACTGGTCGGCTCGGTAGGCATCTTAACCATCATGACCATCGCCGTTTCCGAGAGAATTTCAGAAATCGGCCTGCTGCGGGCGGTAGGCGCAGAACGCAGAACCATCTTTCAGTTGTTCCTGTGCGAGGCCCTGGCGCTAAGCGCCGCAGGCGGACTGTGCGGCGTGTTGCTGGGCATAACCATCGTCCGGATACTTGACGCCGCGATTCCCGCTTTGCCGGTGGAACTGGCCTGGGCTTATATCGTCGCGGCCTTTGTGGTCTCATTGCTGATCGGCATAGCTGCCGGAGTTGCGCCGGCAATGAAAGCTGCGCGATTGGAGCCATTGGAGGCATTACGGGCTGAGTGATGGGCTGTAGGAGATGGCAAATGATTACTTTGGGTAGCTGGCCAATAGCTGAGTACAGGATTCCTATGATCTGTATGGAAGTTCATAAACACTCTACTTTGCAGAGTGATAGTTTTGAAACGTAAAGGGACGTTATGCGCTCCAGAACGGTATACTATGGCCTAAATCAGAGGTGAGCCGACTCTAAGTACTTTGAACAAGACGAATGTTCTGATACGGTAGCTCAATAATGTTGAGCTTGCCTTCAAATATCGATTAAGAAATATCATGTTTTACATAAATCTTTAGAAATTTGATAGCCCATGAACCACAAATCAAAATCAAATATAGTCGTTGTCGATGGTGATGCTGCTGTTTTTATGCGAGCCCTTCGTAATCACACTTCTTTGAGCTATGACAAGCTCAAAGAACTGGTAAGTCGCAAGTTAGAATCGGATGACAGCTTTGATCCTGTATTAGATTTCGTTAAGAAAAAAAACTGGGTAGCACTGACTGGTGAAAGCCTAAGTCTGACTGATTCTGGTGCATTATGGCTGGATGAGCAAGGCAATGAGTTGGATGTCGAAGGGGAAGATATTAGTAGTGACGACAAACCTAAGCATCCTTATGATGTCGCTAAATTACAAATGGAAACCAAGCACCTTAGTGTGTTCCAAGCCTTACGTAAAATTGAAAAAAATGAAATCAAATTAAATCCTGATTTTCAACGGGCATTTGTTTGGAATGAAGAAAAGCAAAGTCGCCTGATAGAGTCCATATTGATTCGTATTCCTTTGCCTGCTTTTTATATTGATGCGACAGATTCAACTTCTTGGAATGTCGTAGATGGGTTACAACGTTTAAGCACTATGTATCGGTATTGCCGGGAGCAGGCGTTTAAACTTTCAAAACTTCAGTTTTTGACCGATCTTGAAGGGAAAAAATTTGAAGACTTACCTCCTCAGTATAAGGTACTTATTGAAGATGATACGCCATTGTTATTTTATAACTTGATGCCGGGTACGCCTGTTGAAGCTAAGTACACTATATTCTCACGGGTGAATACCGGCGGAATGCAATTAACACCCCAAGAAATTCGTCATGCTTTAAGTCAAGGAAAATCTACGGAGCTATTGGCACGCTTGGCTAAAAACGATGATTTCCGAACAGCAACAGATGGTGTGGTTGAGAGTCTGCGCATGAGTGATCGCGAATTGATTTTACGGGCTTTGGCCTTTATGCACTTGGGTGTTGGTGCCTATAAAGATTTTAACGAATTAGATAAGTTTCTACTGCATGCAATGGACGAACTTAACGGACTATCTGATGCTAAATTAAGAAAAATGGAACAAGAATTTATTGAGTCTTTAAAAAAGGTACGAACGATCTTTGGTCGTTACGCTTTTCGTAAATTTACCGAAATAGGCGGTCGACGTTCTCCATTGAATAAAGCCTTATTCGAAGTGTGGACAGTGAGTGTTCGCAACTATGAACAAAATATATTAAAGGCTAATAAGGACCGAATTATTGATGCTTTCCTTAAATTGCTTGCTCCTTCGCAAATTTTTTCTCGATCAATTAGTTCGGGTACTAGTAGCTCTTGGGCGGTCTCTACTCGCTTTTCTGAAATTGATAAGTTACTTAAAAAAACATGCCAATGATTGAGTGCATTTTGATCGACGGCTATAAATGCCTTAAAGACGTAAACTTTAATGCGAATAGCCTGAATGTTTTAGTCGGCCCTAACGCATCGGGTAAATCCAGCGTATTACAAGCATTACTTTTATTGAGACAGTCTGCGGATAAAAATGGCAAGGTTGATGGTCTACATTTATCCGGTTCACTCTATGAAGCGGGTACAGCCCTGGATATTCTACATCCGGCTGCTGAACATCAAATCAAGTTTGAATTGCAAGAAAATGGCATAAACACTGAGTTTTTATTCATTCTTAACCGAGATGAATTTCAAGCTCGATTTTTGAAAACTCAGACAGAAAAGCAATTACTTCCTGAACTTTATGATCGTAGCAATGGCTTTGCTTATTTGAATGCTGAAAGGGTAGGGCCGCGCGTTAGTAATCCGTTACCGTCGGATGAACTGCATTTAGGCGGATTGGTGGGTATGCAAGGTGAATTTACGGCTGCGATTTTGGATAGAGCTTCTTCGAATGAGATAAAAGTTAATGGCTGGGATGAGGCATTGGCGCGTAGTCTTGCCTCTGCTCCAGAGAAGCTGGATAGTTTGGATTTGATGCAAGACTTGATTGATACGCAAGGTCGGCTCGACTTGGTGTGCAATAAAATGTTGGGTTGGATATTGCCGGGGAGTGAGTTTAAAGCAACTGAGCATCACCAGACCGATTTGGCAACGCTACGGTTTATTCGCGACCCATTAAAAACTAAAACATCCGTTCGTGCGACACATATCGGCTTCGGTTTGACTTATACGCTCCCTATCATTACTGCGGCTTTGGCTTTGCGACGGGGGGGATTATTACTGGTAGAAAATCCGGAAGCTCATTTGCATCCTTTCAGCCAGTCGCGTATCGGGGTTTTTCTTGCCATGATGGCCGCTACCGGTAGACAAATCTTTCTGGAAACGCATAGTGATCACGTCATTAATGGCATACGTCTCGCGGTTAAAAATGGCTTTATTCCAGCAAACCAAGTTTATATTAATTTTTTCAAGCCGCCCATAGACGACAATTTTGCAACGGTTATTCCGATTCGTATTCAGGAGAATGGCCGATTAGACCGATGGCCGGAAGGATTTTTCGACCAGATCGAAAACGACCTTTCTAAACTTTAGATTGTGTACAACATGACCGATTTTTATATCAATCCTTTGTCTGTCAACGAACAGTGTTATTCAGTGGCTGAAATCTTGGATTTAATGAATGCGTTGGTTAAGTGTTTTGAATACTTGCTGCCCGCTATTAATAAGGAAAGAGCTAGGTTGATCTTTGATTCCAGTATTGAAAATAGACAGTTCATTACTGGTAAGGATTTACAATCCTCAATCGTTAGTCTGCCAAGAGATGAGCAGGATGTAAAAAGATTATGGTTTTTGTATACAAAGAACAAAGCAAAAGAAGTTTCGTCTATTACAACCCAAACGACTGTTAGCTCACTGTCTTGTCCTGATCTAGTCGAAGGTTTAATCAGTAATGATGAAGTTATTCAAGAGGCTAAATGGCTTAGTTTCGGAGGATGTTCATTGAGTAAGATGACGGAATACAATGTATTGCAAGAGGGGCTTACAGTATTCACCGTTAAAAATGCCCATCATCTTGATTCCCTTAAACCGCTATTACCTCGCTATGAAACCAACGGCAAACATCGCAAAGAACCATATTATGATAATGTTCGCAAGGAGCAAGTGGCAGCAATGCCGCTTAATGATGAGGAAGCTCAAGATCTTTTACTCACGTCCATAAAAGAAAATAATGACCGTTGGGCTTATCATGAAAAACGAAAGAAATTCTATCGATTCAAACTAACTCACCCTAATAAAAATATTTATCATGGTTTTGAAATTGAAGAGAATGAAATATCGTCAGAATTAATTAAAAAACTCAGATAGGAGCATAAACTCACGCCTCATTCTGACAAATTCTTGCATCAACATACAATTCTCGCAAAGCGTCAACCGAAAAACGATAGCCTATCGCTCCCATCGGCATGGTATTAAGTCGATGGATGATTTGCGGAACCATACAGCTATGAACACCACCCGCCTCCTCAACATAGTATTGATAGTGCTTAGCCAAGTCATTCATCGAACCCAACACGCTTTTGTTGTTGGTATTGGCAAAGCCGATTTCTGTGTATTCTTGCAGGATTTTATCGGTGGTTGTTGGGTCAAAACCTTCTTCAGCCAGTATGCATTGCAGAAAATCCCTGAATAACTTATCGAGCTGGCGGAATTGCTCTTTGTGGACATCCGGTATCAAGAAGTTGAACAACGTTTTATCGTTGACAAATAAAACACATTTGCTCCGGTCGGTAAGTATCAGGTTGGCATGCCATGAGCCTAACAACGATGGCATGGATTCTTCCTGAACTAAAGCATCGTTTTTCAGTCCCATTTCTTTTTGGAGTTTTTTGGTGCAGCGAATGAGTTGCATGGGCATTTTGTAAGGTATGGGTTAAAAAAACAAGTGCTTATCAGAACAAGGATTAGACAAATTTCATTTTATCCGCGCTTATCAGCCAAATCAGCGATTGCATGAAGGCAAGCGTTATTACTTACCGATTCCCCGCCAACAACCGGTTAATTTGATCAAGATCGGCCTGACCAAGACTGCTGGACGCTTGTTTTAATTTGATACTGTTGACCAGGTAATCGTAACGGCTACGGGCAAAATCCCGTTTTGCCTTGTATAGGTTTCGTTGTTCATTCAGTAATGGGAAGCGTGCGGCTTTGAGTTGATAGCTTAAACTACGTGCCTGCCGGTCGACCTGTTCCGCTTCAATCAGGCGATCCAGCCAGACTTCCGGCATCACCGGCTTTTGCTGGAGGGCGTATTCGGCCTGCCAATCGCTCCAGGCCGCGGCCATGCCGTAAAGGCGCAGGTTTTTCAGTCGAGCGGTACGATCAATGGACATGGCGTGAGCTCCGTAAAGTATCGTAGCGGCTGCAATCAGCCACCGGCTCCACCGTCAGTGTCGGTGTCGGTGTCGACAGAGGCAGATCCTTCAACGCCTTAGGCTTTGCGGCATCGGTTAACCGGCGCATTTCATTGAGCACAATCGCGGCGCTGATAACGCCCGTCTGCAAGGTCAGGTCACAGGCCACTTCCGGTGTTTCCAGGCCGCAGTCACCGAGTGACCTTGCCATCAGCAACAGGTCGACAAAAGCCCGATCCCCCTTGTCTTGTTTGAGAAGTCGATCCCGAACCACCTTAATCGACACCGCCAGCTCCCACGTCTGAAACGGTGCGCGCAATGCACCCTACGGTTTATCAAGCGCTCTTGGCAACGGCGGCATTTATCAAGTTATCGACTTCATTGGCTGTTGCCGCGAATTCGCCATCGACAGGGCGGGCCGCGTATTCGGCAAAGCCTACCGACGCTTCGACCATCAAGCCGGGGGCTTTAACCTGCTGTGAAATTCCGTTTTTAATCTGCCCGGCAAGCCGTTCGGCTTTTTTCAACGGCGAACCCGGCAGCGCGATCAGGAAGTCCTGCTCGCCGATTCTCGCCGCAATATCGACGCCGGCCCTGATGTCGCTCTTGAAGCAATCGGCCACGCCGCGCAATATCGCATCCATTTCGTAGTCGGGCAGGTCGTCATGCCGGGTTTTAAAATCCTTCAGGCTGATAAAAAGCACCGAAAAAGGAAAGCCGTTGCGTTTGGAGTTTTCGACTTTTTCCTTTAACCGGCCCAGCATCGTGTCCTTGGTCATTAGCTGGGTTAACGGGTCCAGCGGGATATGTTCCCTGTCCCATGTTTCCTGAGCTTCCAGTCGCAGCACGTTGATAATGCCTAATGAGCAGGCCAGTAATAATCCGAGTATCCAGGTGAAATACCACATAGCAATCTCCTAATAAGCCGTATGATCGTTTTGTTGAATGTGTTCCAGCGTGACTTTGCCGCGCAACACACGGAACACCCAAGCAGTGTAAGCGACTACGATGGGTAAAAAAACCACTGTTACCCCGAACATGATTTTCAAGGTGGTAAGGCTGGAGCTGGCATCCCATACGGTCAACGAACTGTTCAAGGCCGAGCTTGACGGGATCAGGAACGGGAACATCGATACGCCCGCGGTTAAAATAACCGAAGCCAATACTAATGAACTGGTTATAAATGCCAGACCTGCGCGGTCGGCTTTTGACAGCACGATGGTCGCCGCTCCGGCGATAAAAGCCAGTGCCGGAATAATCCATAACACCGGATAATGCGCATAGTTATCCAGCCATAATCCCGGCTCTTTGGACACTATTTTGGCTAACGGGTTGGATGGCGCGTTAGGGAGAATTTCAGTGATGATATGGTAGCCGTCAATATTGGCAACCCAGACGCCCGCGACCGCAAAAATGACTAAGGTTACGATTGCAGAAACAGTGACTACTTTTTTACTGCGCCGGTTAATGTCGCCCTCGGTTTTTAGCTGTAAATAGACCGCGCCGTGCATAACCAGCATCGATAAGCTCACCAATCCGGCGGCCAAGGCGAAAGGGTTTAATAAGGCCCAGAACGAACCGGTATAAAAGATACGCATATCGTTATCGAAGTGGAACGGTACGCCTTGCAACAAGTTGCCGAACGCGACGCCGAAAATCAACGCCGGTACGAATCCGCCGATAAACAACGCAATATCCCAGTTGCTGCGCCATTTTGGGCTGGGCAGTTTGCTGCGGTAATCGAAGCCTATCGGCCTTAAGAATAACGCGAACAAGGTCAGCAGCAAGGCGAAATAAAATCCCGAAAACGCCACGGAATAGGCGAGCGGCCAAGCAGCAAACAGTGCGCCGCCGCCGGTTACCAGCCAAACCTGGTTGCCTTCCCAAGTCGCGCCGATGGAATTGATAATCACGCGGCGTTCGCTGTCGTTTTTGCCTAAAAAGGGTAACAGGACCGCCACGCCCAGGTCAAAGCCGTCGGTAATGGCAAAGCCGATCAATAAGGCGCCTAATAAAGCCCACCAGATTAGGCGCAGGGTTTCATAGTCGAAAATCATAGTGATGCTCCTGTGGCGATTTCAAAATGGTAACGGCCTTTATGCAGGCTGCTTGGGCCTAATTTGATGAACTTAAGCATCAAGAACATTTCGATGATTAAAAATACCGTATATAAGCCGATATAGCCTGCCAAGCTCAGGTATATGTCCAGTTCGGTTAAGGATGATGCGCTTAAGAATGTCGGTAGAATCTCCGCAATAGTCCACGGTTGGCGACCGAACTCGGCCACAAACCAGCCCAATTCAGAGGCAATCCAGGGTAAAGGCATCATATAAAGGCTTGCGCGCAACAACCAGTTTTGCCGACATTTACGAACCGAGCTGGCTATCACCGCAAAAATAAATATCGCCAACATGATAAAGCCGCAAGCGACCATGATCCGGAAAGTCCAGAATAACGGTACGACTCTGGGAATTGAGTATTGCGTTGCCAATTCTATTTGCTGGTCGGTCGCATCGACTACGTTTTCGGTATAGCGTTTAAGCAACAGGCCATAGCCCAGATCCTGCTTGTAGCGGTCGAACTCGGCACGAACATTGGCGTCTTTGCTGCCCGCCCTTAACGTTTGCAACAGCGCGTAAGCCTTCATGCCGCTACGAATACGCAAGCGGTTTTTTTCCAGAATTTCCGATAAACCGGTAATCGGTTCATCGATGGAACGCGTACCGATCAAGCCCAAGACCCAGGGAATTTTGATCGCGTAATACGTTTCCATAGTCTCCTGATTCGGTATGCCGATAACCGTAAATGCTGCGGGGGCCGGTTCGGTATGCCATTCGGCTTCAATAGCGGCCAGTTTGGTTTTTTGTACTTCGCCTGCGGTATAGCCGCTTTCATCGCCTAACACTATGACCGACAGGATCGCAGCCAACCCGAAACCGGCGGCGATGGTGTAAGAGCGTTGCGCAAAAGCCGCATCGCGGCCTTTCAGCATGTAATAAGCGCTGATGCCCAACACGAAAACGGAAGCCGTGGTGTAACCGGCGGCAACGGTATGGACAAATTTAACCTGGGCGGCCGGGTTAAATAACAGATCGCTAAAGCTGGTGATCTCCATGCGCATGGTTTCATAATTAAACTCGGCTCCGGCGGGAAATTGCATCCAGCCGTTAGCGACCAGAATCCACAATGCGGATAAGTTGGTTCCCAATGCAACCAGCCAAGTCACCAGTAAATGTTGGCCTTTGCCCAGCTTGTCCCAGCCGAAGAAAAACAGGCCGACAAAGGTGGATTCCAGGAAAAACGCCATCAAGCCTTCGATGGCAAGCGGCGCGCCGAAAATATCGCCGACATAATGCGAGAAGTACGACCAGTTCATGCCGAATTGGAATTCCATCGTCAAACCGGTGGTGACGCCCAGCGCGAAATTGATGCCGAACAGTTTCCCCCAGAACTGGGTCATATCCTTGTAGATTTCCTTGCCGGTCATCACATAGGTCGATTCCATGATCGCCAGCAAGAACGATAAACCCAATGTCAACGGAACGAATAGAAAATGGTATAGCGAAGTTGCTGCAAACTGCCAGCGCGATAAATCAACCACGGCCTCTGAAATCATAAATTTCTCCTATCGGTTGCAGTCCTGTAGACCGGAACTTGTGATAAATGACATTGAATATAAAGTATCTAAATGTTTCTTAGAATTAAACCATACATTTAGTAAGATAACTATCGTCCAAGTCGAGTCTAATCTAACAATTAGCCTTGTGCGTTAAGAACGAACCATGTTATTGTCTATTAATGCTTTCTAATATACTAGTTTATTTTAAGTTTTTCGGTGCTGTTGGCTGATCGGCTATAGGTGTTTTTTTCAGTGTTGGTACCGGTTCACTTTAACGGGGATTTCATTTAGCTTAAGGCTAATTGAAAAAATGTAAGGCACGCAATAATAACTCAGTGAGGAAAATATCATGGCTCGTATTGTAATTCTAGGTGCAGGCATTGGCGGCGTGCCAATGGCTTATGAAATGAAGGAAACGGTAGGGAAGAATCATGATGTGATCGTGATTTCCGATAGCCCGACGTTTCATTTTGTTCCGTCAAACCCCTGGGTCCCGCCCAAATGGCGAACGCCTGAAGAGTTGAAGATTGAATTAGCCCCGGTTTTTAAGAAGAAAGGCATCGAATTCATTCAAAAAGCCGCCGCAAAAGTCGATCCGGTTAATAATCAGGTGCTGCTGGCTGACGGTTCAGCCGTTGCTTACGACTTTCTGGTTATTGCCACCGGGCCGCGTCTGGCTTTCGATGAAGTTCCCGGTTTAGGGCCTGAGGGTTATACCTCATCGGTTTGTCATGTCGATCATGCCGAAGTTGCGGTAAAAGATTGGGATAAATTCATGGAAGATCCCGGTCCGATTGTTATCGGCGCGGTTCAGGGCGCATCCTGTTACGGTCCCGCCTATGAATATTTAATGATTCTTGAAACGGAATTACGCAAAAGGCAAATTCGCGACAAAGTGCCGATGACTTTCGTTACCGCGGAACCTTATATCGGGCATTTGGGCTTGGGCGGCGTCGGCGATACCAAAGGTATGCTGGAAAGCGCTTTGCGCGACAAGACCGTCAAATGGATAACCAATGCCAAAGTCGACAAAATCGAACCGAGCATGATGTTTGTCACTGAAGTCGATGACGACGGCAAAGACAAGAAAAAACATGAGCTGCCCTTTAAGCATTCGATGATGCTGCCTGCTTTTACCGGCGTCGACGCGGTGCGCAATGTCGGCGTTGAAGGCTTGGTTAACCCGCGCGGCTTTGTTTTGGTGGACGAACATCAACGTAACAAGACGTTTAAAAATATCTATTCCGTCGGCGTTTGTATTGCGATTCCGCCGATTGAACCGACGCCGGTGCCGGTCGGCGCGCCGAAAACCGGCTATATGATCGAGTCGATGGTAACCGCGACTGCGCATAATATTGCCGATGAATTGGCCGGCAAGGAACCGACCCACAGAGCCACCTTGAATGCCTTATGTCTGGCCGATTTTGGCGATTCCGGCGTGGCGTTTTTAGCTAAGCCGCAAATTCCGCCGCGCAATGTGACTTGGTCAGCGGAAGGTAAATGGGTGCATCTGGCTAAAATAGGTTTCGAGAAATATTTCATGCGTAAGATACGAAAAGGCATCAGCGAACCTTTTTATGAACGGTTGATGCTCAAATTGATAGGCGTAGTCCGGTTAAAAGGTAAGTAAAATGACTATTGATCGCATAGTTTTTGCCGTTGCCGGCAGCTTTATTTTGATCAGTCTGTTATTGGCGCATTACCATTCTGAACTATGGCTATGGTTCACCGCTTTTGTCGGCGCTAATTTGTTGCAATCGGCGTTTACAGGATTTTGTCCGATGGCAATCATATTGAAGAAGTTGGGTTTTAAGTCGGGCAGTGCGTTTTGATTTCTCGTTCCTACGCGCAGCGCTCGTCTTAATACATAAATCTTGGGAGTCTGTCGTCATTCCGATAGTCTCTTACATGGCGTTAGGCGAGAAATAGGCCGATAGACAGACCTTCCAGGTTTTAAAAACCTGGAAGGTCTAACTGGCGATGACGATTTTTGGGCTGCGTTGTGTATAAACACGAGCGCGTAGCAGCGCAAGGTTGAAAGATTTTTGCCATATTCTTAACAGGTACGTGAAGATGATGCTTAAAACAATAAAACGCAAAATAGCCTTAACTCTATTGCCGATACTTATGGTATCGAACGGAGTAGCCGTAGCGGATCATATTTCCAAAAATCCTGCCGATAAAGCCGCGCCGGAAAAATCAATCGTCCAGTCCTTTACCTTGGATCAAGCTATTGATCACGCATTAATCAACAATCCCGATCTGCAAATTGCCACGGAACGCATCAGCCAAGCCGAAGCCCAATTAGGCATCGCGCTGTCCGCGTTTTACCCGCAAGTCACCGCCAAGGTCGGCTACGATCATTCCAACAATCCCGCGCAAGTCTTCTCGATGATTGTGGCGCAACGGGATTTCGATGCCAACTCGATCAACAACATCAACAATCCCGGTTATCGGCAAAACTTTCGTCCTGAAATCATAGGCAAGCTGTCCCTATTCCGCGGCGGACAGGATTACCAAAACAGCAAAGCGGCGGAATTAGGCATCAGCGCGGCGGAGTTCGAACGCTCAACCGTCCGCAATGCCTTAATTGAAGCCGTCACCGCTTCGTATTATGCCTATTTGGCCGCGCAGGAAGCGCATAAAGTCGCGCAGGATTCTATTTCGGCCATTGCCGACGAATTGAAGCAAACGAAACTGAGGTATGAAGCCGGAACCGTGCTTAAATCCGATGTTTTATCGTTGGAAGTAAAATCGGCTGAAGCGCAGGAAGCCCAAATCAGGGCCGCCAACGGCATCGAGTTGGCCAAAACCGGCATAGCTATTTTGCTCGGCCTATCGGCGGATCAAGCGTTTACTGTCGCGCCGGCATCTTCGATGTTGCCCGAACCCACGTTAACTGCATCGTTTAACGACTTGCTCGAGCTTGCGATGACGCAACGCCCGGAAATTAAAGCGGCCGCCAATCAGGTGGAAATCAGTCAGAGCCGTGTCAAAAGCGAACAAGGCGCTTATTTACCGAAAGCCGATGCTTACGTCAGTTACGGTCAAAATAGCCAATCCCCCGGATTTTCAAGCAGCAAAGATAATGTCACCGCCGGAGTCAGCGTCGAAATGGATTTGTTTTCCGGATTGGAAACCAAAAACCGCGTCAGTGCTGCGGAGCGAAAAGCTGCCGAAGCGCGGGAAACGGAACGAAAAACCAAGCTGACTATCGAACAGGAAGTGAAAGTTGCTTCCCTGAAGTTGGAAGAAGCTCTGGCTCGTATACGCGTCACCGAAGCCTCGGTGGCCGCTGCCGACGAAGCATTGAGGCTGGTTAATGAACAACGACGGGCGGAAACAGTGACGGTCACTCGTTATATCGAAGTGGAAGTAGCTAGGAATAAAGCCCATTCCAACACGATTGCAGCGCATTACGATGCCTTGAGTGCCGAAGCCGCATTGAAAAAAGCGGTCGGCGACTGGAAGTAAATAACAATTAATAGTTCCCACGCTCCGCGTGGGAATTCAGTCTGCAACGCTCCAGCGTTGCGGGACGCTGGAGCGTCTACCACTGCATTCCCACGCTGGAGCGTGGGAACGATAAAGATAAAGAGAATCTTATGTCAGCAACCGAACCCAAAAATATCAATAAAATCGTCACTATTTCCGCTGCCGTTTTAGCCTTGATCCTGTTGCTGCTTTATATGCAAGGCAGTTTTGTCAGCAAAGTGTCGCCCGGATTAAGCCCATTGCCCGACGATGCAAACGCGCAGCAAAGCAACACGGCGGTTGTCGAAAAAAAGCAGGTTGACGATATTCTTAGCTGGCCCGGCACGGTAAAGTCGAGAACCGTGGCCAATATTGCTCCTAGAATGACGGCTAGAATTATCGAGATTAAGGTTAACTCAGGTGACAAAGTCAAAAAGGGCGATGTTATCGCCCGTCTGGACGAGCGTGATATTAAAGCTCAGGAAAATGCAGCCCTAGCCGTCCTTGCCGGTGCCAATGCCCAAGCAAGCCGGGCCCAAGCGGATGAGCAGCGAACCCGCAGCTTGTACGGTAAAGAAGCGGCGACCCGCGAAAATTTTGATGCCGTCGTCGCCAGGGCTAAAGAGGCTCAAGCCGGTGCAAGTCAGGCCGCAAGCTCTGTAACGGAAATCCGCTCCCATCTGGCTGATACGCTGCTAGTCGCCCCTTTCGACGGCACCGTTGTTAAGCGTCTTAAAGAACCCGGCGATATGGGCTTGCCCGGCGTAGCCATTGTATCTTTGCAAACCCCGCAAGGATTAAGGCTTGAAGCCGACGTACCGAGCACCTGTGCCGGACGCTACAGCATCGGCATGAACGTCAACGTGCGCATTGACACCCTGAGACAAACAACCAGCGCGCAAATTGACGGGATCAGCCCCGAAGTCGACCCGCAAACCCGAACCCAGCTGATTAAAATCGCACTGCCTGCAATGACCGGCTTGCAACCCGGATATTTCGGCTGGCTGGAACAAGCCTGCGACAAGCACGAGGCCTTATTGATCCCCGTCCGTGCCGTGCAACATATCGGTCAACTGGAAGTCGTCAAGGTATTGTCAGCAGGCCGACAGTTGATGCGCCATATCAGAACAGGCAAAACATTCGGCGAGCAAATTGAAGTCATTTCCGGCCTGCATGCCGGCGAAATCGTCATAACTAATCCGCAGCAGGCGCAATAATGGACGAGTTGCACAACCCAATCCCCAAGCGCGGCTTGACGACCAAGATTGTCGAAATTTTTACCACCTCGCAGCTGTCCATCCTGTTCCTGATTATTTCGCTGTTGGCGGGAGCCGCGGCGCTAATCCTGACGCCTCGCGAAGAAGACCCGCAGATTGTGGTGCCGGTGATGGATGTGCTGGTCGAGTTTCCGGGCGCTTCCAGCGAAGAAGTCGAAAAGCTGGTCGCCACGCCGCTGGAGGTTTTGCTTAAGCAAATTGAAGGCGTCGAATATGTATATTCGATCTCCAGGCCAGGCGCGGCGATTGTGACCGTGCGGTATTTGGTCGGCCAGTCTTTTGAAGACAGTTTGGTCAAGACCTGGGACAGGCTGATGTCCAACCAGAACCTGATTCCTCCGGGCGTTACGCACTGGAAAGTGTCCCCGGTCGAAATCGATAACGTGCCTATCGTGTTACTGACGCTTTCCGCGCAGAATGATAATTACGATTCGATGGCCTTGCGGCGTATTGCCGACGAGCTGATTATTTCCCTGAGAAGCGTCGGCGATGTCGGTAAAAGCTGGGTGGTCGGCGGCGAACAGCGTCGGGTATCGATTTATGCCAATCCTGCCGCATTGGCCGCGCACGGCGTCACTTTGCTTGAAATCACCCAAGCGCTGGCTAATGCCAACGTAAATCTGCAAGTCGGCAACATCGAACGCGGCAACCGTGAAATCTTGCTCGAAGCCGGGCCGCATTTCGAGTCGTCGGACGAAGTCGGCGCGACCGTCATTAAGAGCGTTGCAGGACGGCCTGTTTACCTGCGCGATGTGGCGCGGATCGAAGACGGCCCGGCCGATGTCGATCATTACACGCGTATCGGTTTCGGCCCTGCGGTTGACGAGATGCCGACGATAGGCCACGCCACCGGCAACAAGCCGCAAGTCGGGCAAGAGCGGCAGATGGTCACCATTGCCGTTGCCAAGCGTAAAGGCAGCAATGCGGTCAACGTCGCCGAAGCCGTTATCGCCACCGCAGAAAAGTTGCACGGTACATTGGTTCCCGAAGATGTTTTGCTGACGATTACCCGCGATTACGGCGAAACCGCTAACCACAAAGTCAACGAGCTGGTTAAGCATTTGAGTTTTGCGATTGTGATTATCGTGGTGCTGCTGGCCTTCTCGCTGGGGCTGAAAGAGTCGTTTATCGTATCCATCGCCGTGCCGATGACCTTGGCGCTAACCTTATTGCTGGATTATATCTCCGGTTACACGATCAATCGCGTTACCTTGTTTGCGTTGATTTTATCGTTGGGCTTGCTGGTTGACGATCCGATTGTCGATGTCGAAAACATCCACCGTCACTACAAATTACGCAAAGAATCGCCGCTGGATGCGCTGTTGACGGCAGTCGATGAAGTCAGGCCGCCGACTATCCTGGCGACGTTCACCGTAATCGTATCGTTCCTGCCGATGTTTTTCATCACCGGCATGATGGGGCCGTACATGGCGCCGATGGCGTTTAACGTGCCGATCGCGATGATCGTGTCGCTGATTGTCGCGTTTACCGTTACGCCCTGGGCGAGTTTCAAGCTGTTGCAAAGCGAATATCACAACCATAGCGACGAAGCGCCGCTGGAGCTTAAACAGACTTTTATTTACCGGACTTATCGGGCGGCACTCGGGCCGTTGCTTGCGACTTCAGGACGCGCCAAGTTGTTTTTACTGATCGTGTTCGTCGCTTTTGTCGCTTCAACCTTGTTGGCTGTTACCCGCGCCGTTCCGCTTAAATTATTGCCGTTCGACAATAAAAACGAGCTGCAAATCATGATCGATATGCCGCGCGGTTCGACGCTGGAGCAAACCGATGAAGTTGCGCGCGCCTTGGGCAATTATCTGGCGACCGTCAACGAAGTCACCGATTACCAAACCTATACAGGCCTTGCCGCGCCGATGGATTTTAACGGCATGGTTCGCCATTATTATTTGCGCAGCGGCGGTTATGTCGGTGAAGTCAGGATCAATCTATTAGCCAAAGACCGGCGGGAGCAGCAATCGCACGAAATCGCCTTGCGCATTCGGCCTGAAATAGAACGGCTCGGCAAACAATACGGCGCAAACCTTAAAATCACCGAAATCCCGCCGGGGCCGCCGGTACTTTCCGATCTGGTCGCCGAAGTCTACGGCCCGCCTGAAGCGAGTATTGACAGTTTGGTCGCCGTCTCCAAGCGCGTCAGGGCCGATATGGAAAAAACCGAGGGCGTGGTCGATGTCGATGATTTTTCCGAAGCGCAACACGACAAAGTGCATTTTCATTTGAATCGCGAAAAAGCCGCGTTGTCCGGTGTCAGCGTTGCGCAAGTTGCGGAAACTTTACGTATTGCGGCCGCAGGTCAAATGGTCGGCATTGTGCATATAGACAGCGAACGCCAGCCATTGGAAATTACCTTGCAACTGCCTCGGGCGCTTCGCTCGTCTGTTGCCGACCTATTGGCGTTGCGCGTTAAAACCGGGCAGGGCGATTTGATACCGTTAAGTGAAATCGGTAGCGCGAATATAGAAATTGAAGATCAGCCGATTTTTCACAAGAATCTGCAACGGGTGAATTACGTAATCGCCGGAATGGCGGGCCGCAGTCCGGTGGAAGCGGTGTTCGATTTGAACGATGTGTTGGACGAACGCCCGTTGCCGCAAGGTTATAGTGCCGAATTAGCCGGGGAGGGCGAATGGAAAATCACCGTCGATGTATTTCGCGACTTGGGCTTGGCTTTTGCGGCCGCGCTGGTGATGATCTATGTACTGTTGGTCGGGCAAACCGGATCGCTGAGCGTGCCGCTGGTGATGATGATCGCCATCCCGCTGACCGTGATCGGCATCATGCCGGGCTTTTGGGTGCTTAACTTGTTTGCGACGCCGATTGCCGGTTATCCGAACCCGATCTATTTCACCGCCACCGCGATGATTGGGATGATTGCATTGGCGGGTATCGTCGTTCGTAACTCGATTATCCTGATCGACTTTATCGAACGCATCCGTGCCCGAGCCGATGTGACGCTTGCGGAAGCCTTGATTGAAGCCGGAGCGATACGCTTGCGGCCGATATTCCTGACTGCCGGAGCGGCGATGTTCGGCGCCTTTGTGATTATTTTCGATCCGATTTTTTCCGGGCTGGCGTGGAGCTTTATCTTCGGGATTTTTGCCTCGACCTTGTTTTCGTTGCTGGTGATTCCGGTGGTTTATTTTTTGATTAACAAAGAAGCGTGATTTTTCACCACGAAGACACGAAGGACACGAAGATTTAATCCCCTCTCCTGTTGCATAAGTATCTACACAACTTTTCGTAAACTTTGGCATGATGCCGCATGATTTTAAAAAAGCCTATCCGGCGTGGACTCACGTCTAAACGACCGCTACCAACGTCTGGTGAGTGAACACATGAATTC
>Ga0208393_100076_pt1 | contig 43596 bp, 45 predicted proteins | sample LakWasMet46_HOW7_2_FD_183884 | JGI IMG/M metagenome (GOLD analysis project Ga0208393, IMG submission 183884) | Freshwater sediment methanotrophic microbial communities from Lake Washington under simulated oxygen tension - Sediment Metagenome... | ecosystem: Environmental > Aquatic > Freshwater >...
CAAGGGCGCCGACAGTACAACCCAATCGGGGATGAAGCAACTTGCCGACTCCAGCCTGGCGCGGCTTCGTAACTGGGATATCTCGGAGGAACAGGTCAAGGCACTGACCAAGGCCGGAGAATCCAAACGGACCCTGACCATGCGGTCACCGGTATCGGGCATCGTGACCGAAAAGAAAGCGGTTCAGGGGATGCGATTCATGCCCGGTGACTCCCTGTATCAGGTCACCGACCTGTCGTCAGTCTGGGTCATTGCCGACGTCTTTGAGCAGGACATTGGCTGGGTCAAGACTGGGGCCAAGGCCAAGGTCAAGATCAACGCGTACCCCGACAAGGAATTCTCGGGCACGGTGACCTATGTCTATCCGACGATGAAGGCAGAAACCCGGACTGTTTCCGTGCGTGTCGAACTGGCCAATCCCGGACTGATGCTTAAACCGTCCATGTTTGCCCAGGTAGAGCTGCCGGTACCTGCAAAGGGCCAGGCGGTGACCGTTCCCTTGTCTGCCGTCATAGACAGCGGTACGCGCAGCATCGTGCTAGTTCAGCTCAAGGAGGGACGCTTTGAACCACGCGAAGTTCGTCTGGGTCAACGCAGCGAAAGCTATGTTGAAGTTCTGGATGGCGTCAAAGATGGCGAGTCGGTGGTGGTAGCTGCCAACTTCCTGATCGATGCCGAAAGCAACTTGAAGGCAGCAGTTGGCGGTCTCGGTCATAGCGGTCATGGCAGTGCTGCAAAGCCGGATGGCGCAGCGCCTGCAGGAGCCCAGTCAACCACGGGCGGAGCGGCCTCGGGGCATAAGGCTGAGGGCACGGTGGCGGAAATCGATGCTAAAGCAGGAACGGTGAGCATCAACCACGGACCGGTCCCCAGCCTCAAGTGGCCGGCCATGCAAATGGAGTTCCAGGTCGCGAACGCGACTTTGCTCAAGGCGCTGCAAGTTGGCAGTACGGTTGCCTTTGAATTTGTCGAGCGCAAGCCTGGCGAATGGGTGATTACCAGTATCACACCGAAATCAAGTGCCAAGGATGCAGCAGCACCAGCGGCCCATGCCGGTCACTAAAGGGAAATCCCATGCTGGCAAAAATCATTGACTGGTCGGGGCGCAACCGCTTCCTCGTCCTGCTCGCAACACTGTTTATTACCGTTGGCGGCGTATTTGCCGTCATCCATACGCCGCTCGATGCCTTGCCCGACCTGTCGGACGTGCAGGTGATTGTCTACACCGAGTACCCAGGGCAAGCTCCCCAGGTGGTCGAAGACCAGGTTACCTATCCGCTGACGTCGGCCATGCTGTCAGTTCCAAAATCCAAGGTTGTGCGCGGCTTCTCGTTTTTTGGCGCGTCCTTCGTCTACATCATTTTTGAGGACGGCACCGACATCTACTGGGCACGTTCGCGCGTACTGGAGTATCTCAACTTTGCATCCGGGCGCATGCCCAAAGGGGTGACGCCCCAGATCGGGCCCGACGCCACGGGTGTGGGCTGGGTCTACCAATATGCGCTGATCGCCAAGGATCGGACGTTGGCCGAGTTGCGAACGTTGCAAGACTGGTACCTGCGCTACCAGTTGACCAAGGCCCACGGTGTCGCGGAGGTCGCCTCCATCGGCGGTTTTGTGCAGACCTACCAGGTGACCGTGGACCCGGTGAAGCTGCGCGCGTACGGTATCCCACTGGCAAAGGTCTCCCAGATCATCCGCGATTCCAATCGTGACGTCGGGGGGCGGGTCATTGAAATGGCCGAAACCGAATACATGGTACGTGGCAAAGGCTATTTGCGCGGGACAACCGATATTGAGAACCTGGTGGTCAAGTCGGACAAGGGAACCCCGGTTCTGATTCGGGATATCGCCCGTGTCGAGCTTGCACCGGACGAGCGGCGAGGACTCACGGAGCTCAACGGAGAAGGTGAAGTGGTGTCCGGCATTGCCATGGCACGCTATGGCCAAAATGCACTGGAAGTCATCCACAACCTAAAAGAGAAGATCACTGAAATCTCGGCAGGGCTGCCCGATGGTGTCCGCATCGAAACCGTCTATGACCGGTCCGAGTTGATTCACCGCGCAATTGACACGCTCAAGCGGACACTGCTTGAAGAGAGTCTGATCGTGGCGGCGGTCTGCATTGTCTTCCTGCTGCACGTGCGTTCCGCGCTGGTGGCCATTCTGATGCTGCCAGTCGGCGTACTCATTGCATTTTCTGCCATGCGATTGCTGGGCATGAACTCCAATCTGATGAGCCTTGGTGGCATCGCCATTGCGATTGGCGCCATGATTGATGCGGCGATTGTGATGATCGAGAATGCGCATAAGCACATCGAAAGACTGCCACATGACCACAGTCACAACGACCGTGTCGAGGCCATGATTTCCGCCTGCAAGGAAGTCGGACCAGCGCTATTCTTCTCGTTGCTGATCATTACCGTTTCCTTCCTGCCGGTATTCACGCTTGAATCCCAGGAAGGGCGTCTCTTCTCGCCCCTGGCCTACACCAAGACGTTCTCCATGGCGGGTGCAGCCTTCCTGTCAGTGACACTGGTGCCGGTGCTCATGATTCTGTTCATCCGCGGAAAGATCATGCCGGAGTCCAGGAATCCGGTGAACCGCTTTCTGATCTGGGGGTATCGCCCCATCATTGCAGGCGTACTGCGCTGGAAGAAGACGACCATCTTTGTCGCATTCCTGGCTCTGGCAGCGTCTCTCTATCCTGCCAGCAAGCTAGGGTCGGAGTTCATGCCTACCCTGAACGAAGGCACTCTACTGTTTATGCCGGCCTCCCTGCCGGGCATGTCGATCACTAAGGCTGCTGAGCTGCTGCAGACCCAGAACAAGATCATCAAGAGCTTCCCGGAAGTCGCTTCGGTTTACGGCAAAGCGGGTCGCGCTAACACCGCCACCGACCCGGCACCCACTGAGATGTTTGAGACTGTGATCAATCTCAATCCTGAGTCGACATGGCGCCCCGGTATGACTACCGACAAGCTCATTGCGGAAATGGACAAAGCGCTGCAATTCCCCGGTGTTGCCAATGCCTGGACCATGCCCATTAAGGCTCGCATTGATATGCTGTCAACCGGTATCCGTACACCGATTGGCATCAAAGTCTTCGGCAAAGATCTCAATGAGATGGAGCGCCTTGCACGTGAAATTGAGACCGTCGTCAAATCGGTTCCCGGCACAACGTCCGCGTTCGCAGAACGTATTACTGGCGGGTACTACCTCAACATAGAACCTGATCGCACCCAACTGGCACGCTATGGCCTCGCTGTGGGTGATCTGCAAGATGTGATCGGCACGGCTTTGGGTGGAGAAATGGTGACAACCACGGTCGAAGGTCGCGAACGCTTCGGCGTCACTGTGCGCTACCCACGGGAATTGCGCGCAGACCCGCAACAGATCGCCCGCGAAGTACTCGTCCAGACCATGGACGGGGCCATGATTCCTCTGGGCCAAGTGGCACGCGTGGAGGTCGCCAAAGGCACACCTGGCATTCGCACCGAGAACGCCTTGTTGTCGGCTTACATCTTCGTTGACATCCGGGACCGGGACATCGGCGGCTACGTGGCGGATGCCAAAAAAGCCGTTGCTAGCCAGGTGAAATTCCCACCCGGCTACTACGCCACTTGGAGCGGTCAGTTCGAATCCATGGAGCGTGCGATTGAAAAAATGAAGGTTGTTGTGCCGGTCACGCTGCTCATCATCTTCCTGCTCCTGTACCTGAACTTCAGGCGCTTGACCGAAACCATGATCGTTATGCTCTCAGTGCCCTTTGCGTTGGTTGGCGGCATCTGGCTGATGTGGATGCTGGGGTACAACATGTCGGTCGCCGTGGCGGTGGGTTTCATTGCCCTGGCCGGAGTTGCCGCTGAAACCGGCGTGATCATGCTCATCTACCTAGACCATGCCTGGGAGGAGTTGAAAACGAAACGGCGTGCCGAAGGACAGTTGCCAAGCCTAGCGGACTTGTATGAAGCCATCATGGAAGGGGCGGTTGAGCGCGTGCGTCCCAAGATGATGACCGTCGTTGCCATCATGGCCGGGCTGCTGCCCATCATGTGGGGAACAGGAACCGGCGCTGAAGTCATGAGTCGCATTGCTGCCCCCATGGTAGGCGGAATGATTTCCTCGACAGTTCTCACGCTGGCTGTGATTCCGGCGATCTATGCATTGGTAAAACAGTGGCGGCTGAAGCGTGGCATGGAATAGCCGGTCGCGCGGTTGGCCATGGCTGATCACCCAGACAAGAGCAAGGTAAAGGCACTTCGGAGCCTCCGGGGGCAGGTGGCCAAGAGGCTCGCCATTGCATGGGTGATGCTGTCCCTGCTCGTTGGTGGTGTCACGGCTTACCTCGAATTCCGCAAGGCGGATGAGATCGCATTCGGTCTGGCGGCGTTGACGGGTGATTCATTGCGCCAGCACGTGGCAGAGTCTGGAGAGTCGCATGTTGCCTCCCTCAATGCTGCGCTGGATCCTTTGGTCAGGCAGGGCTATCTGCAGGCACGGGTTGTCGATGGCGCAGGAAATGTGATCGCTACGGCGGCTGCGGCTGGCCAGCCCGAATTCTCCTTGGATCATTTGCCCGAGTGGAGATCGGCGCCAGCCACGTTCATCACCGGCAACCATCGTGTCCTGTGGAGAGGCGGTGAAATGGTTGTGTTGGTCAAGATGCCGTTGTTGGACCAGTCCGGGCGTCTCGTGGGGAATTTCAATGGGGCCTACCGGGTAGATCCGGCGACCCGCGAACACGTGCGAAGGGATTTTGTCTACAACATCTCGGCAGCGCTGCTGGCTGTCCTTGCGACAACCTTTGTCCTATACCCCGTGATCATGAGCTTGAACAAGGGGGTTCTGCAACTATCTGCCGAATTGATGCGAAGCAACGTCGAGCTGATGGAGGTCTTGGGAAGCGCAATCGCCAAGCGGGACTCCGACACAGATCTGCACAACTACCGCGTCTGCCTCTACAGCATCCGGTTTGCGGAGGCCCTTGGCCTCGACGACAACACGATTCGCTTCGTGATTGCTGGTGCCTTCCTGCACGACGTTGGCAAAATTGGCATCAGTGACGCAATCCTGTTGAAACCCGCCAAGCTGACCGCAGACGAATTTTCAGTGATGAAGACCCACGTTCAATTGGGGGTAGACATTGTTGCGAAGTCGAGTTGGCTCAATGGCGCCAGAGAAGTGATCGAATACCACCATGAACGCTTTGACGGAAGCGGCTACCGACAAGGTCTGCAGGGAGAGTCGATACCGTTGGCGGCTCGGCTGTTTGCCATCGTGGATGTCTTCGATGCATTGACGTCTCGTCGGCCTTATAAGGAGGCTTTTCCGCTAGAGTCAGCCATTCGAATGCTCGCCGAAGGGCGTGGAAGCCATTTCGATCCGGATTTGCTGGATGTCTTCGGTCAAATCGCGCCCGAACTTCATGGAGAGCTTGCCGGCCTGGAAGAAGCTGCCCTGCGAAGCCGCTTGCACCAGCAAGTAGGGACGTACTTTTTTGATGGGCGTGCGTACTAAGACGGAATGCGTGCAACCGTTGGTGTGGCATGAGGGCGCCAATGAAATTCCTTTCACATTGCACTGCGATGACCAAAAGGTAATTTTGCTGTTAGCCATTTGTTGGGTGCGTAGCGGCATACTGTCAGCTACCTTTCAAGCGATTGGTTCCTAGCGACTACAGAGGAACTTGAGGGGTTGCTGTTACCCGTCCGAAAGGAATACGCAATGACCCCGTCTACCCCGTCAATCAGCACCATCCGCCCACTCACCGGGGTTGGCCCAGCACTGGGCAAATCGGTCGAGACGAAAGGTGCGGGATTCCAGGACGCCCTGTTGCAGGCACTGCAATCCACCAGCGATCTGCAAAGAGAGTCTGGTCGCCTCACCAAGGACTTTCAGTTGGAAAAATCCACGGCAAGCCTTGAGGAAACCATGCTCGCCGGAGTCAAGTCGAACATTTCCTTTCAGGCAACCTTGCAGGTTCGCAACCGAGTCGTGCAGGCCTATACGGATGTGATGAACATGCAAGTGTGAGTCGTCTCAGCCTTTCTAGAATCACCCTTGGTCTTGGCAAGTTGTGGGCTTGTTGAGCCCAGTAGCCGCATCCGTAAATAACAAAAATGTAATCTGACGGTCACTTGATTGTCGGGTAAGAAAATGCACACTCTGTACCATTGGCTTGAGGGTTTAGCGCGATAGAAGGCTGAGGGCTGGACGTCGTCTTGAAACACCTCGATATTGACACTGGGCGTTACGCTGACTTGCGATCTTGATTACGATTGGAAACATGCAAAAGTTGATTGGAACACTCGTGACTTGGCTGTTGCTGCTTGCTATCCCCATGCAGGGACAGGCTGCGACCGCCGTGCTGTTTTGCGGCGCGGGTCACCATGGAGTGTTGGCGCAGGCTAGCGCACAGCCTGCTTCTGAGCATCACACGGCGGTGGTGGCGACGGCGGAGCCGGCACAGGACGAATCGATGGGTGTGGCCGCTCCTGGCAACGAACAAGCGATGACTACAACAGGCGCGCAAGTTGGTGAATGGACGGTAGGCCATGCCAGCGGTGATGACAAATGCAGCGCGTATACCGTCCTGGTTGGCACTTCATCTTCTGTTCAGCTTCCCGCGACGGTTTCACAACCGATTCCCTACGCCCTGGAATCCTTTGTCAACTACATCCCAAAGCGCCTGGCCCCCCCTCCGCGGGCGATCTTCGCCTGACGTGATTCGCGCGCATTGAGCGCGCGAACGTAGAGAAATCCCCCTGCTGCAGAGCCCACGGCTTCTGGCTCACGTTGTGCATAGGATTTTCATTTCTTGCGAGGACTTTATGGATTCATCTTTTTCAAGTTGGCCACGGCTAACAAAGGGGGCGGTATCTTTGGTATTCGCCCTGGGCGCCACCGTCACCTTTGCCCAAGGCAGCCCCGGCGAACCAACCCCCAAACTGATCTACCGCTCTGTATGGGCCCAATACCAGGGATTCACAGAGCAGTCTGTGACCCCATGGCGGCAAACCAATGACACAGTGGAACGCGTAGGCGGCTGGCAGGCCTACGCCAAGGAAGCACGGCAACCCGATGCACCAGACAAGAGTGACGCTAAGCCCGTCACTTCCAGTGTGAAGAGCCAGCAGGGGGGCAAACCATGATAATAATGCGTGCCCCTTCTGCGAATCGTATGCCAAGCCGTTTTGGCAAGAAGACATTGGTGGTTGCGGCCACTCTGATCGTTCTTTCAGGCTGTGCCAGCATCGATTTTGAGAAAACCTTGGCCACGACCAACCGCGACGCAGCCGGATTCACGGACGGCAATCTGGCACTGGTTCAGACCAAAGAGCAGCGTGCGGACCGGGATAAGGTCGCCTCGGAAATCCTGGCCAAGCCCTTGGGCCAGAGTGATGCGGTGCGGCTGGCACTGGTAAACAGCCCAGCACTACAGGCGCTTTTGGCGCAGAGTTGGGCGGATGGTTCCAGAGCCGCTCAGACCGGGCGCATCTCCAACCCGATCTTTTCATTTGAGAGTGTTCGGTTTGCCGATGAGTTGGAATTGGGAAGGCAGCTTTCCTTTGGCTTGCTGGATATTTTGACTCTGCCTCAGCGCGCCAGGATTGCCAAACGCCAAATCGCACAGCAACAGGTACGCCTGACCACCGCCGTCGTCGACCAGATTACCCAGGTGCGCCAGGCCTGGGTACGGGCCGTCGCAGCCCAGCAAAGCCTTGGCTACGCCAGCCAGGTTAACGATGCCGCGCAAGCCAGCAGCGATTTGGCTCGCCGCTTGTACGCAGCGGGCAACTTCAGCAAACTGCAACGTGCCCGCCAACAGGCGTTTTACGCCGACGCGGTCACACAGTTGGCGGCGGCGCAACACGCGAGCGTTTCGACACGAGAGGAATTGGCGCGTCTGCTTGGGTTGACCGACAGCCAGGTCGAAGCATTGGTGCTACCTGAACGTCTACCGGATTTGCCAAAAACCCCGCGGCCACCGGAAGAGGTTGGTCAATGGGCCAGCCAAAGCAGGCTGGACATCCAACTGGCCAAGTCAGAGTATGAGGGTGCTGCGCGCATACAGGGACTGACCGCTGTAACCAGTCTTACAGACATCGAGCTGGGCATTCGTCGTGGGACTGTCTTTGACAATGCCGCTGGCACCGAGACCCCAAAACAAGGGTATGAGGTGAGCGTACGTCTTCCTCTGTTTGATTGGGGCAGCAATCAGCGCGACACCCTGAATGCGCAGACCTTGGCTGCCGCCAATCGACTGGAGGCGGCGGTTAGAGCTGCGGGGTCCAGTCTGCGTGAAAGCTACTCTGCCTACCGAACTGCTTTCGATGTATCGAAACACTTCCGCGAGGAGGTCGTTCCACTGCGCAAGACGATTTCCGAGGAAACCGTGCTTCGCTACAACGGCATGCTGATCGGTGTATTCGAGTTGCTGGCTGACGCGCGCGATCAGAGGCACAGCGTATTGGCCGCGATTGATGCGGAGCAGCAGTTCTGGCTTGCCGATGCGGCATTGCAGGCCACCATGCTGGGCAAACCGACCAGAGCGACGGTGGGAGCCATGGTGACTGGGGGAGGTGTCGATGCCGGGCACTGACTTTCCGATCTTCAGGATCAACTTAACAGGATGCATTGCCTCCCGTTGCGGACCCAATATTCAAAGGAATCTAACGTGAACTCCAGAAGACAGTTCTTTAAGGCAGCAGGTATCGCCGGCGGTGCCATCGCCGCATCGGCCGTCAGCAGGGTGGCAATGGCCGCCCTACCGGAGCCTGTGTTGCAGACCAAGCCGGACACCATGCCGCCCCTGGTGCCCAATAGCGGACGCCCCTACAACCCGGTTGTGACCCTGAATGGCTGGACTCTGCCATGGCGTATGAACCAGGGGGTCAAGGAATTCCACTTGGTCGCCGAGCCGGTGGTGCGCGAGATGGCACCAGGTATGAAAGCCCATTTGTGGGGTTACAACGGCCAGAGTCCGGGACCGACCATCGAAGTCGTCGAGGGCGACCGCGTGCGAATCTTCGTCACCAACAAATTGCCAGAACATACCAGCGTTCATTGGCATGGTCAGCGGCTGCCCAATGGGATGGACGGTGTGTCAGGTCTGACGCAGCCCGCAATCCAGCCAGGCAAGACCTTTGTCTACGAGTTTGTCGCACGGCGCCCCGGCACGTTCATGTACCACCCCCATGCGGATGAGATGACGCAGATGGCGATGGGCATGATGGGTTTCTGGGTCACCCACCCAAAGGTAAAACATCCACTGATTGATGACGTCCATCGCGACTTCTGCTTCTTGCTCAATGCCTATGACATTGACCCTGGAAGCTACACACCAAAAATCATGACGATGAATGACTTCAATCTTTGGTCATGGAACAGTCGAATCTTTCCGGGAATCGACAGCCTGAATGTGCGCCTGAACGACAAAGTGCGGATTCGAATCGGGAACTTGACCATGACGAACCATCCCATTCACCTGCACGGCCATGAGTTCCTGGTTACAGGAACGGATGGCGGGCCCACTCCAAAGAGCACGCGTTGGCATGAAGTAACGACCGATGTTGCCGTTGGTCAGATGCGTCAGATTGAGTTCTTGGCCGATGAAGCTGGGGACTGGGCCTTTCACTGCCACAAGAGCCACCACACCATGAATGCGATGGGACACGATGTTCCCACCATGATTGGCGTGGACCACCGAGGCGTGGCCAAGAAGATCACCAATCTGATTCCTGACTACATGGTCATGGGCGAGCGTGGGATGGCAGATATGGCCGAGATGGAGATGCCGTTACCCGACAACACCGTGCCCATGATGACGGGCCAGGGCCCGTTTGGTGGTGTAGAAATGGGCGGAATGTTCTCCGTCCTCAAGGTTCGCAAAGACCAGAAGCCAGGCGACTACAAAGACCCGGGCTGGTACAAACATCCTCCCGGAGAAGTCGCATTTGAGTGGACGGGTGCCATGCCCGAACCCGCGCGATTCCAAGCAGAGGGTGGTCAATCCATGCCGCGCTTGGTCAAGCCCCGGCAGGAGGTCGAAGTTCAGATTCGCAAGCCGCAAAGTACGTCAGGCCATTCCGGCCATTGACCCTCCATCAAAACTCAACGAAAGAAATCTCATGAAAATCAATACCCTCATCGCCGCAATCGCTTCCGCATTGATCGCGTCGACCGCATTGGCAAGCGGCAACCACGCAGGTGGTCATCACGCGGACTCCAATGCCATTGGCCAGCCTGGCAAGGCAGACAAGGTGTCACGGACCATCTCCGTTGATATGACCGATGCCATGCGTTTCACCCCTGCTGACATTGCCGTAAAACGTGGCGAAACGATCAAGTTCGTGGTCAAGAACTCCGGGAAGGTCAAGCACGAGATGGTGCTTGGAACCGAAATGGAACTCAAAGAGCACTACGAAATGATGAAGAAGTTCCCCGAGATGGAGCACGCGGATGAAAACATGGTCACTGTGCAGCCAGGGCAAACCGGTGAGATCGTTTGGCAATTCACCAAGGCCGGAAAGATCAATTTCGCCTGCCTGCAACCGGGCCACTATGACGCAGGGATGAAGGGCATCGTTGCCGTCAGCGCCAAAAAGTGAGGGACGCCAGTCATCTCGCATCCCGTGCAAATCACGCACCAACATCAACGCTGTTTGAAGAACCGAATATGAAGACTCTATCCATTACCCTTGCCATATTGCTGAGCGCGACTGTCGTACCGTCGTCCTATGCGCAAATTCAGATGAATCCGCCATCTGCACAAGTCGCTCCGTCCGCCACGAACATGACGGATGGTGAGGTCCGCAAGATCGACAAGGAAACGAAAAAGATCACCATCAAGCACGGCGAAATCAAAAACCTGGACATGCCTGGGATGACCATGGTGTTTCAGGTGAAGGACGTTGCCTTGCTGGATACTATCAAAGTTGGTGACAAGGTGAAGTTCGTCGCGGAAAAAGCAGGCGGGGCGATTGTTGTGACTGACATTCAACCTGGGAATCCGTCGTCTGTTAAGTGAATCAAAGAAGCCTGTACCAGATGTGTGGCCACTGATTCCCACGTGCAGGCTTCTTAAAAGTTCGCTTTAGCGTAGAAACCCTAGCTAGGTATCAATAGTCAGTGACTAACCGCAACACCCGCCGTACTTACTGCTTTCCTGAATCGGCGGGCAAGGGTTTGTGCCATAGGAGCAATACACGCAGCAGTCACCCAACAGTGGTTTGAGCACGGCGTGGCAGTGCGTGCATTCGTAAAACCATTGACAGGCATCCGTGGGCATCGTCTCGCTCTTGGAAAAGCCACACTCAGGACATGTCAGCGTGGACTCCAGCGTGACGGTCTTCAATTCGCAGTCCCCACCACCGTGGACGGGTAACCCGCGTTCCTAGTGGATTCGGTCAAGGCTCCCACATTGGTTTTGGCATCGTCAAATTTGACCACCGCCTGCCGCTTTGCGAAATTCACATCCGTCTGACTGACACCGGGCAACTGCGACAAGGCCTTTTTTACGGTGATGGGGCAGACCGGGCAATCCATGGAGGGAATCGCCAAGGTAGCCGTCTTGGGTGCGGCGCTGGCCGCCAGCGAAGCACCCGTGAGGATGATGGCAATGCCAACAGAACCGAGTGGTTTTTTGGCTTGCGATAAAACTGGAGTTTTCATGGGAACGTCCTTTCAGTAAAACCAGGGAGCTATCAGGGGCGCGACCAGTGCCATGAGCAACAGCGCACAGACCCCCACAAAGAGAATTTGGTAGGCACGCCGTACGCGTGGCAATGCACACAGCTCGCCCGGCGCGCATTGGGCGACAGGCCTCCATATGCGCTTGCCAGCAAAGAACAAGGCGACCAACGCCACGCCAATGAATATCGGTTGATAGAGCTCCAGAACGGTGAGCTTGCTGATCCACGCGCCCGAAAACCCCAAAGTGATCAAGATCAGCGGCCCCAGGCAACAGGTGGACGCCAGCAGGGTGGCAAGCCCGCCGGCCATCAGGCTGCGCAGACCGGCTTTGTCGCTGATGCTTTGTGTTTGCGTTGTGCTCATGCGTTAAGCATACTTCCGTACCAAAGTACGGAGTCAAGCACCATGGATACTTCTTTTGAAAATCTGACCATAGGCACACTCGCCACTCAAGCGCAGGTCAATGTCGAAACGATCCGCTTTTACCAACGCAAAGGCCTGATGAGTCAGCCCGGGAAACCGCAAGGCAGCGTGCGCCGCTACGGAGCGGGGGACCTGCAAAGAGTTCGTTTCATCAAGTCGGCACAACGATTGGGTTTTAGTCTGGATGAGATCACTCAGCTACTTAAGCTGGAAGACGGCTCACACTGCGACGAAGCGCGGGCGGAGGCTCAGCGGAAGTTGGTGAATGTGCGAGCCAAGCTGGCAGACCTGCAGCGTATTGAAGCCGCATTGGCCGACTTGGTGGATCAATGTTGCGCAGTACGGGGCAACATTCGTTGCCCCTTGATCGCCACGTTGCAAGGGATCTGATGGGGAGCACCCGTCGATCGGTCTTCCCAGAAAAAAGCTCAGTGGTTGTGGTAGATCCGAGCGACTGTCAACTCTTGAGATTACATCTGTCGGTGACAGCTTTTTGGGCAAGCAATTTGAAAACCTTTTGCCAATAGATACGGATAGTCGGCGACGCATCGCTGCGCTTGACACAGTCCACTTCGCTGGTGCCCACCTCGAATGTCAGTCCTAGAAAGTAACCCGATTGGGATACCCAACCTCTGCAACCGCATGTCATCTGAAGCTGAATTTGAAATTGGACAAGGGGGGATTCAAGTCGAGTCATGGGCAACGCTTTAACGGCCGTGCGTGGCAGTCCCGTCTGAAATATCCTGAGACATCTCCTACGAATATGCAGTCTGACACTGTGATTACCAATTTGTAATCTGGTCGTCATGCTGGGGCAAATATTCGACTAGCACAATGGCATCAAGGGTGACGCATTGGTACGGTGTCGCCGCTACTGAGCGTAGCCCAAGCCATCGTTCGCCACCGGGAAAGGGCAAATTCAGCGACCTCATCTTGAATAGCGGGCCAGTAAACAAATTATCTGGCATTGATCAACTACGGATTGCACCAGAAATTCTGCGTCACAAGAAAGGAGTTCTGATCATGGAACACAACCCTATCGGACACGAAAGCCCTCCCAGCTTTTGGCGCTCCCGTTATGCGATCGGCTTGATCGTGATTGGAGCGATTGCCGCCTATTTTTTGTTGACCGAGCATCTGGCGCACGTTGTCGGGGCATTACCTCTACTGCTATTGCTTGCTTGCCCGTTGATGCACGTCTTTATGCACCACGGCCATGGCGGGCATGGACACCACCACGGTGAATCTTCTTCCCAAGATGCGGCCAGGAAGCCGGACCAGTCCGGTTCAGGAGAAGCATCATGAGCCATGATCAATCTGCCTATGGACTGTGGGCATTGGTAGTGCTCAATTCGGCTATCTTCATTATGTTCGCCTACAGTTTCTTCAAACCTGCAACTGCACGGGACTGGAGAAGTTTTGGGGCTTTCTCTGCATTTATCGTGGCGCTCTTTGTTGAGATGTATGGATTCCCGCTGACCATCTACCTGATGTCTGGCTGGCTGCAGACCCAGTACCCGGGACTTGATATTCTGTCCCACAACTCTGGACACTTGTGGTCAACTTTTTTGGGTCAGAAAGGCGATCCGCATTTTGGGGTGTTGCATATCGGAAGCTACATCTTCCTGGGCTTGGGCTTCTTCTTACTCTCCGACGCATGGAATGTTTTGTACCACGCACAGCGCCGGCACACGTTGGCGACAGCGGGGCCATATGCGCGGATACGCCATCCACAATATGTGGCGTTCATTCTCATCTTGCTGGGATTTTTGCTGCAATGGCCAACGCTGTTGACGCTTGTGATGTTTCCCGTGCTGCTCGTCATGTACGCGCGATTGGCAACCACGGAGGAGTCGGAAATGGCCACCCAATTTGGTGATGACTATCAGGAGTACGCCAAACGCACTCCCCGGTTCATTCCCCGTATGGGCTGAAGGTAAGGTTTGGCTGAGGTGCGGAGCACACCCAAACAAAACTGCTCGCATTAGCATTTTGATAGAGAAGGACACTGCAATGAACACCGTTGATCTTGAAGTCGAAGGCATGAGCTGCGGCGCGTGCACCAAGCATGTCACCCAGGCACTCCAAACAGTTGCCGGCGTCGGCGAGGTGGAGGTGAACCTGTCCACCGGTCGGGTTCGCGTCCAAGGGAGCTTTCCGACCGGAAGTGCACCCCTGCTTGAGTCGTTAACAGCTGCCGGCTATCCTGCCAAAGTGTTGGATGGCCCAGAAATCGCATCACCCGAAAAGGCATCGGGGTGCGGGTCCAGTGCCAGTGGTCGCGGTGGCTGTTGTTGCTCCTGATTCAAGGGTGGGGGCCAGACCTGGGCGTTGGCTATGCACCAATTTCGCCGACATTGTGCTGAATCATTAGGGAAGAGAACAATATGAACCCCTCATCACACGCCTCGCACGAGGAGCTTCGCGGTCAACCCCTCTCTCACAATGACGGACGGGCGGATCAGACCGCCACTTTAAAAGACCCCGTGTGTGGGATGACGGTTACCGCTCAGTCCGAGCACCAAGTACAGCACAGCGGGCGTCTGTTCTATTTTTGCAGTCTGCGATGCAAGACCAAGTTCCGTGACAACCCCAAACAGTACATCGTTGACGATCGGGCGCCCGCGGAACCCGGGGCGGCCCCAGCGTCTGACGGAGCGGTCTATACCTGCCCGATGCACCCGGAAATTCGCCAGGACCACCCTGGTACCTGTCCGAAGTGTGGCATGACGCTTGAACCCGTATTGCCTACCCTGGAGGACGATGACAATTCGGAACTTCGTGATTTCCAGAGGCGATTCTGGTGGTCGTTACCCCTGACCGCTATTGTCTTTGTGCTTGCCATGTTTGGTCATCGTCTTCAATGGATGGATATGCGCATTCAAAGCTGGGTCGAATTTGCACTTGCGACGCCCATTGTGCTCTGGGCGGGGTGGCCGTTTTTCACCCGTGGATGGCAATCCGTGATCCACCGCAGTCCCAATATGTGGACTCTCATCGGACTCGGAACTGGAGCAGCATTTTTCTACAGTGTGGTGGCAACCATCGCACCCCAGGTGTTTCCAGCTTCCTTCATGGCCATGGGTCGTGTTGCGGTCTATTTTGAGGCCGCAGCAGTCATCATTTCACTCACGCTGCTGGGGCAGGTGATGGAGCTCAAGGCTCGCTCGCAGACCTCCGCCGCCATCAAGTCCTTGCTGGGCCTCGCACCAAAGACAGCGCGACGCATCAGACCTGATGGTGTGGAAGAAAATGTGGCGTTGACGCAAGTCCACGTTGGTGACCTTTTGCGGGTGCGCCCGGGAGAAAAGGTTCCTGTGGACGGCGTCGTCACGGAAGGCCGTAGTGCCATTGATGAGTCGATGTTGACGGGAGAGCCACTGCCGGTGAGTAAGCGAGTCGGTGACAAAGTCATTGGCGCAACGATCAATTCCAGCGGTGCGCTCGTCATGCGCTCCGAAAAGGTCGGGTCGGCAACCGTACTGGCGCAGATCGTTCAAATGGTTGCCCAGGCCCAGCGCTCCAAGGCCCCTATGCAGCGGATGGCTGACGTGGTTGCCGGGTACTTTGTCGTGACGGTCGTTGCAATCGCGCTGCTGACCTTCTTGGGTTGGGGCTTCTTTGGACCGAACCCCAGTTGGGTCTACGGCTTGATCAACGCGGTGGCGGTACTGATCATCGCCTGCCCCTGTGCGCTGGGCCTGGCCACACCAATGTCCATCATGGTCGCCACCGGTCGAGGCGCTACGCAAGGGGTGTTGTTTCGCGATGCGGCAGCCATTGAGAATCTGCGCAAGATCGACACTTTGATCATTGACAAGACAGGTACCCTTACCGAGGGCCGTCCAACCTTTGATATCGCCATTCCGGCTCCCGGGTACAAGGCGGATGAGGTGCTGTTGATGGCGGCCAGCCTTGATCAGGGCAGCGAGCACCCGCTGGCTGAGACCATCGTACGGGCCGCACGGGATTTGAGGATGGTTTTGGTCAAACCCGACAGCTTTGAGTCCAGTTCTGGCATTGGGGTGCGAGGTGAGGTTTCTGGTCGCAAGCTGGCATTGGGCAACTCAACACTGATGGAACAGACGGGCGTCTCGGTCACTGCTCTGAAGGTCCAGGCGGAAGGCCTGCGCGCCAAAGGCGCCAGCGTCATGCACCTGGCGGTGGATGGCCAACTGATGGGGTTGCTCGCGGTATCGGACCCCGTCAAAGCCAGTACGCCGGAAGCCTTGGCAACACTCAAGGCTGCTGGCATCCGCATCGTGATGGCAACGGGGGATGGTCAGACGACCGCCAAGGCTGTCGGGCAGGAGTTGGGGATTGACGAGGTGTATGGGGAAGTCAAGCCACAGGACAAACTCGCTTTGGTAGAGCGGTTGCAGAAGGAAGGGCGTGTTGTTGCCATGGCGGGAGATGGTATCAATGATGCACCCGCCCTGGCCAAGGCCGACGTGGGAGTCGCCATGGGAACGGGTACCGATGTCGCCATGAACAGCGCGCAGGTTACGCTGGTCAAGGGTGACCTGCGGGGCATTGCCATTGCGCGTTCCTTGTCGGTTACCACGGTTGCCAACATGAAGCAGAACCTCATGTTTGCCTTCCTGTACAACGCACTGGGAGTCCCTATTGCTGCCGGCGTTCTCTACCCATTCACAGGCTGGCTGCTTTCCCCTTTGATCGCTGCCCTGGCAATGAGTTTCAGCTCTGCATCGGTCATCACCAACGCTTTGCGATTGCGTTCATGAGTGCAATGGATTTCTCATTCACGCGGGTGGCAACCGCCACGGTCAGGGGTACGGTTGGTGAGGTGTTTGCCCTTCTTGATGACCACAAGCGTCTGGCAGCCCATATGGAAAAGCCATCACTAATGATGGCTGGCGCCAGAATGGAAATTGAAACTGACAACCGTCGAGGACAAGCACTTGGATCGGAGATTCGGTTGCATGGTCGCGTGCTGGGTATCCCAATCTCGGTTACAGAGAAAGTTGTGGACTTCGCCCCTCCTTTTCGGAAGATCTGGGAGACCACCTCGGAGCCAAAACTGCTTGTCATCGGGCGCTACCGCATGGGAGTGGAGTTGACGCCAATCGCACAGGCCGTTCAACTGCGTGTCTGGATTGAATATGACCTGCCAACGGGCTGGTTCACGCGCTTGCTCGGAAGAATCCTTGGCGGGATTTACGCGCAATGGTGTCTGGATCAAATGCTCAGAGATGCGTCACACGTGGTGTGAGGTCTGTCACAGACCGACTTGCAGAGCGTGCAAGACCCTAGGCAGCGCGTCACTTTCTGGTGTTCAGGGAATGCCTATATTTCCTCGTTCTCGATAAGGTTTGTCTTCGGGCGGTAGCCCATCACGATGAACACACACTGAGCGATTGGCCATGGAACTAGGTTCCTTGGCTTTTCATAGATGAATCCTCCGGCGTTGTGGTTGGGGCCAACTGGTTCGGACTCGCGTCACTGGTGTGAATGTCTATGATGAATATCCGGAAAGTGAGCGTGTTGGTGCTTCAGTGGTGCGTGTTGGTGCACATGTGTGTGTGGCTCATTACCGTCCCAGTCAAAGTCATGACTATGCTGGTGATGGGCGTCATGCCTAAGCGTGTGTCCGTGCAGCAGCTCTGTATGTTCATGCTCATGGGCGTGGTGTTCGGTCAGATGGAGCCATACACCAATGGCCATCACTGCAGCGGCTATCCAGAAACTGGCACTGGTGAGCTCGGCAAATACGGCTATAGAAATCGCGGCGCCCACAAACGGTGCCGTAGAGAAGTATGCCCCCGTGCGTGCCGTGCCTAGTCCGCGCAGAGCCAGCACGAACAGCGCCAAACTCAGACCATAGCCCAGAAAGCCGATCACCATAGCAGTGGACAGCAGCGGCAACGTGGGCCAAGCGGCTCCAAGTGAAAACGCCAGTGCGGTATTCACACAACCGGCTACAAGACCTTTGCTGCCAGCAATAAACAGTGCATCCGATGCCGACACCTTGCGCGTGAGATTGTTGTCAATGGCGCAAGCCAGACACGCTCCTGCCAATGCTAGCGGCCCCAAGCCCGATGCGGATGCCTCACCCGTGGGCCAGGCCAATACCGCTCCACCCGCCACAATCAAGACCATACCCAGCACGATGCGGCGGTCGGTGCTCTCTCTGAATACCATCCATGCCAGTATGGCAGTCAGCACAGACTCCAGGTTCAGAAACAGCGATGCTGTGGCTGCAGTGGTGTGCGACAGCCCCACCATCAGCAATAAAGGCCCCAGAACACCGCCAAACGCAATGGCACCCATCAACCACGGCCACTCGTGTGCAGGCATTTTTACGGATTTCCATCCACGGTCACGCACTAAGCGTGTCAACGTCAGCCCCAAGCCGCTTCCGAGGTACAACAGCCCCGCTAGGAGGAACGGGAAGGAAACACCTGAGCCATTGCCGATGAGCTGCTTGGCAAACGGAGTGCTGGCTCCAAACAGAACGGCCGCCCCCAGAGCGTGCAAGGCAGCACGGTGTAGACCGTTCATTCAGCCATCTTTCTGCACATGCAGTAGATGAACTGCTGGTCGGTTCCAAATGGCGTGTGATGCAGTTGTTCTTCGTGTGCCAACAAAGTAAAAGCTTCGCCAAATTCCGAATGCAACGCATCGGGCGCATAGCGCACGACCGGGAGCCCACTACATTGGGCCGGGCCATTGGTGCCGAAAGTGGCCATGATGACGTGGCCACCTGGTTTGAGCGCGCGCAGCACCTGCTTTACATATGCCCGGCGGTCTTCATCATTGGTCAGAAAGTGAAACACGGCACGGTCGTGCCAGATATCAAAGCTATAGGGCTCAAACGTCGCCTGCGTGATGTCAGTTTCCATCCAGCGAACACTCTCACCTTTGGCGCCCAGACGACGTTTTCTCTCATCCAGGGCAGCAGCAGACAAATCCAAGACGGTGATCGCACGATACCCGTCGTCCAGCAGATCATCCACCAGCGTGGATGCTCCACCCCCTACATCAATGATGGCGGCATCATGCCCCAGTCCGGTGTCGCGTATCAGTCGCTTGGACACTTCAGCATGCGGTTGAAACCAGCTCACGTTGTCCGGCGACTTGGTGGTGTAGACCTTTTCCCAATGTTCTTTGCTTTGCATCGTCGTCTCCTTGTCGTGATTCAACCCAGGTGGGTATGGCGTTCTGGCTTGGGGCCGGCTTCCATGGCGGCCAGGCCCTGCAAAATACCACAGGCATCCACCGCTCTCTCGGTCTGGCACCGTTGGCGCAGTGCGGCCAGTTGTTCTTTCAGGTAGGTTAGTTCCCGAATGCGCTCGTCGACATGGGCGATGTGCTGATCGAACACCGCGTTGATGGCGCCACAACCCTCGGCGGGTCGATCCGCCAAGCCCAACAGGGTGTGGATTTCCCCATGGCTCATGTCCAGTGCACGACAGTTGCGGATGAAGCGCAGGCGTTCCAAATGGTCCGGACCATAGACCCGGAAGTTGCCCGCCGTGCGTGCAGTCTCAGGTAGCAGTCCTTCCTTCTCGTAGTAGCGCACGGTTTCGACGGTGGTCTGGGCGACCTGGGCCAATTCACCAATTTTCATGGCAGATTCCAAAATAGTTCTTGACTCTATAGTAACTTCAGGTTGCGTAATGGGGTTAACTCCAAAACGGACATCCATATGACTGCACACGATCACCATGCCCACGGCACAGACAACACTCCCAACGAGGCGCAACCCGCGAACGCGTGTTGCAGTGGGCATTGCGCCAATGTTGCAATGCCCGTCCCACTGGCGCACTCCCAAAAGACGGAGGCAGATACCGGTGTGCAAACCGCCATCCTCATCCAGCAAATGGATTGCCCCACCGAAGAAGGGTTGCTTCGAAAGAAGCTGGGTGGCATGACCGGTGTGACAGGGCTGGAATTCAACCTAGTGCAGCGCGTGCTGACCGTCACCCACGAACCCCTCGCGATGGAGCCGATTCTGGATGCAATTCGCTCATTGGGTTTTGCGCCGGAAGTCGTCGATGGCGCATCGGCGCACGCCGAACCGGTGGCCGAGCCCGTCAAGCCCTGGTGGCCACTGGCGCTCGCCGGGGCGGCTGCCCTCGCGTCCGAAGGCGTGGAATGGGCGGGTCTGCCCACGTGGATCGCCGCTGTACTGGCATTGGTTGCGGTTTTGACCTGCGGCTTGACCACCTACAAGAAAGGCTGGATCGCCGTCCGCAACGCCAATCTCAACATTAACGCGCTGATGAGTATTGCGGTGACCGGTGCGCTCTTGCTGGGCCAGTGGCCGGAAGCGGCGATGGTGATGGTGCTGTTCACCATTGCCGAGTTGATAGAGGCCAAGTCGCTGGACCGGGCACGCAATGCCATCCAGGGGCTGATGCAACTCACCCCCGAGCGCGCCACGGTGTTGCAGGCCGATGGCACGTGGGCCGATGTGGATGCCAAGGGAGTGGCAATCGATGCCCGCGTGCGCATCAAACCCGGCGAACGTATCGCCTTGGATGGCCGTATCGTCAGTGGTAAGTCAACCATCAACCAAGCCCCCATCACCGGTGAAAGCTTGCCGGTTGACAAGTCCGAAGGTGATGCCGTATTTTCTGGAACCATCAATGAATCCGGCTCGTTTGAGTACGTAGTGACCGCTGCGGTGAGCAATAGCACGCTGGCACGCATCATCCACGCGGTGGAGGAGGCGCAGGGCGTTCGCGCCCCCACACAGCGCTTTGTGGACCAATTTGCGAAGGTCTATACGCCAGTGGTCTTTGCCATCGCGTTGGCCGTCGCCATCCTGCCGCCGTTGCTGCTGGGCGCAGCGTGGTTTGACTGGGTCTACAAGGCACTGGTGCTGCTGGTCATTGCTTGCCCCTGCGCCCTGGTGATTTCCACACCTGTGACCATCGTCAGCGGTCTGGCGGCCGCCGCGCGTCTGGGCATACTGATCAAAGGCGGCGTGTACCTGGAAGAAGGTCGCAAGCTGAAATGGCTGGCGCTGGACAAAACCGGCACCATTACCCATGGTAAACCGGTGCAAACGGATTTCGCTGTGCTGAACGGCGCGGATGCGGCGCAGGTGCGCAGCCTGGCTGCCAGCCTGGCCAGCCGCTCCGACCACCCCGTATCGCGTGCCGTGGCCCAGGCCGCACAAGCAGATGGGGTTGCTCTGCGCGAGGTGCAGGACTTTGAGGCGCTGGCCGGGCGTGGCACCAAGGGCCGCATTGACGGCACGCTGTACTACCTGGGCAACCACCGCCTGATCCACGAGCAGGGTCGGTGTTCCGATGAGCTGGAAGCGCAATTGGCTGCACTGGAGATGCGAGGCAAAACCGTGATCCTGTTGACCGATGAAGAAAAGGTGCAAGCCCTGTTCGCCGTGGCCGATACGGTCAAGGACAGCAGCCGCCAGGCCATTGCCGAGTTGCACACGCTGGGCGTTCAGACCCTGATGCTTACCGGAGACAACGCCCACACAGCGGCGGCCATCGCCACCCAGGTCGGCATAGACGAAGCCCGTGGCGACCTGCTGCCCGAAGACAAGCTCAAGGCCATAGAAGAGAAGATGGGCGAGGGTGGCGCGGTCGGCATGGTGGGTGACGGCATCAACGACGCGCCAGCACTGGCGCGCTCACACATCGGATTTGCAATGGGCGCAGCCGGCACCGGCACCGCGATAGAAACCGCCGATGTGGCGCTGATGGACGACGACCTGCGCAAACTGCCGCGCTTTGTGCGCCTGTCCCGCCACACCCACACGGTGCTGATGCAAAACATCGTGCTGGCGCTGGGCATCAAGGCCGTTTTTCTGGTGCTGACGCTGCTTGGCCTGGGCACGATGTGGATGGCGGTGTTTGCGGATGTTGGGGCCAGCCTGCTGGTGGTCGGCAACGGACTGCGGCTGCTGCGTGCCAGGACGTCGGAGTAGACCTGTGGACATCTTTCAAGCACCCACCACGCCACCATCCGACGACGAGCTCACCCGTTGGCGACAGGCGACGGCACTGCTCGACTACGGCCACGCCACCATCCAGAGTCTGATCGCGCGAAGGGGCTGGATGCAACTCGGGGAATACGAGCGCATCGGGGCGGTCTATCAGTTTGTGCGCGATGACATCGCCTTTGGCTACAACGCTTCAGATGATTTGCCGGCGTCCCAGGTGCTGGCGGATGGCCTGGGCCAGTGCAACACCAAAGGCACGTTGTTGATGGCGTTGCTGCGGGCCGTCGGTGTGGCATGTCGTTTCCATGGATTCACGATTGACAAGGCGCTGCAAAAGGGCGCGATCACCGGCATCGCCTACCAACTCGCACCCCACAGCATCATCCACAGCTGGGTGGAGATATGGAGCGCAGGCCAGTGGATTCAGCTGGAGGGGTTCATCCTGGATAGCCGCTACTTACAGGCGCTGCAACGACGATTTGTCGACCACCAGGGGCAGTTTTGTGGGTATGGTGCGGCAACCCCCAACTTGCAATGTCCTCCGGTGGATTGGGTGGGCAAGGACACTTTCATCCAGAAGGATGGCATCAACCACGACTTCGGACTGTTTGATTCCCCGGACGACTTTTATGCGCAGCATGGCGTCAACCTGAGTGGGATTAAGCGCTGGATTTTTGTGCACATCATTCGGCACGAAATGAACCGCAATGTCCAGCGCATTCGTGTCGGCTAGCAGCTATGATGTTTTCGAGGATCACGGACTTCCCGCGCATGCTTTGGCTTTTGGCTGTTGCACTGTTGATAACCATGGACCAGGCTTCGAAGTCCTACTTTTCCAACATGATTCCATTGGAGGCTGCAGTGGAAGTCACCGAGTGGTTCAATCTGACACATCGGCTCAACGCTGGAGCCGCATTTTCAGTGCTATCCGACGCTGGAGGTTGGCAGCGGTATTTCTTCGGCCTCTTCAGTGCCTTCGTTGTCACGGGAATCTCCTTCGTCTGCCTGTTTCGCAAAGCAAGCCCGCTGGAGCGAAGCGCTGGTGCCGCCGTGGTGGCTGGTGGCGCTGGGAACCTTATAGACCGTATTCAGATTGGTGCCGTAGTGGACTTTCTTGACTTCCACTTGAGAGGTTTGCACTGGCCAGCTTTCAATTTGGCCGACGTGTTTGTCGTGGGTGCAGTGATCGCCTGGGTACTGCTTTCTCCAAAAGCTTTAGGCCAACCCCCGTCCGATCACACTGATTCGAAGGCAGGCCGATGAAGTCTGATTGGCACTATCTGCTTGCGGCATGGCAGGTCGCAAACACTGCGACCTTGAGCGCACACAATCGCGGCACACCATGAAAGCCACAGAACGATCAGGGTTGATAAAACCTGGCTGCTACACTTGCGCCGCAATGCGTCGCCTGTTCATTCTTTTTATGCTGGTGTTACTGCCATTCCAATTCGTTTGGGGTTCGGCAGCGCAGTACTGCACGCATGAAAGTTCGTCTCAAGCGAGTGCCCATTTTGGCCATCACAGCCATGCACACGAGGGCGGTGACGAAGCGGCCAAGGCTTCTGGAGTCGGTGCCAGCTTGGGTACTTTTGATGGCGATTGTGCAAGTTGCCATCTCGGTACGGCCTCCAGTTTGCTGGGCGAAGCGCTCATAGTGCATGCACCGGAGCATGGTCGTAATTTGAGTGATCACGACACGCTTTACCAATCCCACATTCCCATAGGGCTTGAACGCCCGGATCGATCTGAACCCACCACCGCCGCGCGATTTGGCGGTGGTGTCGAGTTCTGTCTGCTCCAACTCTGACGTTTCCCGATACCGCCACTGAATCGCTTCTTTGTGAAACGACGGACTGGGTGTCAGCAAATGCTGGCTTCCCCGGACGTTCTTTCGTGACCAAGAGGAAGATTCAATGCGATTTTCAATGCTGGGGCTGGCCTTTTTTCTGGCCGCCACAACCACACCCACTTTTGCCCAGGACGGGCCCCATACAGCCCGCCTGACTCTGGTTGATGCCATGCGCATGGCTGAATCCACACACCCTGCTGTGCGAAACCGACAGGCACAGCTTGCAGCCGCCGAAGGCAACCGCAAGGAAGCGGAAGCTTTTCTTTTTAACAATCCTGAACTGAGCCTACAGCAAACGCGGCGTCAGAATGAAGTGACCGACAGCGGCGACACCGCATGGTCATTGGGTGTCGCCCAGACCCTTGAGATGGGCGGGCAGCAATCCAAACGGCGCGCTGCGGCCGCTGCGGGTATTGCCTCGATCAATGCTGAAATCGACGACGCCCGCCGCCAGGTGCGCGCCGACGCTGCAACGCGATTTTTTGCCGTGCTTGCCGCCCAACATCGCGTCTTACTGGAGCAGCGTTCGGCAAACCTGTTCGGCGAGAGCGCTCGGGCGGTAGCCAAGCGGAGGGCCGCTGGCGAAGACACACGGCTGGACGCCAATGTGGCCATGGTCGAGGCTGAGCGCGCGCGAAACAGTTTGGCGTCTGCTTCGGAAGCATTGCTTGCCGCGCGGAGCGAATTGGCAACCGTGGTGCAGCTGCCGCCGTCCGCCCTACCGGAAGTGGACGGTGATTTGGCCAAGTATGCGGATACGCTGCCCTACACCTTGGTGCAGCTGCTGGCCAGTGCGCAAGCCATGCCCAAACAACGCGCGCTATTGGCTCGCGAAGACGTCGCCCGCGCCAAACTGGGGGTTGAGCAGGCCAGCCGCTATCCGGACCTGACCGTGGGTTTGCAAGTGGGCCGTGAAGGCCCAAACGACGCACGGGAACGCTTGACAACCTTGTCGATTTCCTTGCCCATGCCGTTGTTCAAACGCAATGCCGCGGGAATCGGGCAGGCCTTATCCGATGTAGCGCAGGCTGAAATTGAACGTGCCAGCTTGGCCCGCGACACGCAGGCGCGCGTGCGCCAGCTTTGGAGTCGACTGGCCAGTCAGCGTGACCGGGTACAGCGCCTTCAACGGTTGGTGGTCCCCGCGTCGGCCGACAACCAAACGCTTTCTTTGAAATCCTTGCAGGCGGGCCAGATTGGACTGTTGGACCAATTGATCGTTAACCGCCAAGCGCTTGATGCGGAGCGTGATCTGAACGACGTGCTGGCGGAGATGCACGCAACCCAAATCGAACTGGAAACCGCGGCCGGTTGGCCCATGGAAGGAAACACACAATGAACAGCATTCACACACAAAACCGGTACGTTTTTCGAGCCATCGTCATCGCACTGTCAGCGACGCTGGCTTTCACGATGGTTGCCTGCTCCAAAGGAGGGGCTAAAGACGAGCATGCGGCCGAGGGCGGCAAACACGCCGAGCATGCGGAGAAAAAGGAGGGGGGCCACGCCGAGGGGGCAGAAGAGCTGACATTGACTTCTGACGAAGCCGAGCGGGCGGGAGTGAAGGTCGAGGAAGTCAAGCTGCAGCCCATGGGTGAAACGCTGGTGGTCACGGCGACCATTCAGCCCGATCAGGACCGCATGGCCCATATTGCCGCCCGCGTAGAAGGGCGCATTGTTTCGGTACCCGCCAAACTGGGGGACAAAGTACGTGCCGGGCAGACGCTGGCCACCTTGGATAGCGTGGCCGTTGGTGAGGCCAACGCGGCTTGGAACCTTGCCCAATCCGAATGGAGTATTGCGGAGGCAGACTTCAAACGCGCTGAGTCGCTCAATGCCGACGAGATCATCGCGCGCAAGGATTTTTTGCGCGCCAAGTCCGAACGTGACAAGGCCGCTGCCAGCCTGCGTGCCGCCGCTGACCGCCTGCGCCTTTTGGGCGGCACGCCCGACGCCCATGGCATTGGCGTTTCCACTTTCGCCGTGACGGCCCCATTCGCGGGAACCGTGACCGAAAAGAAAGCAACCCTGGGCGAACTGGCGAGTCCGAGTGAACCCCTGTTCAGTGTGGCAGACCTGAGCCGAGTCTGGGTTCTGGCCGATCTACCCGAAGCCGCGCTGGCCAAGATTCGGATTGGCGCTGCCGCAACGGTCACCGTTCCTGCCTATCCGGGCGAGACATTTCGCGGCCGCGTTGGACACATCGGTGCATCGCTAGACAAAGACTCTCGCACCGCCTCGGCGCGAATCGAAGTATCCAATGCCGACGGTCGTCTGAAGCCGGAAATGTTCGCTACCGCGACCATCGAAGCAGCGGGCGACAAGCGTGACGCGATACTGCTGCCCGACGCCGCTGTTGTGCTGCTGGAAGGCAAGCCCGTCGTCTTCGTACTGGAACAAGGCGCCTATGAGGCTCGCCTGGTTGAACCTGGCGAGCGTTTGGGTGGTCGCACCGCTTTGAAGTCGGGTGTCAAGGTCGGCGATCAAGTCGTCACCTCGGGTGCCTACGCCCTCAAGGCGCGCAAGCTCAAATCACAGCTCGGCCACGGCCATTGAGAAGGAATACCCATCATGCTCAATGCAATCGTTGATGCCTCGCTGCGCTACAAGGTGCTGGTGCTGGTGGCATTTGTCGTGCTGATCGGACTGGGCGTCATGGCCTACCGAGAAGTTCCCGTGGATGCCTTTCCCGATGTGACGCCTGCGCAGGTCAACATCTACACCGAGTCGCCCGGCGTGGCGGCAGAAGATATCGAACGCCTGCTCACCGTGCCAATCGAGGGTGCGATGGCGGGGCTTGCCAATGTGGAGGTCGTGCGCTCAGTCTCGCTGTTTGGCTTGTCTTACGTCGGTGTCTATTTCAAGGACAACGTGGACATCTACTTCGCTCGCCGCCTGGTCGGCGAAAAGCTGCAGGAAGTCAAGGAGCGACTGCCCCAAGGGTATGGCGAACCCGTGCTCGGCCCCAATAGCTCGGGTCTTGGACAGGTTTTCTGGTACACCATTGAAGACGCTGACAAAAAGCTCAGCGCGATGGACCTGCGCACGTTACACGATTGGACCGTGCGGCTGATTCTGCGCACGGCTCCCGGGGTGGACGACGTGACCACATGGGGTGGACACGAGAAACAGTTTCAAGTTCAGATTGACCCTCGCAAACTGGTCAAGTACGGTCTGTCCTTCAAGGAAGTGATGGAACGACTGGCTGCCAACAACAAGCAGGTCGGGGGACAATATTTGAACATCGGTGTGGAGCAGTACTTGGTGCGTGGACTGGGCCTAGTCAGCAACGCTGCCGACATTGGCACCATTGTGGTGGCCGAACGCAAAGGTGCGCCGATCTATGTGCGCGACGTGGCTGAGGTCAAGGAGGCTCCAGCTGTTCGATTCGGTGCTGTCACGCGCGATGGCAAGGAAACGGTGCTGGGCATGGCCCTGGCGCGTGTCAATGAAAACGCAGCGAATGTGGTCGCCGGTGTCAAGGCTAAATTGGCTATCGCGCAGGCAGCGCTTCCACCAGGGGTACTGCTCAAACCGATTTACGACCGAACCGAGATCGTAGACAAGGCACTGGCGACCTCGCGCAATGCCTTGATCGAAGGGTCGATCCTGGTCGCCATCATCCTGTTTCTGTTTCTCGGCGAAATGCGGTCGGCCATCGTGGTGATCGTCACCCTGCCAATGGCAATGCTGTTTGCCTTTGTGTTGATGGACCGTTTTGGTATGTCCGCGAACCTGATGTCCCTTGCCGGATTGGCCATTGGTATAGGCATGATGGTCGACGGCGCGGTGGTGATGGTGGAAAACGCCTTTCGGTTGATGTCGCATGCGCGCTCTTCTGGCAAACCCATCAACCGCACACATCTGGTGCTGGAAGCGGCGCGTGAGGTGGCAAACCCGATAGCGTTCGCCATCATGATCATCATCGTCGTGTTCCTGCCCTTGTTCTCGCTGACGGGCTTGGAGGGCAAGCTGTTCAAACCGATGGCGTTGACCATTACCTTTGCCATGGCGGGCTCGTTGCTGCTGTCCTTGACCTTGGTCCCGGTTCTAGCGGCCATGATTCTGAAACCCAAGGAAGAGAAGGACACGTGGCTGGTGCGCCATGCGAAGAGGCTGTACTTACCCTCGCTCGACTGGGCGCTTGAGCGCAAGCGGGTTGTGATCGGCTCAGCGGTGGCCCTACTCCTTGGATCGTTGGCACTGTTCCCGTTTCTGGGGAAGGAGTTCATGCCCACGTTGCAGGAAGACGCCATCATGTTTCGTGTGGTGGGCATTCCTTCCACGTCACTGGATGAGTCGATCCGTGTAGCCAACGTCATGGACGCCAAGTTGCGCGAAAAGTATCCCCATGTGCGCTCCGTGCTGGCCACCATCGGTCGCGCTGAAAAGGGTGAAACCGCCGACGTGAACTACATGGAAGTGCTTCTCGACATGAAACCGAAAGATGAGTGGCCCACCCAACAGTCCTACGCGGCGCTCGGCAAGGAGATGCAGGAGTATCTTGAGACCGAGGTGCCCACTGCGGTTTTTGGTGCCACGCAGCCGATCCAGATGCGCGTGGAGGAGTTGATCTCCGGCGTGCGCGCGACTTTGGCGCTGAAGGTTTACGGCGAAGACCTGGACAAGCTCGAAGAGCTATCGGCTCAACTCAAAGGCGTCATCGGCGCCGTGCCCGGTGTAGCCGATCTGTCGGCGGAGGCCAACAAAGGCAAACCCCAGATGGTGATCAAGGTGGATCGAGCGGCCGCAGCTCGCTATGGCTTGAATGCCGATGACATTCTTGAGGTCGTGCAGTCAGGTATTGGTGGGAGCACGGTCTCGACCTTGATTGAAGGCACACGCCGGTTCGACATTGCGGTGCGTCTGGCCGACGAATTCCGCGGCAGCCCGTCTTCCATTGCGGCGATTCCCATCCGCACTGCGGAGGGTGCCATCGTGCCATTTTCCAGCGTGGCCAAGATCGAGCTTGACGAGGGATACACCTTTGTCCGGCGTGAGGCCTTGCAGCGCTATGCCGTTCTGCAAATGGACGTGCAGGGCCGTGATGTGGACAGCTTTGTCAAGGACGCCAACCTGGCCATCGCCGCGAAGGTAAAGCTGCCAACGGGCTACTGGGTCGAGTGGGGCGGTGCATTTGAGAACCAACAACGGGCGATGGCACGTCTTGCCCTGATCGTGCCGCTCACCATCGGCCTGATTTTCATCTTGCTCTACACCGCATTTAATTCGGTGCGCCATGCAACGCTCATCATTGCCAACGTGCCGTTTGCCATCATCGGCGGCATCATTGGTCTCTTCACAACGGGGCAATACCTGTCAGTACCCTCCGCCATTGGCTTCATCGCCGTTTTTGGTGTGGCGATGCTGAACGGCATTGTGATGGTGACCTTTCTGAATGATCAGCGAAAGCACGGTCTATCGATACGCGATGCCGTGCGGCAAGGCGCGGCAATGCGACTGCGCCCGGTGCTTATGACCGCGTCGGTCGCCATCCTCGGGCTGGTGCCCATGCTGATCTCCAGTGGTGTGGGAGCGGAGACGCAGCGCCCGTTGGCCACGGTAGTGGTGGGGGGGCTCATCACATCTACGCTGCTGACGCTGCTACTTCTGCCCTTGATTTACGAATGGTCTGAACTGCGCGCCGAGGCCAAGCTGCGCGCGCGTGGTGACGCCGATTCCATCGATGAAGTTTTGCCACCACAACTTTCCAAGGAGACACCATGAAGGAAATCAAGGCCTATGTGCACAAAAGCCGCATCGCCGATGTGATTGCGGCGCTCAAGGAGTGTCCCTGCTGGAGTGCCGCACACGCACAGCGCCACCACAACCTTGCCATCTACCTGGTGAAAGGTTCTCTGGTCGCCCTTGACGCCACCGAGCAACACTACTCGATGGATCTCGGCGACGAGGTCGTCAATGAATACAAGTTGGAGTTGCTGTGCGACGACAACGAAGTCGATGAAATCGTTGCCGCGCTGCAGGCAGCGGCACGCACCGGGCAGACGGTGGCGGGATGGATCACCGTCACCGACCTCGTGCGGGCCATCCCTATCCACTGAATCCCCTCAACCAAACCTCAAAGGAAAACGCAATGCAAAAACTCATCCTATCCCTACTTGCTGCTGCCGCTTTCACAATGCCAGCGATGGCTGCTGAAGATCACGCCGCCAAGCATGGTGGCATCGTGGTCGACACCAAGGCTGGCGACCTGGAGTTGGTTGCGAAACCAGATTCCATCGTGATTCACGTCAGCGATCACGGCAAAGCGATGAAGATTACCAGCGCCAGTGGCAAGGTAACGGTATTCAATGGCAATGAGAAAGTCGAAGCACCCCTGGCATTGAGCGGGGACAAGCTGGAAGCCAAGGGCAGTTTCAAAGTGGTGGCAGGTGCCAAGGTGCTTGTAGAACTCTCGTTGAATGGAAAACCTTCGGTTTCTACGCGGGTGACATTGAAGTAGCTCATCTGCGAAAGGAAGGAGCCCCAAACGCGGGGCTCGTCAGCTCTGGTTTGATCAAAACCTAAAGAAAGGGAAACACCATGGATGTCAAGATTCTTGTGCTGGCGTGTCTGACCCCGTTCGCCTTGGGTGGCTGCGCCGGGCATAGTCACAGTTTGATTCTGGACCAAAGCGACCAAAACATCGCGGTTGGAACCTTCCAGCACGAAGGACTGGAGGAAGCGGTAATGGTGCTGGAGTTGCGGGGTGTGCGTTTTGAAGCACAGGGCTTCGCCATTGAGCGCAAGCAGAACCTTGCGGAATTGCGACGTCTCTATGGTCCGGGAAAGCACTACGACCGGATTTTTTCTGGATTGGACACTGACCACTACGTGTATTCCGCCGAACCGGTTTTGCGTGCTGCCAATGGCGCGACGTTGCGCTGCTCGGCGTTATGGCGAGTCGGCGGATCACCCTCTGGGCATTGCCTGGCCGCTGACGAGTCGCGCGTCAATTTTCGATTCGGTTGAAGGTGGCGGTCGGACCAGAATCTGGCGGATGTCGGCGCCGAGCCCATGGGCACCAGCAAGAGCCACGGCCTTGTTCACGCTGCTGGCGGGTAAAACGTCTACAGAACGCTTTGTTCTAAAAGAGTTTATAGCTGGAGCGCGTCGTCGACTTTCCGTAAATGTGCTTGTAACGCCTGAAAGGCAAATTGTGAAAAAACTGAACTCAATGAATGTTGCAGCCCTTGCATGTCTAGTCGCTCTCGTTGGCTGTGCCGCTCCAGTTGATCAACTGGCCGAAAAGCCATACTGTCACACTGACCGTGGCATGCATGCCTTCTGTACAAAGGAATTCGCTCCGAGTCTCAAACGCGATGCGGAGTCCAAGCAGTTTGCATCAGTGCCCGACGCACTCACCGTTTATGTCGTTCGCTACTGGGGTGATGGGCACCATCCGATGGAAATCTCTTTCAATGGTGGTGCGCCGATGGAAACCGTTCCAAACACAATGATTCGTCTACGAGTTAATCCAGGTGAACATCAATTTTCCTTCAAAGTTGACGGGAGATCGTTTGATCGAAAAGTTTCTGGCGCTGCAGGAGAAGTCAGACTGTTGGGTATTTCCGGTACCGACTGGCCTTGGGGTACTTCTCATGCTTGGTCAGATGATTCTGAGGATCAAGTCAAACGGAAGGCTATACGTTCTCGACTGATCAAAGACAAATCGCTGTTGTGAAACCGATTTTTCAGTTCATAGATCCACATCAGCGGTGCGCCCTTTTGACACCCCACAGACATTTTGGGGGGCAAGGTGATCACAGGAAGAGCTACTGACAGAAGCTTCAAATCGCTCACTGACTGACGTATAGCGATTGTTCTGAACGTCGGCACCTGGCCATCATGAGAAGTCCACCATTCAGATTGAGCTTCCTCAAAGCCGACATAAGGTGCCTGAATTTGAAAGCTCTTGAATCGTGAGATAGTCGTTAGACGACCACCGAAACGATCGCAATGTCTGCAGTGGCTTGCAGAAATTGATCCAACTTAGTCCAGATGCGCTTCCTTGATCGGTTGCACTATGTCTTTGAGTTGTGCAGCAACGGCACGCTTGCCCAACTTCACCACCTGAACAATCTTGTCAACCTGAGCGGCTCTCGGGCGCGTCTTACCTGCTTCCCACTTGTTCACTGAAACCACCGATGCGTTCAACAACTTTGCCAGTTCTGCTTGGGTTATACCAACCTTCGCACGAAACGCAGTCAAAGTTGCAGGCCCCGGAGGTTGACGCTTGCGGCCACCAGGCTTGGTCGCCACCGTCTCTGGTTTCGTTGATAACTTAGTTTGCTTCTGTGAGTACTTCAGCAATGCCGTCAATTGCTTGACCTGCTTCTTCAGTGCAGCAATGTCAGATCGTTGGCCGCCAACCGTCTTGCGCAGTGCCTGAAGATCCGATTTGATTTCCTTGCGCGCAACACGCGCAATTTCACTTTTGAGAGAGTTTGCAAAACTGGTCATACCTTGATGGTAAGCCAACCCTCACAAACGGTATTGCACGTCCGGGCTGCCGTGGGCAGCAGCAGCACTGGCTTCCAGACGTTCCTGCGGATTCTCTGGGGTGAGGATGGTCAGTCGGGAATCATCGACCCGTATGGCTTCAGGATGTTCCTGACGGATCTCGCGTTCTTCGAACTTGCGGGTGGTCAGCATCCAGCGACCAGCCCACTGGATGCGCCAATAGAAGACATCCTCGGTAACCATGACTGCCAATCTGTTTAACTGTGATTATTATCAGTATACTGTGCATAACTACAGTTTCAAGTTTGAATTGCAGGAAACAATGACTCCCTCTCGATGGCGCGGTTCATGCATGAGCCGACAATGGGCTGAACTGCACAAAGCAAGGGGGAGAGCCATGCCGCCACTGAATGTAATCCTCGATGGTGATCAGGAATATGTGGGCTTCTGGCCCAGGGTCTGGGCATCCGTCATCGACACCATCGTGTTGGTGATCGTTGTCGGTGTGCTACTGATGATCTTTGGGCGCAAGGTGTCTTTGACGGCTCTTCCAACGCCAGGGGCGTTCACCGACGTGCTCTTGAACTATCTGTTGCCGTTTGTGGCGGTGATTGCCCTGTGGGTGCGGTATGGGGCAACGCCTGGCAAGCAAGTGATTCACGCCGGGATTGTCGATGCCACCACGGGGCAGCCACTGCGATTGGGCCAGAGCTTGGTGCGCTACTTTGGCTACTTCGCCTCCTGCATCCCGCTGTTTGCAGGATTCATCTGGATCGCCTTTGACCGGCGCAAACAAGGCTGGCATGACAAGATGGCCAACACGGTGGTCGTGCGCCAACGGGTCACCGAGATCGTTAGTGTTTTGCCATCAGCCCAGTGAGAAGCACCAGATATTTCCTCCAACAACAGAACCCCAACCCATATACCCACCGTGGCAAAGCACCATACCGTTCTCGCACTTTCCATTCTTCTGTCAGCCGCGACCAATGCCTGGTCCTGGGGTAGCGATGCCCACCAACTCGTCGCCCGCATCGCGCAGCGAGGACTGACATCCAAAGCGCAGCAGGAAGTCCAGAAGCTGTTGGACCAGGAACCTGGCTCCACACTGCAGAGCATCTCGACCTGGGCCGATGAAACCCGCAACCCGGCAACGGCTGCCTGGCACTACATCAATTTCCCCAAAGGGGATTGCCACTATGACCAGGCCCGTGACTGCCCCGATGGCAAGTGCGTGGTGGACGCCATCAATCGCCAGATTGAGGTTCTCAAGACCGATGCGGATCCTCTACGTCGGCTGCACGCCGTCAAGTACGTCGTGCACCTGGTCGGCGATGTTCACCAACCTCTGCATGCTGGATGGGGAGAAGACCGGGGAGGGAACTCCTACCAGTTGCAAGCCTTCATGCGTGGATCGAACCTGCATGCCTTCTGGGACAGCGGAATGATTCGGTACTACAAAGAACTGGATTCCAACTGGAGTCAAACCGTTGTTCAGCATGCCGGCACGGAAGCAGTAAAGCCCTGGGCAGTCCGACAGGCAGCTGAAGAGTCTTGTGAAATCGTCCGCCAGGACACCTTCTATCCTCCGCGCACCGTGGGATCGGATTATGCCGAGCAGTACCAATCAACACTGGCACAGCGCCTGAGCATGGCTGGGAGTCGCCTCGCGCAAGTGCTCAATGGAGTGTGGCCATGAGCTTTGGAGACGACAGTCAGATCCTCATCCCTGATGCGTTCACGGCAATCCACAGTGATCCCGTCAGAGGCAAACTCACGATCAGCAGGGAAGAACTGGCACAGCGGTTTGAATTGTGCGAGGACATGGCCAACCTGCTGTCGGATAGCACAGCTGCTCAGTGGTTCAAGACCGGTCTAGAGAAGGATGAAGTCCTGGAGCAAGTTCGCCAGGGGCTCTTGGGTGAGAACAGTGTGGTGAGTGAGCCTGAGGCCCAATGGGTGGTCGGGCGCATTGGTGAAGTGTTGGGCTGGTAGAAGATCCCACGAGGCATCAAAGCCGGAAAACCTCTTGACAGTACTCACAACTCAATCAGCAGGTCGGTAAATCGCGGGTTTTGCGGACCAAGCTCTTTGGAGCAGTAGCCCATGGGATTGCAGACGACGCGCGTTCCCTTCATGTCGTAGTCGACGGATTCATGCACATGACCATGAATCCAAAGTGCACATCGTCCTCCCAGATCGCTGAGGTCGGACGCATAGACCGGGCTGAACTTGCTCGCAACGCCTGCCTGGAACTGTGGAGGGATGCTGCGCAGGCTAGGACAATGGTGGGTAACGACGACGGTCTTGGCCGGATCACCAACAGCCAATGCCTTTTTTAGCCAAGCCCGGGTTTCCCAGTAACGCTGAATCGTCGACTCAGGCGTCAACGAACCGGGAGGTTCCCCCAGGGGTTTCAACAATGCACCGGTCCTGATCTCTCCAGAGGAGTAATCCTTGATGGACTCCTGAGCATCCTCCTTGAGCAGTCTGAAATCAGTTGTGTCCGGAGAGAACAATTCAAAATCGGTCCACAGCGTGGCGCCGAGGAAGCGTATTCCGCCGATTGAAGCTTCTGCGCATTCCAGAAGGTGGATGCCCAGCTCTTGTGCTTTGGTTCGTGCCTCCTCGACAAAGAGGTCGAAGTCCCGTCCGCCGAAGAACTCATGGTTACCCAGCACCATGACTATCGGCTCTCCCTCAAACGCTTCCCGAGCCCAATACAGACCCTCTGTACCTTGGCCTATGTCGCCTGCCAGCACAACCAGGTCGGCGTCTTGTGCCAACGGACCAGGAGTGAAGCTCTGGCGCTCCAAGTGAATGTCACTGTAAAGGGCGATCTTCATTTGCAGCTCCTGGGCCTAACGTGCAAAAACCGATGATGGCCCTTTGCGCTGACATTGCGGACTGGGCACCGGACATCCAGCCTGCCCTCAATTGATTGGAGTGGTGCTTCCAAACCCTGGCAGCTGTGTCAAGGTCCACAACGTGACCAAGCTCCTTGAGCGCCAGTTGGACATTGATCGCGTCTTCCTTGAATTCTGATGTCTCTGGCACTGGTCCTTTGCCTGCACTGGAGATAGCCACTAAGTCAGCTAGTTTTGCCTGGCACTGATCTGCGTCATCCTTCATCAAGCGCTCGTAGTCCGGGCTTCCAAATTCGCGGCCGACGGGAGCCATGCTTTCCCACGCTCGATCCTCTGCACTCCACCAAATGAATCGGGTGTTGTAGAACCGGTTGTGGAAGAGCTCCTTCACCGTGCGTTTTCGTCTGCGCTGGTTCATGTTTGCGATTCCTCTGGTCGGGCTTCGTGTCAGCGTTCAGTCCACCACTTGGCAAAACCAAGCAGGTCAGCGTGCTGCGAATGACTGTGCTCCAGTGCCGCTCCCGTGTTGGGACTGCCGACCGGGTCACGAACGATGAGCGCTTTGTGAATGCTGTCATCAACACCGACCATATACGGAGCGTAGTCATCCACAAAAGCCACAGGATTCAGCGCTGCCAGTGCTGATGCCTTGGGACTTCGGACGGATGCGTCATTGCCCGTTGTTGTGACTTGCGCGATGGGAAATCCCAGATCGCTCAGGTTCCTAGCCCGTGCAGCAGCGAACCGCTCGCTCAAGGCCGTTACGCACACCAGTTGGTAACCATGGGATTCCAAGATGTGACAGGCTTCAACGGCGCCAGGCACAGCCGGGATGGTGCTCCAGAACTCCTCGTCGAAAACGGAACGAAGGCGCTCCAACGCATCTCCAGTCAGGCGGGGAATGCCCCAGCGATCCATGGGCCAGTAGGCTTGAGCGTCTTGCAGGACCGGGAGTTCACCAAAGGCACGCTGCCAGGCTCGGGAATAGGCGGTGCTGTAGTCAAGCAATACGCCGTCGCCATCCAGCGCAATCGGCGCTCTGTCTTTGGTCATGGTCTGAACGTCCTTCTCATTTGCGCGCCCTTTGACGTCAATGTGCAGATTCCAGTGCCCATTTAGTCCGCCTAAGCCAACGCATGTGCACGCAAACTGCGTGGGTTTTGCGCTTCGATGGTCTTGCAGTCAGCCAACCAGTCGCCTTGACGGTACACGCAGTTGCCAAACTCTTCAGCGAGGGTTGATTCGCGCCTGACCAGTCGGCGGGCAATATGCGATAGCGCAATCAAGTCGGCCTCGCTGCGAACCTCGAAAGGAACACATAGATTCAGACCTTTGCACCAGCTGCACCAGGCAATCTTCATGGAGGGGCGAACCTCAAACGCAACTTCCTGGCCAACTTGGCGTTCCATGTCAGATAGAAGGTCAAAGTAGCGTCGGTATTCGTCAGTGGTTGGCTGATGGGTCCAGCTCACGACTTTCTTGCGCGAGCGGCCAAGCTTTTTGTAGTTTGGCGTCATGTCCGCAAACAAATCGCTTTCCGGGCGAAGGTGGCTAATGCGCCGGCGAGCTTCCGCTTCCACAAGATCGTGGTACTGATGCCTTGGATGAACCCACCATAGCGCGACGCGGTAGTCGTTGACGATGAAAACCGCGTCGTCCCAAAAATTCAGGGACTCGGGCGTTATGTCGTCATAGAGATGGCGCACGATGATGCCGCCAGTGAAAACATCGCCGCGTTTGTTGCGATGGTAGAGTTTGGCACGCTGTTTCATGGCCTCGTTGGCGCGATTTTTCACGAGGGGGGAATCTTCCTAGCGACAGCCAACTTGGTTTCCAATTTGGCGATGACGATCTCTGCGGGTATCCCATCGTTACAGAGAACTGTTCTGTCAATGGCAACCTTGGCACGATGAATGAAATCTGACTCTACGCTCCCCGCCTTAACAGCCGCTTCATGTCGCGGAATGGCAGCGCAGGGATCTCGCGGGCTCATATGGAAGTGTCAAGACGGATCAACCAATGGGCGGGGAGCTTTGAAGCGAATCTCACCAGGCAACAACTCAGCGATTGGTAGTTCAGTCATGCAATGGGTATATTTATGACCTTCGCTTGTGACAAACAAGTCGATAGCGTGGCCACCAAAGTCGGGGTGATGGGCTTCGTGCACAGAGTCGAGAATTTCCACTCTCCAGCCGTTCGTACCGTTCATGTACCCAGGTGTGCATATTTGGACGTATTCAAACTTCACTAGTCCGTTCGTATCAGAACGAATCAATTGCTCGACCGATGCAATGCTGTCCACCAGCATGGTTCGCTTGAAAGACAAATACTCCTCTGATTCAGCACTTGAGCCAGCTTCCATTTCCTCAACGGAAACAATGAACCAAGGGCGACTCAAACCTAGTTCAATTGCCATCCAGTGCGACTGTTGAGGTCCTCCAAGTAGAGAGGAAAATTTTGACCGATGCGCTTCGTTTGTTATGAACATGACAGTGAGAATGAACAGTATACATTGTAGCTGTATCACGCACATCGTCAGCTAATCAGGCGTATGAAACGCGCCAACTTTCCACAGAATGATTTTGCAACTGCCCTGAAGAAGATCCGACTTGCCAGGAAGCTAAGCCAAGAGGATTTCAGCCTAGTTTCAAGTCGTACGTATGTCAGCAGCTTGGAAAGGGGAGTCTATTCACCAACGCTAAATAAGATTGATGAGTTGGCTGAAGTTTTGAATGTTCACCCACTAGTACTGATGACTCTGTCCTATGTGAACCATTCAAAGTCTGGGTCTATATCTGGATTGATAGAGAGAGTGCAGACTGAATTGGCAGCACTTGGTGAGCCTGTACTCAATCGCACCTCACTGGGTTAGAGCGTTCGCCTGCAGGCAATGCAATCAGTTGCAGCAATTTGATCTCCTGTCTGAAAGCCAGTAGTTGACGGATTTGTGGTCGACAGACTCGATCATGTGCCACAAGACCATCTTCGATGGCATTGGGTTACGGCCCCGGTTGAATCTGTTGATTGAACCTCCAGCCAGTCAAATGCTCTTGATATTCCCCATTTACAGCGGGCCCTATCGCTTCCTGTCCACCAAGCCTGAGCGATTCGGATTTTGCAAAACATAGATAACCACTGGTGTATGGCAGTCCATGTCCGGAAGAATTGGCGAACTTTGAACCGGAACGGGTGGCAGGATTCACCGGAATACGCACTTACGAGTGAGTTCTACAATTTGTAGCGTTGGCACGTAGCAGTTGGCTACGGTATATCGTAATTTCGATGGTGTTGATTCAATCAACACCATCTACTATCGTCGCCTTTCGTCCCCCCTTTTTTTGTAGACGATGGTCATTTTCAGGAGGGGCTTGGCAACGGGTCTTTCAATATGCAACACAGTGATATCTTTCTGAACTTTGGTGCAGCGGTCACGCGTGAAGTTATGGCGAGCCTGGGCTCTCAAATGAATTCCCATACACAGCTTACGGCCCTGGTTGAATCTGTTGATTGAACCTCCAGCCAGTCAAATGCTCGTATGCGTCCGGCGAACCCATCTTGAGTGGCTGCTGATTTCTGGAGACAGTGTGCACGATGAAGATCATGCACACCATGGCGAGCGAAGCTCGCACCAAAGTCCCCAAGCGCCGGTTTTACAGCCCGGAACTCAAGCTCCAGGTTATTAGGGAATGCGTGAACCCTCCTCGAATTCCTGAACCACTCAGAAGTAGAGGTTAGGGAATTTTGTCATACGGTATTCAACTGGGGGAACTGACCCCAGTGCTTCGTGGGGCCGGTGGTGGTTGTAGCGGTGCAGCCAGTCCGCCGTCATGTCTCTGACTTCTTGCAAGGAATCAAAGACATAGCAGTCCAGCACCTCGGTGCGGTACGTCCGGTTGAACCTCTCGACATAGGCATTCTGTGTTGGCTTTCCTGGCTGGATATGGTTCAGAGCAATGCCTTTGGACTTGGCCCAGTCGGCCAACGCGTGTGCAATGAATTCCGGGCCGTTATCCAGACGAATTGACAGCGGTGTGCCTCGAACCTCCACCAGTTCGTTCAAGACCCGGATGACCCTGGCAGCGGGCAAGCTGGTATCTATCTCGATGCGCAACGCCTCCCGGTTGAATTCGTCTATGACATTGAAGGTGCGGAACCTACGGCCAGACCACAACGCATCCGACATGAAGTCACAGCTCCAACCGTGATTGGGCTGATGCCCTGCCTCCAAGGGTTGCCGGATTCGCGCAGGCAGTCGCTTCTTGCCCCGCCTGGGCAGATTCAGATTGAGCTGGCAGTACACCCGCCACAGTACTGTCTTGCCCCAGGGCTGGTTCTGATGGCGCGCGCTGGCATACAGCAAGCCAAATCCATGTCTGGGATTGGTCGCCATATAGGTCTGCATGAACTGTATTACCCCGGAGTCGTCAGACGCCTTGCAGATGTAGCGCAGTGTTGAGCGGGCAATGCCACTGGCAGCGCAGGCCCTGCGCTGGCTCATGCCGTGGTCGGTCATGAGCGCCTTCACCACATCAGTCCGACGCGCCGGGGTCAGAGCTTTCGCTCTACAACGTCTTTCAAGGCGTGGTGCATGAGGGCCAGGTCGGCATACATGCGCTTGAGCTTGGCATTTTCGTCCTGTAGTTCACGCAGCTGCGAAAGGTGCGGGACGGTCATGCCACTGTATTGGCTTTTCCACTTGTAGTAGGTCGGTTCGCTGACGCCGTGCTTCCTGCACGTCTCTCCGACCTTGGCTCCGAGTTCGACTTCTTTCAAGATGCCGACGATTTGGCTTTCACTGAATTTTGATTTCTTCATGTAGAGACTCCGTTTGGGGGATTTTCTCTACTTCCAATTGGCTCAAGATTTCAAGGAGGCTTCATGCGCACAACCCGGCGCCTCCATTGCTGCCGTAGCACTCAGGCACGCCATTAACGCCAACATCGTCCACCGCTGGTTGCGTGAACATAGCCAGGGCACACTTGCAATTCGGTCTCAAGCGTTTATTCCGGTTACGTTGGATACGGCCTGTGGGCCATCGACACCGCAGCCCAGTGCCGACATTCGCATTGAAGTTCAGCGCGCAAACACTACCATCGTCGTGCATTGGCCTCTTGCTGGCGGTGCTGCTTGCGCGCAGTGGTTGCGCGAGTGCTTGCAATGATCCGTATCGACACGGTCTGGCTTGCCACCACGCCACTGGACATGCGCGCCGGCACGGACTCGGCTCTGGCCCGCGTGGTGGGGGTATTCGGCGCTGCCCACCCGCATACGGCCTACCTCTTTGCCAACCGGCGCGCCAAACGAATGAAGGTACTGGTACATGACGGCATCGGCATTTGGCTGGCAGCCAGGCGGCTGCACCAGGGCCACTTCGTCTGGCCTCAGGAAAGTGCTACCAATCGCGTGAGTCTGAGCCGCGCCCAATTGGATGCCTTGGTACTGGGCTTGCCATGGTCACGCATTGGCGAAGGCGGCATTATCAGCGTGGTGTGATTCTGGATTGCGGGGCGCGTTTGCGTCCATTGGGGGATGCGCCAATAGGCAATTCATTAGGGCGCGGGCACACTTGGGAATCAATGGTTGTCGCCCCCGAATCACTGTCCAGTTTGAACGCAGAGCAATTGCGCGAACTCACCCGTGATTTGATTGCACAAGTCGCCAGTCGTGATCAACAGATCGTCAGCAAAGACCGCGAGATCCTGTACCGCCAGGCCAAGATCGACCAGCTCACGCATGAGATGGCAGTTCTCAAGCGCTGGAAGTTTGGCCACAGCCGTGAACAGCTCGACGCCGCACAGGCCAGTTTGTTGGATGAAACCATTGACGCTGACATCGCCGCTATAGAGCAAGAACTCCAAGACCTGGCACCACCGGACAGAGTGGCCAAAGAACCCCGCCAGCAGCCCAAGCGCGCAGCCTTGCCGCCGGAGCTGCCCCGTGTTGAGCTACACCACGAACCCGACAGCACTACTTGCACCTGCGGCTGCCAGTTGAAACGCATCGGCGAAGACGTCAGCGAGAAGCTGGACTACACACCCGGCGTACTCACGGTGCAGCGCCATGTCCGTGGCAAGTGGGCTTGCTCCGAGTGCCAGACCCTGACGCAAGCGCCGGTGCCCGCCCAGATCATCGACAAGGGACTGCCCACATCGGGTTTGCTGGCACAGGTGCTGGTGGCCAAGTATTCGGACCATCTGCCCCTGTACCGCCAGGAGACCATCTTTGGGCGTTCTGGCTATCCAATAGCCCGCTCCACCCTGGCGCAGTGGGTGGGCGTGTGTGGCGTGCAACTGCAGCCGCTGGTTGATGCGCTGAAGACTGCCATGTTCCAGTCTGCCGTGCTGCATGCCGATGAGACCCCGGTGGCGATGCTCAAGCCGGGCAACAAGAAGACCCACCGTGCCTACCTTTGGGCTTATGCGCCGGGGGTCTTTGAAGATTTGAAGGCCGTGGTCTACGACTTCTGTGAATCCCGCGCAGGCGAACACGCAAGAACATTCCTGGGAGACTGGAGCGGTGGTCTGGTTTGTGACGACTTCAGTGGCTACAAAGCCAGTTTCGGTGCAGCCATCACCGAGGTGGGCTGCATGGCGCAAGCCCGGCGCAAGTTCTTTGACCTGCATGTGAGCAACAAGAGCGAGATTGCCCAGCAGGCACTGACCTACATTGGGCAGTTGTATGAGATTGAGCGGGAGGTCAAGCATCTCGGTTCCGATGAGCGAGGCCGCATCCGGCAAACCAAATCAAAACCACTGCTTGACGTCTTGCACCAGTGGATGCTGCTGCAGCGCCAATGCATTACCGATGGATCGGCCACCGCCAAAGCACTGGACTACAGCTTGAAACGCTGGGTTGCACGGACCTGGTTTGTGGCAGACGGACGTCTGCCTATCGACAACAACTGGATTGAGAACCAGATTCGGCCGATTGCGATTGGCCGGGGCAACTGGTTGTTCGCGGGCTCACTGCGTGCAGGCCAACGTGCGGCGGCCGTGATGAGCATGATCCAAAGCGCCAAGCTCAATGGGCATGACCCGTATGCCTATCTGAAGGATGTGCTGGCACGCTTGCCGACCCAGAAGAACAGCCGCATTGACGAGCTGCTGCCGCACAACTGGGCGCCGCTGATCACGTAATCATTACTTGCTCAACCTGTGTTGGCCGGTTGCTTACAAATGCTCTTGATATTCCCCATTTACAGCGGCCCCTATCGCTTCCTGTCCACCAAGTCTGAGCGATTCGGATTTTGCAAAACATAGATAACTACTGCTGTATGGCTGTCCATATCTGGAAGAATTGGCGAACTTTGAACCGGAACAAGTGGCTAGTTTGAAGCGGAATTGCTAGCATCCATTGAACCGGAACGGGTGGCAGGATTCACCGGAATACGCAGATGAATCACAATGGCACGCGACGCGATTTCGCGTTGCATGCTGGTGAGCACACAAAGTCCATTGGCGCCGCAGATTGGAAGTGGCTCGAGAAGTCTTTTGAGCTTGAGTCGCTTGGCGTCACGCACTTCATCCCCGTTGTTTGGCTGGCGGGTACCGCAAAGCTAGTGTGGGAGGATGGTGCTGTTGATTTGGCACCGGTTCGATGTATCGCCCTGCCGATTGAAAGTCTGCTGAATGTGCGTGCCGTTGAACGCAAGCCTAGCAAATGGTGGCTTATCGAAAACTGGGCTAGCTACGAGCGCCAGACTAAGGACACCGCGCCAGACTCATTGGTGATTTGGATGCCGGGACGACCGTCATCGGATTGGCTCAAAGCTATTGATCACCTACTGAGCCTGGCGCCAAGTGCTTTGAACGTCAGTGCTGATGCTGATCCAGCCGGTATAGACATTGCTTGCACGGTTGGCCGACTATGGCAGGCGCGTGGTCTGCAATGGGCGCCCTATCGGATGGGGGTGCAGGAGCTTGAAGGTACGGTGCAGAGCTGGGGTCTCAACGAATACGACCTTGCGCTTCTGCAGAAGCTGATTGCAAGCGATGACGTGCCGTCATTGATGAAGGAGATTTGTGAGGCAATGCTGGCGAAGGGTCTCAAGGCAGAGCAGGAGGGGTGGTTGTAGCTCATACATACATCCCGATAGCTACATTGGGCTTTGGATGTAGAGCAGCAGTTGGCGCCGCTGTCCAGTGAACATCCGGTGATGAGCGAAGCGGACGTTTACGCTTGCAGAGGCGAATGACACAGTTCAGCCTGGAGCCGACCAAATGCTGTCGAGGTCAGTTTGGCAGCGGTGGACTAAACCGCTACGCGGTAGCCCTTGAAGCGGCGCGTTCAACAATCGATTGGAAGGATGGTGTCTATGTTGTGAGTTGAGGCAATTGGCCTCGCTCACACCAGGAGTACCGTCA
>Ga0208393_100081_pt1 | contig 41155 bp, 60 predicted proteins | sample LakWasMet46_HOW7_2_FD_183884 | JGI IMG/M metagenome (GOLD analysis project Ga0208393, IMG submission 183884) | Freshwater sediment methanotrophic microbial communities from Lake Washington under simulated oxygen tension - Sediment Metagenome... | ecosystem: Environmental > Aquatic > Freshwater >...
GTGTAACGCGCCGCGCGATTTGGCACTAATTTGCATTTGATTTGGCACTAAGTAATTATGAAATAATCGGTTAATTTGGCACTAACCGATTATTTAACGCGTTAATCACTTACAAAACTAATATGTATTTAACGCGATGATAAAGATTACATTGACCACCTTATATTTATCAATCACCTAAGTTTGTAATTAGCGATTAACAGCTCAGTAACTGGCTTGGTTTCTCCTTTGTTGATGCTGTAGCTAGTTTGCACTTCTTTGAACTCATAACCTTTGAATAGCTCACGTATCTGAGGCACATTGTTGATGCTGACTAACCACTTACCTTGGCACTTTGCTAGTACATCACGCAGCTGGGTAAAGTCTTCTTTAGTGAATAAGCCTTTGCCATAGTCGTTCTCACAATCCCAGTATGGTGGGTCACAATAGAAAAATGTATCCTTGCCATCGTACCGCTTGATTAAATTATCATAGGGTAGATTTTCAATCGTTGCACGGCTTAAGCGCAGATGTGCTTCGCTAAGTTCCTCTTCTAATCTCAATAGGTTTAACCTTGGCTTGCTAGTACTGGCTACACCAAAGCATTGATGCACAATCTTGGCACCAAAGGCATTTTTAACCAGATAATAAAAGCGTGCTGAGCGTTGGATATCAGTCAAAGTTTCAGCTGGTACTGCTTGCAATCGTGCATACTCTTCACGGCTGATCAGCGACCATTTAAAGTAGCGCACAAACTCTTCAAGGTGATTTTGTATCACTCTATATAAGGTAACAAGGTCGCTGTTGATATCGTTGATGACTTCAACCTTGCTTTCAGGCTTTCTGAATAGCACCCATGCTGCACCTGCAAAGGCTTCAACGTAGCACTTATGCGGCGGTATCAATGGAATGATAGTGCCAGTCAACTTGCTCTTACCACCTACCCAAGCAAGCGGTGATTTACGTGATGTTAAAGAACGGGTTTGACTCGTCATGAAGGTCTCCTTAAGTAAGGCGCTCATGACGCTCTAAAATATGCCCTGATAGATATTTCAGCCGGGCCATCTGTAGCGGTTTAGGTTCTATCAGACCTTATATAATGAAGGCTTCCGCTACGCCTTCTATCTGGGTATTTTTAAAGCAAAGATTCAGCTACCGCTAATCTTTCGCGCAGTAAATAGCCTTCAAGTGGCCAGATTTTTTGCACGGCATTCTGGCGGGCAATCTTGCGGCCAATCTCAGCATCAAAGTTTTCAGGGCTGGCGCAGGCAGACTCGCCTGTGACGGTGAAGCCATTACGCAGAACCAGTACTGCAAAAGTTAATAACTTTAATTGTGGTGGAGTATCAGCATTCGCATCAATTGCAATACAGCTACCGCTATAAGTTCTGGACCGCAAACTGGCACCGATATCTACTACAGCCTCACGATCAATAAGGCTTTCATGATCATGAGTCAACCAGCCGAAGCGATATGCATCGGCTGCCGTGAAATAATGCTCGCTTACGATACATGCCTCAATATCAGCAGGCGTAATGCGTGGCGCCGTTAAGCCTTTAGCTTGAATCTCTTGCTCAATTGCATCATCTTGTTTCATTTGCTATCTCCATACTCATTAATAACCCCACAACGTGGACATTTGATACTTAATTTTATAGCCATACCTTCAGCCAGCTTTTTATTACACTTGCTACAACGTAAATCTCTAATAGTGTATTTCATACGGGTCACCTATAATTTCCCTGCCGCTAGTGGCGCAGGGTCTTTGGTTGATCCGTAGAACGGTTACGGTGAGACGGGTGGCTAAAGTACTCGTAATACTTGATTCACTCGCCCTGTTTTTTTAATACTTTCTTAATCCGATGATGCGCCCTGCATAAAGCAGTTTGTCGATGCCCTTATGCGCCTTAAAACCAATATTGATGTCGTTGTAATAACCAAACCATAATGGCTTTTGTGCCTTATATTGCCAGGCTAATTTACTATCTTTAGGCAAGCCAAAGAATTGTCGGTTGAACGTGTACATGCTGTTGCGCTGTAGCCACATCATTCGGCAATACCATCGGTAAACTTTATGCGTATCGTAATATTGCTGCGTTTTTGTGCTGGCTTGGTCATACCAGCCATACCAGTATTCATCCACGGCATTATCATCCGTGCCAAACCAGCTGAGCCACCACACAAGGTTATCTCGCTGTAGCAGTACCTGTTTTTTGCCTAACCGCTTGACTACATCTAACCTTGGTGCGCGCACTATAAAAATAACGGCAATTGGCGAAAATATGCGGCCAGCAATACCGATGATAAACATAGGAATCCAAAGCAATGCCCAATAACAATATTTCATTTAATTCCCTCATCCAGCTCAATAGAGTTTTTACAGTGGTCTTTTTCTCTGAAAACTACATCCAGCAGCTTGCACAGCACGCACGGTATAAAGCCGCGACCACGCGCAACGTATTTACCCATGCGGCTCGATATGGTTTCATCCGGGTCGCCAAAGAGCAGCGCATTGAGCAGCTGGTCGATGGCGATCAAGACGTTGAGAAAGTAATTTTTCATGGTTAGTGAGCCTGTCGAACTATTACCAGTTGATTGCTGCAATGTCTTCAGCAGTGGCAGTTTCAGACAATGAGTCAAGCGCGTCTTCTAACGCTTGACGATGACCAATCAACTGTCCGCTCACAGCTGCAAACAAGTCAGCTTTGGCGATGATGCGTGATACAAGCTCAACCTTAGCTACACCACGTGTTGCAGCCAGCGCATCAAGCAATGGCGCAGGTGCTGTGTTGTCAACTATATAATTACGTGCTTCGGTTTCCTGCTTTGCCCAGCTTGATGTTTCACTGGCTGGGTAACCGCTGGTGATTTGCTGCATGGCTTGCTCAAATGCGGTATTAATTTCATTGTGCTTGGCTGAAATCAACGAGGTGATTGATGGCAGTGGGAACGGTAATTTAGTCACCTCACCATCAACCAGCGACCAGATTCCGTCATGCTCGTTAATAGTTTGAAAGAAAAGCGCATCGTTAACCTCAACTGCTTCAGATGGAATTGATGCGTTAATGGCGCTGTCGTAGCGTGCGGCCAGCTTGCTGTCTTTAAATAAAATGTGTTTTGACATATTCTTCCCTTAGTAACCTATTGCAAAATAAGAGCCGGTTTGAGTTACAGAAACTGGGGTTGATGAATATGACACATTAAACCCTGTTGTTGATTTGCTGATAACGCCAAATGCATAAGCTCCGGAGCCAGGAGAAGCATCACCAGTGACAAACACTCTTACACAAGCAGTTGGGAAAGCCACCGGGAATGTTACGGCTGACGATGCCGTATCGTCGGTAAGTGAAGCTGTTACTCCCCATTGTAAAATCAACCCGCCCGGCAGTTTCTGATAGCCGCTGGCAGCTAAAGATTGATTAGCGCCTTTGAATGCGGTATTAAGTTTTGCTCCATCAATAACTTTATTTGCAGTAAAAGCCTGAGCCTCAGCATTATCCGCAATCTCAACAATACCTTTAACAGTCTCACTGGCATCCGCAGAATTACCAAGAACCTGAAATATCAAAGCCGTAGAGCCGATCGTTACCGTACCATCGTTAGTAATCTGCCAATTTGTATTGGCATTCACCGTACCTTCTTCCACCGGGATAATTGCACCACCGTTAAATTCTGTGCCAGTATCTGCGTCTGTCGCACGCGACCAAGCGCCAGCTGCGGCAATATAAACGCCTTTATCTGCACCTGTTGCTTGGTCTTTGGCTAAAATTCTATCGCCTGCGGTTAAAGCCGATGCCCAATCGCCACCAGCTTGTGTGCCAAGACCAGTTAATACAATATTGGCCGTGGTTGTGTAACGCACGCTGGCTTTGTAGTCGCCACCATTGATTAAATTATTGATGGCTTGAAAAAGCTGGGTGTTGTCTGCTTCACTTGGCGTTAAACCGGCACCTGTAACCACCGCAATCAATTCATCATAAACACGATTCATATCTTCAGCCCGATCAATCGAGCGTGGGATACTCAATAACGGATCGCCATTTGTAAACTTTCCTGCATATAAATTCACCTCAGGAACTGAAATTGGATACTGCATAAAAACTCCTAACGAGCTTTGCTCAAAAACTACAAATAAATAAAACGAACTAATGTGTCTGACTGTGCTTTTGATCGCATAATGCATTCAAGCAAATCATTACCCCATTCACGATAGCCAAAGCCGAATTCATCACCATATTGGCGCATGGTGATGGTGTTATTGATCGTGGTGACATCCCACACAAAGTTCCATTGCCAATCGGCATATTCCAAGCCATATCCACCAGCATATTCACGCGCCCTGTTTTCAGTAATGGTGATGGTATAGCCGATGGTGGCGGCAATTTCTATGGCTTTTTGTTTTGTAAATGTGCCACCTTCGTTGATTTTTGCTATCAGTAATGCCAGCCTTTGACTGCGACTTAAGGTTGCAGCAGCTAAACAGTCGCAGGGCAATCCGTAATTACGCTCCCAGTCTTCAAGCAGCTCACCAGCATTGGGAGTGATGGCTTGCAGCGCCACTTTTGCACGCTCAAACGCAGCATCAAGGGCCAAGCCATCTGCTTCAATTTCACGGGATAAATTTTCGCCAGCGGCATCATAAGATACTGGCGGAAGCAGTCGCTTTAATAATTCAGCATGGGGGGATGTGCTTATCATGGCATCAACGTCACAGTGACCGTGCCTTTACGGCACCACTCAACAAGCAATGCATTAACCGTTGGTACTACATTGGCCGCAGGCAGGGTAATCGCTCTGTCAGTCACCACAGCCAAGTCGCTAATTAATGCCTCAACCTCACTTTTAATATAAGGCTGGCCTATGCCTAAATTGGCATAGTAATTATCAAGCGCCTGGTTAATCGTTGCAGCGACTTCAGCTAAAGTACCTGAGCTAATTTTTACTTGTATCGTATGATCTTGCAGTAAGGGGGTGGGAGATAATACGCTCAGAGTGTTAACACCACATGGGCGGTTTGCATCAATGTTGGCGGTAACAGCGTTGATTAAATCAAGACTTGGCAAGCCGCCAGCGCTACTGATAATCACATCCGTTGTGCCCAAACCACGACGTAGTGGAAACACCTCTGCACCATCACAACCAGCTACTTCTAATGCCCAGCGTTTATAATCGGCTGTATTGCCACTCGCAGGTGGGTCACGTAACACACTTAAAAGTCTTGCTAATAAGCTGGCGGTAGTTTCGGCATCGGTGCCGGATAAAAACACAGTGCTAGTACCAGTGCTATTCACGCCAGCAGGCGCTGCCGTTAAAGTCAATGCAGTATTTAACGCAATGTTGTAAGCAATGCCAACTGCTGCAGCCTGTGCTGGTACTACAGCATTGCCAGCGCCATCAATCACCCCGGCAGCAGTCGTTAAAAATATTAGGCCATCCGCTGTTTTTAACTCAGTAGCAATTGGAATGTTACTAGCCACCACACCGGTAAAGTTGATGCTGCCGGTGGCTAATGTCCCTGGCTTATAATTAACTTTGCGCAGATTTGCATGCACTTCCATGATGTCATCATCAGCGGTATCGGGAAATATCTGGCGCACAATCCATTTTTGGTGCTCATACAGCCCCTCAATAGCAGCAGAGTTTGCACTTGCCCGCACATTAAAATCGCTATCTTCACCCACGCTTGCCGCAGGATTCAAGTTTTGAATATCGCGCAGAATATCGTTTTTAATTTCAGGCTGTGTTTTAGTGGTAAACGACATCGTTAAGATACTTTCACAAATAAGTTAAATTGGCGTTTTACCAATGCGCTATCAGTCACTTCAATCAGCAGATTTAAGCGGCCGTTATGATCCTGCTGTGTAAACACCTCAATATTTACAGCGCGGCCATCATCTAGAATAGGTTTCAATGCTTGTTCGGCATATTGTTTAGCCAGTATGCTCACGCGCTGCAGGTCTTTTTCACGCTGTAACTCATGCAAGCGGCTACCTAATAATGGGTTTTGCCACCAGCTGCCTAATGGAGTCATAATGCGGATATATACCGCATTAGCCAGACCATCATCAGGGTCTTGGGTATTGGAGAATCCAATAAAGTCATAATCCCCCGTGAGTGGGTTTAGCCAGGTATCCATTTAAATTAACCCCGCCATTACATGCCCTGATTAGGCACATTGACAGCGCCACCTTGCGGATCATTATGGGTATGTGTGTTGTAAGTATTGCGCATACCACTCATGGTTTTACCTGTGCTATCACACTGGTCTTTAATCTCGCCAGTCACTTCAAACTGCGGTGTCTCCATCCGCACTTTAGGCGTATTGGTAATGGTCACCTGCTTTCCTGCACCATCAATCACAATGCCATTACGCGTGATATGTACTTTTTGCCCCTGGTCGTCATACAACGCAACTTCACCAGGCGCTAGATTTTTTAAACGGTAGGTAGCATGCTCGGTGGCAATTACAATGCCATGAGCGGTGTTTCCGCCAATAGGCAGCACTACCATCATGGCGCCAGCGGGCGGGTTGCTTGTCAAACCATAGTGCTGAAAATACTCAGCAGCTTGTAGCTGCTCACCATTTAAGCCATCGCCTTGTACCAGGATAACGGCAGGGGCCGTATTCACATGGCGAATCACGCCACGAAAGGCTAAGCGGATTGAACCTAGCGCACGCCTGATACGTTTGTCGATTTGAGCAATCATTTGGTCACATCCACAACTTCCATCTTTGGTAAGCTATTTTTACCACGGCGGTGCTTACGTTTATGAGGGTGCGCATCCAGCACCCAAACGCCATCTTCTTTAAGCTTCAATTCAGTGGATGCGCTATCGTCACGCCCACCAACAAAGGTACGTGCCATTAAAAAGTAAATGCCATTGATACCATGCGGCTCACTTTCAACCTGCACACGTTGCCCAGGCGTCCATAACAGCCCATCTTTGGCAATGCGATGCCCTTTAACTTTGATGATTAGATCAAAGGCACTTAAACGGCCATCAGCCAATAATTTACGCGCACGGTCTTTGGCCACAGCAATATTGTCTGACTCGTGATCAACCACGATTTGTGGGCGGTTAAAAGTAACGGCTTTATCTTCAACCGTAGAATGGATGTTATGTTTTCCAGTTTCATGCTCCGTGCCATGAAACTGACCAAGCACAGTAATCTGGCTAAATTGGTTGGCCACATTGCGAGTGCGACTAATATGCTCACAGTTGTTGTCTTTGCCATCAAAGCGCATCACTAATGTAGCCACTGGCTGGGTTGAATAGTCTGGGCCACCTACAACCAAGGTGCCATCAGGTGTAAACCAAGGGAATAAACCATTAGCTTCAGCGGCATTTTGTAAAGCATCCCAAGCGCGATCACCTGGCTCAATATTTATTTTTTCACGTGTGCGCGTGCTGTCTGCATCAATCCTCACATTGGCAATGCCAAGCGGGCGAACCACTTTGGCAATGATCTGCTCTAGGGTGATTTGGCGCGCTACAAAAATAGGCGCAGCGCAATCAACCAGCACCGCAGCATAGTCACGGCCACTCAAGGTAAGCGTTTTGCTATGTTTATCAATACTGTCGCTAATTTCATCCACGCGCCCAGTCATTACCGTGTCATTGCCAACTTTGATAACAACCGTATCCCAAGGCTTCACAAAGTCAGGCAATTCATTTGTACGCAAGCCAAGCGTTACATGCCAGGCATCAGCAGGCGTTTGCAAGTCACTATCAATTTCGTAACTTTCCCACCGGTCATGTACTCTGCCATTAATCAGCAGAGATACTATTTCGTTAGCTGGCATAGGCATTAAGCACCACCCCCTTATTAATCAGATTAGGGGTGCGCAAGCCAATATTTAACCTGGATAGTTCAGGGGCGCGGGTATGGTCTGCATACCAAAAGTGCGCTTGCAGCCGATAATTAACCAAGCCTTCAACCATTTTTTTAACCAGTGGCGGGCGGGCATTAATCACAACTTTTGCAGCATTTTGCACATTAAGCGCAACAGTTTTTAAAGATTCAACGATAGGACGGCTATTCTCAATGCCATAGATAGTTCGCGTCTGATTGATCACCGCATCGATTGAAGTACGGCAATTCGCGGTTAAAAGCTCAATTTCAGTGAGTGATAAACTTGGGGAATCAACCTCGCTTAGCAATACAAGGCGCGCCACATCTGCTTGGCCTAGCGCCTGCTCTAATGCAATATGGTTATTGATGACGGCCAAGTCACGCACTGGTGAGCGCGCAGTATTGGTTGCTTGAGGAGGAAATGAGACCGGATCCGACAAATCAGAAAATGCAGCTTTCCAATTGGCGCTTAAATTAGCAACATCAAAGCCACGTAAATCAACAATGCCATTCACAATGGCAGAAACATCACTCGCCCAGGCAATGGGAAAATTAACAACATCCAGCCCACTAGAAATAACCCCGGAAACCTTGCTTTCCATCTGCCTCAGAGCTGCCGTCATATTGTTACGCAACTGCTCAATTCGGCTAAATATGCCAGATGCCAAGACTACTGAAACCTCTTTATTCAATACGTTAGAGGTCGCATCTCTCACACTATAAACACCTGCACCAATCGCTTCGCAGCTCTGCGCTGGCAGCACTTTATCAAAAAAGCTTGGCGCTGCAGTATGCTGTTTAAATTGCACACTAATATGGCATTGATCTACATTATCCGCATCATGATCAACTTTATAGTTTGCAACTTGAGCTTGTATCGTGCCAAATATCGGATGTACCAATTCACCGGCACCAAGAGTATCAAAAGCAGCAATCAGTGTTGTCAACTTGCTTTCATAATCATCGCCGTAAATGATTATTTCAAGAGGGAATACCCGCGCATCATTGCCAAGGTCATCAATGTCAGCGCCGTGTACATATGGATAACTATGCTCACTAAGCGCCCGCTGGACATCCAAAGGCGAAGAGATTACATCAAATGTAATCCCGCGGAATGAAGCATCAAGTAAGGTATCTCGCCAAGCCATGAGCGCATCTTACGCGCGCGCGAGTGGTCAATTAAGGCGGAAGCGCTTCCGCTATGGCGTGTGAATACCAATGTGATGGTTACATTGTATATTCCACGGACAAGACCCTTGCGGTCTTATAGGCATTGTATTAATGTCGATTAGCCTGGCGAGTGTTTTTTTCGTTAACGGCTGCGACAATGTTGCCATTTTTAACTTCTACCGTAACATTGACTTGCTGAATACCAAGTTCAGCATCCTTTTTTTTACGCCACTCTTTTTGAGCTGCATCAGGATCACTGCCAAATAATTTATTCAATGCACTTCCCAGGCTCATAAGTGAAGATACACGTTGCTTGTCATGGCTTTTATCATCAACCCAATTAGTGACACCAAGCATAGCTGCTAATGGCGCAGCGCCAAGTACTAATGATGACAACATTCCTCCTGACATAGCCCCTTTAGCTGCTGATCCAATTCCGCCCGCCTTAGTCGCCGCCTTCCCAAGAGCATCCTTTCCGCCACCTTTTAAAATTGTCGAAATTCCACCAGCCGCAGCCAGCGCAGCCAAAGCAGTCGTGGCACTATAAGCAGCCGCCGCTAAATTTGGAAACTTATCCGCAAGGCTGGCTGCACCATTCATCATGCTTGTAATTACACCGTCACCTGACTGCTCAGCAGCAAAGGCGGCACGATCACTGGCATTTGCCATTCTATCTTTTGCTGCATATGCATTCGCATCACGCACTGAAAAGTTTCTATCAATCTGCGTGCCATCATCACTACGCACTGCATTACGCACTTCATCAAGCTTGCCTTTTTGCTGTCTGGCCGCAAGCAATGCCGCCATCGCCTGACGGTCTTGCACCGTCATGCCAATTCCTTTTTGCTCATACAGATCCATCATCGCTTCAATGGTTTTCTTTTGTGCATCTCCAGTTTGCGAAGAGGCTTTCTTTTTCAAGGCTTGGTACATAGGGTCTTTGCTAGCGATCTTATCTACCAGCATCATAAAAGTATCTAGCGTGCCTATCCCTTTACTTTTGCCAAGCGCAAGGCTACCAGTTAAGTCTACCCCCTGTTTCTGAAAGTCTCTTTGCGTGTCTACAGAGTTAACCTTACCAAGCAAGTTCACCAGATTGTTCCCCGCCTGATCCGCATTGCCAGCAGTAATACGGCTCACCTGATTGTAAGCTAATAAATCCTGTGCGCCAGCCATACCCTTCATGCCATTGGCTGCATAGCTAGCCATTTGCTCAGGCAAATAACGCGCCATGTCTTTAATCTCAAAACCACCCAAATTACCAGCAGTGATTGCCTGACTTAAAAACTGCTTAACTTCAGCATCACTCATGCCCATATTCTGCTTAGCCGCCATTGCAATCTTGGCAAGGTCACCGATATCAGCTCCGGTGCCAATACTTGCTTTATTCAAAGTTGCCAATAAATTCATACTACTTTTAACGCCAACCTGACCAGCACCCATTGCGCCAGAACCAACTAAGTCACCCAGCGTCGCAGCCAATTCGTCCTGATTACCACGTCCGTTAGCCGCGGCCTGCGCATTACGTATGGCTTTGTTTAAATCCATTTGCCCGGCAATGCGACCGGTCACATCACGGTCGCTATATGCAATATTGCTAATAGATGCCAGCTTATCTGCATAGGCCATTGGCTTATCCAGCGCACGTTTTACCACGTACCCACCAGCAGCGATTGACGTTCCAATCTGCGCAGTTTTGCTCAACATGTCCATTGTAGATTTTGTCGCAGATTTAAGCGCATTCATGCTCTTGATCATGCGCTCAATACCCGTAGGCTTAATATTACCAGCAGCTTTAGCCACCCCATCCAAATGGCCTTTCAAGCCTTTAGATTCATTTTGCAAGCTCTTAAGGGCTGCCTTCATGCCAGCGCTCATGCGATCTTGTAATTTAAGCCTTAGCTCTAATTCCATTTCACTCATGATGATCTCTCCACTGGTTTACGTTTGCGGGTATTGATATGGCGAGTAGTGGTGATTTCATGACCAGCACTATTCTGTTTGATTATTTCTGTTGGCTTTTTTTGCTTATCTTTAATGCCAAGCAATAAACTGATAATACTTTCAGCATGCGCTTCAGTCATATCCTGCACATTCCTGAAGCCATGCTGCGTTAAAACAATTTCAATATTGGTAAGCGGCCTGATTAACTCTTCAAGCCTTTGCGCTTTTTTTCAAGCTCATCCTGCGCTTCTAAAATTGGCTCAATGTCAGACTCATCTAACCCCATCAACAATTCAGCATTAATCTTGTCTGCGGGCAAGGTTCCAAGGCTAACCAACTGCTCTGCTGCCTTATACATACGCATGGTGATGTATGAGCTCAAATTTTCACCTGCTGCATTGGCCTTATCAATTGCGTTTGCAGCACTACGAATCGTCGCATCACGCATTTCAAAGTCTACATGCGCGATACCATCTACCTCAACACCGACAATCAGCTTACCTTTTACTGTAGCCATTATTCAGGAACCTTACGTAATGCACCCATTGAAATATTACGCTTGGCTTCTCCATCAACGGTATAAGCTTCACCCACGTCAATTGTAAAGCAGTCCAGATAGCTCGTACCTTTCCCGCCTGCAGTCAACGGATACTGGCGCAATTTAGCTCCTTGAATCGCCGCCCAATCCAGATCGCCAGTGAGTGGAATAACCGCAGTCACTTTTAAATCATACTCGGCAATGCCTTTGGCAAAGCCTTTGGCACGACCAGTACGGTTCATGGTTTTAACCAGTTTACGCCCGGTCTTTTCAGTCACATCAAAACTTTCAATCTCGACTTCTTGCCCATCTACCTCAAGCACAATCGCGCCTAAATACTCTTCTAATGCCATGTTAATTCTCCAAATATACGTGTAGTGTAAATGTGTAAATTTGCGTTAAAGAAGCAAATCAATACGCGCAGCAATCACATGTAAGCCATTCACCACGTCGGCAGGAATGCGAATGTTTAAACGATTAGGATCTTGCAGATCATCTTCTACAATGACGCCATCCTTGTTTTCAGTGACGGCTTCAATAATCTCAAGCTCTTCCAACTTATAAAGCACGTCCATCACTTCATCTTGTACTTTGCGCTTGGTACGGAGTGATTTTTTTTCACGAGGAAAACGCAAGCTCAAGCGCTCAATAATCGCTTTACGTACATAATCCAGCGTGCGGATCGTAGTGATATCTAATTGACTGATATCTGGGATACCTTGTGCATCTAAGGTATAAGTTGAAATTGCACGCACGATCTGCACTTTTCCACCAGGGCCAACCTCCGTTGGAGTTACCCCGTTATAAAGCGCGTTTTCCTGCTCAGTCCGGCTTAATCGGTTTGCGAGCGGTGGCGCGATCATGCCGGTGAGCGGCAATCCATTAAGTGGGCGCGCCGGATCCTCTTCAGAGGCGATTAACGCAGCGAATCTTGCTGAAGCTTCATAAGAGGCTTCATATGCATTCGGAACCAACAAACCATAAATACGGCCAGAATTCACGCCAGAAGCGAGCGTTGTACTCGCACCAAGCGTACCAACATGCCCATAGGTGGCAATGCAGCCGCGTTTTTCCAGTGGACCAGATACATTATCTAAGTGCGTGCGCAGTGCGGTTAAATTGGTTGCATCGTTATAAGCACTGGCAATAATGTTATGCCCAGCCGCAAATACCACCGCCAATGCGTTGGCTAACACAGGGTCAGTTGCACCGCTGGCCATTGCCACCACAGTAGAAGTTAAGCCTGCTGCGGTGATGGTAGTAGATAATTTAATGCCATTGCCTAGCGTGCCTTTGTTTTTAGCCGTCAAGGTAACTACCCCGCCAACAACCGCAGATGTTACAGGCAGGTTTGGCTGTTTGGCGATTTGTGCATTCAGTGCTGCTGCAACTGCTGCTGCAGTATCACCGCTGGCAATCGCTACTTGTGCGCTTTGGTCACCGACATTGAGCGTGAGTACACCCACGCCAGTGGCCGTGCCTGCAATGGTATCGGTGCCAGTGGCATAAACCCCTGCACCTGCATCATCCAGTGCAATAATAGTGAGCGCTAAATAAGGGTTGGTCTGTAATGCAGCACGCACCATTAGGTGCCCAACGGAACCGCGGCCAAAATAAATAGCTGCCTCATCATCACTAAAAATATCCAGCGGAGTTAAGGCTGGCAGTGCCCCAGCCGCTGTTTTTTGGCCAGCGATCACTACTTTTTGTAAGTTACCTGGCAATGTACGTACTGCCAGCTTGAAGTTAAACTCGGCATATTTACCCGGCTTGCGAATCGAGCTGCCAATGTTATCAAATACAATGTTAGCGCTAGCCATTATGCGTTACCTTTCTTGTTGTCCTGTTTTACAACCTCAACCAAATCACCATCGCTAATACGGCGTGCGTAATAAGCGGAATCATCTGGCACCTCAACTACATTGATGTCGTCAATGTAGGCCATAGGCTTGCCTTCCATCGGCACTTTTAAACCTGTAGCGGCTTTTACTTTCATGATTACTCCTAATTAGTTACTTCAAGTATGTCTGAGGCATCGGCAATGTCATCGCCGGGCTTAATAAAGTAGTTAATACCAAACCTGAGCAAATCGACCTCTGTCGCTTTTGGTACGGCATCCACATAGGCGGTTGTCCATTCCTGGCTAAATACGCTCAATGCCTGGCCGCGTATTTTTGTGTTGTACAGGGTACGGGTGGCACCCGGTTGAAGCCGCTCGATTGCCAAACCAAAGTCATTGTTCATGAGCATCGTGCGCACATCCTGCAACATCTGATAAGTGCCAACTTCGCCGATGGCGCCTTGGCGTGTTGATTTTTCATTACGCACATTACGCGCCGCTACAATCACTGCAAAGGTTGCAGGCACCTTGAATTTTTCAGCACCGAACTTCACCGGCTTAGCACTCCCTGCAAACACCACCCATACGGCTGGGAATTTACGGACCACTTCATTCAAATCATCGTCCAGCTCACCGCCATAACTCTCAACCCCCGTTAAGTACGCCATGCCAGTCGCATTTTTTAACGTATCAATGATGGCATTTTCAATTTCAGCAATCATGGGGTTTAATAATCGTTCAACGTAGCTTTACTAAATACGCGGTCATTGGTGTTGATCAGCACCGCTCCGGCTGGTGTTTGAGTTTGGTTTAAACCATCCAGCCCCAGTGAGATTTTCCCATCGGCCACCCTCTCAAAGAACTTGATCGCATCTTTATAGCGGTTCCTCACTTCTTCGGTCTCGGTAACCTCGCCACCACATAGCCTGAATCGTGCAATATCACAGGCAAAGTCACGCACAATGATTGGCGTGCTGTTTAAAGGTAGCGCATAACGAACAGCCAAATAAGCATTAACCTCACCTGCAGCAGCATCCAGCCCCTGTGCCAATACCGTAGCATCAATTACACCCGTGTTATCACGGTCAGTGAGTGCGACAACCTCACGCTCACCAAAGCGGTCAACCATGTTTTGCTGTGTGGCATAGGTCATGTTTATTGCGCCGCTTGCAGATCAGATTCCACAGGGGAAGATGTTACAGACGCGCCAGGTGTAATAAGTGCTGCGGCAGCATCACGCTCTGCTGCGCTTACCGGCCAGCCAGTAATTGCAGCAATTGCTTCTGTTTTTGCCTTGCCTGAGCTGGTGAATAGCTCTTTGTTTTCAGCATCAAGGCTTTCAATTGCCGCTTTAATTGCTGCCAATTTTTCTTCACCTTCAGGCACGTTATTTTGTGTTGGGGCGGCGATTTCAACAATAGCATCCAGCTCAAGCAGCTGCACTGCATGTTTATCATCAAGTTCAATCGTGTCACCAACCTCAGAGCCCTTTCCATTGAACTGGATGGGAGTCTTTACCGTGTATTTTTTCATATGTGCTTTCGTTAAATTAATCGTTAACAGCCTAACTGCTCACTAAAATTGCCGCTTTACGGCGGCAATTTCTATAAGCATTCAGTCGCCGTTAAGCAACAGCTGCTGAAATTAAATAACCAGCTAAAGCGCCTGCAATCACTGGGCTTAACTCATCCGTCACTGGGTAAACCCATGACTTTTGGTTACGATCCTGATAAGGCATTTCAACTGCCGGGTTATTACGTAAACGATAGGTATACCCATAGCTCGGCAACCCCATGTCTTGCAATGTGCCAGTTTCGGTATAGGCAACCACGACATACTTACCCCAGATGTCGCTGAATGTACCAGCATCATCTGCATACACGGCATCACCTACCACCACGCGCTTCACATCCCACAGGCTGGCTAACAACTCCACTGTGACTACATCTCGACCGGTGTACTTAATACGATCAATGATCAGTGGGTGGTTTTTCAATGCAGCAAAAACAGATGCTGAAATCAGCACGGTATTGGCACGTTTACCCACTTTTGAGCGCACCACTTCAATTGCGGCTGCAATGTCTTTAGATGGGTTAGATGTACCGGTGTAATCTGACCACTGGCTAGTGCCTGCCAGAGTTGTTTTATTACTTGCTGCGTAGTTGGCCGCATTTGTAGCCAAATCTGCTTGAGCTTTCTCATTGCGCAATGCAATGATATTTTGTGTTTTCATCACAGCAACTTTACTGTAATCAATGCCAGGCACTTGGTTGGCTTCTTGCAGAATTTCAAACGGCACCAAGCCCTCAAGTGAATGTTGCTCTAATGCATAGTTCCCTGCTGCATGGCCAAATTGCACTCGGCTGGTTTTAGCACCAGGTGCACGGCCAGTGTTGTAAAGTTGAAAGTCTTCCTTGCCAAAGCTAATAATCTTGCCGCCGCGCTGATCAACCGGCACAACCGGGAAAAGCGCATTACCAACTAGCTCTGCATTTTGGTAGCCTTGAGCTACGGTAGATAAAATGGGGTCAATCACACGCGCTTGACCAGCTGTCATTTGTGGCATAGTAAATTCCTTAAAAAGTTAATCAGTTAAAATTAGGTTAGTTGGTGAATAAAATCACTTCAACAAAATTACCCACGCCAGCAGCAGACTCACCCGGCGCCAGTCGGCCTAATGTCACACCGGCTGCCTTGGTTACGGCACGGCCAGAAGCATCAGCCTCAACCAATGCCCCTGCGGCAATCGCAGCACCAGCTTCAACGACAGCCGTACCCTGATTCACTACCGGGAAACGCTCACCGATTGCGGCAGCAGAATCTGCCACACCAATTGAGTTACCAGCAGCGCCCGTTTGCGCTCCAGCAACCGTTGCAAAGCGGTTAGCGGTAATTGCTGCTGTGGCGACAACGCTTAACACCAAAAGACTCTTACTTTGTTTAGACATATTGATTCCTTATTAAAATAGTTATAACAGTGGGGCTATTTGCCAACTTTAGTTAAAGCCTCTTCGTAGCTCACCTTATTAGCCTCTGCGTACTGCACAGTCTTTTGGTGTAACTCAAGAGATTCTGCATCTACAGAGAAACCTGCTGGGGCTGAAAAATTAACCGCATGATCGTTTGCATCTTTATTTGATGCAGATTCACCAAAGTTGACCAAAACTGGTGCAGCCTCAAGCTGTGTTTTATAAATATCCAGTGGCGTTTTAGTAGCTTTCGATTCGCCTTCACCAAACTCAACAGCATCGGTAGCTGCACTTAAGCTATCCAGCAAGGCAACCGTTGCATCTTTACTGGCAGGTAGCAGCTTCCCTGATTTAATCAAGCCTTCAGCAAAGCTCACATTGGCCGCTTTGGTATTGGCAAGCGCCTGCGATTTTTCACGCTCAGCAAAACTTTCATTCTCGGCTTTTAAAGTTGCGTTCTCAGCTTCCAGCGCAGCTAGGCGTGCTTTTTCTTCTACAGACATGGCGTCTCCTTGGTCTTTTTCATTGAATTGATTGGTGGAATTTGAAGACTCCATACGGTCTTCCAGTATTTCTTCTTGTGCAGCAAGCTCAATGCTTGAAAGTTCCCAGTCTGGCAACACCTTATCGGCAGTATCTGCACCGCTGGTGCCAATGATCCATTCACGCAAACGGCGGAATAATTTGGCAATGGTTATATCGTCATAGCCTGAAAACTCGACAATGCCGGTTTCACCATCAGCAAAGCTGGCAGACTTCATGCCCTTAACCGCTGGCGGTTGAGCACCTAAAAAACCAACATGACGCAGGTAATAAACACCAGGCACAGGGTTACTAGGGGAGTCAGGCGTATAGAATGAGGCTGAAACTTTCTTGAATTTTCCAGAATTCACCAGTTCAGAGAATTCAGCATCAACCTGATCCGGCTCCGCAACTAAAGCGCCATCAGCAAATGAGAGCGACTTCACCCAACCATAAGCAGGGCCGTCAAGCTTTGGGTGACCAATGACCAGCGGAGCCTCATGCTTGCCTGGGTCATAGGCTGAAATGGTTGCCTGCAGATCAGTTTCAGAAAATGCCAAAGATGCACCATTGTTTGCAATGTGCTTACCTGGCTTGAATATTTGGATTGGTTTGCTTGTGTTCATGTTGCCATTTTGGCAATTGCAACATGATGAAGTAAGGCGGAACGGCTTCCGCTATGGGATGTGCTACTAAAATCAGATTAGCATAATGAATAAGAAATCGTCAAAAGTATTATTCAAATCAAAAAATTTAACACCAAGTAAAATATCACCACAGCAAGCGTCGCTTATATAGCGTTAAACATGCGTTAAATCGTCGCACATCAAAATATTTTATATTTCTTATACGATGATAGCCGAAAATAATAATAACTAATTTAAGGCGCTTTGGCGTGCGAATAAGCAATTTCAATTGCTATATTCCACGGACAAGCCAAAATCTGGCTAAAATCAACTCACCAAACCACGCAAGTACTGGCTGGTTTTACTCAGGATTTTATCTTTGCCGCTCTCAGTAATCATTAAAAATGGTCGGGCGGGAATATTGGATCCCGGATGATTCACCGATTTAACAACACGCCCGCCAAATGCTAGGGCTTTTTTATTGCGGGGCGTGATCGTATGTGGCTTGGTCTTTCCACCACGCTGGTGAATCGCTGCATATTTCTTATTAGTACCAACTACAGCACTATTGCTTGTATTTGTTTGCTCTATCGAGCTAGCCAGCTGCCCACTATTTTGCAGAAGTTTAGCGCTTGCACCACCACGTTTTTCACTCGGCGTGTATTTAAAGCCTTGCCACTTGGGGCGACCTTCAGCTTTAAAGTTATCTTCTACTTCATCCATCATGATGCCTGCTATGGCAGCCATCAATGGCGAAGCATTGCGAGCACCTTTAATGATCTGTTCAAACTGGGCAGTTAGCCTAGTATCGTCAATCTTGACTTCTATCATGGTTTGGCTCACTATTCTCTATAGGCAGGTGCGACACGGTGATATTCTCCCGGCCGTAACACAGCGTCAAGCTGGAGTGCTATGTGGGGTTTCCGCTTTTAGCGGGTTGGGAGGCCCCACCATCTGCCGTTTCTTTTTTCAAAATACGCTGAATTTCACGCGAGCGTTTTGCTTCATCTGCACTCAATCTTCTCAAGCTGGTCACAAACAAAGCTTTTCCGCTAACTGTGGCTTTCACTACGCTTACGTATCCTTTTTCCTGCAATACATAAATTAAAGATGTGGGTGAGTCTTGCACACGAACACCTTGATCAATCACATCTTGAACGATGGCATATTCAAAAGCCGCCACCTCAGGATGCTCCCTTAATTGCTTATGCATTGTTTCTGAAGATACTGCTGCAATGGTAGTTTTCGCCCCAATTTTGCTGGCGTCCGCTTCGGAAAGTATAGCCATAGGGAAGCTCCCATCTGGTTTTTTATAAAACTCAGCAAAGCTTTTCCCCGCTACCTGCTCACGAATAAAACTCTTTTGTACGGCTTCTGGCGCTGAAGTTAATTTTTGCGTTGCCGCTTGATTTAGGTTAGACGCAGACGCTTTACCTACATGGTAACTCCAGCCAGCATCCGGCTTAAACAGCTTGCCAGTAACAGGCTCTCTGTACCCGGTCACTTTGACAGTCTCAGTACTGCGCCGTGGCGAAACCGGCACCTGCACATCTTCCATGCGGCCATAACCGTTAGATAAATACAAATTATTGGCACGCATATCTTCTTTATCGCGTGCACGCACACGGCAGCGGCAGTTAAAGCCGTTAGGTGGATAAAAGCTGTCCCAAAACGGATCATCATATCGAAACACCTTGCCATCCAGCGAGCGGTGGCTTGGGCGAGTTCTGCCGTCCAGAATAGCCACATACTCCCATAGCGGGCGGTCTTGTACATTCTCCATCATGCTTTGATAGCGCCCGGCCATATAGGCGGTTTGCATATTGGTTTGGTAGATTGTTTTTAAACGATAGGGCGTTAAGCCTTTGCCAAGCACTTCGCCGGTTTCTTTGTTGATTTGCGCATCTTTACCCCACCAGCCCTTACGTTGCAGCACCGGTTTAAGCTGCTTTTCAAAATCATCCAACGTGCCGCCTGTCTTTAATGCATCGTCAACAGCCATGCGAATATCATGCAGCACATCCATCTTAGTAACGCCTGCAACAGTAAAGGCGCGCGCATGCGCCTGTTGCCATTGCTCACGCCAATCCCAAGTAATTTTGTAGCCTTTGCGCTCAAAATAGGCTATGGCCTTTTCTGGCGGCAAGCCGATGGCATAAGATAGATCAACCGCTTCAGGCATTTAACCTACCCCAAACCTCACTCACAAAATAAGCACGCGCCAAGGCATCTTCAAGCTTGGTACTATCCATATCCGGGTATTTTTCAGCAAGTGCCTCCAACACTTTACCTGGCTCGCTATACTCAATGGCGTCAATTAGCGGCTTCATTAAAGCCATCATGCTGGCATCTACCGCCTCACTATCAATCGCATTGATTGCGGCATCCAACGCCTGCTGATCAGGAAACAGATCGCTTTCAGCAAACGATGCATTCCTGATATTGTCATTTTCATGTAATACAGGTTTAACTGTATTGAGTACATTATTTTGTGTACTTTCTTCCCATCCTTCACCATACGTCTCATTAATATACGCAAGCGTGGGCTTAAAGCCCATTGCATAAATCTTGCTGTCGCGCTCGGCTCTGGTATGCAGGTCTTCCTCTTCCTCAACTTCACGGTATACACGCGGCGGTTTTGCACCAGGTACGTTAAACTCAACCAGCCATTTAACAATGGTTTGATTAAGCGTATCACTCAGCAAATCGGCATCAGCTTTCACCAGCTCTAAGCGCACTTCATTGTGCGTGCCGCTTTGGTTACCGCCAAGCCCCGTGCTTTTGCCGCTGGTAGTCATGGTTTCACCCAGCACCGCTACGCTGATCTGCTCATCCATATAGCGCGCCATGCGCTCAAAGAAGTCAGCTCCACCGGAGCGCGCCGCTTCCAGTAAATCTAACGCCATGTTCTGTGGAATAGCAATGGCTGCATCCTGCGCCATGCTTGAAAGCTGGTTGATGAAGTCAGTCTGCTCTTCTTGCGGCGTACCTTCAGGGTATTTTCCGATTAAAGTCGGGCTGCCAAACTTGTCAGCAAACGTCAGCCAAAAGGTAATGTCCTGGCGTTTAAAAAACACTGGCCAAAACAGGCGAGAACCTAAACCTAAACCGTAAGGGTTTCCATCTTTTCCGCCAAAGCTATGCACGATAAATTTACGATCCGGCATTAATTCACCCTGCAGCATATCCTGCTGTGTAAGTAGCCTTAAACGGTAATCAATATCAAAGTTAAATCGGCGCTGGTTACGTGGCAGCACTTTATCAATCGTCACATTAGCGCCATCTGTTGCCCACATAATCTCACTGACAGCATAGCCTTTTAAAATTGCGTCCAGCAGATCAAGACATATTTTGTCAAAGTTGATCGTCTTTAATTGAGCCTCTACAAAATCACCAGCTTTTTTATCCGTGGGGGAATCAGATGCAGGCTCTACACACCAATTACGTGCAATCACCGCCATTTTACGTTTTTGTAATACGGCAAATGCATGGCAATCGCGCTCGATGTCATCATAGATTTTTAAGCCTTTGCCATTGCCACGCGTGGCTAATGTATCGTCTTGGTTCGCAAGTAATCCCATAAATACCGGGTGCAAAATATCGCGGGAAACATGGGCAATTTCGTTCTTAAGTTCTTTTTTCATATGCAAATCCAGTAGCGTTATGCAGTGTAATCATTCAGGCTGTTACCGGCACGTCTGGCGCCGGTGCTTTGTATCTTCATGGGCTGACCAAGTGACAGCGCTGCAGCCCATAGCATGTGCAAGGCATCAGGGCCATCATCATGGTCAGCTTTAGGAAAGTGGCGCAGCTGATCCAGCAGCGTTTTATGGTCTGGTGAAATCTTGATCAAACCGTTTTGCATGTGCGGTTGTAATGTTTCAATGCGTAACAGCTTGTCTGTAATCGGCTGCACGGCACGCGCTGGCACTGGCACGCCTAATGCGGCGCTGCGCTTGATGAGCTCAGTGCGTAAAAATTCTTGAAACTGCACGGTTTCAACACTCCACACTACACATTTATAAATGCGCTGCAGCTCAATGACATCACTGATAATCTTATCTGGCAGGCGCTTTTTAATATCAGCACGTACTACATACAAAACCCCCGTGCTACGCTGAAAACCACCAACGAGCAATGCACTAGGGTCGCGGCTAGCTCCATTTTTACCAAGTGATGGATCCACCGCGCCAAAGTAAATCAGATCGCGTGGTAAATCAGCGTAAAGCGCTTTGTTGATGCACTCAGCAAATGGCGCATCATCACCACTTACAGGGTCGTTCTGCTGCTCACTATCAAATGCGGCACGACCATCACGTGCCCGCTTTACCATTAGCGTATAAAGCGGTTGACCTTGTGGCCAACACACTACGGCGCCACTATTCATGGCATCTATATTTTGCTGGTAAAAGCGCTTGGCATGGTCTTCACCATCATGCAGCAGGGTTTCTTCCCACTTATCCCACAGTGCCATATTGTCTGGCCAGCGAATCACAGCTCTGAATGTTTTTGCCCGCCATAGCGGGTTTTTAAGCAAGCGCGCCAGTAGTGAATCATAATGCAGCACGGTGCCGATAATAATCACATCCATGCTGTCATCAGCAGCGCCAAGGCTCAATACTGTTTTCTTAAGCCAGCTTTCCAGCTTATCGCGCTGGTCAGGATTACGTACATTCTCATCATTCTCAAGATCGTCACCAATGGCTAAATCCGGGCGATATGCACCATGACGCAAGCCGCGCATACGCTTGCCTGAGCCAAATACCTGCACTTTTGCATCATTGGCCGTAATAATGGTGCCTACTTGCCAAAGCCTGCCTTGTCCTGTTGCTTGCGGATAATCCATTGCCAAGCGTGGGTTAAATTCAAGCTCGGCTTTAATGGCCTCCAGCATGATGGCCGCCTGGTCAAATGCATCCATGATGATCACTGGGTAATGCTTACGCCCAGTGACAATGCACCAGATCGTAAATATTTGCGTCACAATGGTCGATTTTGCATTACCGCGTGGCGCTGCAATCGCATCATGGTCGCCAGTGCCGTTATCTACAATTTCACCTAAGCGCTGATATAAATAATCATGCAGCTCAGCATTGGCATGCTTGATGTAGTGGGGGAAGTAGGTCCGCGCGAACAACTCAAGGCTATCTTTTGCCTTTGCCACACGCTCAGCCATCGCCTTGCCATCGCTGGCAAAGCCATCTACCTCAGCCTCAATGCGGCTACGCAGGCTTGCAATAAGGCCTGCGTACTGTTTGCTAAACTCACGTGTAGTGATCTGGCTAGCCATACTTTACCCGTAATTCAGGCTCAAACTGCTCAAGCGCTTTAAGCAAAATTCCCCCAGCCTCTTGATGATGCTCTGCAACAAAGTTGGCAAAATCGCCCACCACTTCCAGCGCAATAGAAAGCCTTGCCAGCTTAGGTGCGCCACGTGCTGCACCTACCATTGTTTTATGATAAGCATCTGATAACCGGCTTAAAGCCTCTGCTTTACTTAAAGCTGGGATATCCGCCTGAGTGCTAAGGTCTGTCACAATTGAGTTGTAAAGCGTTATAAATGTGCTCAGCATGGCCTGTGTTACAGCCTCTGCACCACCGCCAGCCATATGGCTGGCTGCACGTGCTTTATCCCAATCATCGCCACTGGCTAGCGCGTCACGCTTCCAGCGGCTTGCGGTGCCAAATGCGATGCCAACTTTCTCGGCAGCGGCTTCTAGGCTTAATGCCTGATGCACATAAGCAGCACGCAGATCATTGCGATGCTCAATGCTGTAAGCCATTAATGACCACCGCCCAGCAGTAAACTTATTTTAGACTTTGCCAATTCAAAACCAATCGCCACAAGGCCACCCGTAATTGCACCGGTTGTTGCTGCCTTAATCTCAACTTTACGCAGGCGGTCTTCCATGCCTGTAAGCTGCTTGGTGATTTCAATATGGCGCTGGTCTTGGTTTGATATCACCAAGTCAAGCTTGCCTTTAATTTCACCTAATAACAGTAGGTTTTCATCTTGTGGCATACTTTTTCATCCTATCTTCTTGTAGTTGTTGGCATTGAATACAGCGCATAATTCCAGGCAAAGCTTGGCGCCTTGGCTCTGGTATTTCTTCACCACACTCTAAACAATCCAGCGCAGTTTCTGCACCAGGTGCGGTTTTTAATTCGGCAAATCTCCGTTGCTGTGTTGCAATAGCACGGTCACGTGCAATCATTTCAAGCTCTTGTGCTCTATCAAAATCATCCATGTTTTTCTTAGCTTCCTAGATCACAATGCTCTTTTTAACTGTAATGCGTCCTTCACTAGCACCAGCATTAGGTGCATCAGCTTCCCATCGGTAAGCCCAAGCTCCTGCCTCGCTCATCACAATATTGGCGTGATAATTGCCTACAGAATCTTTCACCAGCTCTACAGCCACGCCAAATACATAAGTAGTTAGAGTGCCGGAGGGTGATTTCACTTTTAGCCTGAGCGCACTAGGGTCAGCAGCAACAGCGGCACTATTGACAATCGCCACTGTGATTTTTGCAACTTCGCCAATGACGATATTTTCAAGATTAGGCAGCACGGCGTACCTCTGATTTAAATTGCGTTAACTTTTGTACCGAAATACGCAAATTAACGGCTGGTTTAACCATGCTGAGCATTTGCGCGCTAGGGGTTACAGATGTTTTTAAATGGCGAGATGCCGTAATGTTTGACTCAATTAAGGTTGATTTAACCGCATGGCCATTGAGCCTGAAAGGGATGATATTGGTTACTGCCGTTAAGTCAGCCTGCGCGCTAGCAGTGTTTGATGCAAAACCAACCAGATGAATATCTGTCGTTAAGCTGCCTATTGCCAAAGCATTGGCAATGCTATTTGCAGTCAGTGGGATTTGCGTTGTTAAACTTACGGTAGCGGTCACAATATCAGCTGCATTTGCAGCAAGTTGAATAGCATTTCCAGTAAGGCTTGCCGTTGCTGCAGAAACACTGGCAGCAGATCCGTTAAGTTTAATACTGGCAGTTATGCTCGCTGTGGCCAATACAGCATCTTGCGCAACCCCGCTTAATTTCACCTGGGCAGTAAGTTCACCAGCTGCTAATGCAATATCCTGAGCACTGCCACTCAGATTAATACCGGTGTTTAAACCGGCACTTGCCAATGCCTGAGCCAGTGCGCTGGCACTTAATTTTATTTGAGCAGAAAGCGCACCATTGCTGCTCACAGTATCAATGGCAGCACCGCCTAGTTTAATTTGTGTACTTAATGCCGCTGTTGCACTGGCAACATCTTGAGCACTGCCATCTAGCGCAGCGGCACTGCCTCCAGTGCTTAAGTCTGCACTGGCATTCGCTACATCAATCAATGCCGCAGTCAATTTAACCTGTGCGCTTAATCCAGCACCGGCACTGGCAATATCGGCGGCATTGCCAGCCATAAGAATGCCTGTGCTTAAATTCCCCTGGGCGAATACTTGAGATACGGCAGCGGCCTGCAGTTTGATTTGCGCAGTTAATGCGCCAGCAGCAGTGACGATATCAACTGCACTCCCTGCCAATGCGGCAGCACCACCGCCAGTAGTTAAATCTGCACTGGCAACCGCTTGGGCATAAGCATTGGATTCAAGCGCGGCGGCTGCCCCACCGGACGCAGTATCAAAAATAGCAGCATCAAATAATGCTGTATCAAATATAGCGGTAGTTTCACCACCAAAGATTGCGCCATCAAATAGCGCTGCATCAAATAGCTTCATGGTGATTCTTGCACCGGCTCTTCAACCGTGATTTCATTAGGCACATTACCCAGAGAAACCCATTCCTGATAGGCAATAAAATCAGCATCACCTACACTTTGGCAAGGCGCTATTTGCTTACCATCGCTATCGCGCGTAACAATGCCAAGGTTAACTGTAAGCGTGTACATTAAATGTCTGTCTCCATGTAAATGCTACAAATGTCCAAGCCTACTGCCAATGCTGTCGCATTATTTGTACGCCAGATTTGGTGGCAAAGTAATGTTGAGTTCAATGGCAGGCCGCTGGTGATCTCACCAGAGGCTATGGCGCCAGTATCTAATCTGGTGACCTGGTATTGCACATTGCCAGCTGGCGGCGCAAATAAGGCCAGCTCATAGGCAATGGCTGGGTTATTGGCTGGGAAATCTGCACCCAAGTCAATAGGGGTGCCAGCTGATGCTGCACCAAAGACAATTTGTAGATTATTGCTGGTAGAAAGCTGAGCCACACCAATACAGTTCACCAGCGTGCTCGGCTCTACGTTAGTGGGCGCAGCTACTGATGCAGCCAAACCAACAAACATACGCGCACCGGCAACAGCGGCCGCATCTGATACACCAAAGCGGCAGCGATAGAAAAACCCGCCAAGATTAACCCCTGCACCAAGTGTAAACTTAGGAGCGACCTCACGCCCGCCTGCTAATGATCCAGCCGTAGCTGCTGATAGAATACCTAAGCGTGTCATACGGGTAAGCACGTTAGTCGTGGCAACGTTTCTTGCGGTTGCTGTACCTATAATAGTCAGTACACTCATGCCAAATACACCTGGCACCGTTGTCGCGTTACCGGGCGGTATCCATAAAGCAACCTTATTACCGCCAAGATGCGGCTGAAATGTGGCGCCTTGCCCACTCGGCCCCATCTGGTTCACCATCATGCGGCCAGCAATCTTTTTACCAGACAGCGAAACTTTGTCAGCAGCAGGGGCGGCAGGTGTGGCAAGTGGCAGCAGGATATCTGTATCAACCACATGGTCTTCATTCCACCGTGTGGACGATACTTCAGACGTACCACTATTGGCGGCACCTGACTGGTAATTATGCTTGATGCCCATTTTGTCTAGTTATCAATCTGGAAGGTAGAAGCGCCTGCTGCAAAGCTTGGCGCAGCATCACCGTTATTGATGGTTTTATTAACAGTAAGCGCTGTTCTGAATAATAGATTTCCAGCTGAAGCGGCATCCATTACACAAAACTCAACCACCGTTCCCCAGTTGGCAGTGGGGGTGGGGAATGTCACCACTGTATTATTGCTGGTTGTGCCGCCAGTACCCGTTGATGCCGTGGTTGAGGCAGCCGCTTGCGTCCCTGCCCAGTTAGCCATCGAGCTGACCACCGCTACTCGTGCATAAGAACCGCCAGTGACTTCGGTACCGCATGCGGCATCACTGCCAGCAGCAGTAGCCAGTGCGTAATAAACTGTAGCTGGCGCTGTAAAGGTTTGGCCACGTAGCAAATAATCAATCACCTTGTTTTCAAGGTAATCACTCATTGCGCCCGCATGAGACAAACTTGATGCTACAAGCAGCATCAAGCCTAATAATAGCGTCTTGATTCTAGTCATTTAAATCTCCTGTTAAATTGGTATTGCTGGTTAAACCTGTATTAAGCTGGCTTTTTCTATCGGCAACTAAAATCGCCTGGCATGCACTCAACTGCTCAGTTATTTGGTCAGCGAGGCTGGCTTGGCTGATAAGAAATTCAGCAGATTGTTGAGAAAGTTCGGCGCTTGTTTCTGCATCACCTCTGCTGGCAATGTTGCCAGTTGTGGTGGCGGCACCTGCACAAGCTGTGGTGTGCACTTGGGCTGGGATGCGCAACTTGAGAGCGCCAGTGCGTACATCAGAAATAACAGCATTAGCTTTAGCTTCATTTTTTTGAATCTCCTGATTAAATTTAAGCGTTAAATCTGCCATGTCTTTAACGCGCTTTTGCTCCAACTCATGCTTTTGGTTTTGCAGCGCAAGCACTTTTTCACCAAGTGCAGCAATCTTTGCATTCTCAGTAACTGCATTACGGCCATGCTCAACCTCAATGCCAAAGCTATAAGCTTTAAACATTAACCCTGCAAAAATCACCAGCAACAGAACAGGCGCAAGCCACTTAGGCCATACTAAATTTTTAACCCAGCCAATCATTTAAGTGATATCCCCTGTGTGCTGACAATGCGTAAAGTAGCATTGCCAACGGTTAAAAGAGTTAAGCCATAGCCATATACATTGCCAGCGATATAAGGCTGCATAAAATGGGCACTGGCCTCTAATGCAGCAAGGGCGGCTACTAGTGCGTTAAACCAGAGGGTTTTAGATCTGTACCAGCGCTTAGTCACGTTTAGACTCCAACCCCACAGGCACTGGCAATGGCTCTAAAAACAGAGCGCACTCGGCACGCCTACGGGCTAACAAGCCAGGCAGTGCAGTATCTTTACCGCGCACCTTTGCGTACTTCCAGCGAACAAACTGCGCAGCTGCGCCATCAAAATCACCAGCCTGAATCTTTTTGCGCAAAGTAGAGCGATCAAACGCACCCATACCCATGTTGAAAGTAAAGCTGGCACAAGCATCAAACTGGTTCTGATTGATTGGCACTTTTAAGCGAGAGTTTGCCAATACACCATTGAGGTAAATTTCATAAATACGCAAATCGGCAGTCAGCAGCAACTCAGCCTGCGCAAGATTAATTATGGTGAACTTTTCTGACGGCTTCACTACATGCCCATAGCCAATGGTCGGCTTTCCTGCCGGGCATAAATAAACCTTAGGCGCAAAGCCCTCATGTTTTTTAATGAGGTCACGCCCACGCTGGCTGGTAGTGAATTGATTGGTGGTAGTCATGCGCACAGCTTACGCGCGCGCGAGGGAGAGGTGAAAGCGGAAGTGGTTCCGCCCCAAGAGGCTATTAGCATTGGGGCGGGGGGGTAAGGGTAAGCGGGTATTATTTATTACTTATATGGTATTTGTTCTGGACTGACAATGTCATCATACCTAGTGCCTCATGATGATGGTACGATAAAGTCTTGTTCCCATAATCAATTGTTTCAAGATTGGTACTGCCACTCTTCATGGCCATCGTGACCCAGTCAATACTTTTATTCCACTCTGGAATAGTGTTTTTTAAGAAAAGCATAATTGCTGCTAGATTGCTTACCACAGCTGCATCGTTATTATTAGGCAGCCCAACCAAAATAGAAGCCCTATTAACATTGTTAAGCTCCCCAATAATTTCAATTGAGAATAAAGCTTCGTTCAAATTTGACTGGCCGATTTTTCTATTCTCACCAGTAGCCAATGGAGAATCTTTCATTTCTGAAATAAAATAATCAAACCCTTTAAATACTTGGCTATATGTAAGCCCTAAGCCGGTATCTACATTTTCACTCACCACAACTTCTTGCGATTTACCATCTGATTCAAAAAATGAAAAAAATATTGAAACAGGGAACATCAATAGAATTGCTACTAAAAAACCACCAATCCAAGCTTGAACCTTAGTAAAATTTTTTCTTGTAGCAAAAGTTGCTAATCCACCCCACATGGCACCAAAAACTATTGCGTATAACATGTCACGCCCCCTTAGTTAAAACTACATTAAAACAGATTCTCCTGCACTTCGTCATATTCAATATTTTTTTGTAGCTCGCGGATCCACCTGACCGTTACATCCCACTCACGTGCTAACTGGCTTTGTGATTTGTCGCTCAAGCGTATTTTTTCATTACGTACAGCTCGCAGCGCATCTTCACACTTTGGTATCTCAAGCGCCTCTCCTCCGTAAGATTTGGTCAGCTTAATAAAGCTTTCAGCTCCAATAATCTTGCACAGTATATGGTCTGGCTTAAATTCAGCAGGAACCCACATGCTGGTGCCTTTGTAGTGATCAACCAGCTTGAGCGTATCGGCCAAGCCAATAATATTAGCGAGGTCTTGCACAATGAATGGCAGTATCTTCTCATCAATTTTAATGGTGAGAATGTCGGCTGTTTTGATCTTAACCATTGCTGGCCTTTGGTTTTGCTTTTTGTTTGTTAACCAGTGCAGCAATAATGCCGCGCAGCTCTGCTGGTTTGCACCATTGCAGTTTTTCACGCTTATGCATTTGCTTGGCAATGCCATCTGCATAAGCCCAGCTTAATTGCATATCTGCCAGTAATGCGCCTATTTTTGCAATTAGGGCCTGCTTGGCTTTTGTAACGTCTGGCGCAGTAGTTGCATTTTTCCAGCCACGTGCTTTCATGTGATTAAGCACAGCAATACGCCCTGCGTGATCTAACTCACTGCTACTGGTGACACGTGCTACAGTAAATAGCATGCTGCGATAGGTCTCATCATCTAGCCCCAGCGCTTTTTTAGCGATATGGATCATGGCAAGGTCTGATTTTCTGATATCAGGTTTCATGATTGTCTCTTTTATATATCTTTGTTAGTGCCTGATTGACGCAGTAACCTTTGCCACGCATCACATTAGCAATAGTTGCACGGTCTTGATGGCTACTGGACGCTTGCCCGATTAGTCCAAAGTAGCTATTGGCCACTTCAAACAACTTGTCTTTCTTGGTAGTGTTAATACGGCTTACAGCCTCATTTACCGTGCGTTTGCGTGTGTATCTATTCCAAGGCTTAATCACTTGTCCTACAAAATCCACACCACGATCAACAGGCTGCAGGATTGTTTTTTTAGGATTGAGCCTGGAATTTAATTTGGTTTGTAAAAAAGCATTGATTTCAATCAATGCGGCGTTAAGCCATTGTGGTGACTCATGCAGCAGCACAAAGTCATCTACATAGCGCACATAATGTTTTGCACCAATTTTGTGCTTGATGAACTGGTCTAGATCATTCAGATAGACATTGGCGAAGAACTGTGAGCTCAGATTGCCAATTGGCAAGCCTAAATGGCTTGGTTGTACGGCTAAACGCTTATGCGCTGGCACTAAATTCAGCTTGGTTGCTTCACCACGTAACTCATAGTTTGTACGTGGATCGTGAAATAGGATTAGATCCGCTAGTGACAACCACCAAGGCTCATGTATCTTCTTTGCAAGCTGCTTGTGTAATATGTTCTTATCGATGGCCACAAAGAAGTTGGCTAAGTCTAGCTTTAGATAAAAGGCTGGCTGGCTCCAATTCTGAGTAGCGCTGCGTATCTTTTTTTCTAGTCTTTTTACGGCATATAGCGTGCCACGTTCAGGGATGCATGCGCAGCTGTCTGCGATAAATGATGCATAAAACCTAGGTGACACGTGGTTATAAAATAGATGGTGGACGATGCGATCTCTAAAATCTGCAGCCCATACTTCACGTGGCTTTGGCCTCGTGATAACAAAGCAAATGCTTTTACCTGGCAAATAAGTGCCAGATTTTATGTCTGTGTATAAATTAAACAAATTGCGCTCTAGATTCAGTTCAAAAGCTAGAGCGCTCTCTGAGTTTCGTTTGTGTTTTCTGCAATCAAAGTACGCTTGGACTAATTCTGCAAACGTAAAGTTGCCGTTATGATCTGCGGACAGCGCGAGCGCGGAGCTCGCTAGACTTGTTATTGTTGTTCTGGTTTCCATTATTGAAGTTCTGATACCAAGCCCAGCCTGCTGTATTTTGCTATCTACGTCATCTTGTCGAAGGGCTGTATTTAAATCAGCACCGATCAACGAGGCAACTGCGCTAGACCTATCCTGATTACTCTCAGCGGTATCTACGATGCGCATGGCGGTGACCTTTTGAGTCAGCGGAAAAACCAGATTATTAAATCGTTCAGTCATAGGGCCTTAACCTTTATGAAACAGACGATGCGGAACGGCGCCAACCATTGGCTTGCTTGCCAATGCTACCTGTCAACTCAATGGCCTTAGCATATTGGCCTGTTGAGATTAAACGCTTATCGCGTGAAAGTCTTAATAGCAATTCGCATACTTGAAGTCGCTCTATGAGCGAGATTAAATATCCTGACTTTTCCCGTGAGACGTTAGCCCTAAATATCAAAGTGACAATCTCAACGCACTCATCACGTAGCTTTCCGCCTATGCTTTGTTTAAAATCACGTGGCATATTCTTGGCAAGGTCAGTGATGACATCGAGTAAATCGTATGCCACTTTGTAAATAGGTAAGGTAGTGTGATTGGCCATAAAAATAAATAAATTACTGAATTACTGAATTACTGATAATCTGCGGACAGCGCGAGCGCGGAGCTCGCTAGACTTGAGATTGTAGCTCTGGTAGCCATGAGTGAAGTACTGACACCAAGCCCAGCCTGCATTGTTTGCATGCGTTTCAGATGACCAATAAGCCTCTTCTTTAAACTCGTCTTTCATAAATTTATAGAGCATGGCTTGCTCGCATCTGTCTGGCAGATGCCCGCCAATGCTTTCTGCCCAAGCGACTTGATCGCTCCAGCTTGCGCGCTCACTTTCACCTGGCAACAAAATAGTATGTTCAGCTTTAAGGCCATCAGCACTAATCATGCAGCCAACCCACTTTTCGCCATCGTTTAGATCAGGCATTGATACTGAAATTGGAAATGCATTCTCAATTAACTTGCCTGATTCATATCGCGCAATCATGCTTTGCAGCTTGTTTTGCTGGCTTTTAATTTCTTCTAATGTGACTGTTTGTGACATTTGAATAACTCCAAAATAACTAAATAATTGAATGACTAAATAGGAACTCTGCGGACAGCGCGAGCGCGGAGCTCGCTAGACTTGCTACCGTTGGTCTGGCCTCCAACACCGAAGCGCTGAGACCAAGCCCAGCCTGCCTCTCTTTCATGCGTAGTATTTGACCAGTACCAATCTTTCTGGAATTGGTCTCTGCTTTTATCAAACATTAAAGCCTGCTCTACGCGGTTTGGCAGGTCGCCGCCAAGTGCTTTTGCCCAGTCCATAGCGTCTTTCCAATTACCATCATCTTTATCGCCTGGAAGTAAAATAGAGTGCTCACCAGTACCGTCTGGATTGATAATTGCACCTAAATACACTTCACCTTCTTTTAAATCTGGTTGTTGCATCTTCATTCTCCTTTTAAATAAACGTGGGCGTTAAAACCATCCCCCATAGCCCATTTTTTAACGGGCTATAAGTGAGAGTTTTGCTTATGCGTTAACTGCATCCTTAAGTGCTTTAATAGCGCTAAACTTAGGCGCTTTCTTAGCTGGCACTGCAATATCTTCACCAGTACGCGGATTGCGTGCGGTACGCGCAGCACGTTCGCTCACTGATAACTTACCAATGCCTGGTAACGTTACTTCGCCGCCTGTATATAGCTCAGCCTTGATCACATCGGCTTGCGCATCCAGTACGAACTTGATGGCTGTTTTTGATACGCCGGTGTTACTATGGTGTTCTGAGATTGCGTTTACTAGTTCTGCTTGGTTCATTTAATTATCCTAAAGTTAAGTTAAGTAATTCAGCCGCGCCTACACTATGCAAATCTGGGAGGGCGTATATCACGGCTTGCTGGTGTTTTAACCCACCGCCAGCTGGGGTGTCGGGCACTTTCTCTTACATATTTCCTGCATCTTGCTCAAACGGTGTGATCACAAACTGCTCAACACCCGTTACTAAAGTGATGCCAGCCACGCCGCGCACTTCATCTGGCTCATTCAATATGGCGTCTTTATTGATCTCTTCTTTGGTGCGCACAAAGCGGCTAAGTCCAAGTCGTTTAAGCATTTCAATAACCGTGTCTGCTTTGCTGATGCGCACACTTGGCGGGTTTTGTCGCCATGCGACCTCACCAGTGATCAAGTTGGCGCTTTTTACTTTCCCACCGTTGGTTAAATCATCACGGTTAGCTTCGCACCATGCCTGCACCCCTTCTTGCAGCAGGTCTATACTTTCTTTAATTGGCTCTAGTGTTACCTGGTATTCCTGCGTGATTGCAGCGATTTTGTCGTTCATTTCCGCTTGTTGGCGCATGAGCTTACGCATCAAGTCGCCGACCTTGCGGATATCTGCTGCTGCATCGTCTTTAGATTGCGGCACATAAACCTGTGCTTTTGATTTCAGTTTTGTGGGTTTAGCCATGTTTTTTCCTTTTGTGGTTATGTGCGTAAATGAAGCTGGCCAACTAAATCAGCCAGCGGGATTTTTGATAATTGGCTTGCTTTGCGTAACTCATGCAGAGCGCGGCCTTTATGAAATTCAATGGTGCTTTTAAGCTCTTGTTCACTGCTGGCAATGTAGTAACCAGTGTTAGGGTGACCACAGATCGCAGTGGCATCCTCTTCAATTGCTTGGCTAATCAGCTTACGTAATACACGGCTTGATATTGCCAGTGCGCGCGCAAGGTCTTCACCTGCGATACCTTTACCAACGCCGATATGGTTGCTTAACACCAGTAATAAGTCATGTTTGGTTGCCATGTTATTGAGCCTTTCCTGTGAGGTTGTTAAGAACATCTTTTATTCTGCGATGCTCCGTGCTGCGGTCTTTTTTAATGGGCTTTTGCATCATGTTGTCGGTGTCATCAACATGATCAGTAGATGTATGAATCACACCATACTTTCTGCCTTGCTCGTTTTTGCGTTCCTGCGCAGCTGCTGCACGGTTGCCAAACCCTGCAATAATTTCATAAAGGTAACCGTGGCTTTTCAGTGGCAGGGTGAGCTTGTCGCGGCTAGCCAGCATGGTTTCAATAGCGCTGCGCCAGTACTCTTGCGGTGCAGGGTAAATAGTGCCGCCGCGTGTAATCCGACCGGCTTTAATATCTGCAATCAGCTCATCCAGTATGCGCACCAGGGCCGCCATCTTAAGCGCCTGTTTAGCTGGCTTAAATAGCCCAACATAGGGCAGCAATACATCCCCCAGCGGCGTCAGGCTAAATGCGCGCGCAATGGCGTGGCGCGCCGCAACATCACTCATGGCTGCCTGCAGCGGAAATTCAGCCGCGCAACATGGGCAGACGATCTTCATGCTGATGGCCTTTTCATAATGATTGATTGCAGCAGGAGTACCCCAGCAGGAGTTTCTGCAGTAGCCATAGGCATGCTTGGCTTGAGTGATGTTTTCCCAAGTAGCGCGGTTTTAATATAGTGGTGTGCTACTTTCTTGGTAGATGCATTTACTTTTAAAACTTCACCGGCATCCATCAATCTAGCCAGTGCAGACCTGACAAATAAAGTTTCTGTAGCAGCCGATAGTTCTTTAGTCGTCATTGCCTTACCGCTTTCAAGTGCTTTGCGTAACTTGTCAGCAGTTTCATATACTTGCGTATGTCTTCCCATTTCTATTTAGCCTTCCAGTTATTCACTACCCGTATGCAGCGCTCGATTTCCTGCTGTCTGCGCCACTCTTGGCACAGTTCGCACATGCAGTTTTCTTTACGCTGCATGTATGGCCACACGTAGCTCTTCATTTTGATATCTCCACGATGCACCGCACGCTGACACTGAAATTTGGTGATTCAATGCCAAGCAGCTGGCACACAGAAATCAGTGCACATAAGCTGCTTTTTGATACGGCCTCTACGGTACGAATGCTGGTTTCATTACCTTTCGGCGTGCGGATTTTCACTAAATATCTATTCATGATTACCTCCGTTATTTTGGCATGTCTGGCAAGCTCTCCACAGGCGCATGGCGCGTGGGCTGCTGGTTGGCGCATTTTCAGAGCAATGGCGTTTACACTCTGTGATTGGGATTGATTCGCCTAGGTGCGGGCATTCAACACGGCTATATAAGGCCATTACCAGAGATTCAATCTTCTCTGTGCTGGCCGGATATTTGCCATTCATCACCAGGCTGATTGTGGTGCGTGATACACCTAGATCTAAAGCAACCTGCGCCTTACTGCTGCCATTCACGGCAGCGGTTAAAAGGGTTAACCACATAATGAATGCTCCAATTCTGTATTGGGGTCATACACCGTCTTTGCAGCAACACGCCATACGGGGGCTTGCATGCCAGTGTTATAGTCAGGCAGAAGCCAGTAGCGCTTATGACCATTACTGGTGACAGTACTGCCTTTTTCACGCTTGCTCATCTCAGCTATATAGCCAGCCTTTTGCAGGGCACGTACATACTTGCCGATGTTACTGACAATATCTTTCTCTCCACCTTGTGCTACCAGCATCGCCAGCTCTGGTATTGAAAACTTGCTACGGATTCGCATAGCGCGCCAAACCTTGATACGTAGGCTGTTTTTATTCACCTTTGGGGCGGAGTGCTTGCCGTTAGGCCCACTGGTAATTTGCATGCCTTCAGCCATTGCAATGCGGCCAGCTTCAGTGATGATGTGGCAGCCTTGCTCGCACTTTTCCAATAGGCCATGCTTGCGTAGCTTTAAGCAGGCCTGCTCAACTTGCTTTGCAGTTAAGCAGGTAGTGTGCACAAGGTCTGCCTCACGCACGCAGTCAACGTGATAAGCGTCTGCAATAGCCGTTAAAATGGTGTTGGATGTCCAGATCATTTAACGGCCTCTGCTTTCGCAAGAGCATTTACTGCAATCCAATATTCTTCTATTGGCATAATTACGTATTTACCTGCGCCAACAATAAAGTTTTCAGTTGGTTCAAAAGTCCATGTTTTATCTTCAAAATCACAAGTTACTGATTCAGCAAAACAAGGGTCTGAAAATGTTAACTTTCTCATTTATCTAACCCCCGCTTTAACCAAACGTGGGCGGCGACTTTGCCAGTCATGGGTCAAGCTTTGCCCTGCCATATCTGCCAGAGCTATCTGTGTGGCGCCGTTGCGTTTTGCAGTGTTCTCAACCGTGGCAATCGCATTCATAATGTCGCGCATGCGGCCACCACTGGCACGGTGAATTTCTGTCACCAGATCATCAGCGATATCGACTTCTGCCAGCTGCTTGCAAGTGATCAGCACGTCATTGATGCTGGCAGGTTGAAACTCCACCACACGGGCAATTCGGCTGCTGATTTGTCTATGGCGTGCAATGCGGGCCTGCACCTGATCCATTCCCACCAGAATCACGAGTACTTCAGTAAGGTCGCTTAAGTCGCGTACTGCCTCAAGTACAGCTGCATTGTTTTCAAGGCAGTGTTCAACTTCATCAATCACAATCGGCAATTGGTTACCACCCACATATCCAGCAATACGGGCAAATAGCTCTTTTGGTCTCCCGCGTGTGTCTAGTTTCAAGTTTTCTGCTAACTCACTTTTGAACCAGGCAGGGGTCCAACCTTCTTTGGCACGTACATAAGCTGCCCCACTTGCAATGGCCCAGTGATCCACTGTTGTGCTCTTGCCAAAACCTGCCTCTGCTGTCACCAGCATTAGGCTTGCCTCAGCTGCGCCACGGTTCTCAACAGCAGTAATTCCTGTTCTAAAGCGCTCGTAATTTTCTGTTTTTACAAATTGTTTTTTCATGTAAACTCTCTCTTGCTAGTTGTAAAGGTGCTTTTAAAACACCTGTGGTAAAGGTCATGCGGTAGCTCTAACTACCGTATGGCCGCTTCTCTATCTCCGAATAAATCCTCATATTCAGCAGTTAATTTGTAGTAATTCAACCAAGCTTCATCCTGCACCGTGATCTCATCATCGTTGGATAAAAGCCACCGGTACTTGGCAGCATCTGTCTCAAATAATGGCCGCTTAACAGGCATTGCAATCACGTTATCCAACATGCTGTTTTCAACTATTTTCACGTCGACGTGGGTATTCATTGCCATGACTGGAAGCTCAATTGGCGCTTCATAAACCAATTGCTGCAGTGGATTAAGTTCTTGTTCAGCCTCTTCAATCTTGGCTTGAGCGCGTTGAATGCGACCTTTGGCGCGTTTCTCAGCGGCTTGATCAATAAATGATTGCGGGAAGTAACTGCGTTTGTTCGCTTCAAACATAGCGACAGTGACTAACTGGCCAGCCTGGTTACGCACCCAGACACGGCTGGCATCGTGAATGTCATAACCTACGCGCATGGTTTCACCGTGATAGGCTTCAAGGTCATGGCTAAAGTAAGTGTTAGTGAACAAAGTAATCTCGCCACGGCGTGTAACAGCCTCTTTGTATGGTCTGAATAAGTCATCAGCCTCATGTGGCTCAACTAGTACTGGCGTAAATCCTTCATTTACTGCTGCAGCCCATGCCTCATTTGGTGATTGGTGGCGTTTCTTGCCAGTTAATTCGTCATAAATCTTAGGTAATGAGCGGTGAGGGCGGTTGTTATAGTTGTCAATCTGTTCTTGGCACCAATCAATGAAAGTTAACCAAGGCATCAGCTTTTTAGATGCGCCAACTGCTTTAATATCAGCACGTGTTACCTTGAATGCAGTTTGTTTTGCCTGCGCATCCATATCAGTGCCCATGTAGGTAGGCAGCTCTTTAGCGCCGCGCACCCAAATGCTTTGATGTGAGCGCTCTTCAATACCACGTGCTTGCGAGTTATAAGGCAGGCTGTGTGTCAGTGTGATTGATAGCCTTGCCATAAAGCCTGTTGCCTCATTACTCATGGCGGCATTTTTAAAACCTGATCCATTATCTACGTAGAAAATAGCTGGGATGCCGCCATTAAGACTGGCGTGGCGTAGTGCATCTACCACGCCCCATGTAGACTCAGCTAGACCAGCAGACCACCCAACACATTTGCGTGTGGCAATATCTAAAACGCTGGTGATTTCTGGTCTAAAAGCTTTGCCATGTGCAGGGTGTGCAACCTCAGCATCAAATGCATGGCCATCAGCTGTATACGCATCACAAGGCCACATTTGACTGGTATCGCGACGTACAAAAGCTTTAATGTTCTTAATTTCACGACTACCCATGCGACCTTTTTGCGCCTCAACATTGCTGATTTTTTTTATAAATCGGCTAGCTGCAGAGTAACTTGGCAACTCAATGGTTGCTGGCAGGTGCTTAGGTAACTGGTCAATGCAATAGGCTAAACTTGGTTTTTGTGGCTGGCCATAAAGGCTCATTAAGTATGGTGCCCATGCCGGCACCTGAATCTTTTCACAGGATTTTGGCGCCAAAGTTGCCACACCACCTTCGGCTTCACTTAACCAGCGATATATTGAGCGGCGGCTGAGCGTGCGCTTTACTTCTTTTCCGGCACGGGCATTAGCAGCTGGCACCAGCTGCTGCAGATGATTTGGCAGCGTGTTGGTTGCAGCCATATTAACCAGCTTCATTATTGCTCGATCAGTACCTCCGACTGCGGCAAGCAATTTAACTTCATGTAAGATTGCAGCACGTGCTTCAGCTGCCTGACGCTGCCAATCTTTTAAGTCATTGACGCTCTGTTTTGTAGCAACCGTTAACTCAGTTGATTGTGGCTTGTCAGTTAACGGCTGTTTAACTGTTTGAATTTCGATATGAAGCTTTGTTGATTTAATTAAATCCATAATAGCTTTAGGTGGTTGGTATTCAGTCTTTACACCACCTTTTCCACCTTTTGCGTTCACTTCTCGCTTGATCCAACCCTCAGACTCAGCTCTCATTTTTATGCCTGGGCGCGATGCAGGGATACCGTCAAGTTTCATATCAGCCAATTCAGCGCATGAGTAATAATGTTTCACTCTGCTTCTCCTAGCTGTCTTTTTAATGCTTTAATTTTGTTGGCAGCGTCATCACGCTGGCGCTCTAACTTACCTAGCTCACTATTGAGTGCATCTTTACCAATTGCCAACTTTGCCCCTAGCTTACGAGCCATTAAGTTAGCTAAAGTATGCGTGCCAGTTGCCATGTCAAACGCAATGGCACGCTCAAAACTTGGGTGATGCTCTTCTCGACTTTCTGAGCAGTAGGCATCCAACATGTTTTTGGTAACATCCTGCCCAAGTAGCTTGCTCATCTGTGCGGCAACGACATAGCGATCATGCTCACGAAGCGCCTCTGACATTACATGTGCAACTTCTACTCTGCAGCAAAGTGCACCATGTATAGGCGCAACCGGCTGCGGTATGATGAAAAGGTCCATCGTTTTGTCGTCATGCTTACGCATTACGCAGCCACCTTGTCTAATGCATTTACATTGCATGATTTAACTGTGGTGGTATGATTAGCTTTATCTTTTAACGTTGCCGATAAACGTGATGGATGACGACCAATACCGCGCTCACCGCGCCCGCTTTTTGGTGATCCATCAAGGTGGTAGCGCGTTGGCCATATAGTTTGTGGATTAACGCCTAAATGACCTGCGATCACACGCTCCATTTTAGGCATAGGCTTATAAAGACAAGCCCGCAAACTATCGTCAGCGTAGCCGTTTAATCGACTTAGCCTTTGTATGCTAGTGCCTGTTTTACGTACGGCAGCAACAATATCAATGGCATGCCAGTCTTGAGGTTTTGAGGCTGGTTTTTTAATCATGTTTAATGTTTCGTTTGAATTGAACACGTGACAATGTTATAAGAAACTTTACTACTTTGCAACAGTTTACAACTTAAACATGAAATTATTTTTCACTTATTTTATGTTTTACATATAAATCAATAAGATAAATGACTTTACAACTCACATTTACTTTACAACTTAGGTTTACAACTCATGTCTAAAAGTAGTAAAGCTGATTTGGAGTGGTTTTCTGCAGCAGATTTAGCTGAATTTGGCAAAAACTGGGTAGGAGGGCTGCCTACTACATCTGTAGGATGTAAAGGTAGAGCTGTGAATAAAGGCTGGGAGTCAAGGCAGGTTCAGGGGAAAGGTGGCCCAAGTGGCGTGCTAACTGAATACAAACCCTCACAAGATATTCTTGATGCGATTCATGTTTATATTAGTGAAAATGAAAACAAACTCATTTCATCTTATGAATCACCCCCACCTATTAAGCCTTTGGTTAGCGGATCAGGAAAGCATAGCGGCAATGCCGCAGATGATGATGGAGTAACAAGTATAATCAACCCGCGTCAGCCAGTTTTACAAAAACAATATGCCGACACCTTATATATAGAGCAACTTACTGATGTTCGTGCCGCTGCTGGTACTGGGCAGGCAACTCCTACAGATCAAGTCAGTGTTATGGTCGCTATAAATGCCATTAACTGGCGCAACCGTGTAGGAACTAATGCTGATAAGGTTAAAATTATTACTGTTTATGGTGACAGTATGGAAGGAACGTTATCTCACGGTGACCAGGTGTTTGTAGATACAGCATGCAATAAGTTTATTGACGATGCTATTTATGTGATTATGCAAGACGATTTACTACGCATTAAGCGCGTTAAACTTAAGCTGGATGGCTCCATCTTAGTTAAAAGTGACAATGGGAACGGCTTTGGTATAGAGGAATATACAGCTGATCAAGCTGCAAGCTTCAAAGTTATTGGTAAAGTTTTACCATTTAAGTTTGGCCAGTTCAAAATATAGCCATTAAGTAATTAATTTTGTGCCAAATCTCGCGCAAATTATATTATTAATTGATTAATTTATTCTATTTTATGCCAAATCTAATTTTTAGTTAATTTTCTATGTAAGCCTTATTTTACGGTCTTTTTTGGCTTTTTTTGTGATGTATTCATAGTGCCAAATCAATCACTCCCCCACACTTTTTAATCTGCCTATCAAGATATTTTGAAACCTGAAAATACCAAATCTGCGTTGCATCCGCGTAATCGACATCGCGAGCGCTATGACTTTGATACGCTAATTCAAACTAGCGCGGCGTTAGCGCCTTATGTGCAATTAAATGCGTACGGTGATGCATCTATTGATTTTGCAGATGCGCAAAGTGTTAAGGCGCTTAATCAGGCCTTGCTTAAACAGTTTTATGCGGTGGATGTTTGGGACATTCCTAAACATTATCTATGTCCGCCCATCCCTGGGCGTGCGGACTACTTGCATTACCTTGCTGACTTGCTGAGTGAGGCGCATGGTGTGGTGCCGTGTGGGCCATCTGTGCGCGTGCTGGATATAGGTGTAGGGGCGAATATGATTTACCCGCTGATTGGCACGCGTGAATATGGCTGGCAGTTTGTGGGTGCGGATATCGACGCTAAGGCGCTGCGGAATGCACAGCAGATTGTCGATGCGAATGCGCTAACT
>Ga0208393_100087_pt1 | contig 37939 bp, 54 predicted proteins | sample LakWasMet46_HOW7_2_FD_183884 | JGI IMG/M metagenome (GOLD analysis project Ga0208393, IMG submission 183884) | Freshwater sediment methanotrophic microbial communities from Lake Washington under simulated oxygen tension - Sediment Metagenome... | ecosystem: Environmental > Aquatic > Freshwater >...
GGCTAAAGAAAATGCCACGTTGCCAGGCATGCAGCAAGACAAGGCAGCAACCCATATTTCAACCAAAGGAGTAACAACCATGACACTGGAAGAATTGCGCGCTGCGCATCCAGACTTGTGTGCTGCTCTGGTAGAAGAAGGCCGCAGTGCCGGCTTCGACGCCGGAGCATCTGCAGAGCTAAATCGTATTAAATCTGTTGAGGCGCAATCTATGCGCGGACACGAATCTTTAATCACTTCACTTAAATTTGATGGCAAAACCACTGGTCCTGAAGCTGCTGTGCAGGTTGTAAATGCAGAGCGTGCTTTACAAAACCAGTTTGCTGCAAACTTAGTAACAGGCACACCAGCTGCAGTTGCTTTTGCATCTGCACCTGATGACGCAGCTACACTTGAGGCTGAATCTCAAGCTGATGCAAATATGTCTGTTGAAGATAAAGCGCAAGCTACTTGGGATAAAGATTCAAGCCTGCGCGCTGAATTCGGCAACAGTTTTGCAACTTATCTTTCATACGCAAAAGCTCATGCAGCTGGCAGTGTGAGAGTAGCCGGTCAATCTAAATAAAGGTATCTATCATGAAAAAATCAACAATTCTTTTAATTGGTCTGGTAGCAGCGGTATTCAGTATTGGTGCTTACGCAGGCGTTTATGACGTTTCACATATTGCCCAAGGGCTACCGCTTTTAGCTGGCGTTGGTATGACCACATTAGCTCAAGATCAGTTGCGTTCTTACGAAATTGGTGACCGTAATGATGTAGGCGTTGTAGCAGCAGACATTATTTATGGCGGGGCAGCTGTCGGTGATAACGCTTCTGGTTATGCCCGCCCTTTGGTGGCTGGTGATGCGTTTCTTGGGTTTGCAACAGATAAAGCAGATAACTCTGCAGGTGCTGCAGGTGCTATTAGCGTTAATTTACGTTCTAGTGGCCGCATTCAGTTAGCGATTGGCAGCTTGGCAATTACAGATGTTGGTAAGCCTGTTTATGCGTCTGATGATAATACATTCACTTTAACTGCAACAAGCAACTCAGCTATTGGTCGTGTGGTGCGTTTTGTATCAAGTGGTATTGGTATTGTGCAGTTTGATGCTGGTCGCGGTGGTGTTGGTTTGGTAACAGCTTTGACCGATAGCACGACAGGCACAGCAGACGGCACTGTCGGTGATGTAGGTGCTGCATTCAACCAAGCAACTTTAAACAACAATTTCAAAGAGCTGACTGTGAAGTTCAATCAACTCGCTGCTTTGATTAAATAAGGGGTAAACCATGGATAAAATTACATCACGCGCCGTTGTGGGCATGTATTTCCAAGCATTGGAAACTGTATCTGGCGCTATGTGGTTAGATAAAGTATCTAACTACTTTAAATCAGACCAGTCATCAGAAGAGTATGCGTTCTTAAGTAACACACCAAAACTGCGTGAATGGGTTGGTGGTCGTCATGCTAAGGGTTTTGTAGAGAATGGCATCACCATTCAAAACAAGCATTATGAAGCAACACTTGAAATCAAACTAAAAGACATGCGCCGTGATAAAACTGGCCAGATTCAAGTGCGTGTTAATGAGCTTGCTGAGCGTGGTGAAACACACTGGGCTTCATTGTTATCAAGCTTAAAAGTGAATGGCGCAAGCCAATTGTGCTATGACGGTCAATACTTTTACGACACTGACCATAGCGAAGGTGAAAGTGGTTCTCAATCTAACAAGATTGATGTTGATATTTCTGGTTTACCAGCACAAGTACATGGCACGGTATCTGCACCTAGTCCTGAAGAGGCTCAGCAAGCTGTGCTTAAAGGTATTTCGCAAATGTTGTCATTTGTAGATGACCAAGGTGAGCCTATTAATGAAACAGCAAAATCTTTCTTGGTAATGGTGCCAGTTGGTTTGTCTGAAGCATTCCGTGCTGGCTTGTCTTTAGCTCGTGTGGCTGGCCCATCTAGTATGGCAATTGAAGATTGGGATATTCAGCTGGCAGTTAATCCACGATTAACAAGCGCTGGTTGGACAGATAAATTCACAATTGATCGTATCGATGGCTCTGTACGTCCATTTATTCGTCAAGAAGAGACTGAGCCAAGCGTGAAGGTTAAAGATGAAACTTCAGAATTTGCATTCGATAACGATGCTATTCAAGTTGGTATCGATGCATGGCGCAATGTTGGCTATGGCCGCTGGCAGGGTTCTGTTCAAGTGACATTGATCTAAGGGGCGCCACCATGAAATATACAGTGATTGGAAAATCAGTGGTGATTAGCGGTGGCCTGCTGACTTTGTCAGAAGCACAGGCTAAAGACCGTGGTCACTTGCTGGCAAAAAGCAAGAAGGGCCAATATTTAGTAGCTCACCCCGTGACATTTAAACAAGGTGAGACTTTCGGTTTTGATGGCCAGTTAGATAAATATCAATCTAGCTTATTGCTTTCTGAAAAAGATGCAGAAAAAGAAGCTGCAGCCCATAAGGCATCGGAAGAGGCTAAAGCTCAGGCAGAAAAAGAAGCTGCTGAAAAAGCGGTAGCAGAAGCTAAGGCCAAGGCAGAGGCAGACCAAGCGGCTATTACAGCAGCGGAAGAGGCTAAAGCTCAGGCAGAAAAAGAAGCTGCTGAAAAATCTGCTGAAAAAGGTAACGAGTAAGGATGGCATTTACCGAGGATTTTGACGATTTCATTAACCAAGATACACCTGGCTTTGTATCGATCTCAATTCTCGGTAATCCACCTGTTAGTGCTTTATTCGATAAAAACTATCAAACAACATTTGATGTTGAAGGTTCTAGACCTGTTTTGCATATTAGCGAGACTAATTTAGGTGTTGCAACTCGTAATACGCCTCTTGTCATTAAAGGGGGAGACTACAAAGTCTCAAGTGTTGAGCTTGATGGTACAGGAATGGCATTAGTGATTTTGGAGGAAGTGTAGTGGCAAGTATAGGCATGCAAATTATTCTGGCTATACAGGATATTTTGACAGATCCGCCAATGTCTACTGTAGCTGCTGAGGATGTTCGCACAGATCCTATTTCGCCTGCGGACTTAAATAGCGGTACCGCAATCAATATTGAGCTTGGTGATGAGCCGCCACCAAACCTTTTGGTAATTGGATTTAAAGATAGAGACGTAGAAGTAACCCTAACATTCATGGCAACAGGCCCTACAGCAGTTAGTGATGTAGATGCGGTCATGGTAGAGGCCCACGCAAAGTTGTTTGCAGATGCAACATTGGGTGGACTTTGTTTTGATATTAATGAGCTTGGCACCATTCGCCAAAACGCTGTTAATGGAAAACGTTTGGCAGTGATTGAAAAAACATACTCGGTTAATTACAGAACATCAGAAACAACAATGGATAGCTAGAGAGAGTTATGGCAACTAATAAAGCAATTAATAGCACGGAAGTGTTAGAACAAAACCCGCAAGGTGGTGGTTCTTATGTGCGTAACAATGATGGTAGCTTGGCAGTAAACCAAGCTGATCTACATAAACCAAAACCAGCTGATGAAGATGTTGGTAATGCGACTAAAGAGGAATAATCATGGCTAACCGGCTAGTTCGTAAAACTGCTATTTTACTTAAACTTGAAACTACTTATGGCGTTGACCCTACGCCAACTGGTGCAGCTAATGCTCAGGCAGTTTCTAATCTAAGAATCAATCCATTAAATGCTCAAAATGTTAATCGTGATTTGATTCGTGATTACCTTGGTAGTAGCGAGGAATTGGTAGGTACCGCTTATGTTGAAATGGATTTTGAAGTAGAGCTGCAAGGCTCTGGTTCTTTAGGTGTGGCTCCAGCATGGGGCGCTGCCCTGCGTGCATGTGGTTTTGGTGAGGTGATCACGGCTTCAGCTCGTGTTGATTACACGCCTGTGACTGACTCGATAGAAAGTGCAACCATTTACTGGTATGACGATGGCGTCTTGCATAAAGGCTTTGGTGGCCGCGGTAGCGTGGAAGTTTCAGCTGGTGTTGGTGAAATACCAAAACTTAAATTTAAGTTCATTTTATTAGATGGCGGAATTTCAACAGCTACAAATCCAAGCACGACATTAACCGGCTGGAAGCAACCAAAAGTAATTACTGATGGTAATACGGGTGATTTGATTTTTGGTGGCACATACTCAGCTGGCGCTATTACTGGTGGTACGCCTTACCCATCTCGTGGTCTGTCTTTGAATGTAGCTAACGCCGTTAATTTTACGCCTCTTCTAGGTGGTGAAACAGTTGATTTGACTCAGCGTGATATCACAGGGTCTATTCAGTTGGATTTGACTGCTGCCCAAGAGGTTGCATTTATGGCGGCTGTTAAAGCAAATACGCTAAATACATTAAGCGTGCTTCACGGTTTGACTGATGGTTACAAAGTATTAGTACATGCCCCTTCATTCCAAATGGTTTCTCCAAGCAAAGAAGAAGTTAACGCTAAGCGTTTGATTGGTTATTCAATCCGCTGTGTTCCTGTTTCTGGTAACGATGAGTTAAGAATTGTGAGTTTATAAGTATGTTTTTAATTACACCTAACGCAACATTTACAACTGATGTTGAACTTCATGTGCCTGGTACTGAGCCTGGAAAAATTAAAGTCACCTTCAAATACTTGGATAAAGAGAAGTTAGCTGAGTGGAAAGTAAAGCACGGGTCTGGTCCTCTTGTTGATGGGTTGAAAGAGATTATTTCAGACTGGAGTGGTGTGGGGTTGGATGATGGCACGCAAGCAGCTTACACGGATGAAAACCTTAAGCAGTTACTAATTGCATATCACACAGCAGGCCAAGACATTTTAAGCGCATTTTACCGAGAGATATTGGGGGCTAGAAGAAAAAACTAGAGGCCGCCGCCCGTTGGTGGGCAAATGGCGGCCAAGCAGAAAACAAGGACTTGGATGATTCACTTAGGGCATTTGGCCTGGTGATGGATGAGCTGGTGGAAACACACTTTGATCTTTGGGAAATGAACTATCCAGTATTGCAGGTGTTTTGTGCGTGTAGTGATGACTGGAAAATAACCCAGCAAGGTAAATACAGATCAATCGATAAATTAGCGTTAGGAGCAGTGATGGAGATGATGGAGGTAACTAATCGAAAAGAAATGTTAACCGACATTATTGCTATGCAAAACGCTGCGCTAGAGATTTTAAACAATGGCTGAAGAATCAAAAATAATCATTAGTGCCGTTGATACCACTAAAGCTGCTTTTTCTAGCGTTCAAAGTGGTATAGGCAAGGTGGAGGGTGCGGCCGTTACCCTGAATGGGGCGATTGGCAGATTGGCCCCATTACTCGGTGCTGCTACGTTTACCGGTTTGATAAGCAGCGCTGCAACTGCTGCAGATAGAATTTTAGATGTTGCCACAGCTAACGAAGTGACGATTGGTTCTATATTGAAATTATCACAAGCGCTGGCATTAAATGGCGGTGAGGCTGATAGTGCATCAAACCTATTCGCCTCATTTACAAAGCGAGTTGAAGACGCTGTTACAGGTAGTAATGATGCCCAAGAGGGTTTTCGATTGCTTAATGTAACGCTTAATGATCTAGCAAAGTTGGATGGTCAAGCCTTGTTTGAAAAAACACTGAGCGGATTGCTGTCAATTGAAGATCCAATTAAGAGAAATACTTTAGCTATGGATTTTCTAGGTAAGGCGGCTAAAGGTGTTGATATTAAAGGATTGGCAGCATCTTACGCAAATAATCAAGAAGATTTCACAAAGGCAGAAAAATCCTTTGAAGATATCGGACTGGCTATGGATAAGTTAGATACTTTTACTATGAGTACAAGTAAGTCTATGGCTGAGAACTTTGGTCCTACTTTACTCACGACAATTACATATGTTGATGATCTTGTTTTTGGTTTTGATAAATTAGAAAAGAATATACGTGCAGCCAATAAAGCAAGACAAGATTCAGGTTCAGCTTGGAAGCCTTCTGCAAGTATGTCTGATGACCCTGTTTTTGGGCAATTTAGTTTGCCGGAAGAGTTTCATGGAGGGGCTTTAAGGGATGTTACTCCAGCGGAAGATAAGTCTGGGGATAAAAAGACTCCATTAGATACGTTAAAGGAACAAATCGATCTTATTCAACGTGAGAACCTTTTGGTTGCTCAAGGTGTTCCGTTGGAAGATGCAAAAACTATCGCTCGATTAAAGCAAAAAGGGTTGGGGGATGAGTTGATTGTCCAGTTGCTTAATTTGCAACAGGAAACTTCAGCGTTAGCTGCACTGGAAAAAGCGCGCGCTGAACAAAAGCAGCAGCTAATTGAAGATGAGAAAATGTTTTCAGAAGGCGATGCTCGTGTCATTGAGGCTGAGATTGAATTGCAGAATGAGCAATTTGATGTTGAAGCGAAATTACTACAGCAGCATCAATTAGCAGTTGATTCATACGACAAGATGCTTGATAGCATTAATCAAGAAACTGAGCAGCTTCAATTCCAGCTTTCACTTCAAGGGCTATCAAAAGAGGCGCAACAAGAAAAAATTGCAGCTAGAAATGTTGAAATTTCATTACAAAGAACGCTGAATGAGCTTGCTGAGCAAGGTATTGGTTTGAGTGCGGAAGAGATCGAGTCGCTGCGTGAAACTTACGCCGAAATTGAAACGCTTAAGGTGAAAGTGGATAAAGCAAATAATTCAGGCCGTGAGCTTGGGTTTATTTTTAGTTCAGCGGCCGAAGATGCGATTGTAAATTACAAAAGCTTAGGTGATGTGTTGTTAGGCTTGGAAAAAGACCTGATAAGAATAGCTACACGTAAGCTGGTAACAGAGCCGTTTGCAGAAGCTTTTAGCGGTATTGGTAATGGTCTTGGTGGTGTTGCTAAAGACTTCTTTGGTGGTTTCTTTGCTGATGGTGGTCGCCCACCCCTTAATAAAGTCTCTGTTGTTGGTGAGCGTGGCGTTGAATTGTTTGTGCCAGACGGGCCTGGAACAATTATACCTAATGAGTTGATTGGTGCTGGTACTAGTCAAATCAATGTAACTGTCAATGTGGATGCTACTGGCGGCAATGTGCAAGGCAGTAACCAGAAGGCAACGGACTTGGGTCGCCAAATTGAGGGTGCTGTGCGCACTGTGTTGCTTAAAGAGAAACGCCAGGGCGGGATATTGGCATGAGTGATTTTTCTTGGCTACCTACATCTACTCCGGTTATCAACAAAAACCCAAGAGTTCTTAGAGTTTCGTTCGGTGATGGGTACGAACAGCGTGCTGGTGACGGCATAAATTCAATTATTACAGATTGGGATTTAACTTTTAAAGGTAAGTTGTCCGATATTTTAGCTATAGACGCCTTTTTGACTTTAAAAGCAGGGGTTTCTTCTTTTACTTGGACGCCATTTGGTTTCTCTGAGATTAAGGTTGTTTGCGATAGTTGGTCGCAACCTCTAATTTCTGCCAACGCTTCTAGTATCACAGCAAAATTTCGACGGGTGTTTGAATGATTACTTCAGACATTCAAAAAGCAAATTCAGGTGTTTTGATCGAGCTTTTCGAGCTTGACCTTAATACCATTGGCATTGATGAACATTATTATTTTCATAACGGTGTGAATGTTCTTTTAGGTGATGTTGTGTTTAATGGCATTACTTATACCAGGCTGCCGATTGATGCTGAAGGTTTTGAGCGGAATGGTAATGGTAAACAGGCTAGGCCAACGTTGCGTGTTGCTAACGTGGATGGTTTGATTGGTGGCTTGTCTCGTGAGAATGATGATTTGGTGCGCGTTAAATTTATTCGCCGTCGCACTTTCTTAAAATACCTTGATGCGGTGAATTTTGAGGGTGGTGTAAACCCTAGTGCAGACCCTAATGCTGCCTTGGATGAAGAGGTTTATTTCATCGACCGCAAAGCCAATGAAAATAAAGTAATGGTGGAGTGGGAGCTTGCCAGTGCTTTAGATCTTGAAGGCGCCGTGTTGCCACGCCGCCAATGTATTCAAAACGTTTGCACCTGGGCTTATCGCTCAGCTGAGTGTAGTTATGCTGGCGGTGCTGTGGCTGATAAAAGCGATAACCCTACTGCTGATTTGTCGCTTGATGATTGCGGTAAAAGATTGCGCTCATGCCGTTTACGTTTTGGTAACAATCCACTGCCTTATGGCGGTTTCCCTGCGATTAAGTTGATTAGATAGCCATGACGATTGCAGACCATATTTTAGAAGCAGTAAAAGCACACGTGGCAAGCTCACCAAGGCGTGAAGTTTGTGGATTGGTGGTAAGTCATCGCCGTAAGCAAATGTACTTGCCATGCACCAACGTTGCGCCTCGTGATAGTGATTTTGCGATTGATCCTGCTGAGTATGCAGATGCTTGCGACAAGTACAAGGTTGTTTGCGTGGTGCATTCTCATATCAATGTTAACCCTGCGCCTAGCCAAGCTGATTTGATTGAGATAGAGCGTCATCATCTGCCATATTTGATTATGAATTACCCGTTGCATACCTGGACATATACAGAGCCTAGTGGCTATGTTGCGCCTTATGTGGGCCGTCATTTTGTGCATGGCATTACTGATTGCTATGCCATCTGGCGTGATTACTACAAGCGCGAGCTTGGTATTGAAATGATTGATTACCCACGTGATGTGGAGTGGTGGAATAAAGGCGATAACCTTTACCTAGACAACTATCAAGCTGCTGGCTTTGTGGAGGTGGATAGCCCCCAGCTGCACGACATTATCTTGATGCAAGTGGCTAGCCAAGTGCCTAATCATTGCGCTGTGTATGTGGCTGATAACTTGATTTTGCACCATGTGTTTGGCAAGGCCTCAAGCCGTGATGTGTATGGCGGCTATTGGAGAAAAATCACTTCAAAAATATTGAGGCATCAATCTCTATGTTAACTGTGATTCTTTACGGGTTTTTAGCCGATAGATACGGCAGAGTGCATCAGCTCAATGCAAGAACACCAGCTGAGGTGATTCGTGCTTTCTGTGCCAATTATGCAGATTTTAAAGATGCCATTATTCAAGATGGGCAGGCTTATTACAAAGTGTTAGCCGGTGGTGATAACCGATCAAGCGAAGACAAATTGCACGTTGGTACATCTAAGACAATCAAGATTGTGCCAATTGTGTCTGGTAGTGGCGGTTTAGGTAAGGCTTTGCTAGGTGCTGCCTTAATTGGTGCATCTTTCTACTTACCTGGTACTACTTACTTAAGCGCCATGAGCTCGTTCTCGTATAGTTTGTCTGGCATTGCTTCAGGGATTGGCTTTTCTTTATTGCTTGGTGGCGTTTCTCAAATGTTGTTTGCACCGCCAAAGGCACAAAAGAACGCTGGTGAGCGTGCAGAAAATATTCCTAATACTTCATTTTCAGGTGCGGTAAATGTCACTGGCCAAGGTAACCCAGTGCCTGTGGCATATGGCAAGATGGGTGTTGGCTCTCAAGTTGTTTCTGTTGGATTTAGCGTGGCGCAACTATGACTGAAATCATTAAAGGAAATGGTGGCGGTGGTGGTAAAGGCGGTGGTGGCAGCGGTAGAGTTGCTGTTGAAGCGCCTGATACGCTTAAATCTGCTCAGTACGCCAATATCATTGATGTGATCAGTGAGGGTGAGATTGAAGGCTTGGTGGATGGATTAAAATCAATCTACCTTGATGATACGCCACTACAAAACGCTGACGGCACATTCAACTTTACTGGTGTGACTGTATCAACACGCACTGGCACTCAATCGCAAGAATATATTCCTGGCTTCTCTGCTGCAGAGTCTGAGGGGCCTGTTGGCGTGCAGATTAAGCAGGCTTCAAGTGTTGTTCGCTCAATTACTAATTCTAATAATACTGCTGTGCGCGTCACGCTGTCTGTACCTCAGTTAAGCCAACAAGATACAACTAATGGTGATATTAATGGCACTTCGGTTGAAGTGGCTATTGATGTGCAAACCGATGGTGGTGGTTTTGTGCCTCAGCCATTACGCAAAACATTCCAATCTGGCAGTTTTGCATATGGAGCTGACTTTGTTAGTAATGGTGTTGTATCTGATAAGTTTAATATCACTGTTAATTGGGTTGGTCAGCTTATTGGAGGAAATCAAAGTTTATCTTTAGTGCTCCAATATAGAGCGGTTGGTGCTGTTGATTGGATTACCCACGCAAATTATTCATTCTCTGGTAATGGGTCATCGGACGTTGTTAACGGAAATTATAGTCCAGGCTCATTTTCCTCTCCAACTGGGTCTCGCACTTTTTCACTTGCTTTGGCGAGTGGCTTGTATCAGTTCAGAGTGCTTAAAACAGGTGGCAGTGCTATCGCCTATACCTACATGACATTTGACCCTCATGTTGTTTCTGGCATTCAATACGGTGGTTCTGTCTCTATCGGCTACGCAGAGCTGTATGCGCCTGCTTACACAGACGTAATATCAGGGAAGACAACCTCTAAATACCAGCGTGCTTATTACGTGCCATTGCCAGAGGGTAACGAATGGGATGTTCGGGTGCGTAGAATCACGCCAGACAGCACAACGATTGCGCTTCAAAACAATACGATGTGGGATAGCTACACAGAGATTATTGATGCAAAACTGACTTATCCAAATACGGCATTAGTGGCTTTGCAGATTGATTCTAGTCAGTTCAATAGTATTCCTGTGCGGCGGTATGAAATTAAAGGTATTAAAGTCAAGCTGCCAACTAACTATAACCCATTGACCCGTGAATATACCGGCACTTGGGATGGTACGTTTACGGTTGCTTGGACAGATAACCCTGCGTGGATTTTTTACGATATCGTTACCAACAATCGTTATGGACTCGGTGATTTAATCGGCGAAGACATGATTGATAAATGGGGTTTGTACGCCATTGGCAAGTATTGTGATGAGTTTGTAGATGATGGTTTTGGTGGCTCAGAGCCTCGTTTTACCTGCAATCTTTATTTGCAAACACGCGAACAAGCGTACCAGGTACTTACTAACATTGCCTCTATCTTTAGGGCCATGGTGTATTGGGCATCTGGCTCCGTATATGTTTCTCAAGATGCGCCACAGGATGTGTCGCAAATTTTCAGCCCATCCAATGTGGTGGATGGTGTATTTAACTATTCAGGTTCAAGTGTAAAAGTACGTCACACCGTTGTATTGGTGACTTGGATTGACCCACTAGATAACTATTTACCAAAAATTGAGTATGTGTCTGACAACGATGCAATCTCTCGCTTTGGTGTAGTGCAAACCGATATTGTGGCAGCTGGCTGCACCTCCCGTGGGCAAGCGCACCGCTTGGGTAAGATGTTGCTGACTACCGAGCAGGAAGAGGTAGAAACGGTATCGTTTAAAGCTGGCTTAGATTCAGTCTTTATTCAATCAGGTAGCTTGATTCAAACCACAGATCCAGTGCGTGCAGGTAAGCGCATGGGTGGCCGCTTGGTTGCTGCAAGCACAAGCCAAGTGACGATTGATGCTGCCATTACTATTGAGGCAGGCAAGACTTACCAAATTTCATGCTGCTTAGCTAATGGTGAGATTGAAACCAAAGCTATTACTAATGCAGCCGGATCACATACCGTGATTGAGGTAGAGAGTGACTTTACTAGCGCCCCTCAAAATTACTCAATGTGGGTAGTGGCTGCTAGTGATTTAGTGCCTGAAACTTGGCGTGTGGTTTCTATTGCTGAGGTAGATAAAACGCAACTTGAGATTGTTGCGCTAGCTTACCGTGCTGATAAGTATGCAGCGGTAGAGCGGGGGTTAGTTTTAGAGCCATTGCAAACAAGTGCTATTAATGCTGGCCAGCCAACTGCGCCATCTAATTTAAATGTAGTGGAATCTTTATATCTGGTCGGATTAAGCGTGATTGGGGTGAGTGTTACGGTGAGTTGGGATCTAGTGCCGGCAGCATCTACTTATGTGCTGACATATCAGCTGGCTAATCAGAACCCTATCACGATTGATAACATCCGTACTAATAGTATAGACATTAAGCCTCTGGTAGAGGGGGATTACACCTTTACCGTTTATGCCGTAAATAATCTAGGTCGTCGCTCTCAGGGTAGCCAAACAGTTGCCACTATCTATGGGAAAACTACACCGCCGGTTAATGTTAATTCATTCAGCATTATTAAGAGTTCAGGGTTAGCGCTGGCATCTTGGTCTCTACATGCGGATTTAGATGTTCAGGTAGGTGGCAATATCGTGATTAGGCATAGCCCATTAGTATCAGGCGCTACTTGGGTTGATGGTGTAATTCTTGAAGCTTTCTCAGGGAATGCAGTAAGCGGATTGTTGCCATTGATGACAGGCACTTATATGGCTAAGGCCATTGACTCAACTGGTAATTGGTCTGAAAGCGAAGTTTCATTTATAGCAACAGAAGGGATGGTCACAGGCTTTTCTACAGTGGCCACATCAACACAACACCCTGTATTTGGTGGTGCCAAAACAGATGTGTCACTGGTTGCAGGGTCGATTCAATTGTCAGCTGCTACGCTAATTGACGACATATTAACCAATATTGATGATTTGGGTTTGATAGATTTTGTGGGGGGCATTGTGGCTGATGGATCGTATGAATTTAATGCGGTTATGGATCTGGCCTCAGTTGCAACTTATAGGTTTGAGTCTGCGATAACTGCATTCAGTTTTGATACTGCTGAGTATATTGATAGTCGTACCGACAATGTTGATAGCTGGGGTTTGATGGACGGCTCAACCATTAATGATTGTGACGCAACATTGTATGCCTCTACTACCAATGATAACCCGCTTGGCTCTCCGGTTTGGAGTGCATACACACCATTTTTTGTGGCTGATTTTACATGCAGGGCAGCTAGATTCAAGCTTGATTTAGCGAGTGGAAATATCAGTCATAACATATCAATTTCGGCACTTAGTGTTGTTGCTAAGGTGCCAGTTTAAGGAGCGAAGATGGGAAAAAAAAATACAACAATCGATTTGATCTCGGTAGCTGATTTAGATGATAAAAACATCTATCAAGGCTTAAAGAATATTCCAAAGTCTGAGTTAACAGCCAGTCATGTTTTGGTGCCGTCAGATTGTGATTTGGCAATAGGTGGTTACCAATGGGATGAGGATAAAAAAACGTTTATGCCTACTTTGGCATACATACAACAACAATTAAGTAAGGGCTAGGTTATGTCACAACATGCAATGACTTTAAGCAATCAGCCTGGTGCATCATTTAGGACTGATCTCAATAACGCAATCGCGGCTTTAGTAAGCAATAGTTCAGGCGCAACATCTCCAGCGGTAACTTTTGCCTATATGACTTGGGCAGATACTACTTCTGGCTTAATGAAGCAACGTAATGCAGCAAATAGTGCATGGATTGAAAAAGGGGACTTGGCGTCTGCTGACTGGGGGTTTTTAAAGAAATCAAACCCAATAGTTACGGGGTTGTTAACTCTTGATGACGGTGCCGATATTGCCTCTGCTTCAACGGTAGATTTAACCGCTGCTACTGGCAACACTGTACGCATTACAGGTACAACAGCCATCACAGCATTCACAATGACAGCTGGTCAGCAAATGGAGTTGATTGCCGTTGGTGCGCTGCCTTTAACTTATAACGCTACCACAATGAATATCAATGGCGGTGTTAGCTACACTTGTGCTGCTGGTGATAGGTTAAGTGTCACTAAAGATGGTGCTGGTGTGGTTAGAGTTAATGTTACTAAGCAAGATGGCACTTCTGTATCTGGTGGAGCAGCAGCAAGTAAGCTATCTGACCTAGACGCAACGGTTGCTGGTAATGATTTAACTATCACAGTAAATGCTGGCGCCTGGGATTTTAGGTCAACCACATTAACTGACGGTACGCCAGTATCGAGAACTTTAGCATCCCCTGTCAGTTTGGTCGTTCCGAATGGTGCAACATTGGGGGTGGGGAATGGGGTTTCTGGCAGATTTGTGGTTGGACTTATCGATAACTCAGGGGTTTTGGAACCTTTCGTTATCAATATTGCTGGAGGTAATCAGTTAGATGAAACTAATTTAATCACGACAACTACTATAAGCACTGCCGCAGACAGTAATAACGTAGCTTATTCAACTACCGGAAGAGCAAGTAAAGCGTACAGAATCATCGGATTTCTTGATATAACTGAAGCTACAGCAGGTGTTTATGCGTCAGCCCCAACATTAGTGCAACCTTGCGGCGGTCAAGCGTTAGCTTCATTATCAAGTTTAGGTTATGGTCAGACTTTGCAAAATGTAACTGGTAGCAGGGCTAGAGCAACCACATACTACAATACAACAGGCAAGCCTATTTTTGTTGCTGTCAACTATACATTAGGTGCGGCAGGTGTATCTAATGCAACGGTAAACGGAGGTAGTTTCAATGGTAGTGGGTATTCATCTGCAGGTTCTTCAGTGGCTTCTGTGTTTTTTTTAGTACCTGTGGGAGGTGGATATTCTTCAGATTCAAGCGGAAGTCCAACAATAAATACGTGGTTTGAGCTACGTTAAGGATAAACATGACAATATATATAACCCCAAACAACCAACTTCATGATGATGCAGAGGGCTTTGCATTAACTCTACCATCTTGGCCTCAAGATGCTCGTATAGCTACTCAAGAGGAAATTGATGCAATTTTAAATCCTCAAGAAACCCCTGAGCAAACTCTGGCTAGACTGAAAGCATTAAAGCAAAGTGAAATTGACCAGCTAGAAGCTACGCTATTCATGACAAGAGGTGAACGTGAGGCGTGGTTGATTCAGATGGAAACGATTGCAACTCAACAATCTGTTAGTTTAGAAGTGTTATATCAAGCCAATCCGTTCTACAAGAAACTAAAAGACTGTGATGATGCGGTAACTGCATTACGTGCTGAACTGAAAGCAATTGTATGAAGTTGCTCTATATCCTAATTACTGACCTATACGTATTTTTCATCATGTACGTTGCAAGCATGGGCATGATTCGAGCGCATGCCGAAAACAAGCTTAATGGTGTGTTATGGGTGCTTTGCTTACCGTTCGTGGCGATAAGCGTTGTGATTGACTTCATCAACAACATGACAGTGTTCACCGTATTGTTTGCAGAATTTCCAAAAGAGCTGTTAGTGACTGCAAGGCTAAAGCGGCATGTGAATGAGAGTACGTTCAGAGGGCGGTTGGCTCGGTGGTTTGGAGATGTGCTTTTAAATCCATTTGACCATACAGGCAACCATCTTGATTAGCTTAATCATTTTGGTTCTTGTGGCAGTTGGGATCAGTACATTTCTTCTGCTTGCGATGTTTGGCCTGTTTGTCATCATCAGCCTATTCAAATCAAAGCGCTTGCCCATGGACACAAGCAACAGAATTAACCATATTAGGTTGCTGTGGTTTGTGTTGACCAGGCCAGAGCTGTTTGTGAATAGCTTTGATTGGCTGCGTCATGATGAGCTGGACAATATAAAAAAATAAATAAGAAAGGTAGCCATGTCAGACCCAATTACACACGCAGGTAACTCAGCGCCAATAATCGCAGCGATAGGCGTTGCCATCACCACAGTTTTTCAGATTCAAGCCATCACATTTTTAATTGCCATTGTCGGGGCAGGGTGTGGTCTTGCATTCAGGCCTGCGCCGCCGGAAGCAAAATCTAAAGTAGACCTAGCATTACGTTTCTTTGGCAATGCTGGATATGTGCTGATTACTACCGTAGTAACTGCATTTGGCATGTACTGGCTTAAGCAGAAGTTTCCTGATGCTGAGTACCCGGTGGCATTCTTTTGCGCGTTGGCATTGATGGTTTACCGTGAGCTGCTTGTTGATCTAGGGGCTAAGTTGATTTCTATTCGATTCCAGAGGATTAAGTAATGTTAGCGAGTATATGTTTAATTTGTGCAATTTATGTGGGGATAGAGTGTTTTATCGCATTCTACAAGATGGATCGGGGCGATAGGTTTTGCAGGCTTGCCAAGTACGTGGCAGCGCTTATTTCATCTGCCATTGTTGTTTATTGGTTCTTTAAAGCCCCCAATCAAATCACCATTCCGGTGTTCATCATGATGCTGGCAATCACTTTGTTTATATGGCCAGTAATGGTTTACAGGTGGCGCGGTGATTATAGAAATAGGATAGGTGACTAATGAAACCTTTAAAAATTTGTAAGTTACGCACAGCAGGCTTGGCTAGTGTGAATAGCGCTAAGTTTGGGCTAGTACGTAGAAATGCGGACGGTTCAAAGCGTGCGCACCAGGGCATTGATTTACAAGCCAACAAGGGCGATATGGTACTTGCGGTTGCTGACGGCACTATCGTTGGCGTAAACATGGGGCATGACGGCTACGGCTACACAGTTACCCATCAGTTTGAACATAACGGTAAGTCGTTATTTGCATTCTATGCGCACCTTAGCCTAGTAGCTGTAAAAGTAGGTGACAAGATTAATGCAGGCGGCTGGATTGGAAAAACTGGCAGCACCGGCAATGCCGCTGGTATGGAAACTATTGCTAAAGGCGGCCACTTGCATTTTGAGATTCGTACCAAACAGGTGTGTGGATTAGGTACGGCTAACAGATTAGATCCGTTGGAATTTGTGGAGTTAGATTAATGATTACTTTTGGCTTGTGGTTACTAGGTAAGTTTAAATCCCTATCCCAGTTACTAATCACGCACTGGCGCATTGTGCTGGTGGTGCTCATGTTGCTAGTTATCTGGCACTACAAAAGTGCATTCGAGCAGGAAAAGCAGGACTTCAAAGAGTACATTGCCCTGGTAAAGCAAGAAGCCGAGCTACAAGCGCAAAAGAACCAGATCATTGAAGCTAACACGCAAAAAGCCGTGGCGCTGGAAGTCAATAAGCACAAATCAACCATTGCCGCTTTAAATGTAGATAGGTCGCAACTTCAAAAGAAAGTGAGTAATTTATATGCTAACAAAACCAATGCTGATTTTAGGCTTGCTTCTTATGCTGACCGCATGCTGCTCGAAGCAGGTAGTCGCAACGCCACAGGCGAAATTGCCAGCGATACCGAAAGACTTGCCAGCTGCAGGCGAGAGCTTGACGCAGCCGATACTCGATTATCAATTGTCGAAGAAGCGTGCGCAGTAACTACCGCTGACTTTAACCTGGCGCGAGGTTGGATTGATGGTGTGTGCAGTAATCGTCAGTGTGGTGATTAGCTAAAATAAATAAAGGGGCCGAAGCCCCTTTGTTGTTAACGCACTTCCAACCAGTTAGAAACTTTTATAGGTAGGTTGTACCATGCGGACATTCCATCTACCAATTTAACGACCAGTAACTTGTCATCGTAATCAACGTATTTCATACAATAATCACAAATATTTTCACTTGTTTTTGCTGTTTCTATAATCCAAGTTGATTCTAAAGGGCGGCAATAAGTACCAAACTTCCTAATAGCATCATGAAGCTTGGCGTAGTCTTTAGTTTTTATTAAATCGTAAGATATTAAATATAGTGCCATTTGGTATTTTTCCTTTTAATTTACCATCAGGCCATACGGTTGCAATGAATCAAATATGATTATATTATGCATAAACGCATGACACTGTATATCGTGTTTTAATGTGTAATCAAAGCACTACCACGGCTCATAAATAGTGAATCCGCCAAGATACATTCTATTTATGAGCCTTTCTTTATGATTCTGACAGGGTAGTGCCCCGCTACCAGAACCAAGTTATCTTCTCATCTCATCCCCTTTAAACCACAATATGTTGTGGTCTAGCCATAAATGTAACCCATTTTTTATGTCTTTTCTACTTAACACACCGACTTTTTTAAGATTATTTTAGTTACTTTTGCTTTGTGTTTAATTAATTAAACACATTCGTTTAACAGGATGTGCTGATGGTTAGTTTGCTGAGATGCAATAACGATCTAGACTGAATAAAATCATATTATTTTAAGACAACGCCCATGAGATTATGAGTATAACGGTGTGGTGGAGAGATAAAGATAGATCATGTTGTTAATGCCAACAACATGATCTAGGACGGTGGTTCGATTCCTGATTAAGTAAATTTACCAAATGCCAGCTTTTTGCCAGCATTTAGCTAAAGTCTAATAGGCACGATTACTCCTGCGGGTTCGATTCCCGCCTGCTCCACCATTTTTTTAGTAGTAAAAAGTTATAAAAATCAGTAAGTTAAGTGTTTTATGTCTTGGTGAAAGCTGTCATTTTAATGCCAGTATTTAGGGTGGTTTGGGGTTGATTTGCCACTTAAATGACAGCTTTTTTGACAGCTTTTTCGGTGAACATTTCAACGGCTTTATTACCAGCTTCAGGAATAGAATCACTGATATATTTTGCGTAAATTTTCCGTAACATTCCCCAGTCTGAATGGCCCATTTGTTGAGCAAGCCAAGCGATAGATTCACCAGCTGTTAACATCATGCTGGCGTATGTATGTCTGGTTTGATATGGTCGTCTGTATCTCACTTTTGCAAGCTTCAATGCGCTAACCCAAATATTTTTTCTAATTGCTTGGTCACCAGTCCAGCGTTCTGCTGAGCGTGGACTCTGAAATATTTCAGCGTTTTTAAGGTAGGTGTATTGCTTTTGATCTAAAAGAGCTTGCATTGCTGGCGCTAAGATTTTCACTTCACGATTGCCGGCATTTGTCTTTGGTATCTCAGCTATGTTTTTTGATGCCTGCGTCATGGCTTTAGTAATAAATATGCTGCCACGCTTCCAGTCAATGTCAGTCCAATCCAGTGCAACTAGCTCGCTGGTCCGCAGCCCAGTCCAGAAAAAGAACTGCACCATGTTTCTGGCTTGCCCATCTAGGACGCTTATTATTGCCTCTTGCTCTTCCTGGCTAAATGGCTGCACGTCACTTTCTTTTTTTGGAGCTTCTTTATTTTCGTAGCTCCAGCCATAAAGTGGGTTGGTTTCAATTAACTCATCCTCAACGGCATCCTGTAGCGCTTTTCTAAATACGCTCAGAATGTTGGATATGCGCTTATTACTGCAGCCCATATCTTTAACCCAGTTTTTTACATCGATGCGTTTAATCTCAGGCAATAGCTTGCCTTTGAATTGCGGAATAATGAGATGGTTGATGGTTTTTCTGTAGTCGTTGTAAGTGGATGACTTGAGCTGTTTTTCTTGACCTTCAAGCCAGTCATCCAGATAGGTTTCAATGTTAATTGCTTCGCCTGGTGTATCTATGAATAAGAAGCGGCGTTTTGAATCTGGAAAAGTTACGCTGTAGTTAAATGTGCCTTTTTCGATTGAGTCGAGTATGGCACCAAGGTGATTGCTTACGCGGCGATCATTAGAGGGGGAGGGCTTGAGCTTGATTCTTTCGCGGCACCTGACGCCTTGATAGGTAAAGGCGATCTCGTAGCTCGTTTCTGACGCCTTGCGGATACCATTCCCATCTCTGCCCATTCGTTATATCCTTCAACACTCATTAATATTCTGCTGTCTTGTGCTCTCACCCAAACTTTATTTTCAAGCCAGACACCGTCACGGATTTTAGTACGAACTGCATCCTCTGTGTAGCCAGTTTCATTGCAAAACTTAGAGATGGTGACGTACTTAAACATTTATGCTTTAACCTCGATTGATTCCAGTAGAGCTTTACGATACTGGGCCATGGCTTCACTTATGGCGTTGTCAGCATCTTCGTGGCTTACAAATGTTCCGCTTTTATCTGTTAGTTGAATGGCAATGCACGGTGTATTCATTTCTGTTAAATCTTTGTTGCGTAAATATCTATACATCTCAGCATCCTTCACATCATCCACGCTTACTGTGTTAGCTGCTGTGGTCAGTGATGCTAGCTGTGCGTTATTCCACTGCATCGTTGCATCTTTCAAGTTCTCGCCTTTAACTGTCTGGTTGCAGTTGTGGCACCATACTGTTTTGTTTGCTCCGCCAACATCATGAGAGCCGCACTTAGCGCAGCCGATTAAACTGTAATCAGGCGCAACCATCCGTAACGTTTTAATGCTACTCATGACTGCCTCGCTTATTTAAATGCTTAATGACCTTGTTCACTGCTATATCTGCACATAATGCTGTAGCGGCAATGATGAGTAAGGCTATTGAAAATAAAAGTCCAACTAACGATTTATCAAAATGTGACAAAAACACTGAGGCGATAATTGCTGAGTATGAAATGATTGTTAGCATTCTGTTTCCTTACTAATTGAACTGTTATCAATGTATCTACCTGGACAACCACCGGCGCTATAATCAAAACCAGTGCATCCTTTGTCACTATGCTGGCATGGGTTGCCACACTCACCGCTACACGGAATAACTGAGCGACCTTTTTTAAGTTCACCGATTAAATAGCTGTGCGCTTCCTCCGGTGACAATGTGCGGCCATCATCAATCAGCATATTCATGTAACCTTTAGGAAACTTGGTTTGTTTCATAAAGTTTTCAATATCCATGCACATGCTTACTCGTTTAGTTCTGCTTTCTAAGTTCATTCTGTTTGCCTTAACACTTTCTTAGCCTTAGCTATTTTCTCTGGCACTTGCCCATGAAACTTCATCCCCTTTAGTGCTCCTAGCAATTCAGCAAGCGCGGTGCGTAGTTGTGATTCTTGTTCGCTCATTACGCGACCAATCTCATCTCATCACCTTCATGGCAAACTGCAACTAACGCAGCGCCCGGATAAGGTGAAACGCTATTGCCAACCATACGCACTTGCTCTGCTACTGTAAAAGCGCGTCCATCATGGCCATGTGTGAATTTGTAGTCTTTGTCAAAGCCTTGAGCTGAATAAAGCTCTTTTGGCTTGAGCATGCGCAACTTAATATCAACAATCAGGTATGGCATGCCTTTGTAAATTACGGTCACCAAAGCCAAGCGGTCTTTTGTGGTAATAGTTGGCACAGGTTCATTAACGCTGCTCATGTTGTCAGTGCCGTAGTAGCTCATTAAGAAAGCTGATACACGTAAAGCTTTCTCGGTAATAGCTTCTTCATTTATCTCAAGTAGGCTGGCAGAAACAAGGCCTTGAACAGTTCTTTGTGAAATGATGGTACTTACAGGCTCACGTACATCATGGCCAAGGTTTGGTTGACCGTTGCCAGTGTTGTTGTATTGAGCAAGAAACGTTGTGACTAATGCATGACGATTCTCTGTAGTGATCGTAGGCAATGAACCTTTTAAGCCTGAGCTTCTATCATTACCAGATTCTGTTTTGTCACCGTAGTATTGCTGCAGGTGTGCCATTGCCAAAGCTTGACCACCACCGTTTGCAGTAATTGTGCCTAATGGCTCTTGGCTTGATTTAGCACCATCGCCCCATCGTTTAGTTTTGCCGCTACCTTCGCCGTGGCCTGCTTGCACCATGATTGGTGTTGCTAAGGCAAATTCACCACCTTTGGCTGTTGTGATGGTGTTCAATGGTTGATTAATATCATGAATACCATTTGAGCTGCTTTGTGTTACTTGAACGATGAACGGATCAGCATTATTGATAACGTACTTCATCATGCCTTTAGCGATACGGCGCATTGTGGCCTCTGCTAATGGCTTCTTACGGTCAAATATAGATTGAGATTCAATGCTGAAATCAATGTGTTCATGCGCGGCGCTCCAACGCTTCTGACCGCGCTTAGGATTTTTAAAGTGCGTAGGTGCAGGGAATCTTACTTGCTGCCCATCATTACGCGCATGCATAAATAGTCTGTCTCGTGTAGTGCCAGCACCGTAATCAGCTGCAACAAGGTTTTGGCATTTAACGTCATAGCCCATGTTGTTAAGCATTTTGATAAAACGTTGCCAAGTTTGGCCTGCACGCTTAGGGTCTGGAATTAGATATTGCTTTTCGCGCGGCACAACTTCACCAGGTGCAGCAATACGGTTAGTAACCTTGCCGTTGGCATCAGTTAACTTGTCTAAAGTAATCACGCGACCAGTTGCACTATCACGCTTTGCAATCAATGGACCCCATTTTTGAACCTGTTTAACATTCTCAAGCGTAATTACGCGAGGCTTTACTTGACCAGCCCAGCGAACAACAACCCATGACAATGCACGGCGTTTTTCATTACGAGGTTGACCACCAGCTGCTTGACTGTGATGTGTGCAATCTGGACTTGCGTGAAGGTGTCCAACAGGACGACCATGCACTACTGAATCTGGGCATACTTCAAATACATCTGCTACAAAGTGGCGTGTTTGAGGGTGATTGGCGCGATGCATACTCAATGCATCGTCATTGTGGTTAATCGCAATATCAGGATGGCGACCTAGTGCCATGTAGATTGCCTTTGACATACCGCCACCACCTGCAAACAGGTCAACGATCAATTCGTTATGAATATCAAGCAGCATTTGTGGTCTGATCATATAAGGTCCATGCGATTAGTTTTGTTGAGCGATTTGGTCATGCTTTGTTTCGATCAATATTTTTGTCTGAGCAGTTTTTGCAATACTGACAATTTTCTGACGTTTGCTTGATCTGAACGCTTTGCGGCAATCAATCATGCATGCTTGTGCTGCCGTAATGTTTTTTCGCGTGATTGGTGTATTGCTATGCAAGCGTTTTTTGATGATAGTGAGAGGCAGTAAGTTGATGCTTAAGCCTAGTTGCTCATTAATCATTTCCCATGTGAGAATCCATCCTTCTAGTGCCGGAATGATCTCAGTCCAAACGCCTTCGTTGTCTCTAAATACCGGAATGCCTTGCATTGCATCAATAGTGCCATTGCTAATTTGGTCAAGTATCGACTGAGGCATATCGAACACTGTAAATTCATCAAGCAGGGCAGGCAGTGGCACTATGCGATCACAATGGGTGATGTTTCTGCGCTCGTTACGCTCTGCTTGACGGCGTTGAGCGCGATTCATGGTCTATTTTCCTGACCGCAATTAGGACATTCGCCGTAATTTTGTCGGATTGTTAAAAACCTTCCGCACCCAACACATTTGTATGTGTCTTTCTTTTCTTTAGGTGGTTTAAGTAGTTTTATTCCTGTGCCACTCAATGCTTCTTCTCGATTGATATACTGCATATCAACAGCAGGGCGTGTCTTTGCATCAATGTAGTCTTTAGGCCATGGAATATCTGTATAGCGTGATTCGTGCTGTTTAACGGCTTCGTCTTTATTGTAGATATGGGCTTTTGATAAATCCGTTGTATAGCCATTCCCGTTCTTAGCCCACCACAAAACATCATTTCCAACGTATCCACGGCTGTCTTGAAGATAAAATTGGTTACTCATTCACGCACCCACTTTCTGTGCGCCCACATGCTTGTAACGATGGCAAATGGGCCAGAGGTCAAGTAGGCGGTAATTTCATAAAAACCAGCTTCAGGCACTGTTTTAAATAAAACTAGGTTAGCGCCAGATATAGCAAAACTAGTAACAAAAGCAGCTCTATAATGGCCGTTATTCACGTTTAAGCTCTGAAAACCAAGTGCAAAGACCAATACAAAAGTGCTGCCGAATATGATTAATGCGGTCATGCTGCTGCCTTTGTTTGCTGCACTAAAAGCTCAAGCTCGTTGGATTTAATGTTAGCTAGATGCTGGGTGAGTGTATTTATGAGGTTTTCAGTATCATCGCGCTCTAATGTTAAGCAGAATGAAAAATTTCCCTGCCTAAACCAGACTGCATTTTGTAAAACATTGTCATTAAAAATTGTTGATGCCGCTCTAATTTCCGTGTTTTGAATTTCTATTTTTACATCTAGAGACAAGTTAATTTGGGTTTTACTACTCATATTGTTCTCCCTGATAAATTCCATGATGTTTTTAAGCTGTAGTGGCGTTTGGTTATGTAGTAATGCGTGTCTTTAAGGCGCTTAATCAGTCGCCCGTGTGTAATCCATGACAACATCCAGCCAAAAAGAAATACCGATGTAAGCTTCATGTAATAACTCCAAAAATTGAGGCGTTAACAGATAGGTGATTGTTAAAATAAATACGGCTGCAACAATGCTTTTAAGCGCCTGATAGATAAAATCACTTGATGTGAGGTCGTCTAGTGGGTGGTTGTTGCTCATGGTTAAGCGCGCTCTGCACTCATGTTAGCCATCATCTGGCGGCGCGCCTCAAGCGACACCACCTTACTTTTGTTTTTTTCTGGACGATGCACCACACGAAGCCCTAATGCCTTTGCTTCGTCAACAATGGTTTGAACGGTGCGGATATTCGTGTTTTCTGCAATTTGTAAATGAATGGTTTGCATGGTTAGCCTTAAATTTTGTTGTACCAATATTCTTGTGCAGGTTTTGCACGCGAATTTTTCGGTATTGGCTGCTGCGGTGTTTTGCGTTGTGCCAGCCTAATTAAACAAGTCACCAATGCTTTACTCTGCATGGCGCGTTCAAACGTGTAGCCCAACCTAGGGAGTTGTGAGGTATTAAATGCGGTTTGTAAGTCTGCTGTTGCTGGCATTTTTCAAACTCCTAAATTACTGTTTAGGTGTGGCGTTTGAAATATAATAAAACAATTGTTTTCTTTAAGTCAACAACATTTGTTTTATTTTGTGATTTTTAGTTGTTTTTAAGAATTTATAGACGTAAAAAAACCGCCTCAGTGGGCGGTTGGTGAACTGTACGATTTAAGCGTACGGTTGAATTGGGAGTTTATATTCCTATGTCTGAAATATAAATCTTGGTAATTTCTCCATCATTCATTTGCAGCTTTGCTTTAACAGCTATTCTTTCACCTGCTGCAAAAGCAAGGCTGTAGATATTATTAACATTGCGCAATAATGGGTCAGTAATCACTGCATTAATTCTTTGATTTGACTTTGAATCACCAATTGTTACTTTGCAAGAGCCTAACTTCAAGTCTAATTCAGTAATAAGAACTACTAAATCTTTAGTTTCGGTAATTTCATCATCTTCATTCTGGTTTATGACTTCTGCGTCATCTTCATTAAGAGTGGTAGATAACGAGTTGGCTGGGCTATATATTGTTACAGTTTTTGCTGACTTCCCGAGTGGCGAGACTACTTGTTTAACTGATGCGCGAAGGTCTATAGACATACGATCTACTGTATCTAAAAGGCGAGATATTACTGCTTGGTCACGGTTACCAAGCTGATGTATTGCTGTTTCTAAAGCCTCTTTTAGAAGTTTCATTTCTTCACGCTTATTTGCATTGTAAGCCATTATATACCCAACCAATGGGACTGCAATGGCGCCGAATGATCCAGCTAATATTTGATGTTGTTGCACAAAAGTCCATGCCAAAGACATTGAAAAGCAGTTGGCTTTAGCTTCTTTTGCTAAGACTTTGACATCATGTGCGATGAAATATTTTGAATATTTTTGAGTTAAAGCAAAAGTCCCAGCTGTCCCGGCAATTCGTGCCAAACCCTGCAAAGACGCACCTAGTGCAAATAAGTCTATTTCATGAGCTTCAGCTTCTAATCCATCAAATCTAATAACTAATGACTCTTGATTTATCATATTATCCTTATTGTTATTAACACCCTCTACGTTCCCACCTGTCCTTAGCCTTCGCATCAGCTTTAGTCTGCCATTGCATATTGCTTGGATGATCTGCACCGCCACAAGCAAGCGCTTGAACATGGTCTATAATGTAGCCAGGACATGAGCCTTTACTACGTCCAGTAGCAGGGCATGGGTTAGATTGTTTAAACTGGCTTTTAGCCTTGTAGCTGCGTCTGTATTCTGCTTGAGCAGGGTATGACAATATTAATAATATCGTTATCAATAGATAATTCATATGTGATTATTTCTAATCACTCCAAGAGGTGATTCTCCCATTGTCGGTATAAATGTAGGTTCCGTTATATACGAATTGAATTGAAGTGCCGCGCGCGTTGACTGTTCTGTTGTATCTTTTAGGTAGGCCGAATGCCGCAAATACATCGCATTCGTATCCATTAATCTTAATTTGCTTATTCCTGATGGATGATTCATCGTATTTTGTACCGCGTCTCTTTAGATCTGCGGTAATGTTGCTAAAGCTTTCATGAGATGAATATTTTCCAGCCTTGATGCAAATCTCATGTTCTTTTAATGCGGCTAAGTTTTGAGGTAAAAGTTGTTGCCTTAGTTTCTCGGCCTTTTTATCGCTAGCAATCTTATCTCTACGCTGCTTTTCAGTCGCTGCTTTTTTTCTTTCTATTTTTTCCGCTTTTTCATCTATTATCGCTTGTTTAGCTTGGGCTTCTTTTTCTGCCTTTTCCGCAGCAACTGGGTCATAACCACCGCCAGTGAAGTAGTCTTCTGCTGCGCTGATATTATGTAATGAAATTAATAATGCAATTAATGCTAACCTCATCTTCTTTTTTTCCCTGAGTAAATTACCACGCCACATATGGAGCTGCCTTCTGGAACTTTAATAATTCTGTTTGGATAGTCTTGATTTAATGCTAGAAGATATTTTCCTTCTGGCGTATCTTGCAGCCTCTTGAATGTTGCATTTCCATGCTCATCTCTGACTATTACATCATCGTTGTGCCTGGCTTGCACTTCTGGATCAACAAAGATATGGCAGCCTTCTTGGTAATCGGGTGACATTGAGTCCCCTACGACTTCTAGTACGAATGTTTTGTCACTATGCGTCGTGCCGCAAATGAGCCATTCTGTTTCAAAGTCAACATCATATATGTGGCCAGTATCACATAGCTCTCCTGCTCTAACCCATGAAATGACGGGGCATTTTTTTATCTGAACTGATGCTGATTTTACGTTGTATTCCGCAATTGGCTGTTTTGCTTTGAGTTCTATAGCTAATCCTTCATTTGTAATGAAGTCAGGTGCTGTACTCCCTGTGAGTAGCTCTTGAATTGTTACCCCTAAAGCTTCGGCTAGTAAGCTAGCGAACCTAGATGTTTCGCTATCTCTTTTTTCAAGCGCACTTATGGCCCCCTGAGAAACAATGTTGTTTGTCTTTTCAGATAGCTCGTATTGAGTAAGCCCTTGAGCTTCTCTGATTCGTTTTAAATTTTCACCTAGTGCCATATGTATACCTTAAAACAAATGTATTTATAAAACAAACAACAATTGTTTGACTTTCATAAAACAATTGTTTTACAATGATTTCCTATATGGAAGCTTTCAAACAAATTATTGAAATTTCAGGTGGGCAAACTTCATTAGTACGCCTCCTTAAAAGTATTAAACCAGACTCTAAAATTCAACAGGGTCATATTAATAATTGGATTAATAGGGACTTTGCTGTTCCGTCTGAGTGGGTTATCCCATGTTGCCAAGCCGTTAACTGGCAAAAAACTCCTCATCAAATATGCCCAGAACTTTACCCTCATCCTGATGACGGCCTACCTATACATTTACGGAGTGCTGCATGATGCAACAATGGGGAGGCGCTGCAGCATACATTGCTAAATCGCAGAGAAGATCTCATCAATCGCACCACGCGCAATCTGCTGGAATTCGATGTCCATATTCGCGTTGTCCATATGTTCGGTTAGCGCGTCATAAGCAATTGTCATCAGCCGTTTTTTTGAGGAGGGGTCTATTCTCAGTAATGGCAAAAGAACCCTGTTACTCATTGCCAATGCTTCATGCCTGGCATGCAAAGCGCGATGCGCGTCTTCTAATGCTTCTAATCGTTTCTCAAGTGACATTTTTACTCTCTTTATTTTTAATTACTTTCTTTAGATGACTGAATTATGTATGTGTTTATTGATGAACCATACATTTATTTAGGAGGAAATAAATGTTGACTATTAGACATTTAGCACACCAGTTAGCCCAACACCGAATTGGGGATTTAGCTTTATTCATGGGGAAAGATCCTCAAGGGTTGCGTAATAAGCTTAATTTCAATTCAGAGAATGCTCATTTATATGTTCAAGAGTTTGAGCAGATTGTTGATTTTACTGATACTAATTTTTCTGTTGCTGAGTATTTCGCAGCCAAATGTAATGCGGTGGTGGTGAAGTTGCCAACAATCAATGATGGTGGGGATATGTGTCTGCTCGATTCGTACATGCAGATCATGAAAGAGATGGGAGACTTAGCTACTGAGTTTCAAAAGGCATATGCGGATGGCGATATTGATAGAAAAGAGTTTAAGCGCATAGCTAATGAGGTATCAGGTGTTCAGGGCAAGCTCTTGGCATTTCAAAACACTGTAGAAAGCAAAGTGACATAACTAGCAGTTTTGATTAATCCGCAATAAGTAGAACCCCCGCGCCCCGTATAAGGATATAAGAGGAAGTAGCAAATATGATTAAAAGTTTAGTAAACAGTTCCAAGTTTAGGGGTGAAACGGGTCCTTCTGGCACTTTCATCAATACGGGTCGAAACGAGCGTGATTTGTCTCACATAAACGGTGTTGGAACATACTAAACATGCTTAAGGTTAATGTCAGAGCTGACTTTTCAGCTATCAACAAAAAATTAAAATCTTTATCAAATGATATTGAGAAGAAGGTAATTCCTGCTGCACTGAATAAAGTAGGTGCAAAGGGAAAAGTAGAAATGTCTCGTGCTATTGCATCAGAGTTCAATATTCCAAGAAGTGAAGTTACAAGTAGATTGAAGTTGACTAGAGCCGGTCGTAAATTTACTCAGTGGCTTGTGCAGCTCGATCCATTTGCGTCACGTAGATTTGGTAGATCTCTTAATTTAATCCGCTTTATGGAAAAGAAAGTGACTCTAGCTGAGGGGAAGCGCCGTAATAAAGCCGGTACCCAAAATCAACTTCATTTTCAAATTAAGCGAGCTGGTGGAAAGAAAATAATCACGGGTGCATTCATTGGCAATAAAGGCCGTACCGTGTTTGTTCGCCAGTCAGATGCAAGACTCCCAATTAAAGCTTTGTCCACCATTGATGTTCCCCAAATGTTCAATACTCGTTTGATTCGTTCACGTGTTGAAGAGCGTATTCGTAAAGAGCTGGTTGTTGAATTTGACCGAGCTATCAAAGCTGTTACAACAGGAATTATAAAATGAGCAGTGCAGTTAACCAGCAAGAGGTATTCGACCAGCTTACTAGTATCGGCTTAATTGTTGATAGTTTTATTATTGGTCGCATGGTGCGCTGCAAGGTTGAGGGTACCCGTGAGAAGAAGGGTTGGTACTCTCTTCACGATTTTACTAAGGACAATGGCGATGTGATCATTGTTGGTAGTTATGGTATTTGGCAGGGCAATGATAACGGTGCGCGTAAAATCAACATCGATCGCCAAGCGCTGAGCAATGACCAACGAGAGGCGCTTAAAGCTAAGTACGCACAGGATAGAGAAAAGGCGGAAGCTAACCGTAAACGTGAAATTATGCTGGCGGCAAAGCGCGCCCAAGCAACCTGGCTTAAGTTAAATGCTACTGGTGAATCTGAATACCTGAAACGTAAAAACGTAGGTGCTTATGGTGTGCGTTACTCTGACTCTGGCGCTATGGTTATTCCGGCTCAAGATAATAGCGGTTCTACTTACGGATTGCAGTTTATTTTGCCAGCAGGTCATCCACGTAAAGCTAAAACTGGACGCGATAAAGAGTTCTGGCCAGTAGGCATGGAAATGCGTGGTAAGTACCACATTATTGGAGGTTCACCACGTAGAACATTGCTGGTGGCAGAAGGCTATGCCACTGCAGCAACTCTGCATGAAGCAACTGGGTTGCCAGTAGCAGTAGCATTTAATGCAAATAACCTGCTGCCAGTCGCACAAAATCTTAAAAAACGATATAAACGAGTCAATCAATTAATCTGCGCAGATGACGACTACATTCAAAAATGTGGCTCATGTGGAGAAATGACATTGATGAGCCATGGTGAGTATTGCGAATATTGTGGATCTGAGCACGGTAAAAACAATGCTGGCACATCAAGTGCACAAGCTGCAGCACTTGCGGTTGATGGTCATTGGATTGCTCCTGTTTTCACCATTGACCGTGAACGCAAAAAGATAACTGACTTCAATGATTTGCACGTATCAGAGGGTTTGCATGTTGTTCAGCATCAAGTTGAGCAAGCTATCCTCCAACTTGGCTGGGGTAGTGATGTATCAGCCAGCGTCACCTCTCTATCTGTGGGGGCGGGGGATGCGCTAAAGCCGTTGTTAGATGTAGAGGATGCAGTTGATCGCTATTCTCTGATTTATGGCGCTGGTGGCACGATGTTCGACCATCAGGAAAGCGCTCTAATCCCAAAATCAGATGTGATGGATATATGTGTTGACCATGCCTGGAAGGAATGGAAGCTACATAAAGGTCGTAAGGTTGTTCGCTTGTCTGAGGTTGGGTTTGATCCAACTGAGAATGATAGACATATTAAGTGCAATCTGTGGGGTGGCTGGCCTACAACACCTAAGCAAGGTAAGTGCGATGTATTGCTGGATTTGCTGCAATATTTGTGCAGCGGTGAGGAAAAGAAAAATAGCACTGAAATCTATGAGTGGGTGCTCAAGTGGTTGGCTTATCCCATTCAGCACCGTGGTGCAAAAATGCGCACAGCGCTTATTTTTCATGGACCACAAGGCGTAGGTAAAAATCTATTTTTTGAAGCCTATGGGGCTATATACGGAAAATATAACCGTATTGTTGGCCAGGCAGAGCTTGATGATAAGTTTAACGACTGGGCATCTGGCAAGTTATTCATGATTGCTGATGAGGTGATGGCTAGACAAGAGCTGTATCACCAAAAAAATAAGATTAAGGCATTAATAACTGGTGAAAATATCCGCATTAACCCTAAAAATGTGGCTGCGCACGATGAGCGAAATCATGTAAATCTTGTATTCCTTTCCAATGAAATACAACCGTTGGTTCTGGATAAGGATGATCGGCGCTTTGTGGTTATCTGGGTGCCTGAAAAGCTAGGTGATGAGATGTATCGTGCCGTTGATGAAGAGATTAAAAGCGGTGGGGTGGCTGCATTGCATCACTACTTGCTTAATTTAGATCTAGGTGACTTTACTGAACACACAAAGCCGCCAATGACGCAATCAAAAGAGGATCTAATCGAGGTCAATAAAGATAGCGTGCAGCGATTTATGGATGATTGGATAAGCGGTGATATAGGCCTGAAGGTTATCCCATGTCACTCCGAAGATTTATATCGAGCTTACCAGCAATGGTCTAGACGGAATGGTGTAGCTAGGCCACGTGAGTCATCTCAATTTATCAGTACAGTTTCTAAAACCCGTGGATGGAAAAAAGGTCGTCCGCGCGTTTATAAATCATGTCATTACGAAGGTGATCAAGTTCAAATGAGCATGATCGCACCGCCAGTAGATTTAATTAATGAAAAATTCCAGATGGGTGAATTGCAGCCAGCAAAGTGGCTAACGGATTGCTACATGGAGTTTCGTAAAGATTTAGATGATAACTCTGCTCGTAGTGGGGGTGATCATGCGTAATTGTGCAGGGTTGTGCAAGGGTATGTTCAATGGTCTGTGCATGGTTAAAGCACCGTCATTATTGGCGTGTGCAGGGTGTGCAAGGGTTTTTATCACACGTATGCGCGAGAAAATAAATAAATATTTATTTAAACAATGTGCACCTGTGCGCACACGGGCGACCCCTGCACACCATGCACACCCTGCACACGCCTTATTTTATGCGGTGTTTCGATATATTCACCCTTGCACAGACCATTGCACACCCTTGCACATGTCTATTTATGACTAATTTTAAAGAAAAAAGTATTAATGAATTTACTAAAGAAATGATTGAAGCCTTTGGCTTGGATCAGTTGGCAATCAGGGTAACTGGTCCAGATGGTCAGGTTTATAAACAATCTAAGAATTGGATTGATGAAGACCAATTAATCAAGATGGAAAAAGAACGGTTAAAAAATAATGAGCGTTATAAAACTGGAGGGGCTGGAAGTGGCTACAGGAGAAAGTAAATTAGAAGTTTATGCTGCATCTGCTCATGAAAAATGTGAAGGCATCCGCTGCGCATACAAAGAAAGTTGTAACCGTTATTTAACACGCAACGAAGGCATTAATGAATTTTATAGTTTCTATGCACTGGCAGATACCGATTGTGAATATCACCAGCCAATGATTAAAAGTGAGGTTACAAATGTTTAAAGCAAATCAAACAGAGTTTGCTGAACTGATGGGCTGGACTAAGGGTTATGTTAGCCAACTAAAGCAGGCAGGACGTTTAGTTTTTTCTGAGGATGGCAAGGTGGATGTTGAGGCAAGTAAGATCAAGATTGCTGAAACTGAAGACCCTAACCGAGATGATGTGAAAGCTCGCCATGCAAATGAGCGCGGTAGCGATAGTAAAGTAAATGAAATTGGTGCTCATTCGACTACTGGCAAATCAAAAAAAGAAAAAGAGCCAAAAGACCCGAGCCGCGATAGCTTTTCACAATCTCGCGCAAAAGAGCAGCAATTCAAAGCGCTGCAGGCTGAGCTGGACTATCAGGAACGTATAGGAAAGTTAGTAGCGCGCGATGCTATGAAGGATGCAATTGGTGATATGGTCACTACATTTCGCCAAAACTTAGAAAACATGCCCCACCGCATTAGTGCTGAGTTGGTAGGAAAAGATATCAACGACATTCGTATCACCCTCAAGCAAGCCGTCCATCAAGTACTTACGCAGTTAGAAAAAGGCTGCAATGACAAATTGAATCAATCTGCTCAGGAGCAAGCATGAGTTTGCCATTTGATGCATTTCTTCTGACTTATGAAGCTGCTCGTAAAGCAGTAAGGCCTAAAGAGTTTTTAACCGTTAGTGAGTGGGCTGATAAGCACAGAATATTATCTGGTGAGGGTTCTGCTGAGCCTGGCGAATGGAAAACATCGCGCACCCCGTTTTTACGCGAGCCTATGGATTCACTTTCTGAGGACTCTGCTGATGAAAAAGTGGTGTTCATGAAATCAAGTCAAGTAGGTGGCACTGAGGCAGGCAGTAATTGGGTTGGTTACATCATGGATCATGCCAAAGGACCAGCAGCGATTGTAATGCCTACTGAGCGCAGCCTGAATGATTGGGTTTCTCAAAAATTTGACCCGATGGCAAATGACACACCTGCAGTAGCAGAGGCGCTTTCTAAAAAGAGCAATAAGTCATCTGACAATAACGCACAGCGTAAGAAATTTCTTGGCGGTATTTTGTATTTTAAAACGGCCGGCTCTACCTCAGAGTTAAAGTCTACTAGCTTGCGTTATGCCTTGGCTGATGAAGTGGATGAATGGGCTTGGAGTACTGACCAAGGTGACCCACTAAAATTGCTAGATATTCGGTTAACAGCTTTTGGTGATTCAAAAATGTTTATTGTTAGTAGCCCCACTGTTAAAGATGCTAGCCATATTGAAGATGCGTTTGAAAAAGGTGACCAGCGCCGTTACCACGTGCCATGCCCGCATTGTGGAGAGATGCAGTATCTGAAATGGCATAACCTACGCTGGACAAAGGATGTAAAAAATCCGAGAAAGATTGCGTCTGTTTACTACGCCTGCGAACACAATGGATGTGTGATTGAGGAATATCACAAAGCCATCATGTTGCCGGAAAAAGGGCATGGCGGTGAGGCACGCTGGGTTGCCATGGCGCCTGATCATTTATATAAAAGTTATCACATCAATGCTTTGTACTCTCCAATTGGTCTTGGTAAATCTTGGACCCAGTTGGTTTATGAGTGGATTGATGCTCAGGACGATCCTAAAGACCTAATGGTGTTCATTAACACTCGCCTTGGTGAAACATATGCGGACCGTAGCCATGATATTAAGCCAAATGCATTATCTGCCCGTGCAGAGCCTTACGCCTTACGTACGATACCAATTGGCTGTTTAGTTCTTACTTGCGGGGTGGACACGCAAGATGATCGATTAGAGATTCAAATCACTGGTCATGGACGTGGTGGTCGCACTTGGCCTGTTGATTACCATGTTATCTACGGCAATCCAGGTGATGACGATGTTTGGGATTCTTTAGGTAAGTATTTGAAGGATGCTGTGTTTGTGAATCATTTCGGTAAGAGTTTGAGAATTGAAGCAACAGCTGTCGATACAGGCGGTCACCATACGCATATGGTTTATGGATTTTCTAGGCGTGCTGCAGCAGATTTTGGCGTTTCACGCGTTATAGCATGTAAGGGTGCAAGTACTTATGGCCGCGCTATTTTAGGAAAGCCAAGTTTGCAAGATGTTAACTGGCGAGGCCAAACCATTAAAAAAGGGGTGGCGCTGTATGTTATTGGTTCAGATACAGCAAAACATTTGCTCTATAACCGTTTAAATGGGGATAACGAGAAAGACCCAGGGGAGCGTCTTGTGCATTTTAGTACAGGACTGGATGACTCTTACTACGATGGTTTGGTGTCTGAAACTTACAACCCCAGAAAAAACAGATGGGAGCTTAAAAAAGGTAAGCGTAACGAGCAACTTGATACTTGGGTGCTATCTATTGCAGCTAGTCATCATCCTGAAGTCTACCTGCATAAATGGAAAAAATCCGACTGGGAAAGACGCGAAGCAATGATAGAGCCACAAAATGTTGCAGATACTGATGCAACAGAAATGCAACAACCGCAACCGGATGTGGTTGACGTATCAACCAACATTGGTGGCAAGCTGCAGCTTTCTGGTTTTAATCGTGGAGGGGCGCGATAGTGGCTGAAGACATAGTAGATTTTATGATGCAGCAGTTTCGCGACGCTATTCCAGAGCTGAATAAAGAACAAATTCAGGAAAAACTAGAGATAATTGAAACAACAACGCGTAAGCATTGGGGTGGAGAGGATGCGTATATCGCCAAGAAGAAAATCAATAAAGCCCAAGTTAAAAAAGCTGTGACTGAGTACTTGGGTGGAAAACCGTTTAGTGAGATAAGAAAAGAGACTGGTGTAGGTAGAGCAACGATATTTAGGCATATGAAAAAAGGTGATTGATATCGTCTCATTTTCCCCTGAAATTGAGACAGTGCTAGGCAGATAATACAATTTTATTAACCAGTAATTTAATCCAAACTTTTAGGAGTAGAGCGATGAACTGTTAATTTAATGAGTTGTAACTAAGGTTAAAAATACAAATTTAATAAGGCTGCGAAAGTGGCCTTTTTTTTCGTCTCAAATTCCCCTAAAAATGAGACGGTAATACCAATAAGCTTGGCACTATTAATCGGAGATTCCGAATGGCCGGCATTACACTCGAACAAGCAGAAACCAAGCTTAATGAATATCTAGAAGCAGAATCTAAGATTCTTGCTAATCAATCTTACGAATTTCAAGGGCGCCGCTTAAACCGCGCAAATCTAAAAGAAGTGCGTGATGGCATTGAGACTTGGGATGCCCGCGTAAAAGAGCTGGCTGCTAAAGCATATGGTGGCCGTCGTACAGTCGTTGCTCGCCCAAGGTAAATCATTATGGCAAAAACTACACCAACCCGTAAACCGTTAGAAATTAAACCGAACTTGGTTGATAAAGCAATTGGCTACTTTGCACCTAAAGTTGCACTAAGAAATATGCAGGCGCGCTCAGTGATGGCGTTGGCTGTAGGGGGATCTAGTGGAATTGGTTATAAAGGCGCAAAACGTGATAATGCTGCAACATCAAACTGGAATTCTTTTGCAGGATCTGCTGAGGCTGATATTAGCCCAGACTTAGTCATGAATCGCGCACGTAGTCGCGATTTGGTGCGTAACAATCCTATTGCTGGTGGTGCTGTAGGGCAGATGACTACGAATGTGATAGGTACAGGCCTTTCACTCTCCCCGAAACCAGATGCAAAATTCTTAGGAATTACCGAACAGCAAGCAGATGAGTGGGCAGAAAACACTCTGCGTGAGTATTCTCTATGGGCTAATAGTAAAGACTGTGATCTACGCAGACAGTTAAACTTTTACCAAATTCAAGATCTGGTATTCCGTTCTCGCATGGAGTCCGGCGATGTATTTTCTATTAATCTTATAAAACCACGTGGAAACAGATACGACCTGACATTACAAACCATTGAAGCAGACCGTTGCAGTAATCCTAATCGAAAACAAAATACCAACACAATGGTTGATGGTATTGAGATGGATGGTGATGGTGCGCCTATTAGATACCACTTTAGCAAGATTCACCCTGGTAGTTTACGTCAAGCTGGTAATGAGTGGATCCCCGTACAGGCATACGGTGAAAATGGCCGTAAAAATGTAATTCATCTCTTCAAGCAATTGCGTCCTGAACAGGTGCGTGGCGTGCCTGAATTCGCCCCAATTATTGAACCATTGAAGCAGCTAGGACGTTTCACAGATGCAGAGCTTCAAGCGGCTGTAGTGAACGGTATGTTTGCTATGTTTGTGCGAATGGATCACGAAGCGTTTATGGATATTTTTGACGACACTGGGCGCCAAAATTATGCAAAACAAGCATCGAATTGGGACGGGAGTCTTGATGATAATGGTCGAGTAATTAATTTATTGCCAGGTGAAGAGCCTGTTTCGCCAAATCCTGGCAGACCAAACCCTGAGTTTGACCAATTCTTTCAATCGATTTTGCGCCAAATCGGGATGCAACTGGAAATCCCCTTTGAAGTGCTGATCATGCATTTTCAATCAAGCTATTCAGCTGCGCGTGCTGCATTACTTGCCGCTTGGAAAACTTACCGTCGTTGGCGTGATTGGATGGCCTCTGACTTTTGTCAGCCTGTATATGAGTTGTGGCTAGAGGAAGCTGTAGCAAAAGGCTACATCAAAGCACCAGGCTTCTTTGCAGACAAGCTTACTCGTGCAGCATGGAGTAAATCAATCTGGATTGGAGATGGTCCTGGCAGCATTGACCCAGCCAAAGAGGTTTCTGCTGCAAAAGAGCGAGTGGAGCTAGGTATATCAACACGCGAGACAGAAAGCATTCTGCATGATGGTGTGCCTTATGAAACCAAACATAAGCAATTAGCCAAAGAAAAACGCATGCGCGATGCTGACGGCTTGACTGTTTTGCCATCACAAGGCGGTATTCCAGTAAAGATTGAAGACTTAGATGAAGACTTAGATTTAGATAAGAAAAAAAATGAAGACGATGATGAATAAATCACGTCTCATTTTCCCCTAAAAATGAGACGTCACACTCTGTAATGTTAAACCTATGCGATATCCACATATTACTGCAAGGCTTTTCAATGCACCGCTGATGATTCATCCGCAAAAGCTGGATGCAATTATTGCTGGTATCAGCCCACGTTTATTTGCTGCTAATTCTCATACTGGCGATTCAGCTGGATATGAAATGCTTGCACCAGAATTATTTTCCACTAAAAAAATGAATCGCCAAGATTATGAGCGCGGTTTCCAAGTGGTGGATGGTGTGGCAGTTATCAATATTTCAGGTGCAACAGTGCACCGTAGTCGTATGGAAGCTGACTCCACATTTTTGCTTGGTTATAACGACATTACCAGACAAATTGAAAGTGCCATGGATAACAGCGATGTTCATGCTGTATTGCGCGTTTACGATAGCCCAGGCGGTGAAGTCAACGGCGCGTTTGAACATGCAGAACGTATGCAAGCATTGTTGGGTAAAAAGCCCATGATTTCTATTGCGGATAGTATTGCCGCTTCAGCTGCTTACTTAGGTGGTAGTGCCGCTGATGAATTAGTCATTACAAATACTGGATACGCTGGCTCCATTGGTGTAGTGATGCGTCATATTGATGTTTCACGTGCGATGGCAAATGAAGGCGTTCAAGTCACTCATATATTTGCCGGTGATCATAAAGTGGATGGTAACCCATTCGCGCCTTTACCTGAGTCTGTTCGCGCTGATTTCCAAGACGAAATTAATACCCTTTACGAGATGTTTGTGCAAGCAGTTTCAGTGCAGCGTGGGCTTTCAGTAGAGGCCATCATCAACACACAAGCCAATACATACCGTGGTCAAAAAGCCGTATCAATGGGCTTGGCTGATCGTGTGTCAACTACCGACAAACTAATTGCAGAGTTATCGCAAAAACGTAGTACTCGCGTTCATTCTATTCCAGCCAATGTAAGTACAGCGGCTAAAGAAAATGCCACGTTGCCTGGCATGCAGCAAGACAAGGCAGCACCCCATATTTCAACCAAAGGAGTAACAACCATGACACTGGAAGAATTGCGCGCTGCGCATCCAGACTTGTGTGCTGCTCTGGTAGAAGAAGGCCGCAGTGCCGGCTTCGACGCCGGAGCATCTGCAG
>Ga0208393_100094_pt1 | contig 36662 bp, 54 predicted proteins | sample LakWasMet46_HOW7_2_FD_183884 | JGI IMG/M metagenome (GOLD analysis project Ga0208393, IMG submission 183884) | Freshwater sediment methanotrophic microbial communities from Lake Washington under simulated oxygen tension - Sediment Metagenome... | ecosystem: Environmental > Aquatic > Freshwater >...
AAAAGTGTGGGGGAGTGATTGATTTGGCACTATTAAGACATCACAAAAAAAGCCAAGAAAGCCCCGTAAAATAAGGCTATAAGATGAAATTACCTAAAAATTAGATTTGGCACAAAATAGAACTAAATTAACAATTTTTGATTAGTTTTGCGCAAGATTTGGCACAAGAATAGATAGTTATTGATTACATTTTGAATTGACCGAATTTAAATGGAAGCACTTTACCTATCACTCTGAAGTTTGCAGCTTGTTCAGCTGTGTATTCTTCAATGCCGAAGCCATTTTCGTTATCACTTTTAACCAATATAGAGCCATCAAGCTTAAGTTTAACGCGCTTTATACGCAGCAAATCATCTTGCATAATGACGTAGATGGCATCGTCAATAAACTTATTACACGCTGTATCTACAAAAACCTGATCACCATGAGATAGCGTACCCTCCATGCTGTCACCATATACAGTGATAATTTTAACCTTATCGGCATTGGCTCCGACACGGTTACGCCAGTTAATGGCATTAATTGCTACCATTACACTTACTTGATCGGTTGGCGTAACTTGACCTCCACCAGCAGCAGCACGAACATCTGTTAGTTGCTCAATATATATGGCATCAGCGTATTTCTTTTGGACTAATGATTTAGAGGCACTTTGCTCTTCATTGGCTGATAGCTCGAACAGCGCATCTACAGATGCATATTTGGCTCTACTTTCTTTTGATTTTGGTGCCGGTATGCTCTCTGAAGGCTCGTAATTAGCTTTTGTATCTTTATCGGCTATGTAGATACGAATGGCTTCCAATACCTCTTGTGGCGGCTTATATTCAGTTAAAAGGCCATTGGGACCACCCTTCCCCTGTACTTGCCTGGACTCCCAGCCTTTGCTTACTGCTCTGCCTTTGCAGCCTACAGATGTGGTCGGTAGACCAGCCACCCAGTTTTTACCAAACTCGGCTAAATCAGCAGCAGAAAACCATTCCAAATTAGCTTTACTACTTTTATGCATAAGTTGTAAACCTTAGTTGTAAAGTAAATGCAAGTTGTAAAGTTGCCTATATCATTGATTTATATGTAAAACATAAATTAAATGAAAAATAATCGCATGTTTAAGTTGTAAACAGTTGCAAAGTAGTAAAGTTTCTTATAACATTGCCACATGTTCATTAATTACAAAACATTAAACATGCTAAAAAAACCAGCCAAAGAAAAAGTCCAAGACTGGCATCCAGTAGATGTTGTTGCTGCGATTCGCAAAACTGGCACAAGCCTGCAGCGTATAAGTCGTGAGCACAACCTATGTAATGCTGCAGTCGGTCAGGCTTTATACAGACCTTACCCTAAAAGCGAACGCATCATTGCTGAGCATTTAGGAATCTCACCACAGGTTATTTGGCCAAGCCGTTACAACTCTGACGGCACACCTAAAAGTGGGCGCGGAGAACGTGGCATTGGCAGATACCCAGCACAATTAACATCAGCTTCAAAAACTAAAGCCAATGATACCACCATCATTAATTCTCGCAATGTAAATGCATTAGACAAGGTGGCAGCGTAATGCGTAAGCATCGCGACGATAGAACCGGTGATCTGTTCATTATTCCGCAACCTGTTGCGCCTGTAGCTGGCGCTCTGTGTTGCAGAGTAGAGGTTGCACATGCAATGTCTGAGGCTTTGCGTGACCATGACCGTTACATTGTTGCTGCAGAAATGAGTAAGTTGCTAGGTCAAGAGGTTACCAAGAATATGCTGGATGCTTACTGCTCAGAAAGTCGCGAAGAGCATCATCCAAGCTTTGAGCGTGCCATTGCTTTTGATATGGCAACAAGCACTCATACATTATCTAACTTGATGGCTCGCAAGCTGGGAGCCAAGTTGGCGGTTGGTAAAGATGCCCTCAATAGTGAGCTAGGTAAGTTAGAACGCCAGCGCGATGAAGCTGCCAACAAAATTAAAGTATTGAAAAGACAATTGGGAGAAGCAGAGTGAAACAATATTACTCATGCGCCGAATTGGCTGATATGAAGCTTGCTGGAATCCCTGCATCGCGACCAGGCATAAAAATGAGAGCTGAATCTGAGGGTTGGATTAAGCGTGAAGTGAATGCAAAGGGTGGCAAAGGTGGCGTTAAGACAGAATACCAACCGCCTAAAGCAATCATGGATTTAATTAAATCTGCAAAGCTAAATATCGAAATACAGACAGTTAAACAACCGTTAATCGACAAGCCACAATTAACTGAGTTAACGGTTGCTACCAAACAAAGCAGCACCGACTTGAAAGACTGGCAACGCCAGACAGCCGAGGCACGCGCAGCAATATGCCAAGAAATTAAAAGACTTGCAGCAGTTGGCGGCACTGATCGCGCCATCATGAAATTAGTCGACATGGCAGCTACCGGCACCCTACCAGATCACCTGCAACAACTTGCACCGTTAGCTAACGCTCGGTCAGGTAAGGCAGGAAAGCGCACATTGAGCCGCCGTTCAATGTATCGCTGGTTAACTGATGCTGAAGGTGGTGTTGCGACTTTAGCACCTAAGTCATGTGAAAAAATTCAGGTACCAGCTTGGGCTCCATACTTGATGAGCCTTTATGGTCAACCACAAAAACCAAGCTTAGCTTACTGCATTGAACAACTACCTAAGCACTTACCTGCAACTATTGAGGTGCCAAGTTACTCAGCTGCTAACCGATTTATTAAGAAAATAAGCAATGTTGAGGCGCAAAAAGGCCGCATAGGTAACCGTGAAATAAAGAACATTAAACCTTTTATACGACGTGACACCAGTCAAATGTGGCCATGTGATGCTTACACAGCTGACGGGCATGCATTTGATGCTGAGGTTGCACACCCTGCACATGGCAAGGCATTTAGACCAGAAATCACCAGTGTTTTAGATATCGCCACACGCAAGTGTGTTGGTTGGTCTGTTGGTTTGGCTGAGTCCACATGGGGCGTGGTGGATGCGCTACGCCACGCCAGTCTTAATGGTGGCATTCCTGCTATTTTCTATGTTGATAATGGATCAGGCTTTAAAAATGCAGCCATGAGTAATGAAGCAACAGGCTTTATGGCTAGGTTATCTATCACACTGACGCACAGTCTGCCTTACAACTCACAAGCACGTGGTATTGAAGAGCGCTCACACCAAAGTATTTGGGTGCGTGGTGCTAAAGAGTTGCCTACTTATATGGGCGCTGATATGGACGCTCAGGCAAAACAAGCTGCGTTTAAGGTAACTCGTGCTGATATTAAAGCAGCTGGATCATCTAAAAAACTCATGCCCTGGTTAACTTTTATTGAGTGGTGTCAGGTGCAAATTGATGCATACAACAACCGCCCTCACCGCTCATTACCTAAGGTTTATGACGAAGTATCCGGTAAGAAGCGCCACCAATCACCGAATGAGGCATGGGCCTCAGCAGTGAGTGAGGGTTTCAAACCAGTGTTAGTTGAGCCACACGAGGCTGATGATTTATTCAGGCCATACAAAGAAGCCGTTACACGCCGTGGCGAGATTACTTTGTTCACCAACACATACTTTAGCCACGACCTTGAAGCCTATCACGGTGAAACCATGCGCGTAGGTTATGACATTCACGATGCCAGCCGTGTATGGGTGCGTAATCAAGCTGGCCAGCTAGTTACTGTGGCTATGTTTGAAGCGAATAAACGCAGTTACTTCCCTCAATCATTCATTGAGCAAGCTGCTGAAAAACGCGCCAAAGGCCGCATTCAACGTGCTCAAGCCAAGATTGACGAAGCCGAGCAGGAACTTAACCCACCACAACAATTGGTTTATGACGCACCAATAGAGCTGCCGGTGATGACTATGAATACCAAGCGAGAAATAGGAACGCCTGCGACTCCAGAGGTGAAATTCCTCGAAACAGGCATGTTGGCCAACGTGATTGAAATGCCAATAACCAAAGCTGTTCGCCCTTACTTTGAGACAGACGCAGCAAAGTACAGGTGGCTTTTATCTAACGATGCAGAGGTCACTGTGCAGGATGAGGCTTGGTTGAATTACTACAGAATAACTGCCGAATATGAGGATTTATTCGGAGATAGAGAAGCGGCCATACGGTAGTTAGCGCTACCGCATGACCTTTACCACAGGTGTTTAAAAATCACCTTTACAACAAGCAAGAGAGAGTTTACATGAAAAAACAATTTGTAAAAACAGAAAATTACGAACGATTTAGAACAGGTATTACCGCTGTTGAGAACCGTGGCGCAGCCGAGGCTAGCTTAATGCTGGTGACGGCTGAAGCTGGTTTTGGCAAGAGCACAACGGTAGATCACTGGGCAATTCAAAGCGGTGCAGCTTACGTGCGTGCCAAAGAGGGCTGGACGCCTGCATGGTTCAAAAGTGAGTTAGCAGAAAACTTAAAACTAGACACTCGCGGCAGACCAAAAGATATGTTTGCACGTATTGCCGGTTACATAGGCAGCAACCAAATCCCTATTGTGATTGATGAGGTTGAACATTGCCTTGAAAACAATGCAGCTGTACTTGAGGCCGTGCGCGATTTGAGCGACTTAACTGAAGTACTAGTCATATTAGTTGGTATGGATCAGGTGCAGGCTCGTATTGCACGCCACAGACAAATTAGCAGCCGTATTGCACGTGTGGTGGAGTTTCAACCTGCCAGCATCAACGACGTGTTAATCACATGCAAGCAACTGGCAGAAGTAGACATTGCCGATGATTTAGTGGCTGAGATTCATCGTGCAAGTGGAGGCCGCATGCGCGACATCATGAATGCAATTGCCACTATAGAAAACACTGCAAAACGCAATGGCGCAACCAATGTGACGCTAGCTGACATGGCAGGCCAAAGCCTCACCCATGACTGGCAATCACGCCGCCCACGTATTGTTAAAGCGGGAGTACGTTAATCATGGCGCAAATTAGTCAAATAGTTACCATTAAAAAACAGTATCAATGTGACCAGTGCGACACCATTCATGACCGTGAATCACAAGCTGAAGAATGCTGCCAGCCAGAAGTGGTAGAAGTTTATGTCTGCCCCGTTTGCAGTAATCCTCATTTTAGAGAGGCTGATGCCATTGAGTGTTGCGAAGTTGATCCACTTAACTTGCCTGCTTATAGGCCTTCTGCAGAAGAGTTAGAGCGTCACGGTCAGTTAAGACTGGAGTCCGTTAAATGATCTGGACATCTAACATTATTTTAGCTGCCATTGCAGATGCTTATCACGTCGATTGCGTGCGCGAAGCTGACCTTGTTCACAGCACTGGCCTAACCGAAACACAAGTTGATCGCGCATGCTTAAAACTGCGTAAGCATGGCTTCTTAGATAAGTGTGGTCAAGGTTGCCACACCATTACTGAAGCTGGCCGTATTGCAATGGCTGAAGGCAAAAAAATCATCAGCGGCCCTAACGGTAAGCAGTCAGCTGCAAGAATCAACAAGAACAGCCTACGCATCAAGGTTTGGCGCGCCATGCGCATCCGTAGCAAGTTTTCAATACCTGAGCTGGCGATGTTAGTAGCGCAAGGTGGTGAGAAAGATATCACAAGCAACATCGGCAAGTATGTACGCGCCCTGCAAAAGGCTGGTTATCTTGCTGAAATGGGCAAGCGCGAAAAAGGCAGCGCCATTACAAGCAACGGCCACAAGCGTTACTGGCTAATCCCTGAACGTAATACAGGCATACAAGCTCCTGTGTGGCGTATATCTGCAAAAACTGTGTATGACCCAAATACAGAATTGGAGCATGCATGTCTTTAAAAAATACAGTATGGCTAAAGCTATTGACTGAAGCTGTTGATAAAAGCAGTAAGCAGGCAGTTGCTGATGAGCTTGGTGTATCTCGCACCACAATCAGCTTGGTAATGAATGATAAATACCCAGCAAGCACCGACAAGATTGAGGCGCTAGTAATGGCTTTATATAGCCGTGTTGACTGCCCTCATCTAGCCGAACAAATCACCATTACGCAATGCAAACGCCACCATAGCGAAAGCGCACCTACAAGCAGTCCTCGCGCTATGCGCCTATGGAGAGCATGCCAGGCTTGCCCAAATAACGGTGAAAAAAATGGAGCTAAATATGAATAGATATGAAGTGAAAATCCGCACACCAAAAGGCAATGAAACGGTGACTCGTACAGTTGAAGCAGTTGCTAAAAATAGCTGGAGCGCAGGTTGCTTGGTGTTGCAGTTGCTTGCTATTGAATCGCCAAACCTAACAGTAACCGTGCGTCCACTCAGGGAGGCTAAGCATGTGTAAACGTAATCAAGCAATCGTTATTGCGCCATTTTCACCTAAGCCACTCCCTAACAAGCGCGGCTTAATCATCCGAGGATTACACACATTGCATTTGGTAATGACTACAAATTACAGCCTACCTGTGGCTTGGAAAGTGGCGGCTTAAGATGGATGTGACTTATGACAAATATGGACGGATGAATTACCACCCTGATTTTCATGGCAAACAAAATACACCGTGGATGGTTTCTGATGAAAAGTTCCTGATTGAAAACTATGCAGAACTTGGGCCAGAGCAAATTAGTTTTGCATTAGAACGCACTATACATACGGTTATGACGCGTGCTTACAAACTGAGAAAAGATGGTCTTATGCAGAAAAAGAAATCTTGGCATAAACGCATAAAAGGTATGGACGCATCATGAAGATTGTATGCCCATGCTGCGCTGCAGAGTTCCCACTAGAGGCCGCCATGAGTGATGTATCAGCTCGCCAGGCTATTGCACGTGCATTTAGCCTTACACCACTCGGTGATGTGTTGTTGCCATATGTTGGCTTATTTAAACCAGCCAAACAGGCATTAAAAATGCCTGTCCTGGTACGCATATTAGATGAGCTGCTTGTTGATATTAAAGCAGGACAAATCACACGTGGCGGCACCATCTACCCTGCTCCGCAAGAGTACTGGCGCAGTGCAATTGAAACTATGCTTGGCAGCCGAGACAAGCTAAGCCTGCCATTAAAAAGCCACGGTTATCTTTATGAAATTATCGCAAGTTTTGGCAACCGTGCAGCAGCAGCACAGGAACGTAAAGGTGAGCAAGGCCGCAAGTATGGAGCGATTAAAACAGCAGCAGACCATACGGCACACACAGAGCCAGTAAAAACAACCCGCAATACAAGCAGAACGATTGGCGGTGTATTGAAGGAAATCACAGGAAAGGCCCAGCAACATGGCAACTAAACACGATTTATTACAAGTGCTAAGTGAGCACATTGGCGCGGCTAAAGGTATCCGTGGACAAGATCTAGCGCACTTGCTGAATGTTTCAACTCGTGAATTGCGCAAGCTAATCAGCCAAACGATTGAGCAAGACGCTACCGCGATTTGTGGCCATCCAAGCACCGGCTATTACATTGCCAGCTGTGAGAAAGAGCTAAAAAGCACCATAGAGTTTCATAAATGCCGTGCCATGCATGAGTTACGCAAGGCAAGCCAATTATCAAAAATCCCGTTGGCCGATTTGGTTGGCCAACTTCACTTACGTACTTAAACAGGAGAAACAAACAATGAACGCACCAACAACAATACCAGCAGGCTTTCGCCTGAAGCATGACGGCAGTTATGTGCCTGAATCTACGATTAAGCCAATTGATCTTGCACGTGACCAGATTGTGAATGAGATCGTAGAGAACGCAAAAGAGCTAAATCAAAGCATTAGCGGTTTTAAGCTTAAGACCTTTGCCGATGTGCAAGCCTTTATTGAAATGAGCGCAGAGCAGTATGGCGCAAAAATCGGTGGCAATAAGGGCAATGTCACCTTAATCAGCTTTGATGGGCGCTACAAGATACAACGCGCAGTAGCTGAGAGCATCACATTTGATGAGCGCCTACAAGCATCAAAACAGTTAATTGATGAGTGCATTCACACATGGTCTGAAGGTGCTAATGACAACATTCGCGCACTGGTTAACGATGCTTTTCAGGTGGATAAAGAAGGCAATATCAGCATAGGCCGCGTGCTTGGTTTACGCCGCCTGAATATCACTGATGAAAAATGGCAGAAAGCCATGCTGGCCATTAGTGACGCGATTCAAGTCGTCGGCAGCAAAAGCTATGTGCGCGTGTATGAGCGCGTCGGTGATAGTGATAAATGGTCAGCAATCGCTTTAGATGTGGCAGGTGCCTAATGCAAAGCCGCATGCAATCGATGTTTGAAGCCCTAATCAATATATTGGTTGGTTTCACCATCAACATGCTACTTAACTTTAGCGTGTTTCCATTGTTCGGCTGGCATATAAGCCTGACACAAAACTTGGCGCTAGGTGGCGTTTATACAGTAGTTAGCATTATTCGTAGTTACTGCCTGCGCCGTTTCTTTAACAAGGTGCATTCCGTGCAAAAGTACCACGATGATGACGTGCATTTAGGTGTTGGTGCATGAGCCTACTGACAGACCCGAAGGCATTCAACTACCTGATTATGGTGCTGTACCTGTTGAATGCCTGCCGCTGGGCATATGAGGCTAAATGGGCTGATGTCTGCTACTGGATATCAGCCCTGGCAATCACCGCCACAGTAACTTTTTTATACGATCACTAGCGCTGCTGGTGGTTTTTCTGAAGGGTTTTAGCAATAAAGCCTTTCAAAAAAATCAACCAACCATGAAAGGTAACAAATATGAATCAAGCTGATTTAGTCAATGCAATTGCAGACCACCACACCAACACTGGCACTAGCAAAGTGGCAATTAAGTTTGTGTTAGATGCTCTGGCTGATGTTACGAAAGATGAGCTATCAAAAGGCGGTGAAATCACCTTACCAGGCATTGGCAAACTAAGCGTTAAAAAACGTACAGCACGTACAGGCCGCAACCCTGCAACTGGTGAATCCTTGGCTATTCCAGAGAAGAATGTGCCGCATTTCAGCGCATTAAAAGCATTAAAGGATGCTGTGACTGTTTAGTTAGATTTTCATCTTTAGGCCGTTAAAACGGCGGCCTAAGTAAGACGATTTAACGGGAATTAATATGAAACTTACAAAAGAACAAAAAACTGAATTGGCACAAAAGCTAACCTCCCCTTGGGGAGCAGTAAAGCTGATTTGTGACGGCTTTACGATAGACCTGCAAGTGCAAAGAATGAAAGGTGGCATGTCATATCGCGTCATGACTTACGTTAATGGTCAGTTCCTCGGCTTGTGGGTTTCATCAACTCAAGAACATACAGAACAAAAGTTTCTTAGAAAAAGCGCCCGTCCACTTTACTCAGCTGCTTATAAAGCAAAAATGGAGAAGATTTTCGGTAAACGCGCAGTGGCAAAGGATGAGTCGTATCAAAAAAAACATGTAACTTACATGCCTGATTTTGCTAGCGGTAAGGCTGCTATCAGCCATCTTTGCAAAGTGTGTGAATCAATTGAAATTGTTGAGGCTTAGCAATTAAATGAAAAAAGATACCAGATCAGCCGATTTAGCGATGATCCACATCGCTAAGAAAGCACTTGGCCTTGATGATGAAACCTATCGCGGCATGCTGTTTACTGTTGCGCGTGTAAAAAGCAGCAGTGAATTAGACCAGGCTGGCAGAGATGCAGTACTTGCCCACATGAAAGCTCGTGGTTGGCAAAGTAAATCCTCTACACCTGATGTCGCAAAAGCCAAACAAGCATTGATTGGCAAGATTGGTGCATTGCTGGCAGACATGGGCCTGAGTTGGGCATATGCAGACGGCATTGCAAACCAAATGTACAAACGCGCCAAGCTGCAGTGGTGCAAACCAGCCGAACTACGCGGCATTATTGTGGCGTTAGTGAACAAACAAAAGAACAAACAAAAGGCAAACAATGGTTAAAGCAATTGAAAACTACCAATGCTCAATCAAGCTGCCAGCCTCACTGGATGAAGTCATTGCAGTGATTGGCGAATCACTCACGCTTGAATTAATCAACGTGTATGGCGGCACTACGCAACGCCTACCAGCCATACGGAATGCAACAGACGAACACGAGTTTGCAAAGGTGATCGGTAAAGAAAAGCTGCACCAGTTAATACAAGCCATCGGTGCCAGCCGTTACGTATATATACCGCGCTGTGCAGATGGCCTGCGCCTGAAAAGAGACCGCGAGATTGTGAACCGCTTTAACGAAGGTGAAGCTGTTGAAAACCTTGCCAGAGAACATAGTTTGAGTGATAGACAGATCTGGAACATACTTAAAAAAACTGAAATGGGTGACGGGCAGACTCAGTTGTTTTAGTATGTACTAAAATTAAAAAAATGAGGCTACAAAATGACGATAAAAAATATATTAGTAATATTGGCTATGACTTTATTGGTTGCATGTGGAGCTGATGAGCAGCATGCAGAATTGGATTATAAAAAATTAAGCATTGAACATCAATTTGCTATAGTCAATGCTGGTCATGAGGTTGATGCTTCAGACAAAACTACAATTCGTGCAAAAGAGCTGCTGCAAAGAGCTAGTGAGCAGTATGATGAGCCTCAAGAAAATATTGCAGATATGGCAGTTAAAGCCTCTAAAATTATCAAGGCTGAAGGTATTGATGTCAGCCCAATGGAAATGTTGGAAGCAACTACTTTGGCTTATATTAAAGACTCAAAATTCGCAGAAAATGCAGCACTTTATGTGGGTTTAAGAAAGAGCGGTCAACCTCACACGGAGGCAATAATTGCATTAAAAGGTATACTTAAATGCTCGAATTCAGCATGTTGACTAAAAATTAAATCAAGCGTAGTTTAAAAAAGGGGGTGCTGTTCAGCGCCCCTTTTTGCTACTGAAGCCACTCAGTGGCGCATTCACAAGCCTCATGCCATACCATCGGTTACATGAGAGCATCATACAAAATACTATTAGCAGGCGTTACCAGTGCATCCCTACTCGCCTTTGTTGGCGGCTGGGAGGGCACCGAGTTAAAGCCCTATCACGACATTGCCGGAGTACTCACAGTATGCAATGGCTACACCGGCCCGGATATTATCAAGGGCAAAACCTACGGCAAAAAAGAGTGCGATACGCTGCTCAAGCAAGAGCTAACCGCACACGGCAAGGCTGTGCTGGCCTGCGTGAATGTACCGATGAACCAAAACCAATACAACGCTTTTGTATCGCTCGCCTACAACGTGGGCGCAGGCACCGTGTGCAAGTCTGGCCTGCCTAAAAACAAGTACCTGATTGATGAGCTCAACGAAGGCAATTACACCGCCGCGTGTGACCGCATACTGGCTTACAACAAAGCCAGGGTAAACGGCAAGCTGGTGCCGGTGTTTGGGTTGACCAAGCGCCGCCAGGCTGAACGCGCCATGTGTTTAACGCCCATTGCGCCTGTCGCTCCGGCAGATGGAGGGCAACCCATTGTTGGATAATCTAAAACGAACAGAAGCCTTCATGTGGCTGTTTGTAGCTGCTGTGCTTATTGGCGCTATTTATGGCATTAATCACGCCTACCAGCGCTATCAATCAACGCTGCCAACCGCACCCGTCGGCTTAAACATTGTTGCCACGCCAGCCCCAGAGGTTAAAAAGGTGACGCCGGTAGCCAAGCCAATCAAGGCCAAGACCGTTAAGGTTTACCCTGCCGCCGTTAAAAACACCATCAAACTGCCGCAGATTATTCAGGACAACCCTGATCTTGATGTAATTGCATCTAACCAGGTACCGGCTGACGACCATCCACAAACCATCACCACGCTGATTAACACCGAAACCGGCGAGAGCCAGACCTTTGTTAAACGTGACCCGCTGCCTTGGCTGGCCGTAGATACCCACGGTGAAGCAGGCATGTACATGGGGATTAAAAACGGCACCCCCACGGCTCGGCTCGAAGCCAAGCAAGGGTTGCTACAGGTTAAGGCTTTGCATTTTGGCTTAATCGGCTCGGTAGATCAGCAGCTTGGTAACGGGCAAGACACTGATTATTTTATTGGCACCGGCGCATGGGTGAGGTGGTAAATGCTGCCAGCAGACGAAGCGCAGCGGCTTGAATTCGCTGAAAGAGACAGTGGCATTGATACGGTTAGGGCAAGAGTCAAAAACGCAGGAAAGCTGCCCTCTGCCGAAGTATGTGTTAACCCGAGTTGCGGTGAAGTAATACCGGAGGCGCGAAGGATTGCCTACCCGGGTGTGCGGCTTTGTACGGAGTGTAAGGCCTTTAGTGAACAGTACGGGCGCCTGCCTTGAATAATGGAGAAAAACAATAATGAATTCCGATGAGAGTCGTTTGCTGGGTGAGATCAAGGGAAAGCTTGATCTCGTGATTGATGGCCAAGCCGATCAAAAAGAAACCTTTGAAAAAAAGCTTGATGGCTTAGATGAACGCCTGCGCAAGGTAGAAAACAAAGCCGCGTTAAATGGCGCTATCTCTGGCGGCATTATCAGCATAGGCATGGCTATTGCCATTGAAAAATTAAAAACAGTGACCGGGATGCGTTAATCAATGGCCTACGGTGAAGAAACACGTCGCGCGTTACGCAGCGCCAATGTACATAAAGCGCTAAGTCTTGAAGCCGCAGCAGAACAGCTTGGTATCTCGTTTGGTACTGCCAGCCGCTGGAAGCGCGAAGCCAAGGCCGCCGGTGACGATTGGGATAAAGCCCGCACAGCCTCAATGATGGCTGGTGCAGGCCACGAAGCCGTTAGCCAGATGGTATTGCAAGAGTTTATGACGCTTTTTCAAAGCACCATAGAGCAGCTCAAAACTGATGTAAAAGGCACACCAATGGCTAAAGCCGAGGCGCTGTCACGCTTGAGCGATGCTTATAACAAAGCCATGAGCGCGGCGGCTAAATCTAACCCGAAACTTAACAAACTGGCGGTGGCAATGGAAGTACTGCAAATGCTGGCTGGATTTATTCAGGAGCAGCACCCACACCTTACAGAGCCATTCTTAACCATGCTGGAGCCATTCGGCGAGAAAATCAGCGGGGTGTTCGGGTGAGTTTGTATTTTCACATTGCCTTATGTTTTTTTTGCTACTCAATAGGCTTGCTGTCAGAAATGTTAAATAAAGAGCCTTTTTATAAGCAGCTATTTGCATGGTCATATCTGTTTTTCTTATCCTTATTTTGGCCGCTTGTGTGGGTACTTTCCATTATAAAAACCATTAAGACAGGCTTAAAAAATGGCTAAGAACGGCAAAGAGTTTTTAGAGCAGCTGGCAGAGCTTGGCCAATCACTACGCAATAAGATTGAAGCGGACGTTTCAGGCTTCAAGTCTGATGCTGAAAGCGCACGTCAGCGCCGTTTGCAGGCGCACGATAACTTTGAGTTCTTTTGTAAAACCTACTTTCCGCACTACGTTAAAAAAGACAACAGCATTCTGCATGATCACCTGTACAAGCGCCTGCCGGAGATCGTAAACAGCACCGAGAGCGAAACCGACGCACTGGCAGCGCCGCGTGGTGAGGCTAAATCAACCATCACCACACAGTTGTTTGTGATCTGGTGCGTGATCACTGGCCGCAAGCATTACCCCATTATCGGCATGGATGCTTTTGATCAGGCCGCCATTATGCTGGAGGCGATTAAAGCCGAGCTGGCATACAACCCGCGTTTGATAATGGATTATCCAACCGCTACAGGCCAAGGCCGTATCTGGCGTGCTGAAGTGATACTGACCGCCGGTAACGTAAAAATTGAGGCCGTAGGCAGCGGGAAACGCATTCGTGGCCGTAGGCATGGCCCATATCGCCCTGATCTGTTTGTGGGCGATGACCTTGAGAACGATGAGAACGTAGCCAGCCCTGCCCAGCGCGACAAACTTGAAGCGTGGATCAACAAAGCCGTGCTTAAACTTGGTGAGCCGGGCGAAAAGTTCGACGTCATCATCATTGGCACCATTCTGCACTACGACAGCGTGCTATCACGCCTGATTAAAAACCCGCTGTGGAATGGCAAAAAATTTCGCGCACTGATCACATGGCCTAACAGAATGGACCTGTGGGATCGATGGGAAGAGCTACTGCTTAATGTAGGCAAGCAGCTGGCAGAAGAGTTTTACCAGGCACACAAACCACAGATGGAAGCAGGCGCAGCAGTGAGCTGGCCAACCGCCCGCCCGCTGGTTGTGTTAATGACAATACGCGCCCGTGACGGGCATGCAGCGTTTGACTCTGAGCTGCAAAACGACCCGCTCAGTGATGACGACGCACCCTTTGCCAAGTGCATTACCTTTTGGGTTAACCGCCTTAACGAGTGGGTATTTTATGGTGCATGCGACCCAAGCCTTGGCAAAAAAGGCGCAGGCCGTGACCCATCAGCAATTCTGGTAGGCGGCTATAACCGCAGCACTGGCATACTCGATGTGGTTGAAGCCAGCATTCGCAAACGACTGCCTGATCGCATTATTGAAGACGTAATCAGCTACCAGATTGAGTACAAGTGCCAGTTATGGCTAGTTGAATCGGTACAGTTTCAGGAGTTTATGCGTACCGAGTTGGTGAAAAGGTCTGCAAAGCGAAGAGTGCCAGTGCCTGCACGTGGCGTAACTCCGTCAACAGATAAAGAACTGCGTATTGAAAGCATGCAACCACACATGGCTAACGGCTTAATCAGGCTGCACCCTAGCCTCCATACGCTTATTGAGCAATTAAGGCACTGGCCAAAAGCAGATCATGACGATGGGCCAGACGCGCTACAAATGCTGTGGGCAGCCGCCCTTTCATTAGGCGGCGGTATGGACTACCAAGGCGCAGGTAAATCAAATAGAGAATCAACAGGAGGTGGCGCATGGTAGCGATACTAGATCAACACGGGCAGCCAATTAAAAAGCCGGAGTTAAAAGAATCACAGACCGCCAAAGTTGGCGGTTTACATCATGAGTTTGCAGGTCACCCAAGCCGTGGTTTAACGCCTATAAAACTGGCGCGAATTATGGAAAATGCCGAGCAAGGCGACATTCGTGCGCAGCATGATCTGTTTTTAGATATGGAAGAGAAAGACGGCCATATCTTTTCTGAGATGAGCAAGCGTAAGCGTGCTTTGTTGAAGATTAGCTGGGACATAGTGCCGCCACGCAACCCAAGTGCGAAAGAAAAGAAGATCGCAGCTGAAGCTAAAGAGCTGGTGATGGATATTGCCAATATTGAAGACGTGATACTTGATGCGCTTGATGCGATTGGGCACGGTTTTTCATGCCAAGAAATTGAGTGGCAATTGCTTGGCCGCACTTGGCTGCCAAAAGAAATAACGCACAGACCACAAAGCTGGTTTAAAACCGATAATGAAACACGCACTGAGCTTCGCTTACGTGATAACTCACTTAACGGCCAAGCACTGCAACCGTTCGGCTGGGTTAAACATATTCACAAGGCAAAGTCCGGCTACATTGCAAGATCAGGTCTGCACCGTGTACTGGCATGGCCATACCTGTTCAAAAATTACAGTGTACGAGATCTTGCAGAATTCCTTGAGATTTATGGTTTGCCATTGCGCCTAGGAAAATACCCAAGCGGATCAGGTGATGATGAAAAAGCCACGCTACTACGTGCTGTGTTAGCTATTGGCCATGATGCCGCTGGCATTATTCCTGAGGGCATGGAGATTGATTTTAAAGATGCGGCCCAAGGCTCACATGAACCATTCCAAGCAATGATTGATTGGTGCGAACGTACCCAAAGTAAGGCGATTCTTGGCGGCACACTTACAAGCCAAGCTGACGGAAAAAGCAGCACTAATGCACTGGGCAATGTACACAACGAAGTACGTCATGACTTGATGATGTCAGATGCAATGCAGCTTGCAGGTACGCTCACCAGGGATATTGTTTACCCATTGATTGCGCTTAACCTTGGCGGTATTGAAGATGCACGCCGCATGCCTAAATGGCAGTTTGATCTACGTGAGCCTGAAGACATTAAGACCTACTCAGACGCACTGCCTCCATTGGTTGCCATTGGCGTGCAAGTGCCTGTTAATTGGGCGCATGAGAAGCTTGGAATACCGTTACCAAAAGAAGGTGAAGCAGTACTGCAGCCTGCAAAAAAAGAAGTGCCAGGACAAACTAACCAAGCAGCTGCAACAAGAGTTGCTGCCGCGACGGCGTTGCTTGATCAAGATGAGTTTGATGTTTTATCTGAAGAGTTGGCAGGCGACTGGGAGCGAGTCACTAACCCGTTAATTGAGCCAATTGCCGCGTTAGCTGCATCGGTGCAAAGTTATGAGGAGTTTCAATCCAGATTGCCAGAATTAATAGCTGGCATGGATATTAGCCTGGTAACTGAAGCTTTAACGCAAGGTCAGTTTGCTGCAGGCATTTGGGGGCGAGTGAATGGCCCAGACACTGAATAATGTTTGAGCTAAAACCACTACCTCCTAAAGAGGCCATCGAATACTTCAGGCAGAAAGGTTATCTTGTTGGCTTTAGCTGGGAGGATGTATGGCAGCAAGAACATCAAGCCGCCTTCACCGTGGCCAAAGCTATGCAAATAGATCTGCTTGAAGATATTCGCCAGGCGGTTGATGCTGCACTGGCAGATGGCACAACCTTTGCCACGTTTCGCAAGCTGCTTAAACCGTTATTGGTTCAAAAAGGATGGTGGGGTAAGGCTGATGTTGAAGACCCGCTGACAGGCGAGATAAAGAACGTGCAGCTGGGTAGCACCCGTAGACTGAAGGTGATCTACGATACCAACCTGCGTACAGCGCATAGCGAAGGCCAGTGGCAGCGCATACAGGAGAGCAAGGCATCATTCCCCTACCTGCAATACGATGGCAATAACAGCGAACACCCACGTCTGGCACATGCTGCATGGGATGGCATGATACTGCCTGCTGATGATCCTTTCTGGCAATCACACATGCCGGTTAAAGCTTGGGGCTGCAAATGCCGTGTGATTCAAATGAGCGCTGGCATGCTTGAGCGCCGTGGTTTAACGGTATCTGAAGCACCTGCCGTGCCTAAGTACAGCTATACCAACAAACGCACCGGTGAAGTGCAGCAGGTACCCAAGGGCGTAGATCCGGCGTTTAATTACGCACCCGGTGGCCGCCAGCAAAATCTGAATAAAATGCTTGCCGAAAAAATGGCACGTTTACCTGATGATCTGGCAAAAGCTGCAAAAAATAGTTAAGGCCGATTAAAGGCGATAAGATAGTTTTAAGCGGCATACACTAGCAAAATATTAAACAATCGTTTTTAACGGGGGTTTAACGCTATTCTAGGCGGTGTTTTTATCGAGAATAGAAAGCGTTATTAATAAAACTAACAGTTGCCAGTATTTTTTATAAGGCGTAGTCTAAAAAAGTGGCAACGTTCTAACCCCTGCACACCCTCACTGAAGCCACTCAGTATCGCACTAAACCCCATGCCCCATGAAAATGGGTGCCATGAAACACAAACAAAACCCACGCAAGCTGATTAACGCCGCAATCGCGGCTTGTAGTTTTGAATTAACTACCGGTGCCGATCTGCAGATTCTTCCTGCCGGTGAGTTTCGTGCCACAGATGGCAGGCCAACAGATGTTAAAGCCTGGTATATCGACGCCACCATTGCAGCCTCAATCATTGCTGAAGTATCAGCCCGTCAAAACCGTCTGGTGATTGACTACGAACATCAAACCCTTTTAGCCGCAGAGAATGGCAAGCCTGCCCCAGCCGCCGGTTGGTTTAAGCAGCTTGAATGGCGTGAAGGCGATGGTCTTTATGCGATTGGCGTTGAATGGACCGACGCAGCCAAAGCACACATCGAAGCCAAAGAGTACCTCTATTTCTCCCCCGTATTCAGTTACAGCAAAAAGACTGGTGCAGTCGAGAGCGTACTGCTTGGCGCAATCACCAACAACCCGGCATTAGACGGCATGAGTGAGGTTGCCGTAGCGGCAGCCTCCAAACTTTTAACCAACACGGAGAGTTTAACAATGGACTTAGACGAATTACTAGAGCGCTTGCGCTGGATGTTCAACCTGCCAACTTTGGCCACTGCTGATGACATTTTGACTGAGGTCAATAAAGCGGTAGATCTGATTAAAGCTGACAACGCTACGGCTGCGACAAGCTTTAACCTGACTAACCACTTAAGGGAACAGCATCAATCAATCGCAAGCCTGACCGCGCAGATTGAAACCCCTGACCCTGCCAAGTTTGTGCCGCTATCAGTCATGCAAGACCTGCAAACGCAACTCGCAGCGCTTAACAAACAGATTAACGACGGCGAAGTAGAAGACCTGGTAACGGTCGCTTTATCTAGTAGCCGATTGTTGCCAGCGCAGGAAGCTTGGGCGCGTGAACTTGGCGCTAAAGATATCGCCGCTTTGAAATCTTATCTTGATACAGCCCAACCAATTGTGGCTTTAACCAACACGCAAACCGGCGGCAAGATTCCCGATGGCGACGGTGTTACCGACCTGACTGAATCGCAATTAGCCGTATGCAAACAGATGGGCGTATCACCTGAAGACTACAAAAAGACTTTGAGCGCCAGCGCTTAACTTAGGTTTAACGATTTACATATTAACGCCTCATGTAAATGAGGCTATCAAGGAGAGAAGAAATGGCACTTGCAAATGACCGTAATACACCGTTGAAAGATGGTGAGTTGGTATCAGTACCGGTTGCAGCAGTAAAGATTTATGCAGGTTCACTGGTGGCGATTAACGCAGCAGGTTTTGCAACACCTGGTGCGGTGGCCACCACACTTAAATACTTTGGCCGAGCTGAAGAGTGGGTTGATAACGCGGCTGGTGCTGCCGGTGACAAAAGCATTTTAGTGCGTCGCGGCAAGGCTTTTAAATGGCTTAACCACGGGGCTGATGCAGTTGTGCAAGCTGATCTTGGCGCTACCTGCTACATCGTAGACGACCAGACTGTAGCCAAAACCAACGGTGGTAATACCCGCTCGGCAGCTGGCAAGGTGATTCAGGTTGATGCAGACGGCATCTGGGTCGAGTAATTAAAGCTTTAGGTTCAATCAGTAAATTAACTTTCAGGAGAACACAATGAAATCACGAATTTTAGTATTAGGTCTTGCTGCAGCTGCAGCAATGGCCGCGACGTTTGCAGTGCCACTGCATGCGCATGAGTTTAGCAATGAAACGCTCATGACAGGCGGCATGCTTGGCATGCTGGTAAATAAAGAAAGCATTGGGAATGTCTTTATCAGCCTGAAAACCACTTTTAACAATGCCTTTAGCGCTGCGCCTTCAGTATGGCAAAAACTGGCAATGAAGATCACTTCGACTACCAGCCAGAATGACTATGCCTGGTTAAGTAAGTTTCCAAAAATGCGTGCATGGGTTGGCGATAAAAACGTTAAATCGCTTGAGGCTGCTAAATACACAATCCCAAATAAAGACTGGGAGGCCACAGTAGAAGTTGATCGCAACGACATTGAAGATGACCAGCTGGGCATCTATGGTCCACAAGCCCAAATGGCCGGTGAGTCTGCAGCGCAACTGCCTGATGAAATAGTGATTGATCTGGTTAACGGCGGCTTTGCTAACACCTGTTTTGATGGCCAGTATTTCTTTGATACTGATCACGTGGTCGCCGGTGCCAGCGTATCTAACAAATTAACGGTTGCGCTTTCTGTTGCAACACAGGCTGCCGCAATTGCCAGCTATGGTGCAGCACGTACTGCAATGCGTAAATTCAAGGATGACGAAGGCCGTCCACTCAACATCACGCCAAACGTGCTGTTAGTAGGCCCTGCACTTGAGCATATTGCCCTAGCAATTGTGAATAATGATCGTCTGGATGATGGCAAGGCAAACCCATACAAAGGTACTGCCGAGGTCGTAGTTGATGCACGAATCACATCTGACACTGCATGGTTCCTGTTGGATACGACAAAAGCAGTTAAGCCATTCATTTATCAGGAACGTAAAGCCCCGGTGTTTGTTGAGCAAACAAGCGCTGAGAATGACGATGTATTTAACCGCAAGAAATTCAAGTTTGGTGCTGAAGCGCGCGCTGCGGGCGGCTATGGTTTCTGGCAGCTGGCTATAGGTTCAACCGGTGCAGGTTAATCACTAAGCAATACTGCAGCCTGCGTTAGATTAAAAGCAGGCTGCCAGTTATAAAAACTTATCTGGAGAACAAAATGACAACACAAAAAAATAAAACAGCAGTAGATGAAGCTGCAGCAAAAGAAGCTGAGACAGTGAAAGAAGCTGCTGAAAAGGCAGCCGCAGAAGCTGCAGCAAAAGAAGCTGAGACAGTGAAAGAAGCTGCTGAAAAGGCAGCCGCAGAAGCTGCAGCAAAAGAAGCTGAGACAGTGAAAGAAGCTGCTGAAAAGGCAGCCATAGAAGCCGCAGCCGCAAAAAAACAGCCAGTAAAAGCATTACAGGTGGTGGCTAAAGTTGATAGCTTCCGTCGTGGCGGCATTGTATTTGGCCGCACCGAAACAACCGTGCGTCTGGATGAATTAACCACTGAACAGATTAAACAGATTAAAGGCGAGCCTTTGCTGGCCGTAACTGAAATCGAAGTGGCTGCTGAATAATCATGACCTACGTAACCGCTACCGAAATCATCACGCAGTTTGGCGCTGAAGAACTCGCCCAGCGCAGTGATCGTGGCCTGCCTCGTTTAGTCACGCCGGAGCTGCTGATTGCAGCTGCTGCAGGTGCAAGCCTTGCAGCATATACGGCAGAAGAACAGGCAGCGGTAGCGGCTGCCCTGGCATTGATCAACAGCAAGCTGCTCGATGCTGAAAGCACCGTTAACGGTTTTCTGGCAGGCAGGTATTCAGTGCCATTAGCAACGGTACCGCGCCTGGTAATGACCATTACCTGTGATTTAACCAGGTACGCACTTTATGACGACATGGCAACAGAGGCCATATCAAACCGCAATGCAGATGCATTGAAGCTGCTTAAATCAATCAGCAAGGGTGAGATAAGCCTTGGCATTGATGGCGCAGGCAATAAACCAAAAACCAATGATGGTGCGCAGCTGCAATCAAATGGCCGTGTGTTTAGCCGTAACGATGGAGGCTTTATCTAATGACCGGCGCAATGATCAGTATGGAAATTGATGATCGCCAGATTAAGGCCAAGATTCGTGCGCTGATGGCGTTTGGACAAAACCCATCTGCTGCCATGCGCGACATTGCAACATATGGAGAAGCCTCAACACGTGAGCGTTTTCGTGATCAGGTTGCACCAGACGGTAACCGCTGGAAGCCAAGCATCCGAGTACAGATATCAGGCGGCAAGACCCTCACAAAAGATGGTCACTTAGGTGACTCTGTAAGCAATAAATCAAACGCCACCGTGGCTGAGTGGGGTGTAAATAGAATTTATGCAGCCATTCACCAATTTGGCGGCAACACCGGTAGAAAACTCCGCACAAAAATTGTGGCACGGCCTTACCTTGGCGTTAACGCTGCTGATGAAAATGAAATATTAAACCTGCTGCAGGCAAGAATCGACGGAGTAATGAGCCATGCTAGCTGAAGCTGAAAACGCGATCGTAGTTGCAATTAAAGCCGCCCCGATCGCACAGAAACTAAAACAGGTAGACACCCTGCCCGATCTTGACGGAGATTCACTGGTGAACAGGTTTGCGACCGATGCCCCAGCGGTTTACGTGGCACCGGCTGCAAGCTTTGCAATCAAAGGCGCAATCGTAGACGTGGGCTTTGGCATTGCCTGTGTTGCCAGAAATGCAGGCGGCCAGGCTGCCGCCCGCAAAGGCGACGGCAAGATGATCGGCATGTACCAGATTGCAGAAACCATCGCCGCGCTGCTAGATGGCTTTAAAGCCGCCGATGTGCCGCTATATGCAACCGGCATCAGCATTATGAATGATGAAAAGATTTACAAAGCAGGTTTGCAGGTTGCAGTGATCACCTTACAAGGGCAAGCAACATTGCCACCAAGTATTGATCCCGCAGGTTTAGATGACTTCGTTACCTTCAATGCTCAATACGACATTGAACCACATGAGAGCGCTGCAGAGCATGCAAAGTGGAGCCAAGAACCGCCTGACCATAGCACCAGCAAACCAGACTTAACCGACAACATAACCTTACAGGAGTAAGACATGGCAATTCTACACAAACCAGTATTTGCAACACCAAAAGCCGGGCTAAAAATTCGTAAAGAAGACGGCACCTATCTGCCTGAAGGCGGCGATACCGTGATTCACAGTACCTACTGGGCACGCCGTGAGAAGGATGGCGACGTGACTTTATCAGACAAGTTGCCTACTGAACCAAAAACAAAAGGCGCTTAATCCGCGCAATCAATTAGGAGAACACCGTGGCAGATAACATTACCTTTTTAAGTATTCCTGAAGACTGGCTAGTACCAGGTGCAAAGATTGAGATCGACCATAGCCGTGCAATTCGCGGTTTGCCTGCTGTATCACACAAAATGCTATTGCTGTGTCAGCGCTTAAACACTGGTTCAGTACCGGCTGGTGTGCTATCTAAAATCACTCGTAAGGAAGATGGCGTTAATTATTATGGGCGTGGCTCTCAAGGGGCGCAGATGGTTGCGGCTATTTTGAAAGTCAATCCATACACAGAGCTTTACGGCTTGGCATTAGATGATTTGGTCGCTGGTGTAGCTGCTGCTGGCACTATCACCATTACCGGCACCCCTACCGAATCAGGTACCTTGTATCTGCGTGTTGGTGGTCGCTCTGTTCCGGTTGGTATTACTGCAGCGCAAACCCCTACGCAAATTGCTACTGCAATCGCAGCTGCAATCAATGCAGATCTGGATGGTGCCGTCACCGCAGCAAGTGCTGTTGGCGTAGTCACAGTCACATCTCGACACAAAGGCCTTGAAGGTAATGGTATTGACATACGTGTTAATTATTACCAGGGCGAAGCCACACCTAAAGGTATTGTAGTAGCGATTGTGGCGATGACCGGCGGCACTGGCAACCCAGATGTAACCGATGCGATTACTGCAATGAGCAATATTGCGCCATACACTATTGTGATGCCGTGGAGCGACCCTGCAAACATGGCGCTGATGGAAGCTGAACTGGAAATAAGATTTAGTGGCATGAACATGAAGCAAGGCCATGTGTTCACTTATAAGTCAGGCAGCTACAGTGAGCTTTCAGCCTATGGTAGCGCGCGTAATAGCAAACAGTCATCATTCCTTGGTCTTAAAGGTTGCCCGTCATTGCCTTGGGTCAATAGTGCACAGTTTGCAGGTGCTGTTGAGTTCCGTGGCGCCATTGACCCTGCATTACCATTTAAAGGGCTTTATTTACCAGACGTCATGGCGCCTGCCGAGGCTGATAAGTTCAGTGAGTCTGAGCGTAACTTACTGTTGCACGACGGCTGCAGCACGGTCACATTTGATCAAGGCGGTAATTGTCACGTTGAGCAAGTAATCACCACCTACCAAACTAATGTGTTTGGAATGGAAGACCGCAGCATGCTCAAACTTAACACCAAGTGGACCGCAGATTACATGCGCTTTGTGTTTGCTTATGACGTAGTTGCGACATTCCCTAATCACAAATTGGCTGGTGATGATGTTCTTGATCGTATTCAGCCAGGGCAAAAAATCGCAACGCCAAAACTCATTATTAATAATTCACTGATCCCAACGGCAATGCGCTTAGAGAAGGTTGGCCTGTTAGAAGATTTAGATCAGTTTATCAAAGAGTTAATTTGTGTGCGCTCTGATGTTGATAAGAACAGAGTAAATGCAATTTTACCAACTAACCTGGTTAACCAGTTTGACGTATTTGCTGGTGCGGTTCAGTACATCTTATAAGCCAGCACATTTTACAAATAAATACACTTTAAAGGAGTCATTGATATGGCAATTCACGGACGCGCGTATATCACAATCGGCGGTAGACGCTACAACACTAAAGAAGGCGCTACCATTAAGCTTGGTGGCGAAGCTGGCACACCAGTGGTTGGTGATGGCGGTTATGCAGGACTGCAATATCAAAATGAGGCTGGCCAGGTTGATTGCACCTTCATTGCTTCAGACGATGTCAGTGTTTCTGACATTCAAAAAATAAAAAATGCCAACATGAGCTTTGATTCTGATAATGGTAGAAGCTTCGTGTCGTCAGATGCCTCTAACGGCCCTGTACCAGAGTTCTCTAAAGACGGCATTAAAACCACCTTCTACGGCAATTTTAAAGAGGTTTAATCATGTCATTAGCTAATCAGAAACCATTCGCCAAGCCGATCACCATTGCTGGTGTTAACTACACCCATTTTGGTATACGCGAATCTACAGTTGATGACATGTTTGAAGCTGAAATGGAATTGACACGCACGGGCGGTGGCGCACATACACCGCTGGCTTTTAATGGGCAGATGATGGTGCGCCAACTCAATCAAGTAAGCAATGATCAGGGCGCTACATTTGACGGACCGTTCACCATGAACATGCTTAAAAGCTGGGGAACCAGAAACTACCGCGCTCTGCGTGACGCCCAGATTGAGGTAGACCTACTGGGGGAAGACGTGCCGAGCGATCAAAAGGACTCTTAGACAAGATACTTTTAATCGCTCTTAAAACGGGCTGGTCAATTGGTGAAATTAAAGCTTTACCAGTTGATGAGTTTAACCACTACTTGAATCGCTTAACTGAAGAAAAAACATGAGCCGTGATTTAACCTTATCAATGAAGCTTTACGCAGATGCTACCCGGTTTATATCCGGGTTAACCTCTGGTGAAAACGGTGTTCGTAAATTTGGCAACACAGCAAAGCGTGAGTTTGATGCGTTAAAAAACTCATTAAATTCTGTTGAAGGCAAGCTGGCATCTCTTGGCGTTACTGTTGGTGCAACAGCAGCCATCATGCAATCTGCACGTATGGATAAAATCTTAACGCAGATTGGTCAGACCGCAGGCACGAGCCAGTCCGAGGTTGACGGTTTACGTAAAGAACTATTCCGCATGAGCAAAGAGTCAGGGCAGCCGGTTGATGATCTGCAGCAGGGCTTTAACAATGCAGTACAAGCCGGGTTAAGGTTTAAAGAAGCATTGCCTGTTATTGATGCCACCAATAAAGCGGTGGCAGTTACTGGTGCGCAGGCCGAGATTTTAACGGGGGCTTTAACGGTTGCTGCCAGCGCATTTGAATTTGATCTGGCTAAACCTAATACTGCAGTTAAATTGCTGGATCAAATGACCGTAGCTGGCCGCCTTGGCAATGCTGAGCTTGAAAACCTCTCTAGTATTTTTGGTCGCATTGGCCCTAATGCAGCCAGTGCTGGTTTTGGGTTTGAAACTACCCTGGCTTTTATTGAAGGCTTGTCACAAATCGAACGTCAGCCTGAGCGCTTAGCAACCTTGGCAGATAGCACCATGCGCGTATTTACTAATCTTAAATACATGAACGATGCCCAGAAATCCACTGGCGTTAAATTCTTTGATGGCAAAGGCGATCGTCGAGATCCTCTTAAAGTGCTGGCAGATATCAAGAGTCAGTATGACAAGATCGGCACGCAAAGAGAACGCGCCCTATTCATTCAAAAAGCCTTTGGCAATGCCGACCTAGATACGATTAAAGGCATGCGTATTTTGTTATCAGGGGGCATGTTAAACAACGTTAAACAATTCTCCAAAGAAATCACCAACGCTAGCGGAACACTTAAAAAAGATTTCCCAGAAGCAATAAATAACTCAATTGATCAGGTTGGAAGGCTGAAAGCTGCATTACGCGAGGCTGCTGATGGTTGGTCTAAACCAATTAAAAGTACCATAAATGACATCATCAAACATACGATGAAAGACAAAAAAGACGGTGGTCTGGGCATGGATGGTAACGATATAGCGCTTGCTGCTGGCGGAGGCACCATTGCCACCTTATTAGCTGCCAGATACGGCGGCAAAGCAATTGGCTCACTTGCCGGTAAATTTGGCAACATGGGTGCCGGCGTTGCTACAGGTAAAGCGCTAGAAACTGCTGCAGGTGTCACCCCTGTGTATGTCGTTAATATGGGCGAAGGTGGTATGAGTTTAGGATCAGCAGCTGGAGCAGGTGCTGGTGCGTTGGCTGCAGGAAAAATCGCTAGTAAGTTTAAGGTAGGTGCAGCACTTCTTGGCGGCTCTAATATGGCAGCCCTTCGTATGATGGGTGTTGGTGCCATGAGTACAGCAGGTTTGGGTGTAACAGCAGCCGGTGCTGCTGGCTATGGTGCTGGGTCATTAATTAACAAAGGTATTGAAGGTACATTCTTGGCTGACGCTATTGGTAGATCCGTTGCTATTGCTATGGCTCCATTTAGCGCCAATGCACGTAATGCTTTAAAAAACGAATTTAATTCCAAGTCAGAAAATCTAAGCGGGACACTCAATATCAAAATAGATCAAGATGGACGCTTTGCAGGTGCAAGCGTTAAAACCAACAAGTCTGACGTTAAGCTAAATGTTGCTAACGGTCTTTATATGTTTACGGATATGTAATGGCTACTTGGCGCGATAATATGCAAAAAGGCAGCTTTCGTGGTGTGCCGTTTCTAACTACTAAATCAGATGGCCAAATTGGCCGTCGCAATGTTGTTAATGAATACCCAAATAAGGATGAAGCCTATGTAGAGGATATGGGCTTAAAAGCACGTGTTTTCACCTTGGATATCTTTGTACTCGGTGATAACTACATGGCTGAGCGTGATGCGCTTGAAGCCGCCTTTGAAAAAGAAGGCTCCGGCGAGCTGGTGCATCCGTGGCGTGGCCGCATGACGGTAAGCGTGACAGATTGCCGCCCGAGCGAAAACATTGATCAAGGTGGCCGCCAAAGCTGGAGCGTTACCTTTACCCAAACCGGCAAGAACGAACTGCCAAGAATTCGCCAGGACACTGCTGCGATTATTGACATCACTGCTGACAATGCCATTGCAGCCAGTGAAAATGACTTTGCTGAAACCTTCAGCGTAGATGGCCTGCCTGAGTTTGTTGAACAAGATGGTTTGGCTCAGATCAACACCATGTTAGATGACACACTCGCACTTGCACGCGGCATGTTGCCTGATATGAGTATCTTACCTGCATTTATCAGTAATGCAGGTAGCATTACTGGCAAGCTCTCACAGCTGATGCGTTTGCCCACTAATCTAGCTTCAGAAATCACTGGACAAATTGCAGGTGTACTTGGCCTTGGCAACTCGCCATTGTCAGCATTCAATGCACTTAAAAGCTTATTTGGCTACAACAGTAAATCTGTAAACCGCACAACTCCTAGCAGAACCCAGCAAGATGATAATCGAAAAGCAGTCGCAGACTTAACGCGCCGCACTGCAATTATTGAAGCTGCACGAAGCTCTGCCAGCATCAGTTACGATAACCAGAATCAGGCGCTGCAGGTGCGTGATGTGCTGGTAGATGCGATTGACGCTGAGCAGCAGACCGCCAGCGATGAAGTATTTAATGCGCTGGCAGATCTGCGCACCGCAGTGGTACGCGACATTAACACCCGGGCAACTGATTTGGCCAGGCTTATACCTTACACCCCTAAAGCAACCCTGCCAGCCGTGGTATTGGCATACACGATCTATGGGGATGCAACACGTGATGCTGATGTAATAAGCCGCAACAACATTGCACACCCGGGCTTTGTGCAAGGTGGGCAAACGCTTGAGGTTATCACCAATGATTGAGATTAAAACCGATGGCAGCATCTACGGCGGTTGGAAAACCGCGCGTATACCATTTGGCATTGAGCAGATCGCCAACTCGTTCGAGCTGGAGGTAACTGACCGCTGGGTTGGGCAGGATAACCCGCGCCCGATACGTGTTGGCGCCGCCTGCGAAGTGCTGATTGATGGCGAGGTCGTGATTACAGGTTATGTCGATGACAACAGCCCGGAGTTTGATGCAAGCAAACACAGCATTAGCATTGCCGGACGCGATAAAGCCGGTGATCTGGTAGATTGTTCAGCTATTCACAAAACTGGCCAGTGGGCAAATGCTTCACTGGATAAGATCGTGCGCGATATTTGTGCGCCATTTGGCATTAAAGTCATGATCGATGCGCCAGTCGGTGACAAGTTCAGTACGTTCAGCATTCAGGAAGGTGAAAGCGCCCACGAGTGTATAGACCGCGCCTGCCGCATGCGTGCAGTCATGCCGATATCGGATGGTAAAGGTAACCTTGTAATCACCCGAGCGAAAAATGGCGCACCCGTGGCCGAGTTGATACAGGGAGTAAATATTCTTTATGCGCGTGGCGACTTCAGCATGCGTGAGCGCTTCAGCACATACTATATTAAGGGGCAAGACCGCGGCTCTGATGATAATTTAGACGCACCGGAAACCCATACGCAAGTGAGCGCAACCGCCACTGATACTTATGTAAACCGCCACCGCCCATTGATTGTAATCGCTGAAGACAAAGGCGCGCATGCCACATTAAAGCAGCGTGCCGAGTGGGAGCGCAATGTGAGGCGTGGGCGCAGCGCACGCGCTACCGTGCGTGTAAATGGCTGGCGTAATGGTTCTGGTGCGCTCTGGCGTGCCAATACCCTGGTGCATTTAAAATCACCTTACCTGGGGGCAGATGTTGACCTGCTTATTGTGGGAGGCACTTATATTAAAGATGAAAGCCAGGGAGAAGTCACCGAGCTATCACTGGTTGGCCGTGAAGCTTTTGATCTGGTCACTGGCGTTAAAACTACCAAACTGAAAGCAGCGATTAACGGTAAGAATGGCGCTGGCAAATCTGTAGAAAAAGGCAACCGTAAGGCTGATGCAAATGATTGGAGCAACTTTTAATGATCGCCACGCTTAATAAGCTGCTTGATCCTTTACGCCGCAGAGTGCGGTTGATGATTACACGCTGCGTATTATCGGCAATTAATGATCAGTCAGGAATTCAGATTGTACAAATTAAAACGGTCGCTAGTCGCACTGCGGATGGTGCCGAGCGCTTTCAGAATTATGGGTTTACATCTGTGCCATTGCCAGGTGCTGAAGGTATTCTTGCTGCTGTAATGGGCAATTTTGACCACGGGATTGTGATCGCAATGGATGATCGTCGTTATCGTGTTAAGGACTTGCAGCCAGGTGAAGCTGCCATGTACACGCATAAAGACAAAGAAGCGCACAAGCACCGCATTATATTTAAGAATGACGGCAGCATAGAAGTTCTGGCAAAAAACATTACTGTGAAAGCTACCGAGACCGCACGCATTGAAGGCGATAATGTCATCATCCACGCAGGTTCTATGTTCAAGTTTGATGTCAACGGCCACGGCCAGAAATGGTTACCAAACAAAGTGGATACATGGCAGATTGGTGAAGTGGCAGGCACACCTCATAATATCGCTCCACCTGAGATACCTTAAAAATATTAGATGCCTTGACAGCAAATTAAAACCAGCGTAATTTCACAATCTCAGGGCGCGCACAGCGCCCTTTTTCACGACTGAAGCCCTTCCATATCGCGTCAAACTTCCTAGCCATTTATCCTGTTTTCTCAGGGGCTGGAAGTGATTTCCATCTTAAAGCAGGTTGATTCCTAGCGCTTTGCAGCCCTTCTTTTTACATGGGGTTTTTTCATTGGCAGACATCCGCACAGTATTTATCGACATTGAGCATGGCGCTGACTATGCCCTCAATGGCTTTCTGCTGCAGGAAGATGAAGGCTTAGACACTGCCGTCATTATCAGCCTGCTTACAGATCGCCGCGCTGATGATGATGACATCATTCCCGGGGGCAGCGATGACAAGCGTGGCACATGGATTGATAGCTTTGCCGAAGTTGAAGGCGACCAGCACGGCAGCCGCCTCTGGTTGCTTGAGAGCGCCAAGCTGCTGCCTGAAACCGTCAATAAAGTCCGCGAGTATTGCCAAGAGGCTCTTGAATGGATGGTGCGCGATGGTGTGGCCAAATCCGTCAACGTATTTGCAGAAATAATTCGTCGTCATCCGCTCGGCGTGATTGCCGCCCACATTGATATTGAAAAGCCGGATGGCAGCATTACCCGATATAAATTTGAAAAGCTATGGAGCGCAGTATAAATGGCATGGTCTAGACCAACACTGGCAACGCTGATCAATCGTGCCCAGGCTGATATTGAAACCAGCATCCCGGGTGCAGATGCAAAACTGCGCCGCCGCAATCTTGGTATTATTGCCAAAATCGTATCAGCGTTATCCCACGGCCTGCATGGCCGTCTTGACTACATCATTAAGCAAATACTGCCGGATACCGCAGATACCGTACATTTAGATCGCCACGCCACGCTTTGGCTAAAACAGCCGCGAAAACCCGCTGAATACGCAATAGGCTCAGTATTGTTTACCGGTGCTAATGACAAACTGATTGAGGCTGGTACTGTGCTGGTGAGAGCCGATGGTGTTGAATACCTTACCGCTGCAGATGTAACGATTGCAGCCGGCATTGCCTCTGCCAGCGTATCTGCACTGGTTGCCGGTCAGGCTGGCAATGCGGTTGCAGGCACCTTGTTATCATTGGCTTCGCCGATTGATGGCGTGACTGGCACAGCCACGGTTGAATCAGCCGCGCTCACCGGCGGTGCAGACTTAGAAGAAGATCCTGACTTAAGTAACCGCGTGGTCAAGCGCATTCAAAACCCGCCGCACGGTGGGGCAAAGCACGACTATGAATCATGGGCGCTTGAAGTACCAGGCGTTACACGTGCGTGGGTGTACCCGGGTGAAATGGGCGCAGGTACTGTCACTGTCAGATTTGTGCGTGATGATGATGCTAGCTTAATCCCCGACGGTGCAGAGGTCGATGTCGTTCAAGCCTATATAGATGATCGCCGTACCGTGACAGCAAAAGGTTGTTACGTGGTAGCCCCTATCGCATCACCAATTAATTTTGATATACAGCTCACCCCAAATACTGCAGCAACTCGTGCGGCGGTAGAAATCGAACTAACCGATCTGATACTGCGTGAAGCAATCCCCGGCAACACCATATTGCTTAGCCATATTCGTGAGGCAATATCAATCGCTGCTGGTGAACAAAACTATGTAATGCCAACGCCCAATGCCGATATTACTCATGCCACTGGCTACATGGCCACAATGGGGGCAATCACATGGCTTTAGGGGTTGAAAGCTATTTGCAAAGCTTACAAAACCTGCTGCTAAGAGGCAAAGCCTGGACGCGTGATGCTGGCAGTACATTAACAAAACTGCTCACCGGAATTGCCGCCGAATTTGCGCGTGTGGACCAACGTATTGAGGACCTGCTCAATGAGGCAGATCCACGCACGGCTATCGAACTGCTGGACGACTGGGAGCGCGTAGCTGGCCTGCCTGACCCGTGCGTGACCATTGACCAAACCATTGAGCAGCGCCACATCGCGCTGACCAGCAAACTCACGATGCAAGGCGGCCAGAGCCGCCAGTACTTTATCGACATGGCCGCCAGCATGGGCTACCCAAGCGCCACGATTGATGAGTTCGAGCCATTCTTGTGCGGCATTCACGCGTGCGGCGATGCAATCTGGTCTGAGGATGACCGCTACGTTTGGCAAATCAACCTGCCAAGTAATGGCGCCATCTCTTACTTTAGCTGTGGTGAAAGCGTGTGTGGCGAGCCCCTGCAAGCGTGGGGTGATGAAGCAATTGAATGCAGGATTAATAAATTCAAACCGGCACACACCACTGCCGTATTTGCTTATGTTTAGGAGAGTTTAGATGGATAGAATTAATGGCAGTAACGTCGCGCCAGATTTGCACGGTGCCGGTAAAGACGGCTGGCGTGATGGCAATAAAGCGCTAGGCATCCCGGCAACCGTTGTCACCGCAGAGTTTTTGAATAGCCTGCAAGAGGAGGTTGCCAACGTTATTGAAAGCCAAGGCATCACGCTTGATGTTGGAGATAAAACGCAGCTTAAACAAGCTATCGAACGCATGGTAAAAGGCGGTGATTACAAAGCCAGCGTCAGAGTTGCTTCTACTGCTGCAATCAACCTAGCAGCACCAGGTGCAAATATCGATGGCGTGGCGATGGTAGCTGGCGACAGATTCCTTGAAAAAGACAATGCCACTTTAGCTGATCGTGGCATTTATATTTGGAATGGCGCTGCTGTACCTGCAACGCGTGCTCTAGATGCTGATACAGGCGCAGAGTTTAACGGTGGTGCGATTATCCCGGTTGAAGAAGGTACCGTTAATGCAGATACTAATTGGCAGGTTACGAATGATGGTGCAGTGACGATTGGCGTTACTGGATTAACCTTTAAGCTCATTGGTGCATCTAAAGCTATCTCTGCAATACAAGGCTCATTTAGAAATTTAAAGGGGTCATCAACAGGAACAAGCGCTGTAGTTACTTACACGCTGGATGAACTCGTGACAGGTGATGGCGCTGGTGAGTATCTAACAACACGTAACTGGAACAGCACAATCACAATGACATCTGCCGGTGCTGGTGGATTAGATACAGGAGCCGTTGCAGCCTCAACTTGGTATTACGCATATGGAATTACGAAAGATGATGGCACCAAGGCGCTTATTGCTTCATTGAGCAGTGCCGCGCCGACTTTACCAGTTGGCTATACAAAATGGGCGCGCGTTGGTGCATTTCGTACTGATGGCACCGCAAACAAATACCCGCTAGGGTTCACACAAACTGGCCGGAGGGTTCAGTACAAGGTTGCTGCAGGTTCAAATCTAGTCAATTTGCCACTTATGGTAACGGGTAATCAGGGTAATCCAACCACGCCAACATTTGTAGCAGTGTCGGTTTCGGCTTTCGTTCCACCTACAGCAGGAATAATTGCACTTCAATTTCGTTGTGGAAATAACTCAACTACAATTTGCGCGCCGAACAATAGTTATGGTGGCGCAAGTTCAGTGACGAACCCTTCCCCGTTTTCTCAAACAATTGTCGCAACAACCTATGGCATCGCTGCCAAGTCGGACTTTGTTCTTGAATCGACAAGCATTTATTACGCCGAATCAGGATCCACGACTGACAGTTTCCTAATGTGCGCTGGCTGGGAAGACAATCTCTAAAACAAGGACATTAAAATGGCATATGCAGTAAGAAAAGATGGGCAAGGCTGGCGCGCAGTCAACTCAATAGAGGATGTGACTATTGACGAAACTTATAGCGAAACAGAGCCCTTGCCGAAAGAGCTGACGATTGAAGGATTAAAACAATTAAAAGTTGTTGAAATCAACGCCGCATTTGAGAAAGCGATGCTGCCAATCATTGTCGGCATACCAGCAATCGAGCGCGAGAGCTGGAAAAAGCAAGAGACCGAAGCGCGTGCTTATCAAGTCAGCAATTCCGCACCAACGCCACTCATTGATGCTCTTGCAGAATCACGCGGTATAGATAAAGCGGAACTGGTATCACGCATTATTGCCAAGGCTGATTTGTTTGCTACGTTAAGCGGTCAGTTAATCGGCAAGCGCCAGGCACTTGAAGATACTGTTAATGCATTACCAGACACAGCAACCGCTGAAGACGTAGCTGCAATTACCTGGTAATCATGTGTCGTTATTTTTTAAACGTGTTAATCGCCATTGATCAGCTGCTTAATGCACTTCTCGCCGGTGATCCTGATGAAACAATATCAAGCCGCATGGGTAAGTATGTAGCACGTGGGCGAGGCTTAATTCCATGCATGCTATGTAAGCTGCTCGATGTCGTCTTCAGAGAAAAAGACCACTGTAAAAACAGCATTGAAACTGACGAAGGACTCACATGAATTTATTAATCTGGCTTATTTATTTCATCCCAGCCATCGCCATCGAGCTGGTGTGTTACCTACTGGCCCCGGTTGTGGCTTTGTTTATTACTACTCGCCCAAGGCTTGATTACGTTAAGCGCCTCGGTTTTCCGCAAACCATGATGCCGCGCGACTACATCATCAAACCTTTGTACTGGTTTCAAACTCACGACAACGCCGTGGATGAGTGGTGGTACGGCATGTACAACACCGATCACTGGTTTGCATTTGCCCGCGCCTGGACACAATCAGACTACGACCGCAGCCGCTTCATCCGCTACTACTGTCGCGTGATGTGGCTGTGGCGAAACTGCGCTTATGGCTTTCACTACGCGCTATTTAGCAGGCCAAAAGAGGTACTGGGGCAGGTTTTGACCGCAGGCGATGAAGGCAAAGGATTCTGGTACCAGCTTAACTTGTATCGATACAGCTTCCAGCTGCAAGCGCATGTGCCGCTCGGTGCCAGGTATTTAAGTATCAACATCGGATGGAAGGCACATAAAACCACAGAGCACCTGCTTTATGCCAACCGAATTATTGGATTTAGAAAGTATTAAAAAACAGGGCGAGTGGCCTTAATGCAGCAACATTAAAACCACCCGTCTCACCGTAACCTAACTACGGATCAACCAAAGACCCTGCGCCACTAGCGGCGGGGAAATTATAGGTGACCCGTATGAAATACACTAGTTTTACAAATGATTTGCGCTGTATGAAATGTAATAGAAAGTTGGCCGAAGGCGTGGCCGTTAAATTAAGTATCAAATGCCCACGCTGTGGGGTTATTAATGAGTATGGAGAAAACAAATGAAGAATGAACAAGCAATTGAGCAAGAGATTCAAGGCAAGGGCTTAACAGCACCACGCATTACGCCTGCTGATATTGAGGCAACTATCGTTGATGAAGACTACTTCACAGCTGGTGAGGCTGCACTGCGTAAAGCTGGTGACCCTCTTCATTTATTAACATTCTGTGTTTTGGTATTAAAAAATGGCTTCACCGTCACTGGCGAGTCTGCCTGCGCCAGTCCGGAGAACTTCGATGCTGAGATTGGCCGCAAGATCGCCCGCCAGAATGCCGTGCAAAAAATCTGGCCACTGGAAGGCTATTTGCTGCGCGAGAAGCTGGCAACAGCAGAGGCTTTACTTTAACAACGACTAGCCCCCGCAAGGGGCTATCTACACGGGTGGCGGTTGCATGCTCAAGCCGCGTGACTTTGGATGACGATCCATCGACAGCCGCCGCCAGCCGTGTGGGTAACATAGTAATTTGAGGATAGAAAGCCAGCCCCAGTATCAGGTCAGAGAATCGGAATGCTCGCAGCACCTGGTTGGATATGTGCATGGTGAGTAAAAATCGGTAGAAAGCTCCCTGTTCCCACACCAATTTCTACAGAGCGTCATGAGCGCCTATACCTTATATATAGGAGACAGTTTCATGACGCAACGCTCATTAACAAATCAACGTAAATCCCCACTCGCATGGGTAGGTGGCAAAAGCAAACTCACTGCCACCATCATCCCTTTAATCCCGCCACACAAATGCTACGTCGAAACCTTCGCCGGTGCCGCATGGGTGCTGTTCCGTAAACCAGAGAGCAAGGTTGAAGTCATCAACGACATCAACAGCGACCTTGTAACCTTATATAGAGTGATTCAAAACCACCTTGAAGAATTCGTGCGCTACTTTAAGTGGTCACTGATCAGCCGCGAAGAGTTCGCCCGGCTGCAAGCGGTACCGCCTGAAACGCTCACCGATATTCAACGCGCAGCGCGCTTCTACTATTTAGTTAAGAATGCCTTCGGTGCCAAGTGCGTAGGCCAGAGCTTTGGCATCGCCAGCACCAGCAAACCAAGGCTTAACCTGCTGCGACTGGAGGAAGACTTGAGCGAAGCGCACCTGCGCATCAGCCGAGCCACGATTGAAAACCTGCCCTATGAAGCCTTAATCAAACGCTACGACAATAAAGGCACATTCTTCTATTGTGATCCGCCGTATTGGGATTGCGAGAGCGATTATGGCAAAGGCCTATTTGGCAAAGAAGACTTTACCCAGCTGCGCGACGTGCTTGCATCATGCCAGGCTAAATGGTTGGTGAGCATCAATAACGTGCCAGAGATACGTGATCTGTTTTTTGGATACGAATTTAAAGAGGTAAAAACCAGCTACAGCATTAACAACGGCAATACTAAACCCGTGACGGAATTGCTAATATCAAATTACAAGATATTGTAGTTAAATACAGTTTTATATGTATTGGAGGGTCTCAGATGGAGTGGGTCACAATGTTTGGTGCAATTGTTGCGGCTGTTGCCGCAATTGCAAACCTATGGTTTACATATAGTAATGGTCGTGACTCAATTCATGTGAGATATGGTGGAGTAAGATACTATGCAATCCCAGCAGCAGAGTTGTATGTGGTCAATGATGGTAAGCACCCCGTATATATCTCTGACTTCGGATTTATAAAACCTGATGGCAGCTTGTTTTCAATTCCATATTATGATCAAAACGAAGGTTATATGGATAATGATAACGACCCCAATCGTTATGTGAGAGGCATAACAACCCTCAATCCGCATGAAACATTTTCTATTGGCATGTCTTATAACGATAAAGTGATTGGTGCATACGCAAAGACTAGCACGCAAGATGTTGTACGTGTACATATGATTGCTAGCAGATGGAGGCCAGTGACCTTTTACTTATATTTAAAGGCCAAGTTCTTTGGTAAGCACTATTAGATATTGTGAAAAAATCGCAAGGCGGCTGTCTTGTGTTAACGAAATGCAAAGGCCCTAGCAACGCAAATGTGTCGCTAGGGCCTAATTCGTCTTCTTTTCATCTGTAACCTCCTTTGATTCACATAATGAATGCAAGGGAGATGATTGAAAAATGGTTGTAGTTCTATATATGAGATTTAGAACATGGGGTGTATTTAGGTGGGTGGCTCTATGCGTTAAACATATGTAAATCTAAGTGGTGGTTAACGAATACACTTAATATCTATCTAGTGCCAAACCAACCGTAAATTTGCGTAATTATTCAGTGCCAAATCAAATGCAAATTAGTGCCAAAACGCGCGGCGCGTTACACAT
>Ga0208393_100099_pt1 | contig 34461 bp, 29 predicted proteins | sample LakWasMet46_HOW7_2_FD_183884 | JGI IMG/M metagenome (GOLD analysis project Ga0208393, IMG submission 183884) | Freshwater sediment methanotrophic microbial communities from Lake Washington under simulated oxygen tension - Sediment Metagenome... | ecosystem: Environmental > Aquatic > Freshwater >...
GGCAGCTGGCCGGGTTGTTTTGGTGGGTTGGAGCAAAGCCCGAAGATGATGGTTTTGCAACCTTAGTTTGTGAAGGATTCGCGACAGCTGCAACCCTACATCAAGAAACCGGAAGCCGTGTTTATATGGCGTTCACTGCAAACAATCTGCTTGCCGTTGCAAAGACAGTTCGTGAAAAGCTACCGGATGCCGAAATTGTGGTCTGTGCAGACAATGACGAATCTGAGGGCAATCCTGGAGTAACCAAAGCCACCGCCGCCGCTGAAGCCGTGGGCGGATCGGTAGCCGTGCCACCGATAGCAGGCGATTTTAATGATTATTCGGCATACTTGAAGGCGGTATCTAATGAGCAATGAAACAAAAAAGCCTGTGTTAGAGCTGGTCAACTCTGCTAAAAAACCAGCTGGCAAAAAGCCCAACAATACCGGCGGGAGTGGTGGCAGCGGATCATCAACCAAACAAAAACGCTTTGGTGAATATGGCATTGTTGGAGGGGCTTTCGCTCAGTTCCGCATGATGCGGGTTGATGGATCAAGCGACCGCGCGGAAAGCTCTTTCCCATTGTGCAACTTCACGGCCAGGATCATTGAAGAGGTCTTACATGATGACGGGTTAACTGATTCGTCATTCTTGAGAATTGAGGGCCGCCGCGCTGATGGTTTGGTTTTGCCTGTGGCTGATGTTCCATCAAAAAACTTCTACAGTACGCAAGGCAGCTGGCCGAATGACGCATGGGGCATTAAGGTTGCTGTAAACCCAGGTGCAGCCAAACGCGATAATTTGCGATTTTGCTTACATCAATATTCAAACTTAGAAGCAGATGTACCAAGCAGGATTGTCTACAAATATACTGGCTGGAAGAAAATCAATGAGCAATGGCATTACCTAACCGGATCGGGAGCCATTACCGCCGCCGGTCTGGTTGATACTGTTGAAACAGATTTAGGTAGCGGCCATATGAGCCGTTACGCATTACCGGCACCGCTGGCAGGCGATGAGTTACGCGCCGCAATCAATGAGACGCTGCAATTAATGACCATCTGCCCCAACAAGCCCCACATAGGCGCTGTATTACTGGCAGCGGTAGCAAGGGCGCCGCTGGGAGAGTGTCAGCCGACCAACTACGTTATCTGGACTCACGGCCTTACTGGATCGGGCAAGTCTGAGCTTGCAGCTTTATGCTTGGCGTTCTTTGGGAAAGAATTTAACTCAAACAGCTTCCCGTCGAATTGGTCTGATACTGATAACGCTATGGAATCAAAGGCTTATCGAGCCAAAGATGGACTGTTCGTAGTTGACGATTACAAGCCGTCCGTAAGCCCAACCGAAGCCGCTAAGCTAAATGCTAAAGCGGAAAGGTTTGTGAGAGGAACAGGTAATCAGGCCGCCCGCGACCGACTGGCCTCGAGCCTAGACCTTAACAGCGGTTATTACAACCGCAGCTTAACCCTGATCACGGGGGAGGACCTCCCAAAGGGACAATCACTACTAGCCCGCTCGTTAATATTGGAAATAGCGAGGCCCGACATTCCAAGCGATCAGCTACCGATATATAAGCAAGCCGCCCAGTCTGGTAAGTATGCCGGGCTAATGAGTGCCTATATTCAGTGGCTAGCCTCGCGCATGGATCAATTAAAAGCAGGTTTTCCTAGGTTTGTGCAGCAATATCAAAATGATGCCCGGAATAATGGCCTTACCACCTCACACCCCCGCGCCCCTGAGATATACGCCAACATGGTTGCGGGTGCTGAAACCTTCATTGATTTTCTACAAGATTCAGGCTTGAGTGCTGAACGCGCCAACGTGTTGACCGCTGATATTGAAACCGGACTGAAGCAGGCATTTAGTGAACAAGGCGCTTATCAAAGCGAACAAGACGAGGTACAGCGGTTCATCAATCTATTGAAGGCCGCGTTCTCAAGTGGCAATTGCCACATTGCCGAACGGCTGAAAAAGGCGCCGCCTGAAAAACACCCGTTCTTTTGGGGGTGGCGCAATGCTGGCACTGATGCGGTAGGCGATGACATGTACAGCCCAATGGGCGATTGTATCGGCTACTTGAATGAACAAACCAGTGGTAAGCCTTGCGAGGTGTGGTTAGTCCAGGATAACGCTTTTAAGGTAGCCGCACAGTTCGCCCGTAATCAAGGTGACAGCTTCTTACTGAGTGCGCCTGCCCTATGGCGTCGGATGGTTGAGCGTGGGCTGGTTATTCAAACAGAACCGGACGCCAAAACAAACAAGCCAAGGACGACAGTACAACAGCGTGTTGCTGGTGTGAAGATGCGCGTCATGGTCTTATCATCTGAATTATTCGAAGCTGATTAGAAAAATATTGAGGGTGGTATATATATTTTTCGGGGTTTTTGGGGACAAACTATTGAAGCCCTTATGTATCAAGGCTTACAGTGTCCCCACATGATTTTTTTTTATGGGTACTGTCACCATAAATTTTGGGGACAGATACACGCGAACCCAACCAGAAAAAACCGGCAAAATGGGCAAAATTCAGCCCTGTCCCCACAAATTAGGGCATTTGTCCCCGTATTTAAAACCTATGTGGGGACACTGTAACCCGCGCCGCGTATGGTCTGAAGCCGTTTGTCCCCATGTCCCCACATTTTAAAACAAGACCCCCCCTAAAGTTTTTTTCACAGCAACAATTTAATGATCCTCTTAACCGCCAAAAAAGGCCGGTGTTGAGCTGTTGTGTGTGCCTTACCACTGCCCATATGGGGGTCAAAATCCCTAAAACGTTTTCCCCCTAGACCGATGGGCATTATCCATTTGCACCGCCGGGAAATTCGGGATGGGGGGGGGTAGCTTGCAGGCCATACCCGCCGCCACTTTAGGCCAAACTAGCCGCTGTTTTTAGGGGTAGATTCTTGCGCCTGCCCACCCCAAAAAGCCCACCTAAACCGCCCCACCCCAACCAGATCAGCCACAACACAGCATGAACTTTGCGCCACTCTATGGCGTGGGTACTTGGGGCAGGGGGAGAGATAGACAGTTACTACTTAACACCCACCATAGAAACAATTGACAGCCAGCCCACACCAAGCAGACAATGGCCGCGCCGGTCAACAGACTGGCCGGGATTGAGACCCCGTTTGCAAAGGCGAATAATCGCCACCTTAACCAGTGGCTTTTTTATGCCTGCTATTTAGCCCGGCTTTGTCGTGCTTGTTTATTATGGCGTGGTTACTTGGGCAGCTTTGCAGCTGGCCGCACCCTTTGCGCGGTAGTCTCAACCCACTTAACCACGTCGCCCGGCGATTGAGACCAATGGGCGGCGGTTTACATCCATAAGCAAAGGAGTACCCCGTAATGAAGCAACCACACAACCCAGGCTTAAGCCTACCCACTACAAATAAAATCCCACACTTTGTCGTTTGTGAGAAGTCAGGCAAGTATCAAGCCGCTAGGCCACTCACAGAGGCGCAAATAATTAAAGCAGCTAAGAGCCTGCTTAATCGCCGTTTTAAACCAGGGCAGGCCCTCACCAGCCCGGAATTAACCCGTGACTGGTTGCGGATCAATTTAGTGGATTTAGAGCATGAAGTGTTTGTCTGTTTATTCTTGGACAATCAGCACCACGTAATTAAACATGAAGAAATGTTCAGGGGCACAATTGACGGCGCAAGCATTTATCCGCGTGAAGTGGCTAAACGCTGTTTGCAGCTTAACGCCGCCGCTGTGTTGTTCGCCCACAACCACCCTTCCGGCATAACCGAACCCAGCCAAGCCGATAAGCACATCACAGACAAACTAAAAACCGCGCTCAATTTGTTTGATATTCGAACGCTTGACCATTTTATAATCGGTACAGACAAGCCTTACTCATTTGCTGAGCATGGGTTGATTTGATTGGGTGACAGCTTGCCGCTTTTTATTGGCGTTATCAGTGTTTAATTGCCTGGATGATGCTGGACTGTTTTTCGGCAAGTGATACGCGGTCACAAATGCCAATTGTGCCTATGTTTTTAAGTTAAAATACGAGAAGCGGTAAGTGCATGGGGGTATTTTTGGGGGTACATTTTAAATTTTAAAATCAACAATCCAGCAATAACAGCACATACAAGCCAACATTGGATAGAGCCTCGGCCATACAAAATGCCCTTCGCAATCCCCCTCAACTTGCTACGCAAAACCAACATCCACCACAGTTCCGTCAAGACACTGCCACGGCACCATGCCGACACTGTTTTTACTGCATTTTATATTTACCCTAAGCGGCTCGCCGCCTTTCATTGAGACTTTACATGCCTTTTACTACTCTCGGTTTATCCGATCCATTACTGCGCGCCATTGCTGACGCAGGTTACACCACGCCATCACCGATCCAAGCCCAAGCCATCCCGGCAGTATTAAATGGCCATGACGTACTTGCTGCCGCGCAAACCGGCACTGGTAAAACTGCTGGATTTACATTACCAATCTTGCATCGATTATCGCAAAAATCATACGACAAAAACCGTCCGGTACGTTGCTTGATCTTAACGCCCACCCGCGAATTGGCTGCCCAAGTAGGTGAATCTGTCGGCAAATATGGCGCACATTTGCACCCACGCTTAAAAACTGAAATTGTGTTTGGCGGCGTTAAAATCAATCCACAAATGATGCGTTTGCGCGGCGGCGTCGATATATTAGTTGCCACACCTGGCCGTCTGTTGGATTTACTCAGTCAAAATGCTGTCAAACTAGACCAGGTTGAGACACTGATTCTTGATGAAGCTGATCGCATGTTGGACATGGGATTTATTCGAGACATTCGCAAAATCATCGCGCTTTGTCCAAAAAAACGTCAAAACCTGCTGTTTTCCGCGACTTTTTCTGAAGACATCCGCAAATTGACTACCGGTCTTTTGGTCAACCCAATCAAAATCGAAGTCGCGCCGCGCAACACCGCTGCAGAATTAGTCGAACAAATTGCTTATCTGACCAACAAAGCCAGTAAAACTGGATTACTTTGCCACTTGATAAAAACCAATGATTGGCAACAAGTATTGGTGTTTACCACTACTAAACACGGCGCTAACAGGCTTACCGAAAAACTCAATAACGTTGGTATTAAAGCAGCAGCTATTCACGGCAACAAAAGCCAAGGTGCCCGTACCAGTGCCCTGGCTGGTTTCAAGGCTGGTGAAATTCGGGTATTGGTTGCTACGGATGTTGCCGCGCGTGGTATCGACATCGCTCTATTACCGCACGTAGTCAACTTTGAATTGCCTAAGGTGCCGGAAGATTATGTTCACCGAATAGGCCGTACCGGCCGTGCAGGCGAGGAAGGCCAAGCGATTTCGTTAATATCGCATGATGAAGTAAACGCCTTGCGGCAAGTGGAAAAACTAATCGGTAAACCAATTACCCGCGAGCAAATCGAAGGTTTTGAAGCCGCGGCGGTCGCTCCGCCAATGCCGCCAGAACCACCACGGGGGCCGCGCCCGCAACGAAATAACCAAACGTCACGTCGCTCGCCTCAACATCGCTAGGCAACCAATAGCGTTGTTAATAGACAATACCAAGGATGGTGTTTGTCGATCTATTCATCATCCCGCTTAACATCTACTAACATTTCACCTGATTCATCTTCAGACAAAATAAATAAAATCGGTGCACAACACACGGCGCAATCTTCATAGTATTGCTGAGCACCTGCGGAAGTATCTATCAATACGTCCAATGCTTCACCGCAATATGGGCAAGTGATAATCAATTCATCCAACTCTTGCATTATTTAATCTTCCTGAGCAAAACATCCAACCATGATGCAGGCAGCAGCCGCTTCAGTGTGCCGAATAAATAGGTGGGAAAAGTCACGTAATAACGCACCTTTGGCCGTTTACTTTCCAAGGCATGAATAACTTTTTCGGTAACAGCCATCGCCGGTAAAGTAAAAGGTGCCGCAGGACCTTCTTGTTGTAGACGGTCTTCCATCGCTTGGTAAGTTTTTTGATGAACGCTTTTAGCAGGATTGATATTTTTCTTATACAAAGCAAAAGCGTTTTGCCTGAAGTTAGTCAAAATCGGACCAGGTTCGATCAAAGACACATGAATACCACTACCTTGCAATTCTAAACGCAAGGTATCGGCTAAACCTTCCAAGGCAAACTTGCTTGCGTTGTAAGCGCCACGATAAGCCATCGCTACCAACCCCAGTACCGAACTATTGTAAATAATCCGGCCACGGCCCTGTTTGCGCATCAGAGGGATGATTAAATTGGTTAGTTCTTGAGTACCAAAGACATTGGTTTCAAATTGATAGCGCAAAACATCACGACTTAAATCTTCAACAGCACCAGGTTGACCAAACGCACCGTTATTAAAAAGCCCGTAAATTTCCCCATCAGTTAGCTCAATAATCTGCTTTACCGCTTGCTGAATACTGACGCTATCGGCCAAATCCAGTTGCAGCGCCGTCAGTCCTTCTTGCGCCAAACAATCAACATCTTCTACTTTTCGCGCAGTCGCGATAACGTTAAAACCACGTTTTTGCAACTCAATAGCAGTTGTGTAGCCAATACCGCTAGAACAACCGGTTATTAAAATAGTTTTTGCAGTAGGCATAGTGATTATTTAGTTAACTGTTGCTCAGTAAAAGTAAAGTTTTTACCTGTACTGCAATCTACCAAAAATACCAATAAGACTTTGTTGCTTTTGGCGTTTAATTCAACTGATTCAACCCGACCACATTCATTAGAGGCAAGCGCTTTTTCAGCAGACTCGCGTCTTAAGCGCTCAATATCCGGCAAACGATGTTGATAATCTTTCACCAAAGTGGGTAGTTGATCATAGACATACGGCGGTATTGCAAATGCTGAGTATTTATCAGGGCTGTTTTTAATCAAAAATTGGTTTTTTGCACTTTCATCTTGTGCGTCCTGCTTTAGTTTGGCCAGTTTTTGTTGAGAGATTTGTTGCTCGATTTGTTCCTGGGATTGTTTTTGCTCTTGTTCTTTCTTTTGCAATTGCTGTTTTTGAGCCTCTTGATCCAAATTTACAGAGCCGCCTGTTTTTATATTTATCTCAACTGCACTGTGACCCGCTTCACAAGGTTTGGATTGGTAATCGGTTTTACCATTAGCATCTGTACATTTATAAATACCTGCAAAAGCAGGTATGGCAAAAAGACTTCCTAAAAATAGCAATGCGAATCTCATAACATTCCTCAAACACCAGTAAATCAACACTAACAGACAGTATAGGTTAAAAAGAAAAGGTTACATTAATAAGCTATTAATCATAATGAATTGAAAAAGATTTAAAACTCATTGTTATTATTAGTAAAGCTATAAACTGTGGATAAGCCTTTTCTAGTTAATAAAATCAACTAATTACGATACAAGTTAAGATGCCGGAACTAAGCTGGGTAAATTGTGTGTGGATTGTGGATAAATCAACGCATCAAGTTATCCACAGCTCCGTACACAACTTGCTAAGAGTTTGTTGACAGATTTACTCTATGTTGCACAGATACATATCTGTATACAATGACAACACTTAACTTTAGTGCCGTATAACTCCAATATGTCAGAACAAAACAACCAGAAAAACACCACTCAAGCGTCGTTATTGAGATTAAAAAATTATATCAATCAAGAAATTATTGGTCAGGATGTCTTGGTCGAAAGAATGTTGATTGGTTTATTAGCCGACGGCCATATTTTGGTTGAAGGTGCGCCAGGGCTAGCTAAGACTCGTGCTATCAACGTCTTGAGCAAAGGCATTCAAGGCGATTTCCATCGGGTACAGTTCACCCCGGACTTATTGCCCGCTGATTTAACCGGCACTGAAATTTATCGCCCACAACAAGGTACGTTTGAATTTCAAAAAGGCCCGTTATTTCATAATTTGATTTTGGCTGATGAAATCAACCGTTCTCCGGCAAAAGTGCAAGCTGCTTTACTGGAAGCAATGGCCGAACGGCAAATTACTGTTGGGCAAGCAACTTATCCGTTACCCGCTTTGTTTATGGTGATGGCAACCCAAAACCCGATTGAGCAAGAAGGCACATATCCGTTACCGGAAGCTCAATTAGACCGCTTTTTGTTACATGTAAAAATCGATTATCCACAAGCCGAGCACGAAAAAAGCATCCTGCATTTGGCTAGGTCAGAAGCAAGAGCACAATCGAAAAAAGCATCTGAAAAATTTGAAGCCATTACTCAAGATATTCTGTTTGCTGCCCGTAATGAAGTGCTGGATTTATACATGGCGGACAGTCTGGAAGATTATTTATTACAAATCATCCTGGCAACCCGCAATCCTGGCGCTTATGGTCAAGATTTAGCAAACTGGTTGCAATACGGTGCCAGCCCCAGAGCCAGCATCGCTTTAGATCGCTGCGCCAGAGCCAAAGCTTGGTTGGCGCAACGCGATTTTGTCAGCCCGGAAGATATTCAAGACATGGCTTACGATGTATTACGACATCGGTTGATTTTGTCTTACGAAGCTGAGGCAGAAGGCATTACTACTGATCATGTCATTAAAGAATTGATTGCCAGAGTCGCAGTGCCTTAATGTTTTTCGGTAAAAAAACTGCACAGCCAAGTCCGGCATTGGTCATTAGTGAACGTATTTCGGTATCGTTAAAAACGTTGATTAATCTAGTTGGGCCGGCAGCAAGCTTAAGTTTACAACCAGCTTCTATTCGTTCCCGGCAAAACGGCGGCTATGTCTCGCGCTTTAAAGGCCGGGGTATGGAGTTTGATGAAACCCGCCTTTATCAACCCGGTGATGACATCCGCAGTATTGATTGGCGAGTAACAGCACGTACCGGCAAAACTCACACCAAGTTATTCAGGGAAGAACGCGAGCGCCCGGTATTTATTGCTGTGGATGATCGCGCGGCGATGCATTTTGCCACGCGCGGCGTGTTTAAATCGGTGTTGGCGGCCAAACTGGCCGGGTTGCTGGCGTGGACGGCTCAGCATCATGGCGACAGAATGGGCGGGCAGATATTTTCCGATAATAGCTGCCGCGAATTAAAACCCCAAAATGGCCGACACGCAGTACTGCGATTTTTGAATGCGTTGACTCAATCGGAAGCAGGTGTTTCCGAAGCCATTACTTTGGAACATGCTTGGTTAAGACTCAGCCAACATGTTCGTCCTGGTAGTTTGGTTTACATCATTAGTGATTTTCGCGGCATCGATGCTAAAGCGGAAAGTCATTTGGCTAAGCTGGCCCAGCATTGCGACGTGGTGTTGATTTTTATATATGACCCATTGGAAAGCAGTCTGCCAAGCAGCGGGCGTTATCGTTTTACGGACGAACAACGCGAGGTGATTTTTGATGCCAACGATCAACGACAACTGATTAATTACCAGCAACATTTTGAGCAACGCTTACAACAGGTACAACAGATAGCCAAAAAAAAGGCGATGATGTTTGTGCAATGCAGCACCACCGATGACCCTATCCAAGCATTAAGACGGTCAAGATAATCATGGAAGCCCAGCAACTCCCACTTAAAGATATACACATACCCGACGCTATTATCTGGTGGCCACCGGCAATCGGCTGGTGGCTAATGGCACTGTTGGTTATTTTATTGATAGCTGGCGGCATTTGGCTTGTTAAACACTTAACTCGCAAAACGGCGATTAAAACTGCGAAAAAACTGTTGTTAAGCATCAAACAAAATACCGAAATTGATAACCAACAAAAACTGGTTGAACTGTCCAAACTGATTCGGCGCGTTGCGGTTAGCAACTTGCCACGGAGCAGAGTAGCTGGCTTGACAGGTCAAGACTGGCTATTGTTCCTCGATAGCTCAGTCAAAGGCGCACCTTTCAGCGAGGGTATTGGTCAATTATTGGCTAATGCGCCGTATCGAAACACTTCGCCGAGTGACAGCGAAATCTCCCAACTCCTTAGTCTTTGCCAAGATTGGCTTAACGCACAAGCTACACCAAAAAAATGATTCACTTCGAATGGCCTTGGCTGTTAACCGTTTTACCCTTGCCTTTATTGATTCGCTGGCTATTACCTGCCAGCCAATTAGCCGAACAAGCGGCATTAAAAGTGCCGTTTCTGGAAGATTTTGCCGGGTTTGAAAGTCGGGCGCTGTCGCCGCAAAAACCGTGGCGCTTATGGTTGGCAATAATCGCCTGGGTATTGCTGGTGCTCGCCTGTAGCAGACCGCAATGGCTGGGTGAGCCCATCGAACAAACGGTAAGCGGCCGCGATTTAATGATGGCAGTGGATTTATCCGGCAGTATGGAAGAGCAAGATTTTGTTATTAACAAGCAGCGGGTTGACCGTTTAACCGCCACTAAATTTGTTGCCGCCGATTTTATTAACCGCCGTGTTGGCGATCGGGTGGGGCTTATCTTGTTCGGTACCCAAGCCTATTTACAGACGCCGTTAACCTTTGATCGCAAAACAGTTATTACCTTATTAAATGAATCAGCTATTGGTTTGGCTGGTGACAATACTGCGATTGGTGATGCGATTGGCTTGGCGGTCAAGCGCCTTAAAAACCAACAAGCTAATAGCCGGGTGTTGATATTACTCACTGATGGCGCCAATACTGCGGGTGAAGTATCGCCCATTAAAGCCTCTGAATTGGCGGCAGAAAACCAATTAAAAATTTATACCATCGGCATAGGCGCCGATGAAATGCAGGTGCGTAGCTTTTTTGGCTCACGCACAGTTAACCCGTCGCGCGATTTGGATGAAAAGACCCTGACCGCCATTGCCGACACCACCGGTGGTCATTACTTTCGTGCCAGAAACACCGAAGAATTAGACAAAATTTACCAATTGCTGGACGAGTTGGAGCCGGTCGAAAAAGATAAGCAATATTACCGACCACGCAGCGAACTTTACCCGTGGCCGCTTGGGTTGGCATTAGGTTTGGCGGCAGCTGTTTGTTTGTCCCGGTTTGCTTTCCGGGGGAAGTTGTTATGAATCTGACGGAACTGCATTTTATTAGACCGTATTGGCTACTTAGCCTGATTCCGTACCTGATTATTTTGTCGATGCTATTGAAAAACAAGCTTCAACAAGGTAACTGGACTCAGGTTTGCGATGCCGAATTGTTACCTTATTTATTGCAACAAAAAGCTGTAAAACATAGTCGCCTGCCATTAACAGCCGGAGCGATTGCCGGATTGTTGAGCATTGTCGCTTTGGCAGGGCCGACTTGGCAGCGCTTACCCTCGCCGGTGTTCAAAAACGATTCTGCAGTGGTGATTGCCTTAGATATTTCGCGCACCATGGATGCTCAAGACATTAAACCCAGCCGCTTAATTCGTGCCCGCTACAAAATCGCCGACATACTCAAACGGCGTAAAGACGGTCAGACCGCATTGTTGGTGTATGCCGGTGATGCGTTTACCGTGACGCCGTTGACCGATGACAACAATACTATCGACAGCCAATTGTCAGCACTGGATACCAGCCTGCTGGCATTCGCGCCCGGTCGCAATACCGCATTAGTGCTAAAAAGAGCCATGGAATTGTTACGCCGGGCGGGTGCGTTATCAGGGGATATTATTTTGGTAACCGATGGTGCCGATTTGGATAACGCCTTACCAACCGTCAAAGCATTGGAAAACTATCGATTGTCTGTATTAGCTGTCGGCAGTGAAGATGGCGCGCCCATCGCTTTGCCCGAAGGTGGCTTTGTTAAAGACAAACAAGGCAATATCGTTATTCCGAAAATGGCTGTTGATGAGTTGGCGAGTTTGGCCAAGGCTGGCAATGGCGTCTTTCAAACTATCAGTGCTGACGATCGCGACATTGAAACATTATTGGCAAACATCGAAAAACCCAACGAACAGGGGCGCGAAAACAACAACATGCTGTTGGACCAATGGGATGATAAAGGCCCGTGGCTGTTATTGTTAGCGTTGCCTTTAGCCGCACTGAGCTTTAGAAAAGGGCTGCTCTGTATGGGCTTATTATTGCTGTTGCCGTTACCTAAAAACAGCTATGCATTTGAATGGCAAGATTTATGGCTGAACAAAAACCAACAGGCTCAAGAAGCCTATAAAAACAATCAATTTGAACAAGCGGCGGAGAAATTCGAAAGCCCCGACTGGAAAGCCGCTGCACAGTACAAGGCCGGTCAATATCAACAAGCCGCAGAAACTTTAAGCAACAGCAAGACTGCAGATGCCGCCTATAACCAAGGCAATGCGTTGGCACAACAAGGGCAATTGGAAGAAGCCATCAAAGCTTACGAAAAAGCCCTGCAACTAGATCCGAACAACAGCGATGCCAAATACAACAAAGAGCTGGTAGAAAAAGAACTGGAAAAACAAAAACAGCAGCAACAGCAAGAAAATAAAGATCAGAAAAAAGACGATCAACAAGATAAAAAAGATCAATCCAAAGAAGATTCCGATAAGAAAGACGACAAGGATGGCAAAAAGTCTGAATCATCAGATGAGCAAAAAAAATCTGATCAAAAATCAGAATCTTCCGAACAGCAGCAACAAGAAAAAGACTCAGAAAAACAGCCGGAGAAACCCGAGCAACAAGAATCAGCTAAACAACAAGAGCAGCCAAAAAAAGCTGAAGAAAATAAACCGGAAACCGAGCCGGCTAAATCAGACGAACAAAAGCAGGAAGAACAACAAAAGGCGCAACAATCTGCCGCTCAGCAGCAAGAAAAACCCAAGGATGAAACCGAACAAGCCAATCAACAATGGTTAAACAGAATTCCCGATGACCCGGCTGGTTTGCTACGGCGCAAATTTGAATATCAATACAAATACGAATACCAACGTAAACGTAATCGCCAAGGTGATAATTAACGTATATAAAAAGATCAGGATTGGGTCAGTTCATTAAAAAAAGCAGCCCCGGCATCGCTCAGCCCATAATGCCCACGGCTGTTTTTGAACATAATGCCCCGGGTAATTAAATGATTATTAATTTCTTCATCAATGCTGCGGGAATTACATAATTTACAGGTATGCAAAATATCGAGATAACGCTCTTCCGACATCGCGCCGGAAAGGTCTTCCAGCTTGATGCCCGCGCGATGGTCGGTGAGCACGTCAAACAGATAGCCTTTTTCAGTGATGATGCGTCCGATGATAATCAGCAAAGCCTGGATTTTAATGGTTGCCTCATTAGTATCGCTGCCCGCTAATTCCCGGATATAGAAAAAGCTGCTGTTTTTATGGACCAGTTCAAAATTGATACGCTGGTATAACTGCCGGTATTCATCGAAGTTAATGAAAATTTCGGTATATAGCGGGTTAGCTTCCAGTTCGTTGGTTTTAACGATATAGCTGTGTTTATTAATGGCCTTGCCGTTAATCAGCTGGTTGTAAATCGTTTGGCTGAGTTCGTTACTAATCATAAAATAAATTCGCGTTTGTTATATTCCAGCACTTGATTTTGATGGCGAATGCTTCGCTGGGGACGATTAAAGCTCACTTGCACCTTGAACTTTCCTCCATACTGTTGTTTAAAACAGCTGACGCCGTACAGCAAATAAGGCAGTCGATAATCCTGCTGCAAGTTCTCCAGCAGCAGATGGTGCACAACCACATATAAATCGTCGATAGGCGGTTTAATATCACAGCCCTCGATCAGCCGTTTAACCCGCCGCTTGATAGCATTGTGCGGATCATTCGGCGGCTTATTGTTAAACGTCTTGATTTCAGCCGAGCTATCGCTGCGTTTGCGGGCATTCTGGTTTATTAGGTATTCATTAAAATAAATTACATGATTGCGCTCATGCCATTCGATACAGGCTTCCTGGCCGCCGGCATGTGTTTTTAGGCCATGAAAATACAGCGTCTCCGTCTCCATCGCTTTAAAGATGTATTTGTCTTTCAGGCTTTCGGTAAAGGTACCCTGTGCCAGTGTTTGTAAATTCAGGTAGGCTTTTTCGATGGCGTTATAGGTCAGTCGATGTCGGCGCTCTTGGTGCAAATAGCGTTGCAGGGCTTGCTTAACTTTTTCTACCGCCTTGTAATGGCTCAGAATCGATAATTTATATTGGTCAATGTAATAGCTGTCATCCTCATACCCCCGCAGATCATAAAGCCTAATGATATCGTCGATTATAACCAGCGGCGCCTTGGTTTTGCTGTATTCCCGGGCGTTCAGAAATTCCAGCGTGGGAATGATTTCACGGTCATAAATCTTTTTTACCTGCACCAGCATTTCCCGGTGCTGACGGGATTTATCCAGCGACAATACCGCTTGGTCATGATCCAAACGCTTGGACAAGCGGTCGGCTTCATGTTGCAAATGGGCGGTATTGTTTTGAATCTGGCTGTTAATCCGGCGCAGTAAATCAAAAAGATGATCGTGTTGCTCAAGGAAGGCAATGTTATTGTCAGCAAAACTTAAAGATTTAAGCTGTTGGTGAACGCCTTCAAGTTGTTTACGGATATTTTCCAGGTCGGCACTGCGCAAGCCGCGCACGCGTTCCTTGTCAAACAGCCGAAAAATATCAAGCACCGCCGGTTGAAAGGCAATCGTGCCGCGCGATTTATTAAACTCGGAAACAATCCCGGTCTTGATCAGGTTGTCCAGTTCAAACGCATCGTTAAGCCGAACGGTTTCCTTCTTGTTGGTCATGCTTTCCAGCTTGGCGTGGATGCTGTTAAAAAACACCTCAGCGGGTAAATCTTTGCGCTGATTTTGATCCATGTAATCGATCAGCCGGAACATCATGTCCTTATGCTCGATGAGCAGAATTAATGTGCGGTCTAAAGCGACGTTCATAATGCTTGCGGCTCCGTCACGTTATAAAGCCGTTCCCAAAAATGATGAAACACGACATCGCGCTCGCCGCTGCTGTCGTAAATGGTGTTGGCGTGAAAATCATCCAGGGTAATGTAGTAATCGACGACGGAAACTACTTCGGCGGTTTGCGTGGGAGAGGCACAGAACAACGCAAAACCGTGTTCGGTGGCGGCCTTAATCGCGGTGCGCTGATTGTATTCATCAAGCGCGGTAAATTCATCAAAAATCACCGGCAATTTCAGGGTGCTTTCCTGTGCCAGCAAATCGCGCATTAATATAGTCAGCAGCGTGCAGTTGATTAGCGCATTGGTGCCGGTGCTTTGGTCTTTTTCTTCGCGTTTATCCTGGTGCTCTTTTTTGTAACTGTATTTGACGTTTTTAATGATTTTGCTCATTTCCAGAATGCGGTTACCGCGCACGCCGATGAAAAAATCTTCGCAGAATTGATTCAGGCGTTGATACAAAGCATCGTCATGAATATCGGTGGTATTCAAATTGGTGCTATCCAGTTCGTTAACCAGTTCTTCAAAACGATGGTCAAGCTCGATTTCCACCCTAATTTCCTTAAGATTAGAAATGTTGTAATGCTCGAATTGTTTATTGACCTTGTTGATGAAGGCGCGGATATGGCTGCGATTGCCGGTCAGTTCGCCAATCTTGGCGCCGGTCATTTTGTTATGTTCGATAATACGGCTTTGCAAGGTTTCCTGCCGATCGTGTAATTCCGCAAAGGTATTATTTAAAGCATTAAGAATGCCGGTCTGTTGTTCATTGCTATAACTGCTTTGGGCCATTTCGACAGGTACAGAAAAATGACCGCATTGGACAAATTCATTGAGTTTTTTATTCACGTTTTCTGTCAGCATATTCAGCTTTGCTCGTTCGCCTTCCAGTTCAGACAGATCGCTGGCCGAAACGCTATTAACCTCGTGAACATCCACCGGGATTAAATTATCGGGCTTCAGGTTTTTTAGGCGTTGTGACAGAGACGTCGCTTCTTGCAGCTGTTTGTTCAGTGCCTCGAGGGTTTCTTTTGCGGTGGCGAGGTCATTCCGGTTTTGCTCCAGCAAGCCTTGAGTTTCTTCCCGCTGTTTATCCAGTTGCCGTTGCGCGTTTTCGATCTCTTCAACTTCATTAGTTTTCGTCTGCCACTGCTGCTGAGTAGATTCGATGGCATTAACAATAATTAAATCCTCTTTGATGTGGTGCCTTGCTTTCTCTGCTTCCTGCAATTGCTGCTTTTGATATTCGCCTGAAGCTGACGAGATATTTTTCAGTTCCAAAACCTCACGATCCAGTTTTTGAATAGTTCCCTCTAAATGTTCCAGATCTTGCTGTAACTGTTCCTGCAATTGTTGTGGAGATTTTACGGGTTCTTTGCTGAATGGTTCGCCAAGAAAGTGTAAGCCGGTCTGTTCGATACTAAACAGGTGCGTAAAGTGCTCAATTATGTCTGTTTGTTTCTCATCGACTTCAACCATGACTTCGGAAAACTGTGCGTTGAGATTGCTTAATACCATGGCGCTATATGCGTCGACCCGGCTGATCAGCGATTTCTCGTAGTGTTCTAACGCCTGTTTTTTCTTGTTTCGGGCCTCAATAGTGTTGCTTTGTAAGCCAACTTTGGCGGTCAGGGCATCGATTGCTTTTTGGTTGTTTTCAAGATGATCGATTTTTTCATCCAGACCATCCTGTTTGGCTTGCAAGATATTTCTAAGTTCAGCAGTCGTTGTTTCCGAATAGTCATTCTGGATTTTTTCAAAACGCTCGCGTTGCTTATTGAGTTTATCAAGGTCGCGGTAAAGCATTTTCAGTTGGCCGGTGTATTCGCTGCCCTGGTTTTGCAATTCGTTGCTTGTTTTACCGAGCCTTTGTTGCTCTGCTGATAAGCGATTGACCTCCGGTTCGATTTGGCCAACTTGATGGTGTAATCCGGTTTCCGCCTTGGTCAAGTAATTGTCATAAGCTTGAAAAGTACCGGAAAAATGCTGTTGCTGCTCGTTCCGGCTCTGATGTAAAACGCTCAATTGCTTAAAGTCATCCCGATAATTCGCTATGGTTTTAAGCTTATTTTGAGTCTGGCGCAACTCGTTGTATTCGTCGAGGATCGTCTGTAAATCCTGATGCAATTTATCCTGCGTATTGATTTTGCCGCTTTCAATGATGGTGGCAAAGGTTTCGGTTAAGCCTTTGGTGTCTGTTTTGGCAATTTCAAAGGTAAAGTTCATCAGCTGGCGAAACGCGCTCAGCTCACGTTCCATCCCGCCTTCTTTTAACGGCACCAGACAATAACGCCCCTTGGCTCGTTGCATCGGATTGTGGCTGAACAGTTTTTCTTTAATTTCCTTAGTGGTTTTCAGCATCACCGCACCGGTGTTCGCATATTGCTGATGCAAGGCGTGTATTTTCGGAATACCTAAGTCAGAGACCGGGCTGCCCAAGCCATTATTGACTTTTGTATCGTGAATATTCCAAAAGTGCTCACGAATATCATCGTAAGCACAAGGCAACGCCAGCCGCTGATAACCGAAACTGCTGTTGGATTTAAATAGAATCAGGCAAAAAGGGCCGAAGATATTTTCCGCTTCCAGAATAAGAAAGCTGCTGTCGCTGGGAAAGTAATAGTTGTAGCTGTCTTCGCCGGAGTACAGTTCACCTTTGGAGGATTTAAAGGCAAATTTAGTCTTGCTGTCGTGAAAACTGATTTCCGGAAATAAATGCAGTTTCAGTGCATTCAACAGCGAGGTTTTGCCCAGATTATTGCGTCCGAACAAGGCGCAATGCTGGTCAATCGGTAACTCGGTATAGCAGTAGCTGATTGAGTTAATCGCAATCAGTTTTTTCACGGAATAAGCGATTTTTTTGTCTAGTAATTCCAAATTTTCCATGATTAATCCGGTAAATATATTTCTTGTTCCAGCATTTTTTTGTGATGAATCATCAATTCAATGGCGGGGCGTAAAGGCGGGTAATTTTCACGAAATTTGCGCAAGGCGGGCAAATGTTCGTTTTGTAAATTAATCTTTGAGATTTTCAACTGTTCATCAGCATAGAGTGGAAGTAGAAAATTGAGCCGAGGGTGGGCAGTTAAATCATAGATATTGGCAAACGTGGTCAGGCCGCCAATATCGAGGTCAAGCAAACAGTCGATGTGCTGGTAGTGATTGAAAAATGCTTTATTCAAGCGATTACTGATGGCATTACCGGCACCCCAGGCAATATCCAATCCTTCATCATTAAAATCAGCAAACTGCTGTTTTAAAAAAGCCAAGGATGCATTTCTTTGCACAAAGTTCTCTTGGTTCTCGATAATCAGCAAGCGCTGACTCAGCGTAACCGCGGCTTTGATTTCGCCGGCATCATTCAGAACGACGACCGGATGACTGTGCAGATTCGGCCAGAGAATAATCATCGCCTGACTGACCGGATGCTTATGGCTGTTGCCGGCCCGTGCAGCCGACACTCTATTGGTTATCTTATGATTTGGAAAGTCAGCTAGGAGCTTGTCAAACAGCTCTTCATTAATAATGGTGATCTGATAGCTTGATTTAGAATTTTTTTGTGTCGAAAAAACTTTTAAAATTGTTTGGTCGTCATAGCCTTGCTTACATAACTGTTTAAGAAAGTTATCAAAGTTGATGGGCTTACCAGTCCTAATGTTTTCGAGATATTTGGAAATCTGCATACGCAAAAATATGAAAAAACAGACTAGTGAGGAATAATACATTGTCCTCACGTTCGGAGTCACTGTGCGATTTAGCTAGGCCGTTGGCTTCTGTTCTGCTTAGCCAACGGTTATTTTTAACCAAATCTTTAGCTTTTTGCTGCGGTTAAAACTCTTCCCAATCGTCGCTACTGGCTGCTTTAGCTGGTTGCGATTTGGGTTTGACTGGCGAATTAACATCTTTTTTCAAACGCATAACGGCGATACCAACGTCATTGGACGCGGTATTAAATGCCGATCCTGCTCCTAACATGGCATCAGCCTCTTGGTATTTCTTGGCATTGATAGTTGTAGCGATTTTTCCCGCTTCAACATGAAACGCCGCATGTTTGGCGACGCATTCGGTAAAGCTGGCACGCTGGCCCACCTGTGCTTTGGCGTCTCCATACAGCCATTTACCAAAATCACAGCAGTTATCTTTTGCGATTGTGGCTGCATCAAGGACTTCTTTTTGGGTTATTGCTGCACGTAACTTAACTTTCCATGCAGAATGTTTTTCCAATACATCTTCAAAATTAATAGTTGATGTAACTGGCGCAGGTGCTGATTGCGGTTGGTAAGTTTGTACTTTAACAGGTGCTGCGGGTTTGTTGGTAAATGAGCTAATGCTAGCAGCGGCTCGATGACTAGAACGTCCACCACTTTGGCCATCGACATTAAATTGCCCCACGGTTGAGGTTAAATTTTGAGTTTGCTCTTCCAGAGATTCTGCAGCGGCGGCGGCTTGCTCAACCAAGGCGGCATTTTGCTGAGTGACATCATCCATTTGGCCGATGGCGAGATTTACCTGTTCGATACCGGCGGTTTGCTGCACCGAAGCCGAGGCAATTTCGGACATAATCACGGTGACACCGTGGATAGAGTTAACAATCTCGCCCATGGTTTTGCCGGCATGCGTTACCAGGCGAGTACCGTCTTCTATTTGCTCCACGGAATCGCCAATCAGGTTTTTAATTTCTCCAGCCGCGGCAGCCGCGCGTTGCGCTAGATTGCGCACTTCTCCGGCAACGACTGCAAAGCCACGGCCTTGCTCACCGGCACGGGCGGCTTCGACAGCCGCATTAAGGGCCAGGATATTGGTTTGAAAAGCGATACCGTCGATCGTGCCAATAATATCCACGACTCTACGTGAAGAATCATGGATCGATTCCATGGTTTGCACTACTTGCCCAACCACTTGTACACCTTTGCTAGCAACATCAGTCGCATTGACTGCTAACTCATTGGCATGTTTGGCATTTTCGGTATTGTGATGCACGGTAGAGGTAAGCTCTTGCATGCTGGCGGCGGTTTCTTCCAAGCTGGCGGCTTGTTCTTCGGTACGATGTGATAAATCATTATTGCCGGCAGCGATTTCTTTGGCGGCATTGCTGATTGAATCGCTGGCTTCTTTGATTTCACCAATCATGGTTTTCAAGTTTTCTACTGTGCTATTGACGGCCTCTTTGACTTGACCAAAAGTGCCTGGGTAATCTCTAGTTATAGATTGGGTCAGATCGCCTTGAGCCAATGCCTTGGCAACACGTTCGACGTCGCCAAAGCCAGTGTCACAGGTGTCGATCAAGTTATTCAGGTCGGACAATATTTCGTTGAACACAAACTCGAAACGATTGGTAGGGGCACGGAGTGAGAAATCGCCTTTTACCCCAGCTTCCACGAGAGTCTTGATTTCATTACTAATAGCAAGGAGGGAGGTTTTAACAGAGTCTACTGCAGCTGTGACTTTGGCCTTGTCGCCTGGCAACCGGTCCATGTCACGGGAAAAATCGCCTTTGGCATATTGGCTAACCACCTCAACCACTTGCATTTTCACGGCAACGTGACTGGCTACCAACTCATTAATTTCGTTGGCCATCTTGCCGTAAGTGCCGGGAAACTGACTGGCATCGATATGTTCGTTAATCCAGCCTTCGGTGTGTTTTTTGGACATCAAACCCTGAGCGGAGACAAAGCTGTTAATAGCGTCTTGCATAATTTTCATAGAACCCAGCAATTTTCCAATTTCATCCTTTTGTTGTGTATCAATGGTAGAGCTAAAAATACCTGTAGCAATAGCTGCGGCGACTTGCTGGGCGGATTGCAACGATCCAGAAATGCCACGTATCAGTTTCACCGCAATAAAGGTCAGTATTACTAAGCCAAAAATACAGATGGATATAGTAGTAATTAGCAGCGTTTGAAAACGGCTTTGTGCTGCTTCATATTCCTGTTTAGCGACATCTTGTTGGAGTTGAAGCAGTGATTCTATGCCTTTGTCTAGGGGCTTAAACAACGGTTCCATGGAATCGTTTAGATGACTTAATAGTTTTTCATTGTTATTTATGCGCAGCAACTCCAAAGCAGGTTTTAGTCCATGAGTAATATAACGCTCTTGGTCAGTACCAAACTGCTTGGCAAGTTGAGCTTCTTCCGGGGTTAAAGAAGTTGCCATATAGGCTGACCATAAGTGATTTATCTCGGCAAGATTTGATTCAATCACAGAAGCAGAAGCAGAAGCAGAAGCAGAAGCAGAAGCAGAAGCAGAAGCAGAAGCAGGGAATAACATGCTTTTTGTTAATATTGCGTAGTTATCAAGTTGAAGCATTTGGATTTTTGCAAGCTGCGCTGTCGGAACGGTTCGGTCCTCAAAAACTGTTTTCAACCCGGCATTGGTTTTTTGCATGCCAACCAAGCCAAGAACGCCGAGGGTGATTGTTAAAGTCGCTGAAAAAACAATAATCAAAATCAGGCGAGTTTTGATGGTGAGATTATTAAACATGATTGCAATACCTGGTTGCTTTGATGGAAACGGGTCACTTGCCAATTGGTCAAGCTAAACGGATCCCGGAAGTATAGACATAAAACTCTTAAGGGTAATTACAGGAGGCTATTTCTGTAGGAACTATCTTGCGTAACTGAAGTATTAGCAATTTGCCGTAGCTTCTGTGTGTACCATAACGATCCATTAGATGACACACTGGTACCGGCGGTACACAATAAATGAGTTATTCGTGAATCGTATGAAACAAAAAAGCCGCATGGTTAGCGGCTTTTTTGGTTTGATGCTGTTGGTTAGGTTATTCCACGTTTTGTATTTGCTCGCGCATTTGCTCGATGAGCACTTTAAGCTCAATGGAAATTTGCGTCATATCTTTGTCTTGGGATTTAGAGCCCAGTGTATTGGCTTCGCGGTTTAATTCCTGCATCAGAAAATCCAGGCGTCTGCCGACCGGTTCTGGTTGATTAAGTACCCGCAGTACTTCGGTAATATGAGTTTGCAGGCGGTCGAGCTCTTCAGTGATGTCGAGCTTTTGAGCCAATAGCACCAGTTCTTGTTCCAGCCGATCGAAATTGGGTTCAGCAACCAGCTCTCTGATGCGCTCTTTCAGTTTGCGACGCAGTGAATTTAATACCTCGGGCAGGCGTTTGCTGGCGAGAGCGACATAATGCTGCATTTTGAAGCAGCGATCTTCAATCAATAATTTAAGCTGGGCACCTTCTCTGCCGCGGACTTCATGAAGCTGCGCCAATGCTTGTGTGACCAGGTCAATAATTGCTTCGGCAAGCACTTCTTTATCGGTTTCCGGTTCTTGTTGAATGCCCGGAAAAGCCAGTACATCCAGCGCTGAAAACGACAAGGCGGCGGACATTTGTTGTTCAATGGCATCCGTGGCCGATAAAAGTGCCGCCACGGCTTGCGTGTTAACGATAAAGGTTTGTCCGTCTTTGGCTTGTTTTTTGTAGTTTAACGAGCATTCAATCTTGCCTCGGCTGATTTTGCCGGCAATCAGCGTGCGTAATTCGGATTCAATAAATCGGAGGCGTTCTGGCAACTTGATGTTGATATCGGAGTAGCGGTGATTGACCGAGCGCAGCTCACAGGTCAGAGTTAAATTGCCGATTTCTACTTCTGTACCGGCAAACGCGGTCATGCTTCTTATCATTTTTCACCTATACTCGGAGGGTCTCTATTAACATCTTAATGTGGTAAATGACTGAATACTACGACCCGGACACTTATCCTAAGGAATGGAATTATCTTCAAACTGGGACCATTATAGACCAGTACATGATTGAGCGGGAGCTTGCGCACGGTGGCTTTAGTTCGGTGTACTTGGCGCGGCAGCTGGCCGATCAAGTCCAGGTGGCGATTAAAGAATATTTACCCAGAAAGCTTGCGCATCGTACCTGGAATAATTTGGTGGTCGCTAATGACGAGGCATCACTGGTGTTTTTTAAGCGTGGCCGGGCGCTGTTTTTTGAAGAAGCTAAAGTGTTATCCACCTTAAAACATCCCAATATTGTCGAAGTCACCAATTTTTTTCAGGCCAATGACACGGTCTATATGGTGATGACCTACGATTATGGCGTCACTTTAGACAAAATTTTAAGCACCAAAATGCTGCCGGTGACTGAGCAGTTTTTGTTGGCAGTGTTTAATTCGCTTCTGGCGGGGTTGGCGCATATTCACCAACATCAATTTATTCATCTTGATATAAAACCGACCAATATTTTGGTGCGTCCCGGTAATGATGCATTGTTACTGGACTTTGGCGCCATCCAAAGTTATCCAAAAACGCATCTAAGTAAGCAAAGTAAGGTACTGACCAAAGGTTTTTCCCCTCTGGAGCAGCATGATTTGAATGCCCAGCTGGGTCCATGGACGGACATTTATGCAGTGGGGGCCAGCATGCGCGCCTGTCTGGATTGTAAAACGCCGGTCGCTGCAACTGAACGGGTCAAACAAGATCCATTGGTGCCTGCCGTTAAGGCATTCAAACGTAAATTCCCCGAGTATTTGTTGTCTGCGATAGATTGGGCCATGGCGTTACACCCGCAACAACGACCGCAATCGGTTGGGCAATTACAACAGGCATTGACGGGAAATTAAGTTATTAAGCGGTGTCTTGTTGAACCATGAACGGCCACGCGCATTGTATTAGTCCCCAAAGCTTCGCTTGTAGGCGCCCATATAGTGTGCGCTTCCGGTATACTCTGCGCTTTTTCAATATAACCCGAGAACTACATGAGACCTAGCGGACGCAATCCAGATCAACTCAGAGAAATTTCATTTACCTGCGGTTTTACCAAGCACGCCGAAGGTTCGGTTCTGGTTGAATTTGGTGACACCCGAGTGTTGTGTACCGCCAGTGTTGATAAAAGCGTACCGCGATTTCTTAAGGGTAAAGGCGAAGGTTGGGTAACTGCCGAGTACGGGATGTTGCCACGTTCTACACACAGCCGTATGAATCGTGAAGCCAGCCACGGAAAACAAGGTGGCCGTACTCTGGAAATTCAACGATTAATTGGCCGTTCACTACGCGCGGCGGTAGATCTAAAAGCCTTAGGTGAACACACCATCACGATTGACTGCGACGTATTACAAGCTGATGGTGGTACCCGTACTGCCGCGATTACCGGCGGTTTTGTCGCCTTATCATTGGCGGTGGATAAAATGCTTAAACGCAGACAAATTAAAACCAACCCGTTACATGGCCAAGTCGCTTCTGTATCGGTGGGTATTTTTAATGGCGTGCCGGTGTTGGATTTGGATTATGCCGAAGACAGCAATGCGGAAACCGATATGAACGTGGTGATGAACGACGCTGCCGCATTTATTGAAGTACAAGGCACCGCAGAAGGCCACGCCTTCAGAAAAGAAGAGCTTGATGCAATGCTGGAATTAGCAACCTTGGGCATTACCCAATTGTTGGAAAAACAACGCATCGCCCTAGGAACCAACGATTAATGTTACCGACTTTGCAACAGATTGTTTTAGCTAGCGGCAACGCCGGCAAAATTCGGGAGATTCAGGCGTTATTACCGAACTATCCGATCGTTGCCCAATCGGCATTCGACATTACTGAAGCCGAAGAAACCGGTCTTAGTTTTGTCGAAAATGCCATCATTAAAGCCAGAAACGCAGCGTTACATTCAGGGCTTCCGGCGATTGCCGATGATTCAGGCTTGGTGGTGGATACATTGCACGGCGCACCGGGAGTGTTATCGGCGCGTTATGCAGGTGCTGCCGCTAATGACTGGGATAATCTGCAAAAAGTATTACAGGCGCTTGACGGCGTGCCGGATGCCGAGCGCACCGCCCGGTTTGTCTGCGTTATGGTCTTTATGCAACACGCTGAAGATCCGTTGCCGGTGATTGCGCAAGGCGTTTGGGTGGGGCGGATACTGCATCAACCCAAAGGCGAAAACGGCTTCGGGTATGATCCGATATTTTGGGTGCCGGAACTGGATTGCGCAGCCGCAGAATTATCGGCTGAGGCTAAAAACGCCCTTAGTCACAGAGGTAAAGCGCTTAAAGCATTGGTTGCATCAATTAAAGCCTGAAGTAGATTTGCTTAAAATCATGTCAGACCAATTACTTGCTATTGCCAGACAATTTGCCGACTCTGCCAGCCATATTGCTCCGCTTGGCAATGGCTTGATCAACGATACATTTCTGGTCAAGTCTGGCTCCCAGACCTTTGTGTTGCAACGCATCAACACAAAGGTTTTTCCTAATCCTGAGCAAATCATGACCAATTTGGTTTTGCTCAGTCAGCATATAGCGCAAAAAAACAGTGCGGACGTCAGATTGCAACTGCCGCAGATTTTAAGCACAGTTACCGATGCCTCTCTATATCAAGATGAGCAAGGCGGCGCCTGGCGCGCATTGAGTTTTATCCCAGACAGCGAAAGCCTTGAAGCTGTGCGCACGCTGGATGATGTCCGGCAAACAGGTCAAGCGCTAGGCCACTTCCATCGCTTGTTAAGCGATCTTGAGCCCGGCACCTTGCATGATACCTTGCCCGGTTTTCACATTACCCCAGGCTACTTGCAGCAGTACCGACAGGCGCTAACGCAAACTTTAGTAAAACAAGATATTTATTGCGCGGAATTTATTGACCGGTTTCAACACCGTGCCGATGATCTGGAAGCGGCTAAAGAGCAAGGGCTACTATCCCTGCGGGTTATTCACGGCGATCCCAAGCTCAATAACTTTTTGTTTGATGTAAACAGCCTGCAAGTTATCAGCCTCATTGATCTGGACACCGTCAAGCCAGGTTTGGTGCATTATGATGTGGGCGATTGTGTGCGTTCCTGCTGCCACAATTCAGATACTGGCGAGTTTGATATAGAGCGTTGCGGCGAGTTGTTGACCGGGTATTTAAACGAAGCTGGGGCATTTTTTACCGACCACGATTACCAATACCTCTACCCTGCCATCCGCCTGATTCCATTCGAATTAGGTTTGCGCTTTTACACCGACTATTTGCAAGGTAACCGTTATTTTAAAGTGACTGAGCCCGAACAAAATTTGCGCCGAGCCGCGGAGCAATTTCATTTATGTGAAAGCATTTTGGCGCAAGAACAAGCGATTAACAGACTGATTGCAGAGTTAAGGCTTTGAATAATTTAACTATTACGCAATTGATGCAAACCTTTCCTAACCCAGGCGAATTGGTGTGGGTCGGCGTCAGGCCCGCGCGAGGCGAGCCTATGATAGCTGTCGATGAAGTCCTGACAGACCAACGCTACGGCTTAATAGGTGATCGTTACAATGGCAGCAGTGGTAAACGCCAAGTCACCTTAATCCAGTGGGAACACCTTGCGGTGCTGGCGTCGATGACCGGCAAAACTATTGCCCCGGAAATGTTGCGCCGCAACTTAGTCATCAAAGGTATCAACCTGCTGGCTTTAAAAGATCACACTTTTCAAATCGGCGATGCCATCCTACAAACCACCGGCCTTTGTCATCCGTGTTCAAAAATGGAACAGATATTAGGGCCGGGCGGCTACAACGCCATGCGCGGCCATGGCGGCTTGACTGCTAGGGTAGTAAAGACCGGCGTGATGCGTGTTGGCGATTCGTTGGTTGTTTTGCCTGAAGCGAATTTGCTTTTACCGCAGTGAGCGAACCAGTTGCGCTTCAGCACTTTTTGGTCCTCGCGAACTAGGTTTTTGTCCGTCAGTTTTTACCTCTTGGATACTGAATTAGAAGCCCATGTTCGTCATTGCTAACTATCTCCCAACCAGAATCAAGTAGATTTTTTTGATCAACATCTGGTATTGGAAAATCACGTGCCTCCAAACCAAATCGGCCGGGAAAAAAGCCGGCATGAATTGGCCTGTTCATTGAGTGGGTCTTAATGTTGACTATCGTAGCCATCAATCCATCATGCCCCTCATTCGCAGCCACTAAAGCTAGCATTTCTTTGTTGTGAACAATATTGACGGGTTCGGTTTGTCTTACTCTCGCACCACATTCGATACGAAACAAATACGCAATATTCGATATCAGAAAGGTATTGCTTTCAGGTATGCATAAATGTTTTTGCCCGGTCGTATAGGCATTAGTAAGGATTGGGGAATCATTATTTCTAGCTTGAAATGCTTCTGAAAATAGCGCGAAATTTAAATGGAAAAAAAACAAAGCGATGATAAATACTAATTGAATTTTTCCTAACCATTTGGCGAAAATCTCAGATGAGTTTTGAAAAACAGGTGTAAGTAAAATCACCAGCAAAAAGGGAGTGTATTGCAATGTGTGGCGAATATTGATTACCTCACCCCATTGATAGCGAGTTCGTGCAGCAATAACGATACAAGAGCCGACGAGAACATAGGTCGTAGAAATAACGATGGCGTTTTGTCCCGCCGTTGCTAAATTTCGCCAGACATATTTTATAAATAGCCAAGATAAACAGCTGGTTACTAAGATAAGCGCTAAAAGTCCGGGAACAGACCATGCGATATAATTGCCGCACTCGCTACATGCGGTTACATCTTTTATTAGTACCTGAATGTAAGTACGTAAATTTTCGATAAAACCGATAGTACTTGGAGGCATTTGGTACGGATTTAGTGAGCCAAATAAATATATGTTCCTTATTAATACAGGGAACACAATAATGGCTATCCCCAAAAAATAACTTGCGGCGTTTTTGTAAATAGTACGTCGATTAGTTGTGTTATTTACAAACCATAGATAACAAAAATATAACGCCAATGTAATTAACAAAGCCAGATGCGCATTTCTCAGGGCGTACGCCATCCCAGCGAGTAGTCCGCTGCCAATCAAAGTTAAAGTTGATTTGGAATTTAAAGTTAAGCCGATGGCTGCCACAGCAAGCGCTAGAGCAAACATATCAGTTAACCCTGTTGATGAGTTAACAAGTACGCTTGGAGATATGACGCTTAAACCGGCAACGATTAACGCATTGCGAGCGCTCAGTGCGTTACGAAAACATAAATACAGTAGCCAAGGCAGTAGAATAGCGGACCAATGGCTAATTCCTATCGCAACATCTTTTGTGTCAATACCTGTTGTAGATATTGCAGCTATAGCAATTGCAAAGCCTATTGGAAATAGTCCCGTTTCAACTTGGTCAGTGTCACTTGGGGATAGTCCGTAAGGTGTGGTTGACGTTGAGCCGGAACTAACTAAATTTCTAGCCTGTTCAATATAAAATGCGCTATCTGGCGAATATGGAAAATCCGGAGATCTGTAGTGCAAATGAACCGCCATTAACAATGACATCGCCGTTAGAATGAACCAAGGAATTCCAGATAAACATCCATTTAAATTATTAAAGGTCCTAAAATTTTCTTTTCCCTTCTTCAAAAATTCGCCACCAGCCATACATCCTCACAAATTAAAAGTACGATAAGCACATGAAGTCCGATTATGTAGTTTCTTAAACAATATAGAGGCAACAATATTGCATCCAAATCAACAGCAATTTGGTGTGGCTAATACAGAGGCCATATTGATTTTCAAATTAGCGAATTGAAGTTAGTCTAACTAACAGTGTCAACCAACTGATTACTATTGTGACGCATTGTATTACATATAATTATTGGTTTACCCGTTGCTTTATTCCACATCAACATGCACTTCATTTCGGCGCAGTGACGGTATCGTCCAGGGTGGATCGAAGGCGGCAGAGCGGGCTTTGGATAATATTTGATAATGATTTTGCTCAAGCCATGTCATCAAGACTTTAGCTTTTTCGGCAATCACTTGCTCATTTAACGAACCCGAATAGCGCAATACAGCTACTTTTTTGCCGGGGATTTGTTTAATTGTGACTAAGGGATTTAGCGGTTGGGGCAAAGTCGATAGGCTGTAACTTGACGGCATAACGAAAGACATTACCCATTTTGTCCCGGTTTGTTCCTGCAACACCGGAGCCGTCATGGCGATTTTTTCGCTGTCTTGTTCGCGAAATACTGGCGTGGTCATCGCTATTTTGTCTTGGCTAATGTTTTTGCCAAAAATATAACCAGCCAGGCGATTAAAGCCGATTGAGCCACTATTGGCGTAATCGGCTTCGATGATGGTTTCTGCGACCAGTAAATCCTTATATTGCCGGATTTGAATATCGTCGCTCTCTGTTAAAAGTGTAAACGGTGCTTCTTCACTGGTGCGTGCGCCAACCATCGAACAACCTGCTAAATATAAGCTAGCCAGCATTTGTAGTAATTTTTTCATTATTTAAATCCTTACACTGACATTAAGCTTTGGGGTTAATAAACGCTTTTAATAAAGCGGCTTACGATTAAGCAATCTATCGCAAATTTTTTTTTGCGATAGATTGGGCGTTTAGATTTCAACTTATGGCCTTCACAGCATCATGAAAATTTATCAACTTTACCGGCGACAGCCATTAAATATAACCCGCGAAGAAGCCTGGGCGTTTCTTTCTTCGCCGTATCATCTAAATGAAGTGACCCCGGATTTTTTTAATGTCGAGATTATCTCGTCAGTGCCTGATTCAATTTATGCAGGATTGATGATTAGTTATCGGATGAAAGCTGTGTTCGGCATACCGATGGCCTGGTTATCGGAAGTTAGCCATTGTGATGTGCCGCAGCGTTTTATCTACCAACAACGAGTTGGTCCGTTTAAGTTTTTGAGCCATGAAGTGCGCCTGACAGAAACTGAAGGCAGCGTTATCTTGGAAGATATTCTGTTTTATGCGATGCCGTTGAGCTGGTTAGGGCAACTTACACATTCACTGTTGATAGGGGATAAATTAAAACGAATTTTTGATGTTCGCCGCGACTATCTTCAGAGCAAATGGGGTGCTAACTTATAAACTGCAATAAAAATTTAGAAATCTTAATTTGAAAGGCAAAGATTCTTGCCAAGCAGGTTTTTTTAAAGGAAGCTTCACACGGCGCAGCATTAATTCTAATGCATCTAATAACCCCATCTTACTAGGCAAAATATGAAAGCGAATATCGGTTTAATCGGGCTGGCAGTAATGGGACAAAATTTGGTCCTGAATATGAATGATCACGGCTTTAAAGTGGCGGTTTATAACCGGACCACTAGCGTTGTTGATGAATTTCTGGCGGGTCCCGCACAAGGCACAGCTGTGGTCGGCACACATTCGTTGGAACAGTTGGTCGAAAGTTTAGAATCGCCGCGCATCGTGATGTTGATGGTCAAAGCGGGTGAAGTGGTCGATCAGTATATTGATAAATTAGTGCCGTTGTTGTCGGCGGGTGACATTATTGTCGATGGCGGTAACTCGCTGTTTACCGACACCAACCGACGCACTCTGGCGCTTAAAGAAAAACAAATTCTTTACGTAGGTGCCGGCGTTTCCGGTGGTGAAGAGGGCGCACGCAACGGGCCATCCATTATGCCGGGTGGCAATAAGGCAGCATGGCCTGCGGTTAAGCCGATTTTTCAAGCGATTGCCGCGCAGGTTGACGGTGAGCCTTGCTGCCAATGGGTGGGAGATAACGGCGCCGGTCATTACGTTAAGATGGTTCATAACGGCATTGAATACGGTGATATGCAGCTGATTTGTGAGGCGTATCAATTGTTATCAGAAGGACTTGGCTTAAGCGCAGACGAACTACATACAATCTTTGCCGAGTGGAATCGCGGTGTGCTCAGTTCATACCTTATCGAAATTACCACCAACATTCTGGCCTATAAAGATGAGGACGGCTTGCCGTTGGTGGAAAAAATCCTCGATACCGCCGGCCAAAAAGGCACCGGTAAGTGGACCGGCATTAATGCATTGGACTTGGGTATTCCGTTGACTTTGATTGGCGAGTCAGTGTTTGCCCGTTGTTTGTCGGCACTTAAAGATGAGCGCATTAAAGCGGCTAAACGCTTGCCTAAAGTCATCCCTGCGTTTAATGGCGATAAACAAGCCACTATCCAAGCCATTCATGATGCCCTGTATGCGGCCAAGATTATTTCTTATGCGCAAGGCTTTCGTTTGATGCGCGAGGCTTCCAAAGAATACGGCATGTCGCTTAACTACGGCGAATGTGCCCTGATGTGGCGCGGCGGCTGTATTATTCGCAGTCAGTTCCTGAATGACATCAAGCACGCTTATGATGCTAATCCTGAATTAGAAAATCTGTTGTTGGCTGATTTTTTTACAAACGCAATGCAGCAAGCCGATGCCGGTTGGCGCAAAGCAGTTGTCCTTAGTGTCGAGACTGGTATTCCCGCCCCTGCGTTTTCGTCAGCCTTAGCTTATTTTGACGGCTATCGTAGCGAGCGCTTACCAGCCAACTTACTGCAAGCGCAACGGGATTATTTTGGCGCCCATACCTATGAGCGCATCGATAAATCCAGAGGTGAGTTCTTTCATACCGATTGGACCGGTCACGGCGGTAAAACTGCGTCGACTACCTATACGGTCTGAGTCTTTCTGTTAAGCCGTCCATGGGAAACTTGCAATCAATCATGGACGGCTTTTTTCTACAAATTGCTGTGCCCCCTAACAATAACTAAAACTATAAGCCGGGAGATTTCCGAATGAATGCAGAACCCTGTACCTACGTAATTTTTGGCGCGACCGGAAATCTGTCCCGGATTAAGCTGATGCCGGCGCTTTATCATTTAGATGTGGCAGGACGCTTGCCGGAAGGCACACAAATTCTGGCTATTGGTCGAAGACCTTGGGATCAGCAGCAATGGCTGGCGGAAGTGAAGGAGATGATCGAAAGCAAAATCAAAACGGAATTTGACGAAGCAGTGTTCCAGCGCTTTAGCCAGCGCTTGCAATATCATCGCGGCGATTTACAGGATCCAGAATGTTATAGCGGTTTGGCAAAAACTCTTGGTGATAAGAAATTTCCTAAAAATATCGCTTTTTATCTGTCGATCAGTCCGTCCGATTTTGGGCCGGTGATGGAGTTACTAAGCAACAATCAGTTATTCAATGAAGAAACCGGCTGGCGCCGGGTGATTATTGAAAAGCCGTTTGGTTATGATTTAGATAGCGCCCAAGCGTTACAAAAACGCATCAGTCATTATTTAACTGAAGAGCAGATTTATCGCATTGATCATTATCTAGGCAAAGGCATGGTGCAAAATGTCTTGGTGTTTCGCTTTGCCAACGTGATGCTGGAACCGTTATGGAATCGTAACTATATCGATCATATCCAAATTACCCATTCCGAAGATTTTGGCATCGGCAGCCGGGGTGATTATTACGATAACTCCGGTGCCTTGCGCGACATGCTACAAAGCCATTTGCTGCAATTATTGACCTTAGTTACCATGGAACCACCGGTATCGATGGAGGCGCATTCCTTACGTGATGAAAAAGTTAAAGTATTAAAGTCGATTCGGCCTATTCCGAAAGACGCTGTTCATGCTTCGGCATTTCGCGGACAGTACGGACCAGGTGTCGTCAATGGCGAGAAGGTAAAAGGCTATTTGCAGGAAGAAAAAATCCCTGCCGACAGCGTTACCGAAACTTATGCGGCGATGAAGCTGTATATCGACAACTGGCGCTGGCGCGGGGTACCGATGTATTTACGTACCGGCAAACGCATGGCCAAAGCGCAATCAACTATTTCCATCTGTTTTCGCCATCCGCCGCTGCAGTTTTTTCGTGATACCGAAATTCATTGTATGAATCAAAACTGGGTCCTGTTGGGCATTCAGCCAGAAGAGTGCATCCGCATCGAAATGACCGTCAAAGAGCCCGGTCTGGAAATGGCCACCCGTACTCGTAGTTTGGATGCCAGTTTCCGCAATCAGGATGAAAAAGCCATTGATGCTTACGAAGATTTGTTGCTTGATGTGCTCAGAGGTGACAGCTCGCAATTCTTACGTTTTGATGAAGTAGAATATGCATGGCGGATTGTTGACCCTATTCTCCGAACTTGGGCGATGGAGCGGGATTACATTCCAACCTATCCCGCTGGTTCCTGGGGGCCTGAAGACAACCGGCTATTTGAAAAAGAAGCGCAATTTTGGCGCAGTTCCTTAAACCCGGAGTGCAAATAAATGCAAGAAAACAGCCGTTGGCATGCTTTTGAAAATGCCGATCAAATTGCTGTCGCTGCTTGTCAGCAAATTCTCAATGCTGCTGAACGGGCTATTACCGATCACGGCATGTTCAAACTGGTATTGGCTGGCGGCAAAACGCCGGAGCATGTTTATCAGTTGTTGTCTCAAGCCGATACTAATTGGTCAAAGTGGGTGATTTATTATGGTGATGAGCGCAGTTTGCCTGCTGATCATCCTGACAGAAACAGCGTCATGGCTAGCCAAGCGTTGCTTAGCAAAGTGTCCATTCCTGCTGAGCAAATTCACACCATGCCTACCGAAATCGGTACTGAGCTCGCAGCGGCTTTCTACCAGCCATTAGTCGCTGCGGCGCTACCGTTTGATTTGGTGTTGTTGGGTGTGGGCGAAGATGGTCATACAGCGAGCTTATTTCCTGAGCATCAGCATGATCAAGATGAACTGGTGCATGCTGTTTACAACTCACCTAAACCTCCACAAGAACGAATTACTCTCAGTGCGGCGGCATTAAGTACCAGCCATGAAGTCATTTTTCTGATTGCCGGCGGCAACAAACAAGAGATCGTTAAACACTGGCAACAAGGCGCAGATTTGCCGGTTGCCCGTATTCAGCCGGAAAACCCGATTGATATTTATATTTTGCGGGAATATCTACAGACTCTAGCGACGTCGGATCTATCTCCTGACTATTGCGGTCAACAAGGGTATGCGCTGGACAGCGCTAATCAGCATCATGATAATATGCCGGGTTGACCAATCTATAACAAAAAGTCAGGTCAAAATTAAATTGAGCCACGTTAAAGGACAAAAATATGCTTATCAAAGACAATGAAATTGCTGACATTAACACGCCTACTGGCGATATGCGCCTGCATATTTTTCGCCCAGCGGCACCAGGGAAATATCCTGCCGTGCTGATGTATTCAGAAATATTTCAAGTAACCGCCCCTATTCGCCGTACTGCAGCAATGCTTGCCGGCCATGGTTTTATTGTTGCCTGCCCGGAAATTTATCACGAGCTTGAGCCCGCCGGCACCGTGCTTGCTTATGATGAAGAAGGCACCACTCGAGGTAACTCGCACAAGATTACCAAGGAACTTTCTTCTTATGATACCGACGCGCGCGCAGCGCTTGATTATCTAAAATCACGCGAAGATTGCACTGGCCGCCTTGGCGTAATGGGCATTTGTATCGGCGGACACCTTGCATTTCGTGCCGCGATGAATCCGGACGTTTTGGCGACAACCTGTTTTTATGCCACAGATATTCACAAAAAAGGCTTAGGTCTGGGCACTAACGACAACTCGTTGGATCGCGCGGGTGAAATTAAAGGTGAATTGCTACACATCTGGGGACGGCAAGATCCGCACGTTCCGTTGGAAGGTCGCAACTTATTAAAAGCACGTCTTGAAGAAGTGGGTACGCGCTTCACATGGCATGAGTTTAACGGTCAACATGCTTTTATGCGTGATGAAGGCCCACGTTATGACCCGGCATTAGCGTTACAAAGTTGGGGCTTGTTACTGGAGTTATTTCATCGTCGCTTGGGTTGGGGGGATCTTGATGTCGTATCAGATGGCGCGCCTGCTGAAAGTCGACATTAAAAACGTCGTTTAACAAGCGAGTCGCTATTTTTGAGTAAAGATTTTTCTGGGTGTCCTACCCAAAAATCCTCAAAAATTTAGCGACGGTTAAATTGCTACGCAAGCCCGAGCCGTCCTGCTCCAATATCGTTCTCACCCAA
>Ga0208393_100110_pt1 | contig 30252 bp, 41 predicted proteins | sample LakWasMet46_HOW7_2_FD_183884 | JGI IMG/M metagenome (GOLD analysis project Ga0208393, IMG submission 183884) | Freshwater sediment methanotrophic microbial communities from Lake Washington under simulated oxygen tension - Sediment Metagenome... | ecosystem: Environmental > Aquatic > Freshwater >...
CGCAGGACCTGACGCGGCTCCATTCGTCGGAAGCGCTCAGCTGCGGAGCGCCTCCCTGCAGACGGCCTGACCCATACTGCGCGTCTCCGACGGCGTTGCTGATGACCACCTCGGTTTGAAGGGAGGCGAACACCTTCAGAAATTCCTGAAGTACGCGCGCCTGCTCGTGGACGAGAGCAGGCGCTGAGAAGGTGCGTCCCGGGGCCTCGACGACGAGCAGCTCCGCCTTCGCTCGGTCCACCCAGCGCTCGTGAGCGACGCGCAGTCCCGCGAGCCCAAGCCACATCATGGCCTCTTCGCGAGCATGGTAGTGGAGCCATCGCCACCGCCAAACGTTGACGCGACGAACCAAGCCGCGATCCTCCTTCAAGCACCTCTCGAGGTTCGAGGCCGGGGCGTCACTGAGCGTGAGCCAGGTACCGTGCCCTCCACCAGTTGAGGCTTCGAAGCGGGCGAGGTGCGTGTTGGCGCCCGACTGGGCGCCGCACAGGTTGCTCAGCCGGAAGGCCGACTTCCCAGCCGCGGGCCCGGCCAGCGTCGCGTTCCAGAGTCTTGCGAATCGGCTGAGCTCTCGGAGCACAAGCGCGTAGTGCTGGTTGGAGAGTTCACTCATCGCCGTTCCTCCCGTGGCTTCGCGGCTTCCGAGGAGTCCAGCGGATGGGCGTGAGGTCCCTCCATCGAATCTTCCGCACGAAGCGGCCTCCGACGAACCAGGAGAGCTGGTCGTTGGGGTTGTGGCGAGGCCCGAAGAGTTGGTGCACTTCGTCCGGAGTGATGCGGCGCCACTCTCCATTGGTGAGCGCCGGGTCGTTGGACGAAATCCCGGTCAGCCCATCGAGGATGAGCCTCAGCCGAGGCATCACGTCTGGCGGGCACGGCTCAACTGAAACCAGCAGCTGAATGAGCTCTGATGTCGCGCACGCCTGCGCGGTGAATCTGTCGATTCGAGCGTGAACAACGACGCCGTCGCTCCGCAGCTGCTCGACGATGACCGCGTTGGCCTCCTCGTCGCGCCGCTTGGCGGCGAGGACCATCTGCTGCTGCGCGGCCTGGTAGCTGCCCGTCTTGCTGGCGCGCTTGCGTGCCTGCTTCTTGAACTTCTTGTTGCTCGTCATGTTCACGACCCTCGCCAAGCGGCATGGATCCACGCTCCGAGCGCCCGGCAATGGGGTGAACGAAGGCTGCGACCACCGAGGAAGCGTGTTCCCCTTCGCCTCGTCCTGCTTCAACCGCGCGTGGAGCGGCCGTTTCGAGGTCCCGCGCGATGAGTCGCGGTCACATGAATCTGGCGGACCAGAGCCGTCCGGTCAAGTCGCCCACCCGACCCCGAGCGCCCCACCAAAACTGAAGGCTCACCTCGCGAGCAGGCGCGGGTACGGCCCACGCACTGCTGCCAGGGCGTGGTGGTCGGCGCGTCGGAACGCCCACGCGTAGCGGTGGTTGCCGGGATGCCGGACGGTGGCGAGCGACGCCAACGCCGTGCAGAGCCATGTGGAGAGGTCGGCCGTTGGCGCTGGCGCGCCGGCGGCGACGAGCTGCTCGACCGCGTAGCGCCACCCGCGCTCCTGTCGCCGAATCTTCTGCGCAGCACGCGCGCTGAAGGTCGTGCCATCAGGGAGCAAGTGAAGGGTGCGGGGAGTGCTGCGCCCCAGGTAGAGGCCATTGAACGCCTGGTAGCAAACGCCCACGTGCCCCGGGGTCGTCTGCGTGCCGTCGGCGGCGCGCCGCGGGAGTGGGTCGGCGAAGCTGACCACGCCACGAAGTCCCTCGCGACGCAGCAGGTGGAAGGCCCGCGCGAGGAACCACGTCTCGCCGTTGCCGGGCACTTCGTCGAGCAGCACGAAGCGACCGAGCTCCACGGACTCGCGGGCAACGCCGGGGAACACCGAGGTGAGGACGGCGTCGTTGCAGGGGTGGCTGAAGACGGCGACCCCCTGCAGCGCACCGCCCCGGAAGAGGCCGAAGCGGTAGCGCGCCGCCGGGTAGGTGCCGGAGTAGTGGTGCTCCTCGACGAAGGCCTTGGCGCCTCCGTCGCCGGCGAGCTGCGCGACTTCGTAGCGCGAGGTGTCGATGACTTCGCCTGCCGGCCGGAAGCTGGTGCGACGACGCCTCCACCGCTGGGTGAGTTGAAGCTCGAATTGCACGAGTGTCTCCTTGGGCCTGCGAAGGCAGCGCCTCGGGAGAGCGCGCGCTGCCGACCGCCAGGCCCTGGAGCTCAGGCTCTCGGAATGAGGGAGATGAGCCGCTTGCTGCCTCGCTCGAGGACATGCGCATCGAGGATGCCGAGCCTGTCTCCCGCAAGCTCCCACTGCTCGACGTGGCAGTGCTCCGCCGGCGTCTCTGCCGAGTCGATGGCGCGGATGTGCTGGAGGGCCGCCGCTTCGGTGCCGAAGACACCAGCGAGGGCCGTGTCACTGTCACCCCACACCATCACGATGAAGACGAAGGACTTCACGGGAGCACCGCCTCGAGGTCCGCTCGCGACACAGCGAGGCCGTTGTTGAGACGCTCGCCGATGAAGTCGCAGGTGTTCCGCCAGTCGTGGCGCTCCCAGAGAGCGGGCCGCGACAGCTCGAGGTCGGCGAGGTGCCCGGCCGCGTCGATGAGGCGCTGCCGGACGACGTCGCTCAGCGCCTCGTCCGAGGCGATGCCGTGGCCTGAAGTGTTGGCCACCATGGTGCGGCTGTCGAAGGTGGAGTTGGCGGCGACCTCCGCCAGGGTGTCGATGATGAGCTCGCTGCGAGTGGGCTTCGGCCTCGGGTGAGTCACGTGGCGCTCCTTGTCGGGCCGCGAAGAGCGGCGCCTCGAAGAGCGCGCGCCGCTCGGAGCCGGCAGCGGAGCAGGCTTGCGTACTCGGTCAGTCGAGGGCGGCCCGGCGTTCAGCTACCGTGCAGTCATGCGACGACAGTGCAAGCGGTGCGCGCGCCTCCCCGTGTTCCGCGATCACCTGGAACTGCTTGAGAAGCACCGCCAGCGCGTCACGTACTCGGCCTTTGCCGAAGCGCTGAAGACGGACCCGAACAGCCCGCTCAGAGACCATGTAAATGACCACCTGCACTGCTGGGTGGTTACGGCGAAGGGTGACCCGTCCGGCTACCAGCCCATTGAGATTCATCCCGACCTGAAGAGTCGAGCCACCATCATCACCAGCGCGACCGACTACCTGTCATGGCGCGCGAATCCGCTCTGAGCGCGCGGCGCGCACTCGCGATGGACCAAGGGCCCAAGCACACGGGCCAGAGGCTCAGTTGCCGTCGCCGTGAACGCTGCAGTCGCGGCTGGGCCCAGCGAGCGCGCAACGGCATCTCCCTTCGTGAGGGAGGCGAGACACCCACGAGGCCATCACCCCGCGCGCCCGCGACTCTCCCTCGACGGCCACGCCAACGTAGTCGGTGCAGAAGCAGGGATTGGGGGCGTAGGTCAGGACGCCGAGGTGGCGCCCTCCATGGCTGTCGGTGAATTCGACGGCGTCGCCCTCGGCGAGAAGAAGTGACTCGGTGCGCATCGCAGGTGCTCCGGAAGTGAGCGGCACGAGCGCCGCCTCACCGAAGCGTGGCGGCGCGAACGCGGCGAGGTCCCGTCCAGGCGAGCGTGCCTGCTCACCGCGGCCTCAAGCCTGCGGAGGCCGCCTGCTGGGCGCGCAGGCGGCCCTCACTCGCGGTGATGAGCGCTGCGAGCTCCGACCAGTCGTAGAGCTCGACTACCGCCCAGGCGTGGCGACGGGCAGCACGAGCGACAGCACTCACTGCCCTCCTCACGCCAGGCGGGTATCCGAAGCGCCCGGTGAGGTCCCCGGAGTGCCAAAGCTGCACCGTCTCGCCGTCAGCGGTGCGCCGCTTGGCCACGATGTGCTCGACCGCGAGTCCGCAGCTGCAGCCCCCGAGCGCGCTCATGTCAGCGCCCAAAGGGGGTGACGAAGATGGCGTAGTGGTGCGCGCCGATGCGGACGGTCTCGAACCCGGGAGCGTCGAACTCTACTGCGAGCGCGCTGAGCCGCGACTCGGAGACGGCGTCAGCGCCCGTCTGAAGGCCGTCGACATCGATGACGGGGACGGCCTCGACGTGGAACCAGCAGCCCAACATCGTGACGGTGGCGGAGAGCCTGCCGTCCTCGGGAAGCCCGGAGGGCTCGAGGGCTTCGACGAGGAAGGACAGCGAGACGGTTGCTGCTGACATGGGGGCTTCCTGTGTTGTGCGGCGCCGACCCGCGTGACGGCGTGGTGCCGGGTAGCGCCCGGCGGTCGTCCTTCACGCCTCGATGGGAGCCTCAGCGGCATCGACGGCGGCGGAGGCCTCCTCGGCATCGGCCCCCGAGTAGGCGTCCCAGTCGCAGAGGTCGCTCGCGCGAAGGAGCGGCTGCGCGTCGTAGTCCTCGGCGGTGGCCGACACGCTGTCGTCGCCGCGGCCGTAGTCGTCGCAGTCGAAGCTGATGGGGCCGCCGTGGTGGTGAAAGGTGCAGCAGGTGGTGTCCTTCATGGTGTCTCCTGATGAGTGGGCGGCACCGCGCCGCTTCCGCAGGAAGTTCAAGCGGCGCGGTGTTGCCCTGCTGGCGCGGGCCGCACGACGACGGGAGACGGAGGCACGAGGCGTGACGCAGCAGTACCGCGGCGCGCATCGGTGCCGGAGACGACCGAGGAGAAGGCCCGCGTCAGAACCGGAGACACTGAGGGACTCACGCGCAGCCCTCCACGCGGAAGCCCGCGAAGTTCAACGCGAACGAGTCGCTGCCAGGCTACTTGTCAGTCCCTCCCTGTAGAGTGGTTTGGTCGACGAAGGGCGAAGCAACCGCACGGCCACGGCCGGGCCCGAGTCGATGGCAGCGACGGCGGCGTGGGAGAAGAACGGCACGGCCATCGGCTGGGCCCACGCCGCCGTTGCGCTCAGTCCGAACCCGCCGCCCGGCCTGACGGCTACTTGGTCGGAGGCGGGGGTTGGTCCTGCGGAACCTCTTCGTCCTCTTCCGGGTAGTGCGGATCGGGGTCAGCCGCCGGCGGAGTGGGCGTTCCAATGAAGTCCTCGCCGTACTTGGCCGCGAGGAACCTCTCTCGGTACAGGTAGTAGGCCGCGTCACACACGCGCGACGTGAAGTACGCGTTGAATCCTCCTCCGACAAATGCACCAGCAACCGGGAGGATCTGAGTGAGCTTCGCCTTCGTGAGCCTGATGCCAATCGCCTTGGCGATCTGCTGCATGATCTTCACGAAGGCGTGCTTCTCAAGGTCCTTCCACGCACGCTTCTTCGCGACGTCTTGCGCGATCTTCACCAACTGAGCCATCGCCAACCCCTTCGACGAATCGGTAGGGCTCGAGGCAAGCCCTAGAACGTTCATGGCGAAGAGCCGTTCGTGCTGGGTCGACACGTCGAACCCGCAGTAGGTCGCGTATTCACCGATGGCTCTCAGGTTGAGCGTGACGATGGCGGCGACGTCGAGAGGAATCCCTGGAAGCCCCATCGCTCCGAAGGCGGCCCCCTCAGTCATGGCGATGCCTTTGTACTTGGCGCCCAGCCATCCGATCATCCGGTCGACGGTCTCAAGATCGAGTTCGTGAAGCTCGCTCGCGCGAGCCACCGCGTGCCCTGCGTTTCGGTACTCCGAGTAGATGACGTCGGGACGGACGCTCCACTGCGCAACGTCATTCGTGACGGTGACGAGCCCACCGATGCTTTTCTCGATGACCCATCCGACGCCAGGCGTCTTCATCGCGAGGTCGCCGGCCTTGTCGAAGGGCCAGTTGATGACCTGCATGGCTTTTCCGAACCACCCCAGTGTCGGGTTCTTCCACTCCGCGATCTCTGTTCGCGCCCGCTCTTCGTACGCTGATGGAACTCGCATTCGTTACCTCGGTCGACGGTGAGGGTCTTAGGTGGGCGATGAAAGGGGGACCGTTCGTGAGGAGCCAAGTCGGATCATCCGACTAGGTCCACCGGGTTCTGTTCAGCTGGCAAGACGCGTCGACGAGTGCATCGGGCAACTGCAGGTCCATCGTGGCTTCGGTGAAGGCAGGGGCGAGCTTGTTCTTGCCCACGGTGATGAGGGCGTGGCGGCCGACGCGGGAGACCAGGCACCGCACGGAGCTGAGGTACCGGAGCGAGGTCGACATGCGGAGCCCGACGCAGGAGCGCGGCTGAGTCGTGAAGAGGAGGCAGGTGCGCGACCGCGAGACGGTGTTCCAGAGGGTACGCAGGCCGTCGGAGACGGCTGCTGGGCGATCCTGAGGCACGCCTTCGACCAGGGACCCCAGGCCGTCCACGACAATCAGGTCGACCACGCAGCTGCGACAGAGGTGCTGCGCGACCTCGAGCGCCATCAAGGGGTCGTCCGGCTGGCTGACCAGCAGTTCGGCGACATTGACGCCGAGTTCCTTCGCGAACTGCAGGTCGAGGGCGTGATGGGCGTCGATGATGGCGACGACGCCCCCGCGGGCCTGAGTCTCCGCAGCCGCCCGGAGCGTGATGGCCGACAAGGCAAGCGAGCTGCTGCTTTGCAGTTCGACGAAGCAACCCCGCGCGAGCCCACCGACACCGAGGGCTGCGTCCAATGGCGGGTGACCCGTCGGCAGGACGTCGAGGCGGGCGAGTTCGTGAGCAGAGGTGCTGCCGAGCGACTGGTGCATGGGCTCTCCGTGACGGGGCGACGGGAGCGCCGCCCTTCGAGAGCGCCAGCGGGCGGCGCGATGAAGCACCGTCAGGCTATCGCTGCGCCTTGTCCTTGAGGCGAGCCGAGCGACTGGGGACCAGCGACCAAAACCGCTGGCCGAAGACCTTCCTAAGGTCGTCGCTCGCTTGCTCTGCAGTCCACGCCTTGGCCGCCGCGATCGTCTCGATAAGGACGTCGATGGAGGCGGTCGTTAACCATCGCCACGCGAGGTTCTCTGGTTCTGGTGTGTGCGCAGCCTCGGAGAGCACTCGGGCGGCAACCTCCGCTGAGCCGCCGAGCAGCTCTTCCCTGTGTGTAGCGAGGAGCATCTGGAAGTTGGCCGAGGGCGACGTGCCGCGCTTGCGGGCCTTGAGAAGCACGTACAGCGGGTGGAGGTTGTCCCAGTTCGGAACATCCCGAACCGCAGGGAGGCCGGAGTAGCGCGGAAGGTCCATCATCAGGCGAGCCTCTGAGACGGTCAGTGGCTCCCTCTCACCTATTCCCAACTCGAGGCACTCATGACCCAGAAGCGCGATCGCATCGAAGCGCCTGTGCCCGTCGTGAAACGCGATGCAGGCATCCAGCTGAAGCTCGTCGGAGATCCAGCCGCTCCGCTTCAGGGACTCAATTCCCGAGCGGACTTGGGACGAAAGCTCGGGCAGCTCAAGCTGCGACAACAACCATGTGGACCATGCTCCGGCGAACTCGCCGCCCCTCGCGACGTCGGAGTAGCGCGAACTGAGAGCCACGCGAAGCTGACGACTCTCATCTGCTCCGATAGCTCCGATAGAGGGAGAAAGGAGCCCGAGCTTCGCGCGCTCAAGGATCGCGTAGCACGTCGAGCCGAGTTGCGTTGTTGCGTTGGTTCGCAGATGGCGGACATGAGTCATCGTTCTGATCTGCTTACCGCAAGCAGCACACCGCGCGCCCTCCGGCAAGTCGCGGGTCTCGTATTCGAATGTCCAGAGGGAGAAGTTCGGCCTCTCCTCGCCCGAGATTTGGGAGAGCCGCCGAAGCACCACGGACTCCCGCGATTTCGGCATCGTCACGCGCCGGTCCCGAGTGCCGCGCACACGTAGTCGAGATGCTGTTTCGGAGGCGTCATGCGACAAGACTACGCCTCGCCAAATTGCCATCAACTCACGCCGCACCAAACGGGGTGCGTGACCAAGATCAGAAGCAAGAACATCAACTTGGGCTTGCGAAGAACGACATCTGGTCGTTGGCCTCCTGGACGACCACAGCGAACGCCGGCAACTCCGGGTCCATCCACCCGTTGTCGAGCAGCAGTGCGAGGGACTCAGCCCCGAGCACCCGCTCGAGCGCCACGCGCTTCACCCTCGATGACGCGGCCCCTGGCTCCTCTCGCCGGACAGCGTCCTGAGCGGCGGTGAGTGGGCGTGCGCCACCGCCGTCACCCCGCCCCACCAACGCCGTCACCCGCACCGCGTCGCAGGTGATGCGAGCCTCCGGGCACTCCGCTAGGAGACTCAACACCACGGCCTCGAAGCGAGGCGATGAGGGCCCCATGCCCAGCAGGTGAAACGCGGCGTCAGGAGGGCAGCGGCGCGCGAACAGGGTGAGCTCGCGCAGCGGAGTCGCTCCCTTCTTCATTGGGATGCCCCACACGACTTCGTCTTCGCCGAGCCCCAGCGCACCGCACGCCCGCGCCGCGAACTCGGCCATCGAGAGCTCGCCGCGCTGCACCGGCACGATGAGGTGAGGACCGAACCACGCATCCCCGTGCACCAGCCGCAGCGCACGCAGGCGCGGCGCGTAGCGCTCGAGCCGCGCGAGCGTCTCGCGCTGGTCTCCCACCTTGTCCGGCGCGACGAGGTACGCGTTGGCCCCGCAGCTCCGCGCCAGCCTCTCGTAGACGGCCAGCCGCCGCTCCCAGTCGGCCGACGAGAGCGGCCGCACGGTGACGAGCGCACCATCAACGACGGCGACCTCCGAGAAGGCGCCGGAGTCGACGAAGACACGCACGGAGTGCTCTCGCACACAGGCCTCAACCTCCTCGAGGAGTCGCGGCCGCAGCTCTGAGCAACTGATGCCGATGTGGTAGCCGGCCAGCGTGACTCCACGGACCTCTCCGGGGTCACTCAAGCCCGACGCGAAGTAGCTGCCCGCTGCGAGCTCCGCGATGTGACGCCTCATGCTGGCTCCCTGTGCGAGGCGGCAGGAGCGCCGCCCTCATCGCGTCAGCGGGAGGCGCTACGGCGACTCGCCAGGTGAGCCCCGACGTGGCCCTCCGCAAGCACACAGCGCCTGGAGCCGCGGCCGAGCGGGTCGAGGTCGACGCCGCAGCGGGCCGACGCGTGGCACCACGGCCCGTTCTGGAAGACACGGAAGTGCTGCACGAGTCCGGGGTGGTGCAGGAGCGCGACGTCACGCACCGGGAGGCCGTCCTCGAGCGCCTCGCGGCACGCGGCCTCGTGCGCGTCACGCAGCGCCACCCAGCTCGCGACGTTGCCGGGCTTCCCGAGTTCGAGCAGCTCAGCGACGCGCGCGAAGCACACCAGGTGGAGGTGGTTGCCGGCCCACTGCAGCCACGCCGTGATGCCCACTTCCTCGGGCGGCTCCGAAGTCCAGGCGCCGCACGGCTCGGGATGCCCGGGCGGCAAGAGACAGGGTGCGGCAAAGAGACCGAAGCTGCCACCACAAGGGACGTGCGCCACGAGGAACCTCCGCAAAGGAGGGCGCCGAATGCGCCGCTCGCGAGGCGAGCGCGGCGCAGCACGCGCCTCGGCGGCGAGGCTTCAGACCAGCTCGAGAAGGGAGACCCCTGCTCTACTGGGTCAGCACTGGCTCGTTGGCGTACCGACGAATCGGTAGCCCACCGGCCTCGAACGGGCTGTAGGCCACCACGTCGAGGATGGGCGCTCGCTGCTGCTGCAGCACGCCGCGGGGCAGCTGAGCGATTTCCCGCTGGCACGCGAAGACGACCGCCACCCGATTTTGAAGGAGGGCCTGATCGAGCCCGTCGTACTGGTACACCGCGAAGAGCCCCTGGGGGTTGAGGACCACCGAGTGCAACGTCGTTGGCACGGTCTCCTGGGTGCGGATGGTTGAGTGCGCACGTCCTGAAGCCGAGAGGAAACTGCTGCCCCAATAGACGCCACGGCTCGACCTGTGGGTCGTGTCGCTGCTAGCGCTGTAAGTCGTGTCGACCTCCGTCGTGACGGTCTCCTTCTGAAACTCAACGCCCGTGCCCTCGAGCCGCGGAGACACCAACTCTCCCACCACCCGAGTCAGGGGCGGTGTCGACGCGAAGGGCTCCCTGAGTTGCACGACCGCCAGCGCACACACCCCGGCGGTGCGCTCGGGCGCTGCGATGAGGGTCTGCAGGGGTTGGATGTTGATGCCCCCTGCGGCGTTGAGCCACTGAAGCTGCTCGGGCTCCACTCGACCCGCGTTGAGCAGCACCGAGGCCAGAGTCGCTCGATAGCCCGGCAACGCGCGTAGGGGCGCCAGCCACGTCGCACGCGCGAACTCCGTAATGTCGACGCGGGTTCCGCTGACTGACTGCCGAAGCGCCGTGGCTGCGGCCGCCACGTTGTTGCCGTCCAGCAGGACAAGGGGCTTCAGCCACCATGAAGAGGGGTCCAACCCCGAGTCCATCGACAGAACGATGCGGGCCTCGCCGGCCGCCTCCTTCGTTCGACCAAGCGCCAGGAGCACCTCCGCGATGCGCAGGTGAACAACCGAAGCCGCAACCGCATCACCGGACGCCGGCTCAGCGAGCAAGGCACGAAGCTCAACCAGCGCCCGCTCGTACTCGCCGATTGCCTGGAGGGCTCCCGCCGCGTCGAGTCGCTCGGTCGCCGTTCTCGAATGGACGCAACCCACGCCACCAACCGCAAGGATGATGAACAAGGCCCGCCTCACGACCAACGCGACGTCGGCCTTTCGGCTTCTCGTCGCACACGCCTTTGCGCCCATGTGGCCACCATACAGCCCCGAATCGGGGCGGTCGTCGGTGACGCTCCGCCCGTCGCTTGCCCTGACCTCTGGTGACCCTGTGACGCGCTGCTCAGCCGAGCGAGACCAACTCGGCGATGTCGGCTGGCAGCTTCGCGCGCTCACCGACCCACGAGCCGCCACCCCAGCGGAACCCAGCCTCGCGAAGCGCCTCCAGCACCTCGCGCGCGGGCTTCTCGGCGAAGGTGACGCGCACGTACTCGCCGACGCCCTCGAGCTTCACCCCGCCCTGCGCCCGCGCCGTCTCGGTCCGCTCCTGCCGCAGCTTCAGCTCGGCGATGCGCTCCCTGTCCCGGCGGATGTTCGCGGTGAGGTTGGTGAGGCTGTAGCTCGGGAAGGGCCGGTCGTACCGCATGCTCGCCATCGTCCCGGCGACGCTCAGCGCCGCCTCCTGAGTCATGTGCCCGGCGGCAACCATCGCCGCGAAGCGCGCGGGCGCGTCACCCGTGGCCTTCTTGAAGGCGGCGTTGATGGCCTTGCGGCGCTCCACCTGCGCCTCCCGCTGCGCGATGCGGGCCTCGAGCGCGTCGATGGCGTTGGTGTCGTCGGAGAAGACCGAGCGCTTCAGCTGCGCGGCGAGGCCTGCGGCCCGCTGCTCGTGGTGCTCGGCCAGGTGCGACTCCTCGACGGCCTTGGCGAGGTTGGAGTGAATCCGCTGCGCATCGGCACGCGACCGACCCTCGCTATGGTGACCCACCAGGATGGGCTGCCCGAAGGGGATGCCGGCCCCAATGCTGCGCGCTCGCGCGAAGCGCGACTCGGAGCGCGCGGCGGCCTTGCCAGCCCAGACCGTGCGCCGCTCCATCTTCGCCTCGAGCCGAGCACGCCGACTGCCCGGCGCAACCTCAACCGGAGGGGACTCACCGACAGGTGCTGTGACGACGCACTCCGTAGGGGCAGCCTCGACGACGGGGCTGGGGTGGCTGCAGGTGGTGTCGGTACCGCACTGGGCGCAAGGCTTGGTGTCCATGAAGGCTCCGGGGAACGAGGGACGGAAGAGCCGCCCTCGAAGCGCCAGCGGGCGGCGAGAACGTCCGCGCGTTCCCGCCAAGCCCCTGAAGGTGCACCGCCCTCACTCGTAGCGAGGCCTCGACTTCGGGTATGCTTGCGCGGGCATCAAGAGCTCGAACGTCAGCGAGAGCCGCCGCCGTCGCCCATCGAAGACGAAGGCCCGCTCGAGCAGCGCGTCGACAGGAAGTAGAGCCGCGTCGGTGAGCGCCCGCGCGGTGAGGGAGACCTCCTTGAGCGCCACCGGGACGGCGGCCAACAGCGCGCCCGCCTCGAAGGTCCACCCGCCCTCCTCTGGACCGCCGACCTCGTCCCAGGCCTCCCACGCGCACCGCAGCACGTGCGTCGGCGCGCACCCGGCATGCACCTCCCAGAGGGGCGCATCCACGCCTTCGCGGCCGACCGTGACGACACGCGCTGCTTGCTCGGGCCAGATGGGCTCGTCGCAGGCGGCGCAGCGTGGGGCATGCGTCGCAGTGCAGGGCTCGCACGCCCAGGTGACGACCCCGTCGGTGGTGGTGAGGAAGCCAGGCGCGTCGTGGCTGCTCTCGGCGCGTCCACAGTGGCTGCAGGTGTTGGGCATCGATGCTCCGGTGTGGGAGCGGCAGGAGCGCCGCCCTCACCGCGCCAGCGGGCGGCGCCCTTGGCCGCTTCGGTCACCAGCGCATCAGACAGACGTCGGCCTCGAGCGCAGCGAGGGCCCGTCGGAGCGCCCGCGTCGACGGCCGCGTGGCCGCCTTCTCGAGGTCCTCGGCATCCATCGGGTCCAACCCCTCGTCCGCCATGGCGGCGTCGAGCTGCTCGTCGACGAAGGTCCGCGCGCTCTGGAGTCGGCGCCGCTGCTCGTCGGAGAGTCGAGCGACCTCTCGCTGCGCGGTCTCGTGGGAGCTCGGCTCACGCCAGCGACGCAGCGCCTCGTCCCGCGCCTTCTCCGCTGCCGCCGCCGCAGCCGACTCGAGGCGGAGCTCGTCGAGCGGGATGGTGCCCTGCAGGAAGCAGTCAGCCGCAGCGGTGACGCGGGCGCGGCAGCGCTCGAGCTCCTTCATCGCGGCCTCGAAGGCGTGGACAGGGCTCAACAGCACACGCCCTCCTCGGCGTCGGCGCAGCCGTCGCACTGGTAGCCGCGGGCGACGTCCGCCGGCGTCAGCTGGTTGGGCCGCTTGCACGTGGGGCACGGCAGGTTGCGAGGGTTGGCCTTGCCGGCAGCGCGCAGCGCGCTGCCAGGACGGGCGAAGGTGAGGCGACGAGGGGCGTCATCGGACTCGGGCATCGAGAGGCTCCGGGGGTTGCGAGGCGGCACGAGCGCCGCCCTCACCGCGCCAGCGGGCGGCGAGCGTCCGACTCGCGGTACGATGGCGCGAATGCTCTCCGTGTTTGTCCTCTGCGTGGCCGGTGCAGCACCCGGCGGTGGTCAACCGCCATCAACAGCGAGACCGTCGACAGCCGAGAAGGTCTTCGCACTCTCAGCTCCGTCTGTTGTCACCGTGCGCGCACGTGCGAACGACGGCTGGAAGCAAGGGAGTGGCGTCGTTCTCGTCGGCGGCCTCATCGTCACGAATCGGCACGTGATTGACGGCGCATTCGGAGACATCAAGGTCTCGCAGGGGCCCACCGAGTGGCGGGCAGAGGTCACTCACCGTGGGACCGCCGACCTCGCCCTTCTTCAGTTGTTGGTTCACGTTGGAGACAAGTCGCCGCTCAAGCCTGCACGCCTCCGGCTCAAGCCCGTCGTCGTTGGGGAGCCGGTCTTTGCCATCGGAAGCCCCCGCCAACTGGAGCAGTCCATCTCCGACGGAATCGTCTCCGGGGTCGGCCTCGCCACTGGCGACGAAGGATTGATTCGGACCACGGCTGCAATCTCTCCCGGCTCGAGCGGTGGCGGCCTGTTTGATGCTGCCGGGATGTTGGTCGGCCTCACCACCATGTCGTTGAAGGACTCTCAGCAACTCAACTTCGCGATTCGCGCTGCAGACATTGTCGCGCTGGCGGAAGAGCGACCTGGATCCGCTGCACCAGAGCCGCAGTTGCGGCGACTGGCAGACATCGAGTGCCTGACTCTGAGTGTGGAGGTCAACAGGTCGCTCCCCATAGACCTTCACCCGAAGCTCCATCGGTCAATCACCGCCGCGCTGGCGAAGCGCGGAATTCGAACCGTTCCAGAGCTGTCGCGAGAGTGCCCAGACTCGATGTGGTGGAGTCTCGACGCCATCGAAATCGGCGCCCGCTACCTTGAGCTCCTAGCCCACGTGACGGTCCGGTCCACCGACATCGAGGCGCTCGAGAGTCGCACCATTGTGGAGGATGACCGCCGCGTAGGTGCAGCCGCAGCCGCGCCCAACATCGAACAGTTGGCCTTTCAGTTGCTCGCCGAGACGATGTCGACCTTCGACTTGGCTACACAGGCCGGAAGGTAGGATTCGTCGCTGCCCGTCGCCACTCGGCAGGCATTGGCCTCAGTCTCGTCCGGACAGAAGCCCGCGAGCGAGCAAGCTCACGTGCGTGGTCGCACCAATGACCACGTGGTCGAGGAGCCGAATGCAGAGAGTTCGCCCCGCTTCGCGAAGCTGGCGGGTCAGTGCGACGTCATGCGAACTCGGCTCCGGCGAGCCTGAGGGATGGTTGTGGGCCAGCACGATGCCGGTGGCATCAGCCTGAAGCGCCGCCGAGAACACCGCGCGCGGGTCGACGTGGCACTGGTCGACCGAGCCGTCAGCGACCGTCACCTGCTTCACGAGGACGTTCCGCGAGTTGAGGCAGAGCACGATGAAGCGCTCGTGTGCGAGGTGAGAGAGCTGGGGCATCAGGAACTCCGCGATGGCGTGGGGAGTCTCCAACCGGGGCCGCTCGTCGGCGCAGACGCGGAAGCGCTTCGTGACCTCGAACGATGCGCGCAGCGTGGCGATCGCCGCTGAACTCAGGTGCTCGGCCAGACGCGCGTCGCTCGCCTGAACCAGCCCGCGGAGCCCTCCGTTCGCAAGGAGGGCCGCAGCCCAGTCACGGCGAGCAGTGCCAGGAGACAGCGACTGCAGGAGCTGTACGTCGTCCTCCGCCTCAACGAGGGCGAGAGAGGCCTGCATCAGAAGTCCCTCTGCGCGTGCTTCGAGACGATGGCGAACATGCGTGCTCCTTGGGTGCGAGCGGCAGGAGCGCCGCCCTCACCGCGCCAGCGGGCGGCGCGATGGTCGAGCACACCCGAGAGGAGTCACAGCAGCCTCGCCGTTGCCTCGGTTCTGTAGGCCGCGAACCCCGCCACCGACGAGAGCATTGGATGCCTTCGGACCAGACCGCGCGGGAAGCGCTCCCACGGCCCATCGTCGACTCGCTCGTAGCTCGCCCAGGTGAGGCAGCCGAGCTCCGCCAGCCTCGCCAGCTGCGCAAGGGCGCTTCGCTGCAGCTCTCGACCCACCACCGTGTCGGCGTCCAGCCGAGCATCGGCCGCGTCCAGCTTCCGCGCGAAGAGCGGAGCTGCCCCGGGTAGTGCGACGTAGCCATCGCGGTCTCGCTGCCAGCGACCACAAGGGGCCGAGCGTGAACGCGACGGGGCCTCGAACATCTCGAACTGCGAGGCGCTCACGCCGCCTCCCGCTGCTTCGGGAAGAGCAGCGCCTCCAGCTCTCGTCTCTCAGTGGGCACGTCCGCGTAGCCCTCGTTCAGGGTCGCGATGGTGCGCTTCGCCATGTCGAGGTCTCGTCCCGCGATGGTAACGGCCAGGTCAGCCAGCAGGTCGGCGAGGTGCGGTGAGGCCAGCAGCTCGAGCTTCCGCTGTGCCGCGTAGTCGTGGTGCACCCCGGCATCGCCGTAGAAGCGGACGTGGAAGTAGTCCGACTGGGGGTCGCTCTTGTCGAAGTTGTAGTCAGCCATCAACCCGTCGAGCACCGCGACGACGCGGTCCCCCTCCTTGGTGAGCCTCGAGTAGCGAAGGGGCTCGTTCGGGAGCAGCTTCTGGGCGACCACCGCAGCCGGGTTGAGCAGCGCACCGGGAAAAGCCGTGATGCGTGCCGTGATGCTGCAGCCGCCGGCGAACTTGTCCAAGCGGACGCTCACCTTCAGGCCCTTCGGGAGCGCCCAGGGGTCGACGGCAGGCTTCCCCATCGCCGCCTTGATGTCGGCGCGAATGGCCTTCGCGATGTCATTCGTACTGCGGGCCGGGTCGTACTTCGCACCTTGCATGGAGCCTCGGGGGTGTTGGACGGCTTGAGCGCCGCCCTCACCGCGCCAGCGGGCGGCGCGAGGGCCGCCGCACCTCTCGAGTCCTGAGAGTTGCGATGGAGCGTCCGCGCACCGTCCGCGCCCTGCGACAACCGCAACGCCGCCGCACCCGGAGCGGGCGCAGGCACGCTGCGTGCTGTGACGCCTCGACGTGGAAACCCATGGCGAACGAGAACAGGCCGCCCTCGAGCTCCTTGAAGCCGAGAGGGCGTTTCAGGTGGTGCACCGAGGGTTGAGCGGTCCCTCGACCGCCGAGGCCTATGCCGCCGCACGCGCGCGGCTGGAGAGGGCGCAGCAGCGCGTCGAGGCGCTGCTTGCTCGCGACTGCTAGACGGCGGCAATGCGCTACGAAGACTTCAGGGCCACCTGGGAGAGGACCATCGGCGCCTCAAAACTGGGGCGACATGGCTTCACCGAGGAGACCCTCGACAGCCAGTCACTCGACCGCACCTACCTGGTGAGGGTCGAGCCGCCGCAGGGGCAGGACAGTCGGCCCTTCCACGTGGTCGCCGAGCTCAGCTGGCGCTGGAGCGCACTCCAGACGGCGCGCTCGAGGTACGGCGAGGACGAGCTCGTCACAGAGTTGATGGCCTCCAGAACGACTCGAAGGACGGCGAAGCCGTGGTTGCGCGTCGACATCAAGCTGAGCGCCACCCTCATGCTTGACCACCCCATCGAGATGCCCACTCCGAGGGTCTGGTCAGCGTGGGCACGCGAAGTCCTCGGGAGGCTCGACCGGATCGAGCCGCTGCTGCCGAAGCGGCGCGTGCGAGAGCGCAAGGGCGGTGCGCTCGAGGTGCTCGCATGGAGCGACGAGGAGCCGACGCTCGAAGTGAAGTGCTCGCCAATGGGAGAGCTCCGACTTGCCGGCGTGGCGCTGGACTCCTGGGTGGCGGTCGAGCTGCCCCGAGCGCGCAGCTCCGACGAAGGGCAGGAGAAGGCGCCTGACGAGGCCCTCGTGGCGCTCTTCGGGCGGCTGGAGCGTGCTCTGAGCGCCTGGAGCGAGAGCGTCGACCACCTGCGGCCGACGCCAACGCCGGGCGGGCGAGGTCCCGCCCGGCGAGCCTGAGGCGCCTCAGCCGCGCGTGTCGGTGTCGCTGGGTCGAACGTGGAGCTTCCCGTCGAGGGGCAGCACGTCGAGGTACACGTTGAGGGAGCCGTCGCATATGCGGTGCAGCCCATAAGCGACGTTATGTGGGGCGCGTCGTTATGCGGCGCCCGCAGGGAATTGGTCGCGGCGGCGAAGGCCCTCCCTCGGTGCAGACCGCGCGAGGTCCCTGCCTCGCGCCGCATAACGGCTGTTGAGCTGCTCGCCGCTCGCGCTGGAGTCGGCAGCGGCCTTGTCAGCACCTTGGGGTAGGGTCGTCCGAGAGGAATGACAGTGCTCAACGCTCTCGATGCAGCGGACCTCTTGAAGCAGATCCAGGAGATCTGGATCGCTCCGGAATGCGCGAAGAGGGGTCTTGCTCTTGCCGATGTGTCCGCCGCCGTCGTGGTGATGCCGCCAGAGGGAGTGCCCTCCATTCGGCTCAACGCCGAGGCCGGCTGGATCGCCTCCGTTCGCGCGCGCAGGGCAATCTCGGCTGGAGAGCACATCTCGGATGAGGACGCCGACTTCCAGACCGCAGTGGTCGAGCGGCCGGCGGACGTGCACGCGGACGACGGCTGGGTCGGCTACGTAACGATCGGAAGCACAACCCACGTTTGTTTCGACCTGCGCCGATTCCGAGGAAGGTCGCAGGAGCTCCTGGATCTCGCCACGCAGTACTTGGAACTTGCTCGTGGCGCTGCCGAGAGACGATTCCTTGGACCGGCCGTTGAGAATGCCTACGCGGCCGCTGAGCTCGCCGTCCGTGCCCTGATGATGGTCTATGGTCGAGACCTCACAGGGCACAGGCCGCGTCAGAACGCGATGCGTGCGTGGGCAACGCTCGGCAACAGCCCGATGGCGCACAGCCAAGCGCTGGATCGCCTCGCCGCCGCCCGTGGGGCCTCCCGCTACGGTGACTGCCCCCTCGACGTGCACGCTGAAGAGGTGTCCGAACTCCTCAGCAGCGTCGAAGGCATGGTGCACTCCGCGCAGCGCGCGAGACAGTGACCCCAGCGAGTCGGCACGTCCAGGCCTCCGTGTTCGTGACTCTTGTAGCGACGCGATGAGCCGATCCGGCGGTTTGAACCGACCAGGTCGCAGGCTCGGAGGGATGAGCGTCGCGATCGCCTCGAGCTTTTCGGAGGGGTCGGCGCGCAGGTAGATCTCGGTAGTCGTGATGCTCGCGTGCCCGAGCCACAGCGCGACCTTCCTGACGTCTCGAGTGGCCTGCAGGGTGTGCATGGCGCAGGTGTGGCGGAGCACGTGCGGCGTGACGCGCTTCGCAGCGAACGATGGACATGTCGTCGCGGCTCTCGAGACGTACTTGGCCAACAGGTACTCGAAGCCCGAGCGCGACAACGGACCACCGCGCGCGCTCACGAATAGCTCGATGGTCGGAGCATCGCCTCTGACGGCAAGCCACGCCCGGATGGCCTGCGCCGTCTCCCTCCACAGTGGCAGCGCGCGCTCCCTGCGGCCCTTGCCGTGAACGAGTATCGATGGCGTTGGCTGCAGCTGCAGGTCAGCGAGACGCAGGCCCACGAGCTCAGACACCCGCAGACCCGCAGCGTACGCGAGATGGAGCATCGCGCGATCCCTGAGCTCCATCCGCGAGCGGTGCCCAGGTGCGTCTAAGAGGGCCTCGATCTCGCTCCTGCTCAGGTACCGCACGAGGCGGCTGGTGCTTCGCTTTCTGGGGATCGCGCGCACGCGCCGCACTTGGTCGAGTGCAGATGGGACCCGGTGCTCGATGAACTGGAAGAACGACTTGATCGCCGCAAGGCGTGCATTGCGCGTGCTTGGGCTACAGCCGCGGCGACTCTCCAGCTGAGCAAGGAACGCGAGGACCAGTGGCGCATCAAGCTGCTCAAGCTGTAGCTGGGCTGGCCGACACCTAAGAACTCCGCTGGCGTACTCGAAGAGCAGCTGGAACGCGTACGCGTAGGCGTCGCAGGTGTGCTCGCTCGCGCTGCGAACCCGGGGAAGGTGGTCGCGCAGAAACGCCGTGATGTGCGGAGCAATCGGCGTCATGGGTGGCCTCGATGGATCTGCTCAGCCCTGTCGGCGATCGCCGCCATCAGGCTCGGGGTGCTCTGCTGGTACCAGTAGGTGCCCTCGAGATCGACGTGCCCCAGGTACGTCGCGAGCGAGACCTGATGCGCGCCGACCCGTGAGCGGTCCCCCGCGCACGCCTCGAGCGAGCGAACCGCGAACGTGTGCCTCAAGCAGTGGATTCGCGGGCGAGGCGTGCCTGCTGGGACTTGATCCAGGCCGATAGCGCTCAGCAAGCGCACGAAGTTTCGCCGAACGCAGGAGTACACGAGTCGTCGACCGTCAGCCGCGAGAAAGACGGCGTCCCCGAGCATCCGCCGGCGCCGGGCTAGGTAGAACTCCAGCGCGCGACGCGCGCTGAGGTGCAGCGGCACCAAGCGGCTTTTCCGGAACTTCGTCTCACGAATCACGAGACCATCGTGCGTTACGTCCTCCATCCGAAGGTGGAGCGCCTCAGAGACTCGCAGTCCGGTGCAGGCGAGCAGACCGAAGAGCGTGGAGAACATCAGCGGTCGGAAGCTGCCTTGGCCTTTGAGCTTCGCTGCCGCCTCCACGAGCGCTGCGATTTGAGGCTGGCTGAAGATGAACGGGACAGGGCGCCGGAAGTGGCCACCACCGAAGACTCCGCCGGCGGGGAGCTCATGCCGGTGGTCCTCCGCGCGGAGGTGTCGTGCGAAGAGGATGACCAGTCTGAGGCGGAAGTCGCGCTGTGCAGGGCGCGCTGCTGCTGCCGCCCACTCGACCGCAGTCTCCGCCTTGATGTGACGATCGCCCCGACGCGAGGCGAACAGCGCGAAGCTGCGCAGCGCACTGCCCGACGTGCGCATGTCGAACCCCGACGCTCGGCGGAGGGCCAAGTACCTACTCGCTGACCGAGTCAGCACGAAGACACCGGCCAGGGCTGGGCGATGGCGGCGAGCGAGACCAGGTCGACCTTCGCGTAGATCGCCGTGGTGCGAGACGAGGCGTGGCGAAGGACCGCACCGATCTCGGGAATGCTGGCTCCCTGATGAAGCATCTCGGCCGCTGCGGAATGGCGCAGCAGATGGGCACCGAGGGTCGGCGTCTCGACGCCAGAACGTAGAATTGCGTGCCGTACGACTCCGCCGATGGCGCCAGGCCCAAGGGCTGTGTGGGGAGCGTGGTTGCGAAGAAACAGCGTGTCGAGGTCGCTGCGAGGCCGCGCGTGGTCGATGTACCTGCGCACAGCATCACCAACTTCTTGAGTGAGCGGTAGGAGAGCGGCTCGCCCACTCTTGCCCGTCACTCGAAGGCAACCGCTCTCCCAGTCGATGTCCTTGACGAGCATGCACCTGACGTCGCCAGCGCGAAGTGCGAGGCGCGCCATCAGCAACAGCATGGCGCGATTGCGGAGTCCGGCACCCTCCATCGGACAGGTCGCGATGATGCGGTCTACGTCGTCTGCACCAACGAACCGCGGCAGGGTCGCGAGCCTCCAGTGCGCGATCTTCGGAACAGCGGCGTCGAGGTCGGCGCTGCAGCGATCCTGCGAGATCAGGCACCGAAGGAACATGCGGAGGGCCTTCACCATCGTCTGGACGGAGGCTGAGCCTCCCTTCGCGCGCTTGAGCACGAACTCGCGAACTGCGCGGGCCGTGTAGCGGCGTGGGTGCTCCCCCAGCTCCTCGACGAAGGGCAGCAAGTAGCGACGGTAGCCACTCAGCGTGTCCTGGGCGGTCCCACGATGGAGTCGCATCCACTCACAGAACTCGGCGACGACCAGCGGGGTCTGGGGCTCCGGCTCCGGCGGGGCACGGTCACTTGCGCGTAGGAACTCGAGCAGTCTCCGAGCGCCCTGCATCGTGGCCGGACTGCGATCGGCGCGTCCTCCTCGGTAGTCGTTGGTGCAACGACACCGTCCCAGATGACTCTGAAAGCGAGCAAGCCCGGCAGAGTCGAGTCGACTAATCGGAAGGCCTCTTCGCGAGGCCCAGTCGGCGAGGTGATCAGCGGCGTCGATGTACTTTCGAATCGAGAGTCGCGCGTACCGACGCTGGACCAGGTAGCGCAGGAACTCGTCGAGCAGCGGGCCACCAGCCCGCGAGCGAAGACGCGCGGCGGTGCCGCTCAGCCTGTAGAAGCCGTCGAGGGAAGCAGGGGTGTCGCGGGAGTCTTCAGCCTGCGGACGGCCATCCGTTATGCGGAGCGAATCAGGTACCCGTCGCGCTTTCGCCACGGCGATCGAACCTTCGCCGACGCGACCAATTCCCGAGGGCGCCGCATAACGAAGCGGCCCACATAACGTCGCGGTTGGTCCACGCGCTGCCAGCCTTGACCCACACCGAGCCGTTGGCGGTCTGCTTCACCGAGAACACGGTGAGCCGGCCGGCCTTCGTCGTGGGGGCTTCGTCTGGAACCTGCGGTCGCTTCGAGTCGGGCATTGCGGAACTCCGGAGGAGGACTGCGTGGTGACGCGGCACGATCGCCGCGCTCGCTGAAGAGCCGCGGCGAGCGGGCGAGGCCCGCAGTCGAGCGCCAGATGTCGCTGGGCTCGAGGCCTGCTTGACTGCGACCATGCTCTCTCTCGCCATTCTGGCCCTCATGGGCGCCGAGCCGCAGACACCCGCGCCGACGCGCGAGCAACTCGCTGCGGTCCTCGTCGAAGTCGAAGGCTTCAAGAGGACCGTCGATGCGTGGAAGCGCGGCGACCTCCGCGGCGCCGACGCGAAGTACGTCAGCGCGGAGGGCGTCACCGTGATGGCGCACGCGCTCTGGGACGAAGGGCTCCCGATTCCGCTCGTCATCAACAAGAAGACAGGCGACTTCGCGCACTGCAGCTACCTCGACATCGGCCCCCAGCGAGTGCTCCTGTGCATGAAGTCCTACGGAATGGACCGCTCGGCTATCTACTGGGCGCGCCCGGGAGCCTCGATGACGGTGGCGATCCACAACCCGAGCGACCTCCCCGAGAAGACGGCCGCCGAGCTGGTCCGCAAGGTCGCCAACCAACTCGTGGCAGAGTCCATCAAGCGCCTGCCGTAGTCGTCGCAAGCAGCCCTCGCGCAGCGAGGGTGGAAGCGCGCGCCTGCGGCGCGCTCCATTGCCGGTGGCTTTTGAAGGCTGTCACCGGCCGCAACCGCCCGCCCACGGGCGGAACCCGCAGTCGAGGCGCGACACGACGGCCTCCGGCCAAGTGGAGCGGCGAGACTTCGGCGACGACGGGGCCAGGCACCGTCGTCCAAGTCCGAGCGCACCAGCGCAAGGACGCCTCGAGCTCGGCCCTCACGGCCGATAAGTCGACCCCGGGCCGTGCCGAAGGGTCGACGCCCAGTTGGGCGAGGCGCGACACGCAGGCACCGCCAAGTGAAGCGACGAGCCCGACGCGCCCGGCGCGCGACACCAGGCGCGGGCCGGGCGTCGTTCCAGGAGGCCACCCAACGTGGCCCCCTGGGCACTGCGGCTACTGGTACGAGAGCCAGCGTCTCCCTTCGGCGAGCACCGCCTCATAGCAGCCGTCGCAGGTGGCCCCCTGAATCCGCAACTCCTCTGCTGAGACCGGGCCGCGGCAAGTCAGGCAGCGCGGTGTCGTGGCCATGGCATCGGCGAGAAGCTCCACGATGCGCTCGCAGGCCTCGCCGGCGACGGCGGCGACGTTGCGGAACCCATCATCGAGCCTGCGCGCCACGTCGACCGGAATGACGTAGGCGAGGTAGCAGAGCTCGCAGGTGTCACCCTGCAGAGCGACGACATCGGGCTCCATCGCTTCGCCGCAGAGGTGGCAGGTGCACGCGTCCACGTCACACCCCCGTCATGCGGCAGTAAGCGGACACAGCGCGCTCTTCGGTGAGGCGGGCCTTCGCGAGGTTCTGCGAGGCCTTCTGCGCCGCGTCCTGCAGCACCGCGAGGGCCACGCGCGGCGTGTGTCCCCGGTGCGCCGCCTCGATGGTCTCGTTGAGGCGCATGTAGCAGTCCTGCCACGCCGCCCGTTCCAGCCTTGCCACGGTGACCGCCTTCGTCAGCCGCTCCACCGTCGCCACGTTGAGACCCATGACTTCCTCCAGTTGCCCGTCCGGCAGGACACTTGAGCGGCCCGCCTGAGGCGTTCGCAGACCCGAGAAGTTCGGGCCCGGAGGAGCGCTCTTTCGTTGGCGCCCTCGCTCCCCATGGAGCAGGCCGTTCGACTCCCCGAAGGGGGCGCGCAGCGGCGCCGCTTGCGGCGCAGTCGAAGTCACGGCCGGGCGGAGGGCGTGACGCGCCCGAGTTCGACGACGTGCCCCAGCGGGGCTGCAGCGAAGCGGAGAGTCGTCGGACGGGGTTCGGCGTGGCGCGCCCTGCGCGTCGGGTTACGTCGTCAGGCGGCCCTGGGGGCCGCTGCAGCTGGCCGGCGGCTTCTGCCAGGCCGTCGCCGGCGTCGGCCGACGAAGCACCGCTCAAGGTGCCGGCGGCGAGTCGGCGCGCACCAGCGCGACGGACGCTTCGCGCGTCCGAGCCCCAGCTCGGCGCGTTGTCGCGACAGGACAACACTGCGGCGCGCGTCGAACACACGAAGGCCTCCACCGGGAGGGCCCGGGGAGGCGTCGTGGAGGACTTCAGGCGGCGGCGGCCGGCTCTCCCTGCTCCGCGTCTTCGCGCTTGGCGTCGAGGAACTTCACCTCGGTGGCGATGACCTCCGTCGTGTAGCGGGTGACACCTTCCTTGTCCTCCCACTTGCGCGTCTTGAGGCGGCCCTCGACGTACACCTTGCTGCCCTTCTTCAGGTACTTCGCGACGGTGTCGGCCAGCGTTCCGAAGGAGGCGACGTTGTGCCACTCGGTGCTCTTCTGCTGCTTGCCCTCCGAGTCCTTGAACGTCTCCGACGTGGCGACGCTGAAGTTGGCGACGGACGTCTTGCCGGTGTTGCGGAGCTCCGGGTTCTTGCCGAGGTTGCCGATGAGGATGACGAGGTTCTTCATGATGGTGTCTCCGGGTGTAGGAGCGGCTTGAGCGCCGCCCTCACAGCGCAGCGGGCGGCGCGTCTGCTCCGGCAAGGCCACCCCGACCGGGGCCCGGCTGGCAGTGGGGGCAGCGAAGCTCGTCCGGCGTGACAGGGGCCGCGAAGCGGCTCGCCGCAGGCGACGCAGCCCTGGCGCGACGGAACGACCCCACTGACGCTGTTGCCGGGACCGCCCGAAGGGCGACGGGTTGGCCGTACCCCTTCTGGAGACCCCACGTGCAGAGACCGCTCGCCCATCAGCACCTCGAGCTTCCCGCGCTCGAGCACCGGCGTGAGTCCTTGCCTCTGCCCTTCGCCACGAGAGCCTTTACGAGCTCCGGTGGCACCACGAGCGCCGTGGCCCAACGCCCTCCGTGCCGGCGCCCCCGCCGCGCCGAAGACTGGAGAGGCGGGTGTCGATGGGGCGCTCACGCCGTGAGGCATGGTGCTCGCGCGCCCACGGGCGCCATCACGCCCGCGGATCCACAGCGCCAGGGCTGCAGCGCAGGACAGGAGGCAACGACTCCACTGCACTGCCCGCGAGGCTTCCGCGCCTCCCACCGGAGGCGCACGAGGTGAGACGCGCGCGTCAGCGCGCTCCATGTGGCCGGTGGTCTCTTGAGGTCAGTCACCGGCCGAGAGCCCACCCAGTGGGCTCGTTGCGTCGAGCCGCGACACGAAGGCCCGCCGAGTGGAGCGTCGAGACGCGTGGAACCGCCGCGCCCCTGGGCAGCGGCGGCGAGTCCGCGCGCGCCAGCTGGCGCGCGTGGGCGCCCTTCCCTGCTGTCGGCGAGGCGCGACACGCGGGCCTGCGGCCCAAAGTGGAGCGCCGAGCCCTCGTCGGCCCGGCGACCCCGACGAGGGGAAGCCGGGCCGGCCGGCGAGCTTCAGGGACGGAGGTCCTCCTCGATCTCGGCCATCGCCTCCTCAGGGAGGTAGTCGGGGTTCATCTCGTGGGAGCCACGCACGAGCCACACGGCGAGGGGCCCGCCTGGCTCTTCGCCCCGTCCGTAGCTGCCGCTCGCCAGCACCTCCTCCGCCTCGGCGCTCGTGCGGTAGTAGCCGCTCTCGCGCGAGTAGGGCCCGCACTCGCAGGTGGTGCCGACGTAGTACCCGGCACCCGAGCGCTGCACGCCGAGGCGTGTCACCACCTCGACGTTGCACTCGTCGCAGACCTTCGCCGCGCCGCTCTTGATGGTCTCTCCGTCCAGCATGCTGAAGCCTCGTGGTGCTCGCAGGGAGTCAGGCAGGGGCCGCGAGCGGTGGCCCCTGCTCTGCGCCCGACCCATGGCGGCGGTCGGGCGTGGAGCCTCAGCGGTTGACGACGTGGAACACCTCGCCGAGCGCGAACTCGACCGACTCCATCTCGTAGCGGGCCTTCCCCACCGCGCGAGAGGCCTTCATCACCACCGCGTGAGCCTCCCGGTACTCCTCGGGGTGCGCACCCCGGCGGCTGGTGGCGGCGAGCTCCGTGCGGGCCTCCGACAGCGCCCGCTTGGCGTCGAGGTGCGCCAGCGACTTCGCGGTGTGCAGGTCCCGCAGGCGCGCGATGAAGCCCTCAGTCGTCTCACCTTCCACCGGCATCAGGTCCAGCTTCACGTCCGAATCAACTCGCATCGTCTCTTCCAGTTGCCCGTCCGGCAGGACACTTGAGCGGCCCGCCTGAGGCGTTCGCAGACCCGAGAAGTTCGGGCCCGGAGGAGCGCTCTTTCGTTGGCGCCCTCGCTCCCCATGGAGCAGGCCGTTCGACTCCCCGAAGGGGCGCGCAGCGGCGCCGCTTGCGGCGCAGTCGAAGTCACGGCCGGGCGGAGGGCGTGACGCGCCCGAGTTCGACGACGTGCCCCAGCGGGGCCGCAGCGAAGCGGAGAGTCGTCGGACGGGTTTCGGCGTGGCGCGCCCTGCGCGTCGGGTTACGTCGTCAGGCGGCCCTGGGCCGCTCGCTTGATGCCGAGCGGAGCTCGGAAGCGACAGGGATGAAGCCCGAAGGGCCGAGACGCGGGCTTCTACGCGGCTCGGGGCGTGAGCCCGCCCAGCCCGTTCCGCGCTCGAGCGCGGAGTCGCCCTACCCTGCCGACCGCCGCAGGCTTCGATTTCGCCGGCGGCCAATCAGTCGCGCACCGAGAGGCGCCCGAGCACCTCGTCGAGCGCCTCCAGTTCGTCGTGCACGGCCTCAGGCATATAGCGACGCTGGAGCCAGGGATGGCCGAGGAGGAGTTCGAGCAATGGCGCGAGAGGCCGCGAGTCGAACTCTGGCGCGAGACAGACCTCATGGGCCTGACGCAGGAGCTCGAGCACCTCGATGAGTGATGACGGCGGCCGCTGCTGCTCGAGCCAACGAGCGAAGTGGCCAGCGACGAGAGGACTCAGGGCGGCGCGGAGCGTCGTGGACGGCATGCGAGGACTCCGGGTGAGGACCGGCCCGCTCGCCTGCGGGCCGGCAGAGGTCACCGGTTGAGGGCGATGACGAGGTTGGACTCGGCGATGTCGACCTGCCCGCGGGCGGCACCGAGGCGGCGACAGACCTGCGAGAGGAGGCGGTGCAGCTCGTTGCGGCTCGTGGCCGGGGCGCCGCTCGACGCCATCGCGCGGATGGTGTCCTCGAGGTGGCGCTTGGCTTCGAACTCCGCCTGCGCCTCCTCCCGACGCGCCCGAAGGATGACCCTCAAGCGCTCGATGTGGGCCTCGCTGCTCTCGCTCTTCCGCTGCTGCAATTCCGTGTTGTCCGTCATCGCCGTCTCCGTGTGTTGGGCGGCCCGTCGCCGCTTCCGCAGGAAGTTCAAGCGGCGACGGGGCGCCTTGCTGGAGGGAGGGCCGCTTGCTGCGGCGGCCGGAAGCGAAGCGCACCGGGCGTGACAGGCGGCTGTTGGCCTGGCGCGACCGGATGCCGGCCGACGCGGTTTGCGAGCGGCCCGGACGACAGCTCGGAGACGGCGGTGATGGGCAACGCGAGGCAACGGAGGACGAAGCAGAGTTCCACCCGTGCGGAGAGCTGACTCAGCGCTCGAGTTGGCTCAGTTGACCGACGCCCCGCCCTCCGGGTCTTCGCCGCCCGACTGGAGGATGGACTCCACGCCAGGCGTGCCCATCGCGACGCGCATCAGCAGGCTCAACGCGATGAGGAGCGGCGGCCCCTCGAGGGTGTCCATGAGGCGAGACACGGTGAGGGCGCCTGTGCCGTTGAAGAGCTCGAAGGCCAACAGCACCCACGTGTGCACCGAGGGCTCAACACCCTCCCCTCCCGAGTCGCGGATACGAAGGGCCTCTGGCGTTGGACCCTCAGGTGTCCACAGGCGACTGACGTGGCCGGCGGCCAGCACCTCGATGATGACGGCGTTCCTGTCCTTGATGGCCTGCAGCATGCCTGCCCCCTTCACTGCGTCTCGCGCGAGGTGAACTCGTCGTTGTACTGCGTCACCCACAGCGCCAGAGACTCCGGCATGTCAGTGAGCGCCGAGCCGATGAACTCGGCGAGGAAGAAGAGGCCTTCCATCCCGTCGCGGCCGTCGCAGTCCATCAGCAGGCGCGTCGCCTCGACGAAGCCCAGGTTGCCACCCGAGCCATCGTAGAAGTCGAGCGCGAAGCGCATCAGCACCAGCTGCGCCGGGGGCAGCGCGCGCGCCTCCACCTTCGTCCGAAGCTCGGCCCGAGGGCCGTCATCGGGCCACAGCTCTCGCACGCCACACTCGAAGGCAAACGCGCGACCGACCTCGTTCCGGATTCGTTCATCCATGGGTGACCTCACTTCAGCTGAGAGAGACACTACGCGGCCTCGCGCTTGGCGACCTTCTGCCAGTCTTGGAAGTGCAGCGAGCAGATGGTGTCGATGACCACCTCCGCCTCCTTGTAGAAGGCCGCAGCCGGTCGGCCCGCGAGGAAGCGGAAGCTGAACTCGCCGACCAGGTGCACGACGACGGCGCGAGTCATCTGCCGTGTCTCGCCGTGCTCGCTCGACAGCAGAGCGCCTCCGGCGGGGAACTCGGCGTCGAACTCCGCAGCCGCCGCCACGAGGGTCACGAGCCGCGCCACACGGTCACCATAGGTGACTCCAGTGGCCAACCCGGCCTGCACACACCTCGCCTCCGCCTCGACCCTCTGCACCAAGCCGAGCTCGTGGCGCGAAGCGAGGCGAAGCTGCTCGTGCCGGCGCTGTGCGGCCAACGACTTCGAGTGGAGATCCTCCACGAGGAGCGCCAGCGCCTCGTGCACAGCTTCGATGTCGAGCGGGCTCATGACACCTCCGACGCAACGGGAGCCTCAGCCTCGACAGCGCCGAGGAACTTTTCTTCCAGGCGCAGGCCGCGCGCCGCGGACTGCTCCTTCTTCTTCAGCGCGTAGTTGGCTTGCAGCTCCGGGAGCATCGCGAAGGACAGCGGAACGATGTCGCTCCCGAAGTAGCAGTAGCCCTGCCCACACGACGCCAGCGACTTGATGGCGTTCGGGTGGAGGCGAAAGGTCTCCACCAGCTTCGTCGATGCGTCTCCGGTGGTGAGCGAGGTGAAGAGCGCTCCCTGCTGCTGCCGCACGGTCTTCTCGATGACCTGATGCGTGCCGATGGACTTGCTGACCTTCTCGCAGAGCTCGGGGTTGTCCTGATTGAGGATGAACTTGGTCCTCGTGTTGTCCCAGACCGCCGTGGAGAACTCCTTGCTCACCAACTCGAGGTCGGCGATCGACTGGTGGGCCAGCGTGAAGTGAAGGTTCGCGTCGCGCAGCTTGTTGAGCGAGTCGACGATGGACTCGTCGGCGAAGTTGTAGAACTCGTCGACGGTGACGCTGAACGTCGTCTGGTTCCGCGACTCGCGGAACACCTGCCTCAGGCTGCCCTCCTGCTGAACGTCCTGGAGCATGACCTTGCCCATCGCGGGCGCCTGAATCTTGAAGAGGTTTCCGGGGAGCTGCACGTAGACGATGCCGTTCCTCTCGAGCACTTCCTCGAAGACGATGTCCGGCGAGTAGGCGTTCACGAGCGGCGACTGAAACTGGTCGATGGCGCCAAGGATGCCGCTGAAGGCCTTCTGCGTGTCCTTGCCGAGGCGAGTGACCTGATTCTGAGCCTCGCGTGCCGCCTCGCGGTCGAGGGTGTTAGCAAGGCAGAAGTTCAGCGCCTGCGAGTACCCACCGGTGTCACCCCACCCCTTGAGGCACACGGCCAGGTCCCGCATGCAGAACACGAGACCGGCGCCGGTCTCGTCCACCATGCCGTGGAGGATCCGACAGAGGAGGCGGAACTGAATCTCCGCCTGCTTGTTGTAGTACTCGTTGTCGCCCAGCGGCAGCACCGAGAAGACCCGCTCGGCGACCGCGATGGGGTCGCCGCCCGCGCGCTCCTCGTTGGTGCCCGCCGCCGCCCGCGGCCGCACGTAGACCATGTTGTAGCTGTGCGAGAAGACGTGCGGCTGATTCCAGGCCGGCAGCGCGAAGACCTTCAACTCCGCCTGCCGCCCTGCCAGCGCCGCGATGGCCTTCATCGTCCGGACGTTCTCGTCCGAGCCCTTCGCGTCCATCACGAGCACGCCCTTCCCGTCGAGCGCGTCCTGAAGGACCGAAGGCCAGATGACCGAGGCCGTCTTGCCGGAGCCGGTCTTGCCGAGGATGTGCGTGTGCATCGACCTCTGGCGCAGCGGCACGAAGAAGGGCTCCCACTTCCATCCGAAGAGGCTCCGCTTCGCCTGCAGCCCCACGAAGGTCGTCCCCGGCTGGCGAGCCTTCACGGCCTCGAGCAAGTCGAACACGCGAACGGGGAAGCCCGAGACCTCGGGGGTGAAGAACGTCCCGGTCAGTCGCGCCTTCACCTGGTTGTGCCAGAAGAGCAGCCAGTAGCGGATCGCCACCGCGACCAGCACCACCGCGCCGACGCCAATGAGCGACGCCGAGACCGGGTGCGACACCACCCACGCCCGAAACGGGAGATAGCGAGCGTAGGCAGGAGCGGCAACCGCGAACCACGGACGCAACACCGCCGCGTAGGTGTCGAGCTGCAGCGGCACCTCGAGCACCGCGACGAGCGCCGCGATGGGCAGGAGCATTCGCAGCGCCAAGGGCAGCGGCTGCGAAGGACGACCCGCGGCGTCAGTGCCGCTCACGATGCTCCTCCCCATCGAGCCAGCAGGGCCTTCATCTCTTCGTAGCGAGCCGGGATGACGGGCATCGAGACCTTCCTGTCTGGAGTCTGCTGCTGCGCCTGAGCGACCAGCGCCTGTCGTCGCTTGAGGTCCGCCCGCACGCTCTCGAAGAACTCGCGCGCGACCGCGAGCTCTCCCGAACCAAGCGCGGCAGTGGGCGCCTGAGGCGCGCCGGCAGTCGCCGGCGACGCCCCAGCGAGAGAGCCGTACTTCGCGAGG